>PVMK01179622.1_pt1 | contig 39793 bp, 31 predicted proteins | sample 1853481 | NCBI WGS metagenome assembly PVMK01 (sample SAMN08533507, study PRJNA380276) | Marine sediment metagenome, whole genome shotgun sequencing project.
CGTCTACCAGGTCTGGGGAACCTGACCGCGACAATTCGTTATTGCGTACGAAAAGCTGTCATGGACGCTCTTGCGGTACGTACGTATACACGCGTCGGTCATCACAATAATTCGCGGCTACAGCCGCTCCTACAGGAGTTTCGCTAGGCTGTAGGAGCGGCTGTCTCAATTATTGTGATAAGTCGCAGCGTGCAGAAGAGCACGAGAGCGAAGACGCCGCGAATGCTCCAAATCTGCACCGGACTAAATTGTGGCAGGAGGTCTGCCAGCTACGAACCCGCGTCGAATTCTTCCATCGTCTCGTCGCCACCGGCACTCTTTAGCAGAATTTCGACTTTCTGTTCGGCTTCTTTAAGCGCGGCCTGGCAGCCGCGCGTCAGTTTGATGCCTTCCTCGAACTTCTTCATGGCTTTTTCCAGCGGCAGATCGCCACTCTCCAGTTCTTCCACCAACGCCTCCAGGTCGGCCAGCGATTTTTCGAGGTTGATGTTTTTCTTTGCGCTCATGCTTCAATATTCCACGCGGTTGCGTCCATGGAACCATGTACGCTACAGGTGCCGTTCGCGAGGGTCAATCACCGGCGTGCAACCGGTTTCACGTTGTGGTCATAACTGCTACATGCGTTGACAATAGCGATCGCCAGGCATAAAGTTATGGCGGAATTAGACCAAGTCTAATCAATAATGAGACGCACTCAAAGGAGCGATCATGTCACTGAAAGGCAGCAAGACCGAAAACAATCTTAAAGACGCATTCGCCGGTGAATCGCAGGCAAATCGCCGTTACCTGTACTTCGCAGCGAAGGCGGATGTCGAGGGTTACAACGACGTCGCCAGCGTATTTCGCTCAACAGCCGAAGGCGAAACAGGCCATGCTCACGGACACCTTGAGTACCTGGAAGAGACCGGTGATCCGGCAACGGGTCTGCCCATTGGCCCGACTTCAGCCAACCTCGCCGCGGCAATAGCCGGCGAAACTCACGAGTACACCGACATGTACCCGGGCATGGCAAAAACCGCTCGCGAAGAGGATTTCGAGGAAATCGCTGACTGGTTCGAGACGCTGGCAAAGGCTGAGCGTTCACACGCGAACCGTTTCCAGAAGGCGCTGGATACGCTCGACGACTGAGACTGAATAAGAAGGCCGGACAACTGTCCGGCCCTTTCCTTTGTAATGACTCATCCGACCGACAAACGCGAGGGCAGCCTCGAGGCGCCTGTCCGGCATCCGCTTGACTGGCAGTCAGAGGATTTTTACGACGAGTCATCCCTGATGACCGAGCTCGAGCGTGTGTTCGACATCTGTCATGGCTGTCGCCGCTGTTTCAACCTGTGCAATTCGTTTCCAACGCTTTTCGACGCGGTCGATGAATCCGCAAGCATGGAGCTCGATACAGTACCGAAGGCAGTCTACTGGGACGTCGTCGACCATTGTTACCTGTGCGACATGTGCTACATGAGCAAGTGTCCGTACGTACCGCCGCATGAGTGGAACGTCGACTTTCCGCACCTGATGCTGCGCGCGAAAGCGCTGCGTTACAAAAAACAGGGTGCGAGCAAACGCGATCGGATCTTATCGTCTACGGACAAAGTCGGGAAATTGGCGGGTATTGCGGTGGTGGTGCAAGCGGTCAACGCAGCAAACAAAAGCAAGCTCGGCCGCAAAGTGCTGGAAAAAACGCTGGGTGTGCATCGCGACGCACCGGTGCCGCAATATCATTCCAAAACGGCGCGCAAACGCCTGGACGTGCTGCGCTATGAAAAAGGCGAACGCGCCGAGCCAACCGGGAACACCAGTGGCAAAGTCGTCCTGTTTTCCACCTGCTACGGGAATCGCAACATGCCCGCGCTGGCTGAGGATCTGGTGGCGGTGTACGAGCACAACGACATTCCGGTTGCGATTGTTGAAAAAGAGGTCTGCTGCGGTATGCCAAAACTCGAACTGGGTGATTTGGAAGCCGTGCGCAAGGCGAAGGAAATCAACATCCCGGATCTCGTCTACTGGGTTGATATGGGTTGGGACATTGTCACGCCAATCCCGTCGTGCACGCTGATGTTCAAACAGGAACTGCCGCTAATGTTTCCCGATGATGCGGATGTCATCAAAGTACGCGATGCCATGTTCGATCCTTTCGAATACCTGATGCTGCGTCATAAAGACGGCAAGCTGAAAACTGATTTTAAAAAAGCACTCGGCAAGATGGCCTACCAGGTGCCGTGTCACTTGCGCGTACAAAATATTGGTCTGAAAACCCGCGATCTGCTGGCGATGGTCCCGGATACTGAAATCGAGACCATCGAGCGTTGTTCCGGTCACGACGGCACGTATGCGCTGAAAAAAGAATTCCATGAAATATCCAAAAAAATAGCCCGTCCGGTTGTCAGCAAGGTCAAGAAGGCGGATGTGGATCACTTCTTCAGTGACTGCCCGATGGCGGCGGAACAGATCGCCCAGGGGCTGGAGAACCAGGATGCGGAGCACCCGTTGGGGCTGTTGCGCACTGCCTACGGCATATGAGAGCAATGTGGAAAAACTAACCAGGGAAGGGCTTCTCAGTCTCGAGGCCTATGCAGCGGAAAGGGACCAGTTCCGTGAAGACGTGATGGCTCATAAGCGCGATCGGCGCCTGGCCCTGGGCACCAATGCCACCTTGTATTTTGAGGATCGGCTCACGATGCAATACCAGGTCCAGGAGATGCTGCGTATAGAGCGCATCTTCGAGGCAGCAGGAATTGAAGACGAGCTGGCTGCCTACAATCCGCTGATTCCGGATGGCACGAACTGGAAAGCAACCTTCATGGTCGAGTTTCCGGATGCTGACGAGCGCAACGCGATGCTGCGCCAGTTAATCGACATTGAGAATAAAGTCTGGATGCAGGTCGGTGACCTGGAAAAAATCCGGCCGATTGCAGATGAAGATCTGGAGCGCTCGGATGCGGAAAAGACTTCAGCGGTGCATTTTTTGCGGTTTGAGTTGACTGCGGAGCAGGTCGAGGCGTTGCAAAGTGGCGCTGAACTTGCTGCCGGGATAGAGCATGAGAATTACCAGGTCGAGGTGCGACCGGTTGCGGATAATATCCGGGAGTCTTTGATCGCCGATCTGGATTAGCCCGCGCTTGGCCATCAGGCCCGCCAATCTCAATTAGCAACTGTAGGAGCCCGTCCTGACGGGCGAGTTCGCTGTGGCCGGATCGTGGGCTCGTTGGGTGGCTTCGTTGGTGCGGGTGTGCTTGGTTGGTTTTTTGCAAATTGTAGGAGCCCGCCGTACGATAGTTGCGATCGCTGAATCCTCGTGAATGTCTGTCTATCGGCACGGGCGAGTTCGCTTTGGCTGGATCGCAGGCTCGATGGGTGGTTTCGTTTGTACGGGTGTGGTGGATTGATGCTTTGCAAACATTTGAAGGCATGTTTTCAACATGTCTTCAAATGTTTGTCGCCCGTGCCGATAGATCGAATTTCTCCGGAATTGAGGATGTGCATCTATCGTACGGCGGGCTCCTACGGACCTTTGCTACAATTTTTGATCGCCGGGTAAGTCACGTTGGCTACAATTATTAAGTGCGCAATTTTTGTCATTGTGGGGTTTCGCTCGGTTTTGTGTTGGGCGTTAGCCTGAACATCCTGCTAGAATCCCAGCGGGCATTTTTCTGCTTTCGCTTGGGGCAAACGAGTAGATGAGCAAACGTTACGATGCGGCCGACATCGAGGTCCTTACGGGTCTCGAACCGGTGCGGCGCAGGCCGGGCATGTATACCGATACATCGCGGCCGAACCACCTGGTGCACGAAGTCGTTGACAATAGTGTCGACGAAGCGCTGTCTGGTCATTGCAAAAAAATTGAAGTCACCCTGCATACTGACGGTTCCATCGAGGTCTCCGATGACGGTCGTGGTATGCCGGTCGACAAGCACCCGAAGGAGAAAATCCCTGGCGTCGAGCTGATTCTGACCCGCCTGCATGCGGGTGGAAAATTCGACAAGGAAAACTACCAGTATTCAGGCGGTCTGCACGGCGTCGGCGTCTCCGTCGTCAATGCGTTGTCGAAAAATCTCGAAGTCTGGATTCGTCGCGGTGGCAAGGAATACAACCTGAGCTTTGCCGGCGGCAAGAAACGCGGCAAGCTCGAAGTGGTTGGCACAGTCGGCAAGGCGAATACCGGAACAACGATCCGATTCTGGCCGGATAAAAAGTATTTCGATTCCGACAAAGTCTCGGTATCGCGTATCAAGCATATGTTGAAAGCGAAGGCGGTACTTTGCCCGGGCCTGACGGTTTGCCTGAAAGTTGCCAAACCAAAAGAAAAAATCGAATGGTGTTATTCCGGCGGCCTCGAGGAATACCTGCTTGAGGCGATTGGCAAGGTCGAGCACCTGCCCGCGGAACCATTCTCAGGCGCCATGGCCGGCAATCACGAAGCAGTCGATTGGGCGCTGGTGTGGCAGAACGGACAATCAATCACTGAAAGCTACGTCAACCTGGTGCCAACGCCGCAGGGCGGCACCCATGTCAACGGACTGCGCACCGGCCTGACCAACGCACTGCGTGAATTCTGTGAATTTCGCAGCCTGTTACCGCGTGGTATCCAGATAGCGCCTGAAGATGTCTGGGATGGCCTGAGTTTTGTGCTGAGTGCCAAGCTCGAAGACCCGCAGTTCTCCGGCCAGACCAAAGAACGCCTGTCATCGCGCGAGTCAGCAGCCTTTGTCGCCGGCGTACTAAAGGATAGTTTTGCGTTGTGGCTCAACCAGCACCCGGAAACCGGGGATGCGATCGCACAGCTTGCTATCACCAGGGCGCAGCAACGAGTTAAAGACGCGAAGAAGGTTGTCCGCAAAAAAATTGTTTCCGGCCCGGCGCTGCCCGGAAAGCTGGCTGACTGCACCTCCCAGGAGCCCGAACTCTGTGAGATTTTCCTGGTGGAAGGCGATTCTGCCGGCGGTTCGGCGAAACAGGCGCGCGATCGAAATACGCAGGCGATCATGCCGCTGCGCGGCAAGATCCTGAATACCTGGGAAGTTGAAACAGCGGAAATCCTGGCATCCCAGGAAGTGCATGACATCAGTGTGGCAATCGGCGTCGATCCGGCGAGTCCCAATGTCGACAACCTGCGCTATCACAAGATTTGTATACTGGCGGACGCAGACTCAGACGGCTTGCATATCGCGACTTTGATTTGTGCATTGTTCCTGCGGCACTTCCGCGAACTCGTACTGGCAGGTCATATTTACGTAGCGATGCCACCGCTGTATCGAATCGACGTAGGCAAAGAAGTGTTTTATGCGCTGGATGATGCTGAACGCCAGGGCATCCTGGATCGCATCGATGCGGAAAAGTTGAAAGGCAAGGTCAGCGTAACGCGATTCAAAGGTCTGGGCGAAATGAGCCCGGGGCAGCTGCGTGAAACCACGATGAATCGTGATACGCGCAGGCTGGTGCAACTGACGATCAGTGCAAAAGATAAAACGGACCAGTTAATGGACATGCTACTGGCGAAAAAACGCTCAGGCGACCGGCGCAAGTGGCTTGAGGAGAAAGGCAACCTCGCAGAAGTCTGAGTGGTGGTCCAACTAGGTGCGGAGGCACAATGCAAAACCAATTGAATCTCGAAGGTGTTGAACAGCAACCCCTGAAGGAATACACCGAAAAGGCCTATCTCGATTATTCGATGTACGTCATTCTCGACCGGGCCCTGCCACAAATAGGCGATGGCCTGAAGCCGGTGCAGCGCCGCATCATTTACGCGATGAGTGAGCTTGGCCTGTCAGCTGGCCAGAAACACAAGAAATCAGCCAGAACGGTCGGCGATGTCATCGGCAAGTTCCACCCGCATGGTGACTCGGCGTGTTACGAGGCGATGGTGCTGATGGCGCAGGAGTTTTCCTATCGGTACGCACTGGTCGACGGGCAGGGCAACTGGGGTTCCACAGACGACCCTAAATCATTTGCAGCGATGCGCTACACCGAATCCCGATTGCGTCCGTATGCAAAATCGTTGCTGGCAGAGCTTGGTCTCGGCACGGTCGACTGGGTACCGAATTTCGATGGCACGATGGACGAGCCGGTTGTGTTGCCGGCGCGACTGCCGAACTTGTTGCTCAATGGCACGACCGGCATTGCCGTGGGAATGTCCACTGACGTCCCGCCACACAACCTGCGCGAGGTCGCCAGCGCACTGATTCATCTGATCGACAACCCGAAAGCGACAGTTGCGCACTTGATGAAGCACATCAAAGGCCCGGATTTCCCGACCGGCGGCGAGCTGGTTTCACCGCGTGCGGATATCAAGCAGATCTATACCAAAGGCAACGGCACGCTGCGCTTGCGCGCTTCCTACAAAGAGGAAAACGGCGACATCATAATCCATGCATTGCCCTACCAGATTTCCGGCAGCAAGATTCTTGAGCAGATCGCGGCGCAAATGCGCAACAAGAAATTACCGCTGGTTGAAGATCTGCGCGATGAGTCAGACCACGAAGATCCAATTCGCCTGGTCATCACGCCAAAATCGAAAAAGGTCGATGTTGAAGAGCTGATGTCGCATTTGTTTTCCACGACATCGCTGGAAAGAACGGTGCGTGTCAACATGAATATTGTGGCACTCGATGGACGGCCACGGACGTTTAACCTGGTCGGTCTGCTAACTGAGTGGATAAGTTTCCGCAAAGATACGGTTAAACGTCGTCTCAAGCACCGTCTGCAGATCGTCAGGGATCGCCTGCACATCCTCGACGGTTTGCTAATCGCCTATCTGAGTATCGATGCGGTTATAAAGATAATTCGCACGGAAGACGAACCGAAGCTGGTTCTGATGAAGAAATTCAAATTGTCAGATATTCAGGCCGAAGCAATCCTGAATCTTCGTTTGCGCAACCTGGCGAAGCTCGAGGAAATGAAGATAAAGGGCGAGCAGAAGGATCTGAATGACGAGCGGGGCGAACTCGAAGGAATCCTGAAGAGTGCGTCACGACTGAAGACGCTGATCAAGGACGAGATCCTCGAGGACACAGAAGCCTACGGTGATGCACGCCGCACGACCATTATTGAGCGCGAAACTGCCCAGGCCATGGATGAGTCGCAGCTGGTTGCGAGTGAACCGGTAACGATTGTTCTCTCGCAACGAGGCTGGGCGCGCGCCGCGAAAGGTCATGAAATTGACCCATTCGCACTGAGTTACAAATCAGGTGATGCGTTCCTGGCCACGGCATTGGGCAGGAGCAATCAGCTGGCCATGTTCATTGACAGTACGGGTCGCGTGTACAGCGTTATAGCGCAGTCGCTACCCTCGGCCCGCGGCCAGGGCGAACCGCTCTCCGGCCGTTTCAAGCCGCCTGACGGTGCGGAGTTCTGTGGCACGTTGATTGGTGAGCCCACTGATCGCTGGCTGCTGGCAAGCGATGCCGGGTACGGTTTCGTAGCGACACTTGAAGACCTCGTTTCGCGCAACAAGGCGGGCAAACTGATACTGCGCGTACCCGCAGGTGGCAAGGCGGTGGTGCCTGCACCGGTACCACGCGATACAGAATGCCTGATCGCAGCGGTCTCTTCTATCGGCCGGCTGCTGTGCTTTGAAATGGATGAACTCCCGGAACTTGCCAAGGGGAAGGGCAACAAACTCATCAATATTCCCAGCAAAAAGTACAAGGAAGGCGAAGAGAAGCTGGTTGCGATGGCGGTCGTCCCGGAGGAGGGCAACCTGCAGGTGCATACGGGCACGCGCATGATGACCCTGAAATGGGATGACCTCGATGACTACTACGGCGAGCGTGCGCTGAGAGGCAGAATGTTGCCGAAAGGCTGGCGCAAAGTGGAACGCTTGTCTACAGAAGCCTGAGCGCAATCGCGGCAGGATGCCGCTCCCACAGGTTATTTGTCGCTGTCGTTTTGCCTCGCACCGGTGCCCGTGAACGCGATAGAATTTCTTCCAGTCAATTTTTTCGAGAAGTCATATCATGAAGAGATCCCGCGCAGCAGTAATTTTTCTATTTTCTGTTTTCCTCGCCGGTCATGCCGGATCTGTATTCGCAAAAAGTGATGGTGATGCAGGCGACTTTGATCCGGAAGCCAGGCTGAAGGAGCTGGGAATTACACTACCTGAACCGCCGCAACCGGTCGCCAACTACGTTAACGGTGTCCGCACAGGCAACCTGATATTCCTGGCAGGTAAAGGACCCAAACGAGCAGACGGTACCGAAATTATCGGCAAACTGGGGGCCGGTGTCAGTATAGAACAGGGATATGAAGCGGCACGCCTGACTGCGATCAATCAACTTGCCGTATTGAAGGCAATGCTGGGTGACTTGAAAAAAGTGAAGCGTATTGTGAAGGTTCTGGGCATGGTCAATTCTGATCCGGATTTCGTTGAACAACCGAAAGTTATAAATGGCTTTTCCGATCTGATGGTCGCGGTTTTTGGCGAGCGAGGGCGGCATGCACGCGCCGCGGTGGGTATGGCGTCTTTGCCAAGAGGTCAGGCAGTTGAGATTGAGTTGATCGTAGAAGTTGAAGACTAGGTGGAGTAACTCAGATGTCATTGCGAGCCCGCAGGGCGCGGCAATCTTTTGACGCTGGTTCTATTACAATTCAAGCGTGATCGAAATACACAGGAAACTAAAGAGAATGAGAATTACAAAAGGAAAACTCGCCTACGGTACGTTTATCTTGCTTGCAAGCCTGGTTTCAATGCAGCTCGCTGCGCAAACCAATCCACTCTGGACGCAGAAAAAAGTAAAAAATTATCTGCCGCACATGACGGTTCTGGAGGTCGAGGCGCTGCTGCAGAAAACCGATATGGTGATCATCCCCGTCGCTTCTCTTGAGCAACATGGCAACCATCTGCCGATCGGTACAGATTTTATTAACGGCGTGGAGAAGAGCAAGCTCATCGCGCAGGAGCGGGATATCCTGGTTGCACCGGTGTTGATGGCCGGTCAATCTCCGTATCACATGGGTTTTGCCGGGACGATCACGCTGCGCGCGGAAACCATACTCCAGGTACATATAGAAACCGTTGAGAGCCTTATCCGGCACGGGTTCAAGCGTTTCGTCATCATGAATGCCCATGGTGGTAACCGCGCCATATCAACCTTGCTGGTGGACCAGATCAACCAGACCACTGCTGGCGTCGCCGTCAGTTTCGATGTGGCGGTCAGGCCATTCATGGAGCCACCAGCTGCTGCCCCAAGCACCGTGCTGGACCGGCACGCGGGTACTGGAGAAACTTCCAAATCGTTATACCTGATGCCGGACCTCGTACAACTGGACCAAGCGGTTGCTGCTGAACTGACGTTGCCCGCACACCTCGAAGCAATGTTGCCGGACGTTATCGAAGAGGACCCTACGGCATTAATGCTGTTCCTGGCCGAAGGACTGAAGGCCGAAGAAACGGGCAAGAAAACATCATCCGCGGAAATGTCGACAACCGGCGTCTGGGGCGAGCGGGATCCCAAAGAGGGCAGCGCTGCACGCGGGGAAGATGAAACGAGTAAATCGGTCAATGCCGCGGTCAGGTTCATCGATCGTTGGAATGAATACTCGGCATCGCAAAAAAGCGATTGATGATCGAAGCCAGCCTGAACTAGCCCAGGCTAGGCTAGGATGCCTGCGATTTCTTGGTATCGATTTTTCCGGATTCGACCTGCATTTCAACGGTTGGCTCATTGCCCGGATTTGGCATTTCTACCGTCGGCTCGCTGCCCGGGTTTGGCATTTCAACGGTCTTCTCGATGCCGGGTTGCTCCATCTTCACAGTCAGCTGCGGATTCACGCCGGTATCCTCAAGATCGTCCAGATCGTCATCCAGTGACGCGATCTCTGTTGGCATATCTTCCTCCAACACAGCCTCGGTCTGAGTGGCTTCTGCTACGCTCGGCAATGCCGCGGTCACATCACCTGAATCATCCTTGTCCAGGCGCAATGCCAGGTCGATCGCGGCCTGTTCGATTTCCTCGTTCATTGCCAGGGTCTGGGTATATTCTTCCTGGTAGTCCTGCTCCAGCGCCTGGATATCGACCTCACTGTTAAGTGTCATGTCGTTGCTGCCAGCTTCACTTTCAGACGTGGTGCCGACCTGGACCGCCATCAGGTCTTTGGCCGTCAGGTCATCTCCGCCCAACGCTTGTTTGGTTGCGTCAACAATCATCGACAGATCGTATTCTGCACTCGCGTCGATGCTCGGCGTTTCTTCACTTTCAAGGATCGAGTCCTCGATTCGATGGTTTGGCGGGATGATATCTGTTGGCAGTTTTTCCGCTTCTTCCGGCGCTTCTTCCGGCAATTCGAGATCGATCACGCTTTCAACTGCACTTTCGACTTCACCGGTGGTTGAAGCCGAAAAACCGAAGTCCTGCGCTACATCAACGTCGCTAACATTCTGTAATCCAGTGCCGGCGTCCAGATCCGCGTCCAGGGAAATCGATTGCGAACTGATCATGCTGTCGTCGATTTGGAAGTCGACGTCAGATACGACGCTTGGCTCATCGGCAATAATATTATCGAAGTCGCTGAGCACCTCGACTTCATCCGTCATATCGTCATCAAGCTGTTCCATCGAGTCATTGACGGGAGCGCCACCAAAGCGTTCCTTGATCCTGCGACCGAAAAACAATGCGAGGCCGAGTAACACGCCAAGACCGGCTCCACCAATCCACATCAGCCAGGAACCAGGGCCGCCGCTTCCTGCTGCGTCGCCGTCAGGCAGACTAACGACCGGTGCTGTACTTACTGTTTGCGCGGGTTCGGCAGTGGCATCCGTAGCGGTTAATTCTGCGCTACCCATTGAGTCAACCGAGGTATCGCCACCAATGACGATGTCGCCGGGACGCAGGTCGGCGGTATTTTCCTCAAGGTAAGCTGGCCCTGCAGCCTCCGCTTCGATGACTGTTGCTTCTGCAACAATCGGTGTGGCCGGGACTAGCGCTTCTGCAACCGCGGCAGGTTCTTCAATCACGATTTCTTCGACAGCTTCCACAACCGGTGCTATCTCGGCAACGGGTGTTTCCACAAGCGGTTCTGCAATTACTTCCGGCGCATCGTCAGCGATGAAACCTGCGTATGTGCTTTCCGTTGACTCTTCTGTTGCGGCGTCATCCGCTGTGTACTCGTCCGCATATTCGCTCGCTACTGGCGCGGCATCCGTCTGCGTAATTGTTTCGGCAACAATGCCCGCGCCGAGGAAGTCCGGAATCGTAATCCAGACACTGGCTGTTAGCTGGTTGACGTCATTTTCCGTAAATGCGCCAGGGTTGGCGCTGAAGATCGCGTTAGCTGCAGGCCTGAGTGCGACCTGACGATTCTCGATGCGCGTCGCAATGCCGTACAACGAATCACCCGGCTGCACGAAATACTGGCTGTTTGTCGTGATCGGTGACTGGTCAACCTGTTCGACAACCGCCGCTATTGCTGGCGAGACAGTCACTGTTGTTTGCGTGCGAGTCTGTGTGGGGGTTGGTTTTGCAGCCTGCACTTGCGCAACAGCCTGTGGTGCGGCAATAGCCGCGACCGATGTTGTCTGCGGTGCCGGATCAGCTGCGGCCACCGATCGCTGGCCGCCAACCGGCAGTCCAGGGTCGATCATCAGTGTGTACTCGCGAGAGAGCTGTGCCGTATACGGGCAATTGACAGTAACTCGCATGCCAAGGACAGGTTCGCGGATCGGCGTACTGCCGGTCAGCACGATTAATCCCCCGGATACCGAGATGCGGGCCTTGCTTACCGAAGGAATGCCACTGGCCATGACGCCCGGTCGCAGAAAGATACAGTAATTGAATAGTTGTTCATTGGGGTTCAATGCAAAGGCAATGCTTGCGCGTAACGGCTGGCCCAGCTTCGAATCTATCTTGATGTCACCGAGCTCAAGTGCAGACGCTGAGCCGGCGACAAAACAACAAGCGCTACCGACAGCAAGCAGTGCTGGCAGAATCTGCTTCGAGATTCGATTTGCGCCTGATTGTCGAGAGCGGCCTTTGACCTTATGTCCAGTTGATGCATTCACAGCTTGGTACCCCGGTTTCCAGTAAGTCGTGCTTTCTGCGGGTTGGCAGGCGAGCAAAAAACTCGCATACACAGTGAGATATTGAGATTAGGCAGCCGTTCCGGCGCTGTAAACGGACCTCTTCTATGTTTTAAAAATAAACTGGCATAATCCGGGCTCAGGTGGCAAAACTGTGACCGGGGTCACACGAATTGACTCGCGAGGCTTAACTTGATGCGGAGTTTTGCTGCGCGTGTCAGCGGCGCTGCGAGGGTCGGGACTGGCTGGCCAGGCGGCCTGCTTAGCTGCTAATCGCTTCCAGCGTCGTACGGGCAACACTGACAGCTTCCTGCAATACGACTTCAGGTTCATGCACATAGTGTCCTTGCATGAAGTGTACGCCGAGCTGAAAAAGTACGGCCATGGCGTTGGCGTTTTCCACGCGCTCGGCAATCGTGAGGATATCTCTTTGAACTGCCGCTGCGGTAAGCTGCCTGACAGATTCCTGCATCGCAGTGTCTGTGGTCAATGTGTGCATGAGCTCGCCATTGATCTTGATGTAATCGGGTTTGAGCAAGTCCAGGATCTGAAAGCGGTTCTTGTCGATGCCGTAGTGTTCCAATGCGAAATTGACCCCCAGCGTGCGCAATGCGTCCGTCGCTTTCTTGGTTTCCTTGATGTACTTCGCGGCCTCCTGCTCGGGAATCTGGATACAGATCTTCGCCGGGTCTATCTTGTATTTCTCGAGTTCTCCCTCCATCCAGCCCGCTAATGTCGAATCGTGCATCGACTGGCGAGAAAGCCTGACAAATACTTTTTCGACATTATTCTCCGCGCAATACTCGATCGATGCTGCCGTTATCCACCGATCAATGGCCTTCATCAGGTTGTTGCGTTCTGCGGCAGGGATAAAATCGGACGGCAGAATCGCTTTCCCCTGCTCGTCGAGCATACGCACCAGCATGTCGCACATCGGCCCGGAGTCGCTGCGCAACCCTGCGATCGGCAGCTGCGCCAGCTGAAATCGATCTTCCGTCAATGCCGCTTTGATGCGTTTGACCCAGATAGCATCGTATTTCCTGAGACGCGTATCTACATCCTGTGCTTCGTTGAGGAAGACGGAATTACCACCTTGCGATTTGCCTGATTTGTGAGCCGCAACTACAGCTGCGACCATTTCATCGAGACTGCTGTAAATTCCGCTGATCCCAATAACGCCTACAGTGCAGGTGAGTTGAATTTTTTGCTCGCCGATCTTGAACTCATGCTGTTGCATGTGATCGACGAGCTGTTGTCCCCATACTTGTGCATCACGTTCGTTGCCACGCTCAAGCAGTGCCATCAGGACGGTTCCTTCAAAGCGCCCGGCAACATCGCGCGGATGCATTCTCTTACGCATTTCCTCGGCAAACTGGGCCAGTACTTCTTCTGTATCGAGAAAGCCGATGCGGCTGGCAACTTCGGAAAAATCATCCGGTTTAATGTAGACCAGTGCGTGCAAACCTGACTTCGGCTTGCGCTTGAGGCGCTTGGTGATGCGTTCGATAAATTGGGCCCGGTGAAATAACAACGTTGTCGGGTCACGTTTGAGCGCTTCATGTACAAGTTTCGTCGGTTCTTCAGGTTTCCACGCCGGTGGCGAAATGCGAATTTGCACGTACGGCCCGTCGTCGAAATCCGTGAGTTGAAACCCGAGCTCCAGGATTGCGGCATCACCTTCTCCGACGCGCGACTTCGCGATCAGCTGCTCACCCTTCTGCCACTTGCCTTGGGTAGTCGCAATGATTGCGCCTTTGATTGCCGCCTGAGACTCATCGAGAAAATTGTCCATCAGTGGCAGTCCCAGGACTTCCTCTTTTTCTCCAGCCTGAAAAAGATCGAGCCAGGATTGGTTGACTTCAATGATAATGCCTTCCTGAATATAGGCGATCGGACTGCTGGAGCCCTGCATAAAAGCATTCAGTTGTTTGCGATACTCGGTCGCGGAATTGAGTGTGGAGTTAAGCGCGCGTTCAACGCGAAATGCACGCAGTTCCCTGGAAACCACCGCCTGCAGCCGCGCTTTTTTCGCGGTCGAGACAAGATCGCAGGCACCGTCGTTCATTGCCTCAAGAATGGAATTTTCGTCTACTGAATCGCGCATGGCGATAACCGGCACTTCCGGAACAAAAGCGTCTTTTTGCTTGATAACCTGCCTGATCGAATCCGTGTATTCGTCACCGTTGAGGATGATCAGCTCGACATGTTCATTGCGCAAAATGTCGGCGAATTTATTGGGGTTCTCTATCCAGTGGCAATGTGCGGCATGCCCGGCATCCCGGAGTGTGCCATTCACGAGCTCCACATCATCCTGGTTAGTGGATAAGACAGCTATCGAAATACTGTGTCGCTCGTTCAAATCACGATCCTTGAGATTAGTACGTGCTCAGCCAGGACTATTCATGAGTCATCCGTGCTATGTGACTGATATTTAGTAAAGAGCGATCGAGTCTATACAACAGTATGCGAGTAGTCCCTCATGCCGTATCAAAACCGTGACAGGAATCAATAAATTGATCGATCTGTTCATAAACAGGTACGCAGCAACCCCCCGGGGCGAGGAAATTGGCCAGCGGCAGAGTCCGCTCCAGCTAATTTTTGGGCAAAAGCTTATCGTGGGCGGCGATCACGGGTATCATTCCGGCCGCCGCCAGATTATGTCGTCTGCCGGAGTCTGTTAACTCACAATGCTAGCCGACGACTTTGTCGGTTCGGGTAATAAAATGGCCAATTACAACACCAACGAGTTTCGTTCAGGACTGCGCATCATTATTGACGGGGATCCCTGTTATATCGTGGAAAACGAATTCGTAAAACCTGGCAAGGGCCAGGCATTCAATCGTGTCCGTATCAAGAATCTGAAGACCGGCAAGGTCGTCGATAAAACTTTCAAGTCGGGCGAGAGTGTTGAAGCAGCCGATGTGGTCGATACCGACATGCAATACCTGTATGCAGACGGGGAGTTCTGGCACTTCATGGTTGCAGATACGTTTGAACAATACGCTGCAGACAAAAAGGCGGTAGGTGACGCCAGGAAATGGTTGAAAGAGCAGGATGAATGCCAGATCACACTTTGGAACAATTCGCCGCTTGTCGTGACACCACCAAATTTTGTCGAACTTGAAATTGTAGACACAGATCCGGGCGTTCGCGGGGATACTGCCAGCGGCGGCGTAAAACCTGCGACTCTCTCAACCGGCGCGGTGGTACGCGTACCATTATTTGTCGAGCAAGGTGAAGTGATACGTGTTGATACCCGATCCGGGGATTACGTTTCGCGCGTCAAATAAAGTTTTGCAGGTCCGCTCGCTTAGTCTCCAGTAGCTGCACGAAACGTTCGCATAGCGATTCAAGCCCGTGTTGATCGTCGGCACTGAACCGGCCTTGCAGCGGGCTGTCGACGTCGAGAACGCCAATGACCTGTCCCGCGGAAATCAACGGCACAACCACTTCTGAAACTGACGCCGGATCACAGGTGATGTGCCCACTGAAAGTGCTCACATCTTCAACCAGCTGCGACTCCATTCGCTGTGCCGCGGTTCCGCAGACGCCCTGGCCAAGCGGGATACGCACGCAAGCAGGTTTTCCCTGGAAAGGTCCGAGCACCAGCTCACTGCCACGAAGCACGTAAATTCCGAGCCAGTTGATATCCGGTATTTCAGCGAATAACAGGCCGACCAGGTTGGCGCTGTTCGCCAGCAAATCGGCTTCGTCTTCGACGAGTGCCTCGAGTTGCCTGGTTAGCAATGTGTAGTTAACGGTCACGTTTTCCTGTCGTTCTGATCAAGCGTAAAAGAGCTGGTGGACTGAATGTTATCTGTGCCTTCGTTAATCATGAACAGCCGATCAAAACCGACGGCGACACCGGCGCAGGGCGGTAATCCTGCACGCAACGCTGCGATCAGGTTCTCATCAATTTCAGGCACAGGCAATCCTTGCTCGCCACGCAGATGCTGATCGCGTTTACACCGGTCCAGCTGCTCATCAGCATCCGTTAGTTCGACATAGCCATTGGCAAGTTCCAACTTGCCGTAGAACAACTCGAATCGGTCAGCAAGACCATTATTTTCCGGGCAATGGCGTGACAGTGCCGCCTGACTTGCCGGGTAATGATGCAGCACTGTCAATCGATCACTCGCAAATCCGTCCGTGACTTTGCTTGCCAGTAACAGGTCCAGCCACGCATTCCGATCCTCGCCCAATGCGCTTTTGAGATTTGCATCCGCGCGGGCTGACTTTGCGAGCAGATCAATGTCAGCAGTAAACGGGTTGATTGAAAGAACACTTTGAAACGCTTCTTCATAGCTAATGAACCGGGCGTCAGCGCTGATTCGTTCCCGCGCCAGCAAGGTCGTTACGAGTTCGATCGCATCCTGCATGATCTCCTGTAAACCGAATTTCAGCCGATACCATTCGATCATTGTGAATTCGGTCAGGTGATTCCGGCCGTGTTCGCCGTCACGAAAAACCTTGCAAATCTGGTAGATGTCCGGGTATCCAGCCGCCAAAAGGCGTTTCATGAAATGTTCCGGCGAGGTCTGCAAATATAGCGTGGGTCGATGCGCCGCCGTAGCGGTTATGGATGCAATACTCGGGTCTGTGACGGTCCGGGCGGATAGTGCCGGCGTGTCCACCTCGAGGATATTTCGGTCGCGAAAAAAACGCTGTGCATTCTGCAGCAATTCTGCCCGGCGAGCTGCTATGCCTGCACCAGATTCAGGCTGCCAGGCCCCGCCAGTCATGCCTTTTTCATGCTGCCAATTGCCTGACCCATCCTGACTTTTGAGCCACTTTTTAATGCCGAAAGCTCATCTGATGAACCTGGCGGCAGCAAGACAATGACGGTTGACCCCATGTTGAACCAGCCAATCAAGTCACCCTTTTTCAGTTGTGTCGATTCGCCCGTTGTCGCGATATCTATGTTGTCGACCACACCTTTTTTTCGCGGCCGCAGATCACCGCTCCAGCGCGTGCTGATGCTGCCAACATTGAGTGCGCCAACCAGTATGACCACAACCGGCCCGTTGCCTGTCTCAAGGTGACAGATCAGCCGCTCATTACGTGTAAACAGGTTTGGCAGGTACGAGACCGTGGCCTCATTGACGCTGAACAAATCCCCGGGCACGTAACGCGCTGCTACAAGCTCTCCACTAACCGGACTGTGCACGCGGTGGTAATCGCTTGGGGAAAGATAAATCGTCGCAAAGGCGCCATCGACAAACCTGGTCGCATCATCGATGTCGGTCGCAAGCAAATCGGTCAGCGTGTAGTGCAGGCCTTTGGCCTGGAATATTCGCTCCTTGTCGATTTTTCCGGCCGCGCTGACCGTGCCATCGGCCGGAGAAACAATAGATTCGCTCGCCGCATCGATGGGCCGTGCGCCGGCGATGAGTTCGCGAGTAAAAAAATCATTAAACGTTGCGAAATCGTCAGGAACGGATTGTTTGACCTCTTCAACGTCTACTTGGTAGATCTTGACGAATTGACGAATGAAAAAATTCTTTATGCCGGTTGTTCGGATTCTGGCCAGATGAAAGACGAGAGCAGTCAGTGCTAACCGGGGCAAAAGCTTCTGCAGCAGTAAGAAGAGGCGCGATTTGAGTTCAGACATCGACTGGCAAGCCTATTCGGTTGGCGTTCTTTTTTGCATGGTTGCGCTGACAATAAGGAGACCGCCCGAATCATAATGAATCTCCAGCGTAATGTTTGCTCCGGCGGCGGTATCAGCTGTTGGCTGCATTAACATCAGGTGTTTGCCACCGGCCGCAAACTCCAGGCTGGATCCGGGTTCTATGATTACGGCTGGCAGGGCCTGCATTCGTGCCACACCATCACGGAGAACCGTTTCATGCATCTGTATGTTGCCAAAATTTGCGCTGGAGATGCTCTCGATCGTGAGCGGCGCGTTGCTCTGGTTGTGCAAGGTGAGGTAACCAACGGCTGCGTGGCTTTTGGTCAATGGCGCAAATAGCCGGACATCGGATACTGTCAGTGGCACACCGGGTTCTGCTGTGCACGCTGCAATAATCAATATCGCGAAATTCAGAACGAGAAATTTGGCGTTCATCACGATCCCGTCAGTATTGGCACGTCATTGACGAAATTTTCTATGTCATGGGGCGCACTAAACAGGGCATGAAACTCGGCCTTTGGGTTGATCAGCAGAACTACGGCAGAGTGCGCGACATTGTAGTCCTCGCTACCGTCTGCGGACTTCTCAAAAAAAATGCCAAGTGCAGAGGTAAGCTTTTTCAGCTCATCGATATCGCCCGTGACGCCCTTGATGTCTGCGCCGAAGTTAGCAACGTATTCGCGCATTATTTCCACGGTGTCTCTTTCCGGGTCCACACTTATTAATACGATCTGCGGAAACGATTTGTTTTGTCCGCCATCTGCAGCCAGGACTTTGCCGCGTGCGATCGCCAGCTGTTGCAGCGTGGCGGGACAAATGTCAGGGCAATGGGTAAAGCCGAAAAAGACCAGGCTCCACTCGCGACGCAGTGATTGCCGGTCGAATCGATTGCCCGCGTGATCCAGCAATGCGAATTCGGGCAACGGCATCGGAGTCGGAATTACGGTTGCGTGCGCCGGGAGTTCGTGCGCGCCCTGCAATTGCATGAACACTGCAGTCGCGCCGCCACCCATAGCGAGCACGGCAAGCGTTATGAGTAATAATTTGCGGGTCGGTTTCATAGCGCGGGCATTCTAACTCAGGCTGAGTCTGCATGTTTCCCTGGACTCGTGGGAGCGGCATCCTGCCGCGAGTTCGCTAAGCTGTCGTCCTGAGGTTCCCATCGATCTGGACCGCGCGATGACATATCGCAATAATGGGCGGTATGTCATCCACAGAACCGATCTTCACTATTGCCGAAGTAATCGGCAGCACCGCCGTCGCGTTTGAGCAAGCTGATCTTGTATATGGCCACGGGACAGACAATGCATTTGATGAGGCAGGCTACCTCGTGTTCGGTGCACTGGGACTGGACCACGCGCAGGCCGAGGAGCATTACGGGCGGCCAGTGACTAGTGCTCAACGTCAACGAATAGCGCAACTCGTAAAAAAACGAATCCAGGATCGTGTCCCGGTTGCCTATCTTCTGCAACAGGCATGGTTTGCCGGTCTTGAGTTTTTTGTGGACGAGCGTGTGCTGGTACCGCGTTCGCCGCTGGCCGAGTTGATTGGTGAGCATTTCGTGCCGTGGATCGAACCGCAGAAGGTCAAGCGGCTCCTGGATCTCGGCACTGGCAGCGGGTGTATCGCCATTGCGATGGCCATGGCATTTCCGGACGCAACTGTGGATGCGGTGGACATATCAGACGATGCGCTGGCGGTTGCTGCAGTGAACGTAGAACGTTATGCGCTGCAGGCACGTGTACGTCTGTACCAGTCCGATTTTTTCGATGCGTTGGACGACGCGGCAAATCACAACGCATACGACGTCATCGTCAGCAATCCACCGTATGTGGATGATGAGGATATGGCCGCACTCGCGCCGGAATTTTCACACGAACCTGCCCTGGGCCTGGCGTCCGGCGATGACGGTCTGGATTCAGTCATAACGATCCTGCATGATGCATCACGGTTTCTTGCCGATGGCGGTATTCTTATCGTTGAGGTAGGCAATAGTCAGGCGGCGCTGGAGTTGCGTTTTCCGGCGGTCGAATTCACCTGGCTGGAGTTTGCGCTGGGCGGGCAGGGGGTATTCCTGCTGTCCAGCAGGCAATTGAAAAACTCAGTTTTTCGATAGCCTGCGGACGGTACAGGATGTACCGTCATTTTCGATGGCTGTAAGCCATTGAAAATGGGAGCCATTTGAAAACCACGTTGCCGGACAGGACGTCCAAATGCCGTGGAGCGAGTTGTTTCTGGCAGAATGTTCCAGACTTGAGAATTCGCCCACAATTGAGACGGATGCGCGAAAGCGGCGTTCGAATGGCGATGTTGAAAACGCCTTGGAAGGCGTTTTCAACAATCAAATTGGTGACGACTCGATCGGCATCAGGACAGTTTCAGCACGGCGGTTTCCGTCGTGCAACAGAATTTGAGTCAATAGAATGTCAGGTAACAGCTTCGGTCGACTATTTACGGTCACGACCTTCGGTGAGAGCCACGGTCCTGCCATGGGCTGCGTCGTGGACGGCTGTCCGCCGGGAATGCAGCTCACGGAAGCCGATATTCAGGCCGATCTCGAGCGTCGGCGGCCTGGAAAATCACGCCACACCACGCAACGTAAAGAAGCGGACCGGGTCAGCATCCTCTCCGGTGTGTTCGAAGGGCAGACCACCGGAACGCCGATTGGCCTGCTGATCCAGAATACTGACCAGCGTTCACGCGACTACAGCAATATAAAAGACAAGTTCAGGCCAGGGCATGCTGATTACACCTATCAGCAAAAATACGGGATTCGCGATTACCGCGGCGGCGGCCGTTCCTCGGCACGCGAGACGACCATGCGGGTGGCTGCCGGTGCCATCGCCAGGAAATATCTTGCTGAGCGACTCGGTATCACGATTCGCGGCTATCTCAGTCAACTGGGCCCAATCGAACTGCGGGCAATTGATCTGGATCTCGTGAATCAAAATCCTTTTTTCTGCGCCGATGCGGAGAAAATCCCCGAACTGGAAAAATTCATGGATGCCTTGCGTGAAGAGGGCGATTCCATCGGCGCCAAAATCAGCGTCCTCGCACAGAATGTACCGCCGGGACTGGGCGAACCTGTTTTCGACAAGCTGGAGGCCGATCTTGCACATGGCTTGATGAGTATCAATGCAGTCAAGGGCGTTGAACTCGGCGCCGGCTTTGCGGCAGTCATGCAAAGAGGCAGCGAACATCGCGACGAGATGTCGCCGGACGGCTTTAACAAGAATGACGCGGGCGGAACCCTGGGTGGAATTTCTTCCGGGCAGGATATCCTGGCAAGCATTGCTTTGAAGCCGACTTCGAGCATTGCCAAAGCCGGTGCGACGATAGACAAGGATGGCAAAAAGTCAGAGATTGTTACCACCGGTCGCCATGATCCCTGCGTGGGCCTGCGGGCGACGCCGATTGCCGAGGCCATGGTTGCGCTCGTGCTGATGGACCACTATCTTCGCCACCGCGCGCAAAACGCTGATGTGCAGGCGCTGACACCGATCATCGAATAATTTATCTGCTTACCTAAGGAACACCCTGAGACAAATGACTGAGGCAATTGATATTGCAGTCGTCGGCGCTACCGGCGTTGTGGGCGAGGCGATGCTGGAGATTCTTGCAGAGCGCAAGTTTCCGGTTGGCAAAATTTACGCGTTAGCCAGTGAACGCTCCGTGGGCAAGGAGGTCGACTTCGGCCACCGCGCCCTCGTGGTCGACGATCTCGCTGAATTTGATTTTTCGACGGTGCAAATAGCGTTTTTCTCAGCCGGGGCATCGGTGTCTGAGGAATACGTGCCCAGGGCAACCGCTGCAGGCTGCACTGTCATTGATAACACCTCACAGTTTCGTTACGACGATGCGATTCCGCTGGTCGTGCCCGAAGTCAATGTGGAAAAGATCGCTGATTATAAAAATTGCGGAATCATCGCTAATCCCAACTGTTCTACCATTCAGATGGTGGTGGCATTGAAACCGATATACGACGCCGTCGGCATAAAACGCATCAACGTCGCAACCTACCAGGCGGTCACCGGCGCGGGCAAAAGAGCAGCGGAAGAACTTGCCAAGCAGACGGGCACATTGTTAAACGCCAGGCCCCTGAAAATCGCCGCTGACGCAAAACAAATTGCGTTCAACGTCGTGCCGCAAATCGATGTACTTCAGGATAACGGTTACACCAGGGAAGAAATGAAAATGGTGTGGGAGACGCAAAAAATTCTCGGCGATGAGGGTGTTGCGGTTAACCCGACCGCCGTTCGTGTCCCTGTCTTTTACGGCCATTCCGAGGCGATCCATATCGAGACTGGCAGCAAAATCTCGGCAGATGAGGTTCGGGAGCTGCTGCGCAAGGCGCCCGGTGTAGAGCTGGTGGATGGCGTTGGTCCCGGTCAATACCCGACCGCGGTCAGCGAAAGCTCCGGTCAGGACCCTGTTTTCGTCGGTCGCGTGCGCGAAGATATCAGTCATCCCTGTGGCATCAATCTCTGGGTTGTGGCCGATAATATACGTAAGGGCGCCGCTCTAAATAGTGTCCAAATAGCTGAAATCTTGGCGGAAAACTATTTATAAGCTATAGTTCACCGGCACAAGGGATGGGCACAATCATTTTCGTAATTCAAGCTCCGAGCGGTCCGATTTAACGGGTATTGGGGAGCTGGAGAAATACACTATGTCGCGAAGACTTCATCGACTGTGGCTTTTGCCATTGCTCTTGCTCGCGAGCCAGAGTTGGGCACTGGGTCTCGGCGATATACGAATTAGTTCGGCATTAAATCAGCCATTGCGAGCAGAGATTGAACTGCTTGCGACGACTCCTGAAGAACTGAACAATCTTAAGATTGGTCTCGCATCAGCGGAGACTTTTGCACGTTATGATCTTGACCGGCCTGTATTCCTGACCCGCATTAACTTTGAGGTCGTCCGTTCCGGTCGGGCCGATGGCAACTTCATTCGTGTAACTTCGGTGAATGCTGTCAGCGAGCCGTTTATAACGTTTCTGGTTGAAGCAGTCTGGTCGCGTGGCAGGCTCTTGCGCGAATACACCGTGTTGCTTGATCCGCCGACGTTTGCACCGCCACCGGTTACACAATCCAGTCAGGAAGTGACCGCGCCGAGTCGCGTGACGCCGACGGATAGTGGCCAGATACAACGACCAGCGCCGCAACAAACTGTGGAACCTGCGCCGGCGCAATCCCGTCCTGCACCTGCAGTACAGGCACCGGCACGGTCAGCGCCAACAGAGCCGGCACCGTCGCCGACCGCGATCGGGCCGGAACCGACACCGTCAAGACCTGCAACGCAAGGCCAGCCATCTTTTGACACAACGCCTGGTGGTGATCTCGTCGTGCAGCGTGGCGATACCCTGTGGGGTATCTCACGGCGGTTGCGACCTGATTCGCGCCTGACCATGAATCAGACGATGTTGGCTATATATGAGGCCAATCCAGACGCATTTGTTGGCAATATCAACAGACTGCGTGCTGGCGCAGTCTTGAGAATTCCAAGTGCCGATGACGTATTTCGCATCACCCGGACTGATGCGTTTGCCGAGGTGAAACGCCAGAACGAAGTCTGGGGCGGCATGCCTGGCACAAGCACGCCAGCACTGACTCCCGACGTTGCACCGGTGGTTGATACGCAGCCGAACCTGACGCTGGTACCGCCCGATGATGATGTGTCGCTGACCGATACGAGTGTCACCAGCGGCACGCCGGACACCGATGTCGATGCCATTCCGCTTGATCCCGATGAGGCGAGAATCCAGGAGCTCGAGGCGTTGTTTGAAGATCAGGATTCCCTGATCGAAATCGAGGACAACGAACTTGCAGCACTGCGTGCCGAGCTGGCGGCATTGCGTGGCGAGGAACTCCCGCCGGTAGACGACATACTCGAAGATCCGGTGCTCGACGATGAATTGCCGCTTGATGATGAGGTCGAGAGCCTGCTGCCGGACGATGCTCTGGTCGATGACGCCGCGGATGATACGCAGGTCGTAGCACCGCCAGTCGTCTCCGCCCCGCTGCGAGACGAACCTGGAATCGTCGACGTCATCATGGGTTACCTCTCGAATTTCTGGGTCATCATTGGCCTGGCGTTGACGGCCGCAATCGCGCTGCTGGCCTGGTTTATGCGCCGCGCTGCCAAAGATGACGAAGAAGCGACCGGCGTATGGGAAACCATTGACGTTATTGATTCTGATGCGGAGACACTCGCAGCGACCTCATCACTGAGCGCGATAGCTCAGCAAGATGACACAACCATACTGGTCGAGGAAGCCAGGGCACCACGACCTGCCGAAACGCCTGTCAGCGATACGCTGGAGACGCCGGTAATGCTTGATGATGATGTGCCGGAAGTTGCGGATCCACTCGCCGAAACCGGCATGAACCAGTCTCTTGAAGATACCTTCAGCAGCGAAACGGCGGTCAACCTTGATCAGTCTGACCCGATGGCTGAGGCAGATTTCCACATGGCTTATGGTCTGTATGACCAGGCCGCAGATCTGATCAACGGTGCACTGGCGACCGAGCCTGAGCGCGAGGACCTGTTGGCGAAACTTTGCGAGATTTATTTCGTATGGGGTAACCGGGACGCGTTTGTCGATGCTGCCGGGCGCATGAAAGCAGCGATTGGCGATGAGTCGAACGCCGATTGGGACAAAACCGTCATCATGGGCCAGCAAATCGCGGCAGATCACGAATTGTTCTCGGGCGTTAGCGCGGGTGCTGCAACCAAGGCCGTCGATCTTTCGTTTGACGCTGGAGCGGACGACACTGGCGCACTGGATATGGACTTTGCCGACGACTTGGCGGGCGACGCCAGCGATGTCATTGATCTTGGTGCCGAGAGCGGTGAGTTGCCGGCAGCCGATGACATTGTCAGCGAAGAGACCGGCCAGATGCGCATTGCAGAGGCAGGCAATGACATTGATTTCAGTTTCGATGAGCCTGAGCTGGAAGCATCGGCCACTCGCGAAATGTCGGAACCTGAGATCGCTGCCGCGGAGAGTGACGAAACAGCCGATACGCCGATACTTGACGAATCGTCGTCAGATGACACTGCAGATATGGCGACAGGCGGCGGTACCGTCGACTCACCGACCATAGAACAACAATTTGACACCTTTGATGCTACTGGTGATTTGCCGGTGATTTCGGAGACGAACAAACCGGCACCCGGGGCAGACGAAACAGCAGAGATTAATCTGGATGACCTCGGGCTGGATCTGGACTCATTGTCTGATCCGTCAATTGCAGAGGCGATCGAGGACAGTGACGATACGTCCATCAGCCAGGTGTTGCCGACCGCGGACGATATTGCGGCAACCGGCACCGATATTGCTGACCTGGATAAAACCGGTGAGAAGCCGTCGCTTGCTGCTGCAGATGATGACGCTCATACGGGACTGCACCGGGCCATTGACCTTGATTCGACCGGCATGCGAAACGCCTTGCCGGATCTGGACGACCCCGGTGATACCGACGTCGGAATCGATACCAGTCTCCTGGACGCCACTGGCCAGACACAGGTTCTGAGTGAGGACATGATTGTCCAGACGGGCGTCGACATTGGCGCGTCATTGTCCGACGACGACAAAACGATGCTCGCGCCCAGCCTGCCCGACGATAGTGCAACCGCGGATCTGGCGGCAGATGCTGCGACCCTGCTCGCATCGCTTGACGATGATGCGGAAGACGCTGCGACCATGCTGGCGCCGCTGGATGACGATGAGGATGAGGGCGATTTCGCATTTGCGAAAACAGAAGCGCTGCCGAAAGACTCGTTCAGTGCAGACATGTCCGATGGCATGACACTGGATGACACCGGCAAGATGCCGAGCCTTGCGGGCAGTACCGATATGGACCTCGACCTTGACGACCTGACGGCCGCCCTCAAGGTGACTGAAGTTGGCGATACCGTAAACCAGTCGCGCGACGACGCTACCGTCGAACAACCGCGAATCAAACCGGACGAAATCGATCTGGATGTTGGCATGATGGTCGACGATGGCGGTGAGGGCGGAACCACACAAGCCCTGGCGCCGGACGATTTAAGCGGCGACCTGCACGATGCGCGGACCATGACTGAAGTCGGCACCAAACTCGACCTGGCACGCGCCTATGTCGATATGGGCGATCCGAGCGGCGCCCGCAGTATCCTGGAAGAAGTGCTGGACGAGGGTGACGAAGGTCAGCGGCAGCAGGCGCAGAAACTGCTTGGTTCACTGCCCAGCTGATATATTGAAGGTGCCAGCCACTGCTGTCCCGTAAACGCAAAATCGGTGCCACCATGAAGTGTCGGCTTGCCTTTGAAGCCCACATTCGCCCGCTGGGCGGGCTCCTACATTTCTAATTATTTTGTAGGAGCCCGCCGTACGATAGAAGCGATAGCTCAATCCCTATGCTTGTCGATCTATCGGCACGGGCGATTAGAGCCTGTAAAACGATGTTTATGGGACAGCAGTGAGTTGCACCGAGTTTTCGATTTGATCCCTTATTCATTCACTCTGGCCCCATTTTTGCGACGATGCGTGTAGCGCTTGGTATTGAGTACGATGGCACAGCCTACAACGGCTGGCAGCGGCAAAAGACCGGCACCGGTGTTCAGGCGCTGGTCGAGGCCGCGATCAGCAAGGTTGCCGATGACCCAATAGAAGTCGTTTGTGCCGGCCGTACCGATACCGGTGTGCACGCGACGGGACAGGTCGTACATTTCGATACGCGTGCAACACGCAGTGACAGGAGCTGGTCGCTCGGCGTCAACTCGCATCTACCGGAAGATATCAACGTCATCTGGGCAAGCGTCGTCGATGATGTATTTCATGCGCGCTTTTCAGCGACCGCAAGGTCGTATCGCTACCTTATCCTGAACCGGCCACTGCGCTCGGCCTTATACAGCCGCCGTGCCTGGTGGGTGTATGACCCGCTGGATGAAAAAGCGATGCAGGAGGGCGCTGCCGCGCTCCTGGGTAAACACGATTTTTCTGCGTTCCGCGCCGCCGGCTGCGGAGCATCAACGCCTGTGCGCGAGATCAGCAAGCTGCAATTGCAACGCTACGAAGACTGGATTGTCCTTTGCATTACCGCGAACGCATTTCTGCAGCATATGGTGCGCAATATCACGGGCGTTCTGGTCGCTATCGGCAAGGGCGAGCAGAGTCCGTCCTGGGCGAAGACTGTCCTTGAAGGTGCTGATCGCACACGTGGCGGCATTGCTGCGCCGCCGCACGGGCTGACGCTGGTTGATGTTGAATATCCGCAGCATTTTGATATTCCGCAGGGGCAGGGGCCGTTGATATTGCTATAAAGACGCCAATACATGCGCTCTCCGAAATTGTAGCCAACCTGCCTTACCCAAAACCCAATAATCGTAGCAAGGGCCCGTAGGAGCCCGCCGCGCGATAGATGCACAGCCTCAATTCCGGAGAATCTCGATCTATCGGCACGGGCGACAAACATTGCCGGGCACGTTGAAAACGTGCCCGGCAATGTTTGCAAAACAACAACCCATCGCACCCGTAAAAACGAAGTCACCTGCCACGATCGACCATAGCGAACTCGCCCGCTGGGCGGGCTCCTACGATACGCTGCTACGATTATTGGGATTAGAATATGTTTGCATGGCTACAATTAATGTCAGTTTTTCGTTTATGATGCGAGCTTATGAGCTGGTTTGAAAAATTAATGCCATCGCGCATCAGTACCGAGAAGCGGACACGCTCGGTGCCACAAGGCGTTTGGATCAAATGTAGCGTCTGCGACGCACAGCTCTATCGGGCTGAGCTCGAACGTAATCTCAGTGTTTGTCCGAAGTGCGATTACCACATGCGCATCGGCGCAAGAACGCGCCTCAATTATTTCCTCGATCCCGATGCCCAGGAAGAAATCGCCGGCAATCTTGAACCGATGGATCCGTTACGCTTTCGCGACAGCAAGAGATATCGCGACAGGCTTACCCAGGCACAGAAAAAAACCGGCGAGAAGGACGCGTTGGTCGCGGTGAAAGGCAAATTGGCGGGTCGGCCGGTCGTTGTCTGTGCTTTCGAGTTTGCATTCATGGGCGGTTCCATGGGTTCTGTCGTCGGCGAGCGATTTGCCCGGGCTGCGAGATATTGTGCAGAGAACAAGGTGCCGTTGATCGCATTTTCCGCCAGCGGCGGTGCCCGCATGCAGGAGGCGCTGTTTTCCTTATTGCAGATGGCGAAAACATCTGCAGCGCTCGCCACGTTGGCCGAATTGAAAATTCCTTACATCTCGGTGCTCACCGACCCGACTACCGGTGGCGTATCCGCCAGCCTGGCCATGTTAGGTGATGTGAATATTGCTGAACCAAAAGCATTGATCGGCTTCGCCGGACCGCGAGTTATCGAGCAAACCGTCGGCCAGAAACTTCCTGAAGGTTTTCAGCGCAGCGAATTCCTGCTCGATCACGGGGCGATCGACATGATCGTTGATCGTCGCAATTTGCGCGAAGAGATCGCTGATTTGCTGGCCAAGTTCGACAATCGCCCCAAACCCGTAATGCCTTCTTAAGCAGGCGCTCTCTATGAACCCGACCGGTTCATTCACCACCATTGAAGACTGGCTCCCGTGGCTGGAGTCGCTGTCGCCGCGCGAGATCGTCCTTGGTCTTGAGCGCGTGCATGAAGTCCTGCAGCGCCTGGCGCTGCCGCGGCCGGAACGGGTTATCCATGTCGCGGGTACCAACGGCAAGGGCTCCAGCGTGGCGATGCTGGAAGCGTTATTGCGTGTCGATGGTGCAGTCACCGGCTGTTATACGTCACCGCATGTGCTGCGTTACAACGAACGCATTCGCATCGACGGTCAACCTGCGAGCGACGCCCGGATTTTGCAGGCGTTCGTCGCGGTTGAAGCAGCCCGTGGCGACGTTCCGCTGACGTATTTCGAGTTTGGCACGCTTGCGGCACTGGTTGCTTTTGCTGCAGCCGGGGTAGATGCGTTGATTCTTGAAGTCGGTATGGGCGGTCGCCTTGACGCGGTCAATGCTGTTGAGCCGGATGCCAGCCTGATCACGAATATTTCCCTGGACCACTGCGCCTGGCTGGGCAACGATCGCGAATCGATTGCAGTAGAAAAGGCCGGCATCATGCGTGCATCGAAGCCGGTCGTTTTCGGTTGTACAGATGTCCCGGCGGCAATTCCGGCGTGTGCCAGCGAGATTGGCGCCGATTTGTTACTGGCAGGAACAGATTTCAACTACGCATTGAATACACCAGCGGATGACACCTGGTCGTGGCGCGGTCAGCACGTCCAGCTGGAGACACTGCAGCGGCCTGCGCTCGCCGGCGACATCCAGCTGCAAAACGCGGCCGCTGTGCTGGCACTTGCAGAGGCAATGGGTCTGCAGCGGCTGCTGACGCCCGCTGTTATCGACAAAGCGTTCGGCGCTCTGGATTTACCCGGCCGCTTCCAATTCGTCGACAAGCGCCGCAAATGGTTGCTGGATGTGGCACACAATGCAGATGCGGCACGCGTACTGGCCGAATCGCTGGCAGGTTTATCCGTTGCCGGCAAAATTACAGCGATCATCGGCATGCAGGCGGATAAGGATGTGCAGGGGATTGTTGCACCATTGTCCGGGTTAGTGGACAGCTGGATCGCGATTACCGTTGCGGGGCAGAGGGGCGAACCTGCAATGACGCTGGCACGCAATATCGCCAATCTATGCAACAAGCCGTGTCTGGTCGCTGATGACGTATCACAGGCAATGCAGATTGCAGATAGCCGGGCAGGGAAGGACGATTTGATCCTCGTCACGGGGTCTTTTTTCGCGGTTGGCCCGGCGCTCGAATGGCTGCAAAAAGCGTAAGCTGAATCGCGGCAGGATGCCGCTCCTACGTTGCTTTTGGCGTAATCGCAGGAGCGGCTGTCTAAACTAATGTGCTGAGTTGCGGTATTGAGGTGTGTACGAAAGCGAAGACGCCGCGATTATCAAACTAAATCGCTGCGTCCTGCGCCGTCAGGAGTTTGTGGGAGCGCAGTGACCGATAGGCTATACTCGCGCCGCTTAGGAGGGTCGATTCTTGCAACAAATGGACAGAGCATTGAAGGAAAGAATTATTGGTGCTGCGGTACTGGTCGTATTTGCCATACTGGTTGTACCGGTTTTTCTCGACGGACCGGACGACGATGCCGAGATGATTACCGAGTCCGTTACGTTACCCGGTCAAAACAACCAGGAACGTAAACAGCAAACCATTGTTCTTGAACGCGACCGAACAGAGCCCGTACCGGCCGCCGCGACACCGACTCCGGTCGTGCAAAAAAAACCAGCCCCGGCAAAAGAAAAACCGGCAGTAAAAGCGCAAACGGAACCGGCAAAGCCAGCCGCCACTACTGAAAAATCAGCCGCCGCAGCAGAGTCCACGACGGGCATGTGGGCCGTACAGCTGGGCAGCTTCTCGAACCAGGAAAATGCCGAGCGCCTGGCCGCTGATTTGCGCAAGCAAGGATATGCAGCGTTCCTGAGTCAGCTGCAGACGGATTCCGGTGCGCTGCACCGCGTTCGTATCGGGCCGCAAAAAGATCGCGACAGCGCTGAGTCGGTTGCGGCGAAACTCAGCAGCGCGGGACACAAAGGGCAGGTCGTTCCACACCCCTGACAGTCAAAAAACGCAAAGATGCGTCGGCTGATTGTTCTGTTAGAATCCTCGCATCTTCACCTGAAGACACTCTGGCCGAGATAATCAAAAGTCCCCTATGACGATAGTCGACATAGTTATCATAATCGCGTCATTGGCGTCGGTCGTCATAGGATTCCTGCGCGGCTTCGTCAGAGAGGCCATATCAATTGCTGCACTGCTGGTTGCCATATGGGCGGCTATGCATCTTGGTCCGATGGCTGGTGGCTGGCTGGGTGGTACGATCGAGTCGACGGAGGCGCAATTGTGGGCCGGGCGCGGTGTAATTTTTATAGTCATACTGGCTTTCGGCGCGCTGTTGGGCTGGGGGATCTCAAAAATCATCGGCATGTCGGGTCTGAAAGGCTTTGACCGCGTGCTGGGTTGTTTTTTCGGTCTGTTACGTGCCGTCTTAATCCTCGGCCTGTTCGCGCTGGCCGGACGCTACGCAGGTTTTAGTGAAGAAGACTGGTGGCTGAACTCGAGGGTCATGCCCTATGGCGAGATCGTTGCGGACTGGATCAGTGTCATGGGGCCACGCGGCGTCGAGATGTTGCAACACGATTATCTGAATGACGATTTGGCACTGAAAATCCCTGAAATGATAAAAAACTAGAAGCGAACGAATTCTATGTGCGGCATTGTCGGAATTGTAGGGAAAGGGCCTGTAAACCAGGCGATTTACGATGCGTTGACGGTGCTGCAACACCGCGGTCAGGATGCGGCCGGCATCGCGACGTGCGGCGAGGACGGTCTCAGCGTCCGCAAAAGCAACGGCCTGGTGCGTGACGTTTTTCATACGCGGCATATGCTCGGCCTTACCGGCAACATCGGCATGGGGCATATTCGCTATCCGACAGCAGGAACTTCGCAATCGTCCGAGGCGCAACCATTTTACGTGAACTCGCCCTATGGCATTTGTCTCGCACATAACGGCAATCTCACCAATTACGATGAACTCGCCGATATGCTGACCCGCGAAGATCGCCGCCACCTGAATACCAGCTCGGATTCAGAAGTGTTGCTGAACGTTTTTGCGCACGAACTGCAAAAACGTACCAATGGCCGGCCCACTGCAGAACAGATTTTTGACGCGGTCGATGCGGTGCATTCGCGTTGCTCGGGTGGTTACGCCGTGGTTGCACTGGTTGTCGGGCATGGCATCGTCGCATTTCGTGATCCGCATGCTATTCGACCGCTGGTTATCGGTCAGCGGGAAACACCTGCCGGTAACGAATACATGGTGGCATCGGAGAGCGTCGCACTGGATGTGCTGCAATTTGAGCGACTCCGCGATGTCAAACCCGGTGAAGCGATATTTATCGAGAACGCGGGTGTGTTGCACACTCGCGAATACTCAGGCGAGACCAGTTACTCACCGTGTATTTTCGAATTCGTATATTTTGCGCGACCTGATTCGATCATCGACAACCTGTCTGTCTACAAAGCTCGATTGCGCATGGGTGAACAACTGGCGGGCCAGATTGTGCGTGAATGGCCGGATCATGACGTTGATGTGGTCATACCAATTCCTGACACCAGCCGTACCTCGGCGGTGCAGGTTGCTTATCATCTCGGCGTTAAATACCGCGAAGGTTTTATCAAGAACCGTTACATCGGCCGGACATTCATCATGCCGGGTCAGGCCGAGCGCACGAAATCGGTACAGCACAAGCTCAACGCAATCGAACTCGAATTTCGCGGCAAGAATGTATTGCTTGTCGATGACTCCATAGTACGTGGCACAACTTCACGACAGATCATAAAAATGGCCAGGAAAGCGGGCGCGCGAAAAGTATATTTCGCCTCGGCGGCACCGCCAGTGCGCTATCCGAATGTTTATGGCATTGATATGCCAGCGACGACGGAGCTGATCGCAAGCGGCCGCACCATTGCTCAGATAGAAGAACTGATCGGCGCCGACCGATTAATTTACCTGGACCTGCATGGCCTGATTCGCTCGGTGCGACACGATAATTCAGAGATCACCGAGTTCGATACATCGTGCTTTTCGGGTGAGTATGTGACCGACGGCGTAACTGAGGCCTATCTGCAGGCGCTGGAGAAAGCGCGTTCCGATGGCGCCAAATCTAAACGCCGGGCAGATATGAAACTGACTTTCTCCGACGAGGCAGCGGAAGCGGACACAGCCGTCGGCATGTAAGCCCACATCTGGCCCGGACTAGGCATGAGCATAAAAGTCATGATTATCGATGGCCAGGCCGCCTTTCGCAGTCTGCTCATGCATCACGTCACGACGCACTGGCCGGATGCAATCATTTCTGCCTACGACCCTATCGTGGCAGGCAACCTGCCCGAGGAATTTTCCGGTGCAGGCAACGACCTGGTATTGCTCGGTAACGAACAGGGGGAGCGTGAGCCGCTGGTAACGCTGCGCCAGTTTGTCAGCAAACCCGGCTTTCCTGCAGTGATCTACTTTGGCAACGACAACAAAGCCCAGGCAATAAAACTTGGCGCGGCCGCGTATTTCCAGAGAGACGCCGTGCGGCACGACGCACTCATCGTAAAGCTGGGCGATATCCTGCGCAGCCGGCGCAGGGTGTCCGCAACTGATTCACTTTTTGTTGGCGACATGGCGACCGGCATTCACCCGTTGATCAAAGGTTATCGTTTTATCGAACGCCTGGCAGTCAGCGAGCACTCGGCGGTCTACCTGGCAGAGAAAGAGTCTGCTGATATGAAAATGGTGCTTAAAGTGTTGCGCCAGGTCCCGGATTTTTCTGACGGCATTGGCGCCTTCGATCGATTCCTGCAGGAATACGAAATGATCGCGGATCTGGATCATCCGCATATCGTGAAGATCTATGATCTCGGCGTCAGCGATGATCACGCCCATAGCGGCATGGAATACCTGCCAGGCGGCGATCTCAAACAAAAGATTGCGCGTGGGGTGTCGCTGCAGGATGCTGTTCGAACTATAAAACAGATCGCCAGCGCGCTTGCCAAACTGCATTCGCTCGGGATCCTGCATCGCGACCTGAAGCCAGGCAATATCATGTTGCGGGAAAATGGCGACATCGCGTTGATTGACTTCGGCCTGGCCAAGCGCATGCGCCTGGAACAGGAGATTACAGATAGTGGCGAAATATTCGGTACACCGTATTACATGAGCCCTGAACAAGGTCATGCGAACGATGTCGACGAACGCAGCGACGTGTATAGCCTCGGCATAATTTTTTACGAAATGTTAACCGGCGAAAAACCGTTTACCGGCGGTAACGCGATGGGCATTATTTTCAAGCATTCTGAAGCGCCTGTTCCGGTTTTGCCGCACGGCCTGAGCCAGTACCAGGCCCTGCTCAACCTGCTGTTGGCGAAAAAGCCGGAAGATCGGTTGCAGAACGCTGCGGAGGTGCTCGAGTGGCTGTAGAAAGTCCGCTTCCGGCACCGATAGCCGCGTTCTTCGACACACCAACGCCGGCTGCGTGGGTCGATGAGGCCTGCCAGCGATTACCAGAGTTACTTCAGGATCATGCCAACTGCGAATTGAAGGCCGCATCGACGGCGCTCGGTTTTATCTATCGTTATCCCGAAAGAACCGCGCTTTCCAGTCGTATGTCCCGCCTGGCGAGGGAGGAGTTACGACATTTTGAACAGGTGAGGAAATGGCTGGATGAAATGTCGGTACCGTTCGAACAGGTTTCCGCATCCCGGTATGCAGGAACGCTACGCCGTGCCGTCAGGCAGGGAGAGCCCCAGAAATTAATGGACATGCTGATTGTCGGCGCAATAATCGAAGCACGCTCATGTGAGCGCTTCGCTGTACTGGCGCCACACCTGCCAGAACGCCTGGGACGGTTTTACGCAGGATTGCTGGCGTCTGAAGCGAGACATTTTGAGCACTACCTGAATTTTGCGCGGCAGGAATGCGCGCTGGGTGAAGCGGTATTCAATGCGCGTTTGGCTGAGCTGAAAGAGATTGAAGCGGAGTTGATTATTTCACCGGATTCGCAGTTCAGGTTTCATTCCGGGATTCCCGCGTAGGTTATCCAATATTTGCGGCGTCTTCGCTCTTGCACATCCCTACATCCTGGGACATATGTACATCCATTGAGACAGCCGCTCCTACAGCCTTGCGCCAGACTGTAGGAGCGGCTTTAGCCGCGAATGCCTCGACACTAGCGACTATCTGTATGGGCTACACATCCCACGTCCGCCGCTGAACAGGACTCAACACCGGCCCATCCTCATTCCAGCGCACTATGCTGCCACGCTCATACCAGTCGCCCAGCACAATCCGCGTACAGTCGCGCCTGTCAACTGTGAGGCTATGCACGTGCGGTCGGTGCGTATGCCCGTGCAGCATTATGCTGACATCGGCCTCATGCAACGCCTGTTCGATAGCGCTGCTGTTCACGTCGGTAATATCCTCGCTGATTGAACCACCATGCGCCATGCTGGCCTCTCGCGCCCGTGCCGCAAATTCCAGCCGCTCCTCTACAGGTTTGGTAAGCATCATCGCCTGCCATTGCGGATTGCGCGTCATCTTGCGCACTTCCTGGTATTCAACATCGTCGGTGCAATAGGCATCGCCGTGACTCAGGAGCACGCGAGCGCCATGAATATCGAGAACGTACGGGTCTGGCAGAATACTGACGCCGGTCTCGGCTGCAAAGTCCTCCCCGATCATGAAATCACGATTGCCGTGCATGAAATAAACCGGCACTCCCTGGTCGACTAACTTGCGCAATGCCTGTTTGATCGTGGCGTAGTGCTCATTTGGATCGTCATCGCCAATCCACGATTCAAACAAATCACCGAGGATGTACAAAGCGTCCGCCTCCAGCGCTTCGGCTTCCAGCAAGCCAATAAACTGCTCCGCAATGTCCGGGTTGTCTGCATCAATATGCAAGTCAGAAATAAACAGCGTTGTCATATCAGTAATCCAGTTAAATCAGTCGTCATAGGTGACGCGGGAAGCGGTCTTAATGACCACAGGCACAGTGGGCACGTCAGTGGGGAAATTGCCGCCGGGCCCGGATGGCACATTCGAAATCCTGTCGACAACGTCCATGCCCTCGATCACATAGCCGAACACAGCAAAGCCCCATCGGGTTGGCTGCGGATCCAGTGATTTATTGTCACTGACGTTGATGAAAAACTGCGCTTTGGCAGTATGCGGGTCTTCCTGGCGGGCCATGACGATGGTGCCGCGCATATTCTTCATACCATTGCCGGATTCGTTGAAAATGACTTCGTCCGATTCCTTGAGTTTTAATCCTGGCGTATAACCGCCACCCTGGATGACGAAATCGGGAACGACGCGGTGAAAGATTGTGCCGTCGAAATAGCCGCTGTCTATTAACTCCAGAAAATTGCCGACCGTGACCGGTGCGCGGCGGCCGTCAAGCTCCAGCACGATGGTGCCCTCAGTGGTCTCGAATTTCACGTGTGGGTGGGCGGGGACCTTTCCCGCGGCCAGGGCGGTGATCGAACCCGCGAGTAGCAACAGGGAAAGAAGCAGATTTTTCATTGGGACCTCAGATCAGGAAACGCTGATGTGGCTGGGGATTGTGCCACTAATGATTGAATACTAAAGATCAATTTGCACCCAGTTCGCCTGACCCATTGGAAATCGAGGAGAGGGTAATTGCGAACTGACATTTATTGCACTAAAGATCAATTTGCACTAACCAAGTCCGCTCATCTTGAAAAAGCAGGCAAATTGGGCAAATTGGGCCACTAATATTTGAGCACTAAAGATCAATTTACACCATCCATGTTCGCTCTTTTCTGAAAAGCAGGAAAATTGCATAGCAAAGCCTGCCCCAGTGCTAAAGCATTGTTCTGCTTCAAGGATTAAAGGCCGATATAACCTGCAATTAATTTGCTTACCCTGATTGACTGCCCAGGAAGCCGGTCGTATCATCGTGCCCCCGCCAGGCCCGGCCTCGGCGGTTCAGAACCTGGAATCGGGGCATGGCGCAGCCTGGTAGCGCATCTGCTTTGGGAGCAGAGGGTCGGGAGTTCGAATCTCTCTGCCCCGACCACTTTTTCTGACAAATGATTTAAATAGTTTAGCGGGAATGTCGAAGGAAATATTGCGCCCGTAGCTCAACCGGGTGAGGGCGGAATAAGGCGAAAGCATGCTTTCGCCCGCCCGAACGCCGCGAGCCTGCCGGCGAGTGGCCGGGGCCGTAACGCGAAGCGTGGAGGCGAGCATCGTACAGCGCGAAGCGCTGTTGGCCAGAACTGGCAGTAGGTTTAGACACAGAGACAAAGATAGCGCCCGTAGCTCAACCGGATAGAGCATCGGCCTTCTAAGCCGAATGTTGCAGGTTCGAGTCCTGCCGGGCGCGCCAAATCCGCCTGCAATCTGAGCAGGAGCGAAACTGGCGGGTGCGGATTTATCTTTAGTGCGTCAATGGCAGTGGCACAATGACGACCCGCAATGATGAACGAAGATAGAGATTGGTAGATGCAGATTTATCTTTAGTGCAATAAATGGCAGTTCGCACTTGCCATAATCGCAATATTGAAAATTGCAGGCGAACTGGGTGCGGATTTATCTTTAGTATTTTGGCAGTAGTGGCACAATGCCCCTTGCCGGAGAAGAACGAAGATAGGCTAGTAAGTCAGAATCTATCTCTAGTAAAATGTAATCAGTACAGCGAAGTAATAAGAAAGAAAACAATGGTGGGCGTAGCTCAGTTGGTAGAGCCCCGGATTGTGATTCCGGTCGTCGTGGGTTCGAGTCCCATCGTCCACCCCAAATTCTCGATTGATTAGATTTATTGGTGCTATCTGGTCGACCGGAATCGATTGTTAATGTGATTCCGGTCGGTCACAGTTTATGATTACGGCGAGGGTTCACACGACGGCGGTTTTTCGAGCACGGGTTCGAGTCCCATCGTCCACCCCAAATTCTCCCGCACTGAATGCCAGTGCGGAGAAGGTCGGTGAGAATTTATCTTTAGTATTTTGTTTTTATTGGCACATTGACCACCCGCAATGACGAACGAAGACCATCGATTGTCCTGGCGGTAAGCACAGAAAGTTATCAATCTGGCCGACGGCCAGATAGCAGAATCATTTGGGGGGCTAGCTCAGTTGGTAGAGCATCGGACTCTTAATCCGCTGGTCCGGGGTTCGAGCCCCCGGCCCCCCACCACTTAATTCGTTGTTTTATACAGTGACAGAGGCTCGATTCAGGTGTAAGGATTGTGGGGAGATCGTTGAGAAGCAGGTAAGGCCACCTGTTCCGACAGTGGGTGGGGCTGTGGCTTATGTGTCGCTTGGCTAGATGACCGCTTACTCCTCAAAGCCGCCTGCCAAGTGGTACGATTGCAGGCGGTGCTAATAAACCAAGTCGAACACTTTTTGAGCGGGTATTCATGTCACTAGTGTATTGTCCTGAATGTAATGGCTCGGTGTCTGATAAAGCGGAAGCCTGCCCAAATTGCGGTTACCCGCGACCAGGCGAAGCATCCATAACTAAGGACCGAAATCAGACGGGATCCGAGACGCTGTACCACAGAAACCGGTATGGGATGCTTCAACCCACGACAACCGAAGAACCTTCACCCAATGGTGAAAGTCTTACGAAGTCGGAATGGCGGGTTCGCACCAAAAAGGACAACGAACACCGTATCGCTGAAGACAAACGTAATCCAAAGGCACGTGAGGAGCGCCTAAAGGAATTTAACGAGTATGTAGACACAGTGATTCAAGTAAAAATCAAACGTGAGACGAGTAAATCGGCCTTACGGGAGAACAAAAAACCACTCGATATTCGAGTAGGACGGATTGTTAAGACACGAGTGCGAATTGATAGCGAAAAAGTCGCGTTTGGACGCCAGTCGATTCGGTGTAAGTCGGTTGTTGCTTGTGGTTGGTGGGCGCAAACCACGAAAAATCTGGAATGGGGCCGGGGTGAATGGACGACTGGGTGGATTTGGCTAAGGAGCAAGGATAAGAAGATAAAAATTACAGTGCCGGGCGCGCACGATTTTCAAGTCATAATTGACAAGATATGGACGTTCATTGCTATTAGGATACTCTGGGAAATTGCCAGCAATCTAGACCAAGACGTTGACTTGTCGCTATGTGGTTTAGAAATGAATGGTAAGGGGTTGAAATTGAGAAAACTCGGTTTTGGTGCAGAAATAGTGCCGTGGAAAAAAGTGAAAAACATCACAGTGGATGGAGAACTGAGAATCTCATCGAAGACTGACAAGCACAGAAAGACATCCTTGTCCTTCCGGCGTACTGACAATCTGCCGATTCTTGCTGCTCTATTAGAACTGCGAAGGAAAAAGCTTATTCGCCGACTTACATGGACGGAAAGCCTAATGGATGGATAAAGATAAGTTAAAAAGTGCGAATCTTTAAAAGGCAAAACATCGAGATTTTGGCAGTTTTGTCAGTGAGTGGTCTGGAGTTTTGAAAACACCATTTTTTGCTCAGATTTAGCGCGTATTGCTACCCACAGTGCTACCCAAAGACAAAAGGAACACAGCGCGAGCATAATGGTGCAGCTTTGGTGCACTTTTCGACACCTAATTGCACACAACCACTCTTATTAACACTGTCTACTGTAGGAGTCTTTTGGTGCTAGTTTGAGCGCATAAGTGCCTGATTGTGGAATGCGCAAGACTCTTAATCCGCTGGTCCGGGGTTCGAGCCCCCGGCCCCCCACCAATTTCCCTTTACGCCATATTCCTTTTCTCAGCCATCTAACATAATGAGGTGGCATGTATTCGTAGATTTGGTTGCAAGTGTGACGTAGTACGAGCTTTGAACGTTGACGCAGAGCGCATCGACAGAGGCGAGAATGCATTATGCTTTTGGTCCTGTCTGCACGGACTGGCGGGATATCAACGGAATGAAAAACGCTCTTAATTCAAAGCAGGTGATGGTCACCGGCGGTGCCGGCTTTCTGGGATCGCATCTGTGCGAACAATTACTCGCCGACGGCCACGATGTTGTCTGTCTCGATAATTTCTATACCGGAACCAAGGCCAACATCATGCATTTGATGTCAAACCCCCGGTTTGAACTATTACGGCACGACATCACACTCCCCATATATCTCGAAGTTGACGAAATTTACAATCTAGCCTGTCCTGCGTCACCAGTGCATTACCAGTCTGATCCAGTACAGACGACCAAAACAAATGTACATGGTGCGATCAATGTTCTTGGTCTGGCGAAGCGGGTTAAAGCAAGGATTCTGCAGGCATCAACAAGCGAGGTATATGGTGACCCTGAGTCTCATCCTCAGGAAGAATCGTACTGGGGCAGAGTAAATCCGATCGGACCTCGTGCTTGCTATGATGAGGGCAAACGTTGCGCCGAAACCTTGTTCTTTGACTATCATCGTCAACACGGTTTAAGCATCAAAGTGGCTCGGATTTTCAACACCTACGGGCCCAGGATGCATCCCAATGACGGGCGGGTGGTTTCTACCATTATCGTTCAGGCCCTAAGGAATGAACCAATTACGGTATTTGGCGACGGTTCTCAGACGCGTTCCTTTTGCTTTGTGAGCGAT
>PVMK01114011.1_pt1 | contig 39783 bp, 36 predicted proteins | sample 1853481 | NCBI WGS metagenome assembly PVMK01 (sample SAMN08533507, study PRJNA380276) | Marine sediment metagenome, whole genome shotgun sequencing project.
AATCTTCGCTCCGCGGTCATGACCGTCCTGTCCCATCTTTGCAACCATTATTCTTGGGCGTCTTCCTTCAAGCGCGGCAAATTCGTCTGCCAGCTCTCTTGCTTTAACAAAGTCCTTATCTTGAGACATTTCAGAAGAATATACACCCGAAATCGAACGAATTACAGCTTTATATCTACCAAATACCTTCTCACACGCATACGAGATCTCTCCGAGAGACGCTCTTTCTCGAGCCGCTTCCACTGCAAGCTCTAAAAGGTTGCCCGAGCCTGTCTCGGCACATTTGGTAATAGCATCTAGCGCAACCTTTACTGCTTTATTGTCTCTTGATTTCTTGAGTTCTTTCAAACGCTCAAGTTGTGAGCGCATTACAGCCGTGTTATCGACCTCTAATACCTCTATTTGGTTTTCCTCTTCTACCTGATATTTATTTACGCCGACTATGATGTCTTGCCCAGAGTCTATATGGGCCTGCTTTCTGGCAGCAGCTTCCTCAATTCTCATTTTTGGTATCCCAGTGTCTATTGCTTTTGCCATTCCCCCAAGCTCTTCAATTTCACTTATCAACGCCCATGCCCTGTGTGCAATCTGGTCTGTTAAGTATTCGACATAATATGAACCTGCCCATGGATCAACGGACCGGCATATGTTTGTTTCCTCTTGAAGATAGATCTGAGTATTTCTTGCAATACGCGCCGAAAAATCAGTTGGTAGAGCAATTGCCTCATCAAGAGCGTTTGTATGAAGAGATTGTGTGCCGCCAAGGGCTGCGGCAAGTGCTTCAATGCATGTCCTTATTACATTATTGAAAGGGTCTTGCTCGGTTAAGCTCCAGCCGGATGTCTGACAGTGGGTTCTTAGCGCCAAAGATTTTGGATTTTTAGGGTTGAACTGTTTTACTAGCTTTGCCCAGAGCATACGGGCTGCCCTCATTTTTGCTATTTCCATAAAATGATTCATCCCAATACCCCAGAAAAATGATATACGGGGGGCAAAATCATCAATATCCATTCCGGTCTTAATACCTGTCCTTATGTACTCGAGTCCGTCTGCAAGAGTGTAGGCAAGTTCGATGTCAGAGGAAGCTCCCGCTTCTTCCATATGGTATCCACTTACACTTATTGAATTAAATTTTGGCATCTTTTCTGCCGTGTATTTAAAAATGTCCGCTATGATTTGCATTGAGGGCTCAGGAGGGTAAATATAAGTATTACGAACCATGAATTCCTTTAATATATCGTTCTGAATTGTGCCGTCTAGTTTTTCAGGGCTGATCCCCTGTTCTTTTGCGGCTACGATGTAAAAGGCCATTATTGGAAGCACTGCGCCGTTCATAGTCATTGAAACCGAAATTTCATCGAGCGGTATCTGATCGAAAAGAATTTTCATATCCAAAATGGAATCAATGGCAACACCGGCTTTTCCTACATCGCCTACTACTCGTTGATGGTCGGAATCGTATCCGCGGTGAGTTGGGAGATCAAAGGCTATCGACAAGCCCTTTTGACCTGCTGCTAGGTTTCTTCTGTAAAAGGCATTCGATTCCTCTGCTGTTGAAAACCCGGCGTATTGTCTGATAGTCCAGGGACGAGTAACGTACATTGTAGAGTAGGGCCCGCGTAGATAGGGGGCTATTCCCGCAGCATAATTAAGGTGTTCCATTTCTAGGAGGTCATCATTCGTATATAGGGATTTAACCTCTATCCCTTCAGGAGTCATCCATCCATTTTTGAAATTTCGGGATATATGATCCGAACCCTTAGTTTCAGAATGACGAAAATCTATGTTTGAGAAATCCGGTCTCAAAAGTACTCACCTCTTCTTAAACTCTCATTCCTAATATCTCTTGATATTTCTTTAGAATCTCAAGTGCGTTTGAACGAACATGAATAAAATCATCTACCCCCGCTTGTTCAAGTTTGTTTATATGTTCTTTAGGATTGCCGGTAATGATGATTTTAATATTAGGATTTCTTTCCTTTAACTCTTTAGTAATTTGTGGGGCATAGTTTAAGTACTCATCATCTGAACTGCAGATCGCAACTATATCTACATTATTTGCAACGGCGGCATTAATTCCGTCTTCCGGTGTATCAAATCCGGTGTTATTAATAATTTCAAAACCCGCACATCCGAAAAAGTTGCTTGAAAAAGATGCTCGGGCACTTCTCATTGAAGGATTCCCTATTGTCAGTAAGAAAACCTTGGGTTTATGCCCGGTTTCTCTAATGTGTTGCTCTGTTGTCAAACGTACTTCTTCAAAAACCTGTGCCCCGCGGTAAGGTTTTAATGTGGTAATACTACATTCTGATCCTACAGAGTTTTGTATTAATACATCTCCAGTGTATACATCATCACCGGCAAGATATTCAGTTATGTATTCAATAGTTAGTTTGTCTTCGGTGTTAAGCTTATTTCCTGATTTTTTAAGTATAATAGTGGAGCCCTTTTCTTGAATTTCAGTTGACATGGTTTCTTTGGGATTCGGATATTGATTAACACCTAAAAAGGTGTCTTTCCTGATTGCTATATTCATATCCTTTCTTTTTCTTGTATTGTTTATTTCATCTTGCACAGCACCAGACTTAAGAGACTCTACAAGTCCTCCCCCGGACTCAATTTTTTGGAAGAGCTTCCAGGACTCTTGTGCTATTGAATTCGTTAAGTTCTCAATATAATACGATCCTGCCGAAGGGTCTGTAACCCGATCTAAATAGGATTCGTTCTTTAATACAAGCTGAGTGTTTCTTGCCATCCTCAAAGAGAATTCATCGGGACTTTTATATTCTGAATCAAACGGCCTAACTGTTATTGAACTTGCCCCTGCTAATACGCCTGCCATAGTTTCCACTGTGCCTCTAAGTAAATTCACATATGGGTCATAAAGAGTTTTATTCCACGTGGAGGTTCTGACTTCTATAGACATAGGATCAATAGACTTATCATTTGGAGTGTATTGTTCCATGATTTGTGCCCAAAGTAATCTTGCTGCCTTTAGCTTGGCAATTTCCATAAAGTAATTCGAGCCGATCGAGAATGAAAATGACATCTGCTGTGAAATCTGATCAGATCTGAGGTCCATTTCGGTAAGCCTGTCTAAGTATTCCACTCCTGCAGCCAGTGTGAAAGCAAGCTCCTGAGTAATTGAAGCTCCCGAGTCGTGAAACTGCGAGCTATGAACTTTTAGGCCCTTATAATCGGGCATATAATCGCTCAAATATGAAATCAATGTCCTTAATTCTTTAAAAGAGTTTTGTTCGCCTATTGTGAAAGATCCATTAAGAGTTAAATCCTTTAGCGGATCGGTATCAAGAGAGCCTGATAACTTTTTTATGCTTCCCCCCCTTCTTTTAGACTCGTTTATGAAGAGAGACAAGATACCAATTCTGCCGCTGCCACATTTGAAATGGATTGGTACTTTTTCTATATCTATACCGTCAAGGAGTAAAGCCATGTCCTCTGTGTTTTGAATTGGAGTACCTGAACATTTCTCATCATCAATTTCACAATTGAATGTGAGAGAATCTGCACCGCCATTTAGGCAATTTAGCGCCAGTCTGTTTGCAAGCCCTATATCAGCCTCACTGATTTCCTGATTAATTCTCCAGCTGTTATTTGTAGAATTAGCACCTCGAACAAATGGAAATTCTCCCGGAAGTGAATCCATTGGATAGTTGATAGACTCTAAGCTCTTCTCTGTATAGAAAGGGTTTACTTCTATATCTTCATAAGTTTTCCAGAGTAACTTTTCAAATTCTCTTCCCTTTAAATCCTTTACTATATGGTTCTTCCATTCTTTCTCGGATACTGCGGGGAACTCTTCAAATAATTTTTCCTTATATTTAGCTGGATCGCTCATTTAACTGGCACCTAATCTTTACAAATTTTCTCTGATTTTTTATGTTCAGCTCAATAATAATAATAAAAATTCCTATTCTTGCAACTTCCTTGCTTGACACTAAAAGCCTTTATGGTACTCTGAAACCTCTTAATTGATAATCATTTTCAATTTCGGTTGAAAGTATAATCAATCAAGCATATGGAATGTTTTTGTGAAATTTGAACGGAGGCTTTAGGCATACTTATTATCAAGAAAGTAACCAGAATCCTTTATATTTCTTGCATTAGTCTCTCCCTTTTACTATTAATCACGTTACCATCTTTTTCTTCATCTACAGAAAAGAGGATATTATCGCTAGTTGATTATATAGGCGGTGATTATCAAAATGCCGTTTTAGATGGTGAAGTAATAAATAGCGGCGAATATAAGGAAATGCTAGAGTTCTCTTCTGAAGCTCAGGAGCTCTTTCAGACTTTAAAATCCTCTGAGGGGGATAAAGCAAATATAGGATCAGAGATTAACGAGCTATCAGATCTTATAGCTGCTAAATCTTCTGTTGAAAATGTCGAGGAAGTTTCAAATAACATAAAAGAAAAAATTATTTCCTCTTATGGTATAGTTCCTCATCCCGAGAAAAGCCCCTCTTTGGATACAGGAAAAGAGTTATACAATAATAATTGCTCACAGTGTCACGGTCTTGGCGGTGCCGGAAACGGCCCGTTGGCAGAAGGGTTAAATCCTTCGCCGACAAAATTAACTGACCCCGATTTCTCTTTGGGGACTTTCACCTTTTAAAGTTCACAATACAATGACTTTTGGAATAGCTGGTACGGCAATGCCGTCTTTCCCTCAGATTTCTGACGACAAGAAATGGGACGTGGCATTTTACGTGCTGTCACTTGCTTCTAAAAACGAAGGTGTTAATTCCGGACAAGAAATTGGATCTCTGCTCCCAGAGGAAATAAAGGATTATAAAAACCTAGCAACTCTCTCAAACAATCAAGTAAGGGATAAGATAAGTGAACATGTAGGTAGCGAGGAAGAACAGGATTTAGCTGTTTCCTATCTTCGTAAAGGAGTCTTTAATGATCATACTTCATCCGAAGATTCAGCACTAATCATAACAAGCGGATTATTAAATGAATCCTTAGACCTATATAAAACAGGTAGTACGAAAGAGTCTTATGAAAAAGCCCTCGATGCTTATCTCGTGGGTTTTGAGCAGATAGAACCCGAGTTGTTTGTTAAAGACAGGAAGTTTACAGCAAAAATAGAAGCTAATTTTGGGGATTATAGGAATGCAATTAAATCTGAAAAAGCAGTCGGGGAAGTGGAAAATTTAAACACTAAGCTTCAGGACAATTTAATCTCAGCAGTAGGTATTTTGGAAAGTAAATCTTCAAGTAAGTTCATATCCTTTCTTAATTCCTTTGCGATAATTGTGAGGGAAGGGCTTGAAGCAATTTTGATAATAGCGGCAATTATTGCTTTCTTAAATGCCACAGGCTCAAGAAAATCCGTTAAATATATACACTATGGTTGGATCTCGGCTTTAGTGGCGGGGATCTTGACTTGGTTTCTGGCTTCGACAGTCATTTCCATAAGCGGCGCCCAGCGTGAAATAATCGAAGGTATAACAGCTCTTATTGCAGCGGCAGTGCTGTTTTATGTGAGCTATTGGCTTATTACCAAGATAGAAGTCAGGAAGTGGAAGGAATACATTCAGGGTAAAGTGGAAAATGCTGTTTCAAGAAACAGCGTTATAGCTCTTGTGAGCGTATCGTTTTTCGCAGTTTACAGAGAAGCATTTGAAACCGTACTATTCTATCAGGCTCTTTGGTTTCAGGCGGAAAACTCCCAATCCGCTGTGATATGGGGAATAATCGCAGGCGGGGCGGTGTTAGTTGTACTCTTTTTTGTAGTTTTCAAGTTGGCTCTTAGAATACCTATAAAGTACTTTTTCACTTTCACAAGTGTCTTCCTCTATTTTCTTGCTTTCATACTATTGGGCAAGGGTATAAAAGAACTTCAAGAGGCGGGAGTAGTTAACGCGACCCCTCTAGAATTCCTGCCTTATATAGATGCCGTAGGCTTTTATCCTACGCTGCAAACTTCAATTCCTCAGGGCTTATTAATTCTGGCTTTCGCCTTCGCAGCCTTCTGGTTGGGTTATGTTAAAAGGGAGAGAGAAAAGAAAGAGCTTGTTATAACAATATCCCGGATTTCTGAGGACATGAAATCGATGCAGGCCGCATTTGATCATATTAAGGGGCATATAATTGAATGGAGAAAATGTGAGGATATAGACCTTGAGGCTGAGGATTTAGATAAACAAATTCAAGAAGTAGTGAGCCATGTAGATGAGCTCGAAACCAAATTAGGAGACTTCTACGATATTGTCTCAAAAAATATAGAAAGTCCAACGAAGGTTCACTGACTGTTATTCTAGTAGTAACCCCAGTATTCACTTGTCCATGTCATTTTGAGCATATATTATTAAAGATCATGAGCCCAAAGGCCGTAATTATAGCTTCAGGCGGTATAGATAGTTCTACACTGCTCTACAAAATGGTTAACGAGGGCTTTGAGGTTTATGCCCTTACCTTTATCTATGGTCAAAGACACCTAAAGGAAATTAATTCGGCCAATCGTATCAGTGAGAGTTTAAATATTGCTCATAAAGTAGTAAATATTTCGGCTATGAAAGAGCTTCTTTTGGGCTCTGCGCTTACAGACTCAAACGTTGAGGTACCGGAAGTTCCAGAGACTGCCGAGCACTTTGAGACTCTTAAGGTAACTATTGTTCCTAATAGAAACGCTATTTTTCTTTCTATTGCAATAGGCTATGCTGTTAGCATCGGAGCTAATCACGTGTTCTTCGGCGCGCATTTTTCTGATAGGGGGGTTTATCCCGATTGTAGGAAAGAATTTGTTGAAGCGTTTCAAAATTCTGAAAGGCTAGCGACCGATAACGATAAATTAGTCATTGATGCCCCATTTGTGGATATCGAGAAATCAGAAATTATTAAACTTGGCGTAGAGTTGGGAGTGCCTTTTAAACATACCTGGACTTGTTATAAAGGCGGAGAAAGACACTGTGGAGTATGCAGCTCCTGCAGGGAGAGAAAAAGGGCATTTGTCGAATCCGGCGTTCAGGATCCGACCGAGTATGAACAATGAAAATCAGCGAAATTTTCTTTTCCCTACAAGGTGAGGGTCTCGAAATAGGTCTTCCCACGGTTTTTGTTCGCCTGTTTGCCTGCGATTTGAGGTGTGCATGGTGCGATACTATGTATGCGGTAGAGGGACGCGATTTTAAAGACTATACAGTTCTTGAAGTTGTGAATGAAATTGAAAAGCACGATTGTAAGAGAGTTTGTATCACAGGAGGAGAGCCTCTTCTTCAAATTAAGGATGTCGAGGAATTAGCCTTTGATTTAATCGACAAAGATCATACCATCCTGCTTGAAACAAGTGGGCATAAAATGCCCCCTCCCATTTTGTGGACGGAAAATAGTACGATAAGTATGGATTGCAAATGTCCTAGCTCTTCAATGCAGGACAGAATGGACTTTGACCTTTTCACGAGACTCCGGCCAAAGGATCAGCTTAAATTTGTAATACAAGATGAGATAGACTATGAATATGCCATAGGCATTTTAAACAGGTATAATATCAAAGCTAACATTATTTTTCAGCCGGCATATGGATCTAAGTTGGGCTGGATAGCTGAGAAAGTTATTAGCGATAAATTGGAAGATATAAGAATTTTGCCCCAGCTTCACAAAATTATCTGGGGAGATAAAAGAGGAGTGTGATTACATTGGTAAAGTCAGTCGATATTTATTTTTACCCAATGTCATGTTATAATCCGCTTCTCACTATTGTGTCAAGGAATTTGCAGAGTAGGTGTATAAAGCGGAGGTCTTAAATGCAGGAAGTGCATAAAATGAACGAAGAAATTAACAAAGAAGATTATAATTTCGAACCATTTGCAGATACTGAAGAATATAGACAAGTAAACACTGAGTGCATAAATAGCTGGGTTCGGATTATGAAGCAGAAGGGTATTAGCGGACTTGAGGGGGTTCTAGACGTCGCGACTGGTGCGGGCACCATGGTGCAGCTCGTGTTCGACAGTCTTCCGGAAACTTGGAAAAAGGCTGCAGTATTATGTCTTGATCAATCCTCTGAAGCTTTAAAGCTGGCTCAGTCCAAATTAGAAAAAACCGTAGAAAAGTTAAAACTCATTCACTCTTCAATTGAAGATATGACAATTCCCGATCAGAGTGTAGATATCGCGGTTTGGGGAAATGGTATACACTACTTATCTGCAGATGATCAGCTACAGAGTGTCAAGAGGATTAAAAGAGCCTTAAAACCCGGAGGATTTCTTTTCTTCAACACCGCATTTTACGAAGAAGCCAGGCCGGTTGAAACGCTGCCTTTTTACCGTACACAGATTAAAACCGCAGTCCAGTATATGCGTGACCATGGTATTAAAAGGGTAAAGACCGATACTCGAACTGAGGCCGCAAAATTCCTGCCTAGGTCTTATTATGAAAACCTGGTGCAAGAGGCGGGTTTCAAGCTTGTCGATGCAAAAGAGTTTGCCGTTGATATGCATAAAGAGGCGTGGGAATATATAAGCGCCTTTCAGCAATATGCTGCCGGAGCATTAAGAGGATATCCCATAGACGATGCTGTCAACGCTATGAGAGATTCTGTTGGTCCTGCAATAGAGCTGCACGGTAACTTAGATCAAGATGGTAACCCTTACATTACGCGTAAATGGCTTGCCATTAGCGCCCAAGCATAAACCAATTCCGAGATTCTAAATATACATAGAAGTAAAATTCTGTGGGGGGATTACTATTTAGTTTAGTTAACGCCTTATAGGTGGTAGTTAAGCGACATCGTAGTAGTCTAAGCCTAAGTGGGTTATCAGTTCCTCACCTTTTAAATACCGGAGAGTGTTCTTGAGCTTCATAAGCTGTATGAATAGATCATGCTCCGGATAAAGGTTCCTCGCGTGCATAGGGCTCTTAAAGTAGAATGAAAGCCATTCCTGTATGCCATGCAAACCTGCTCTGCTCGCAAGGTCAAGAAATATGGCTAAGTCAAGTACGATGGGAGCTGCAAGTATGCTATCTCTGCAAAGAAAATTCACCTTAATCTGCATTGGGTAGTTTAACCAGCCAAATATATCGATATTATCCCATGCCTCTTTCTCATCTCCTCTCGGAGGGTAATAGTTGATTCTTACCTTGTGATAATAATTTGAATACAGATCAGGATAAAGATCAGGTTGAAATAGATATTCAAGCACGCTTAGTTTGCTTTGTTCTTTAGTTTTAAATGAATAAGGGTCGTCTAATACTTCTCCGTCCCTGTTTCCTAATATATTTGTAGAAAACCATCCGTTAAGCCCTATCATTCTGCTTTTAAGTCCAGGGGCAAGAATGGTCTTCATTAAGGTCTGACCAGTCTTAAAATCTTTACCCGAAATAGGAACTTTCTTCTGTTTTGCAAGTTTGGTTAGTGCAGGGATATCCGCTGATAAGTTTGGTGCTCCGTTAGCGTATGGAACGCCGCATTTGATTGCTGCATAAGCATAAATCATGCTGGGAGCAATACCCGGATGGTTGTTTTTTAAGCCCTCTTCAAAGGACTTAATTGAAATATGTACCTCTGAGGCCTGAATATAAACTTCAGTACTTCCGCACCAGACCATTACAAGGCGGTCAACTCCGCTTTCTTTTTTGAAATTTTTTATGTCGTCAATAAGCTGCTCAGCAAGGTCCATTTTAGTCTTGCCGCGCTTAAGGTGTTTACCGTTTAGGTTCTTTACATATTTCCTGCTAAAAACCGCGGGCATAGGTACCGTATCCTGAAGCGAATCTTTTAGGTCATCAACTAGAGATTTCTCCAAAACGCCCGATTTAATGGCCGCCTCATAGCAGTTATCGGGAAAAATATCCCATCCTGCGAAAACCAGATCATTTATATTGCATAGCGGTATAAAATCCTTAATCAAAGGGGATTTTTTCTCTGTTCTTTTGCCTATTCTGATTGTGCCTAATTGAGTTAGGGATCCGATGGGTTTTCCAAGCCCGGACTTTATTGCTTCTACTCCGGCAATAAAGGTAGTACTCACCGCACCGCCCATTCCTGGAAGCAATACACCAAGCTTTCCTTTAGGTGGGGTAATCTTGTTTTTCAGTTTTGATGTGTTCTTTTTTTTCTTATTGGTAGTTGCCAAAGCAGATATTACCTCTTGGAGAACTGTTGTCCGCGTCTCGCTTTTCTAAGTCCGTATTTCTTTCTCTCGACCATTCTCGAATCTCTTCTAAGCTGACCCGCAGATTTAAGAGGTTGTCTATAAGATTCATCAACTTGAAGGAGTGCTCGGGCAATTCCATGTCTCACAGCCCCGGCTTGGCCTGTTAGGCCGCCGCCTTTTACACTTATTAAAACGTTAAATTTCCCTTTTGTATTTGTTGTATCAAGAGGTTCTAATGCATGCACTATCCAAGTCTGACGGGGGAAATATTCATCCGCCTCGCGGTTATTGATAGAAATTTTCCCCTCTCCCGGGCGCAACCACACGCGCGCGATTGAGGTCTTCCTTCTTCCAGTTCCGTAATAGTTAACTTCAGCCATATTATTATTTATACCTCCAAAGTTTCAGGCTGTTGGGGTGCATGTGGGTGTTCGCTCCCAGCGTAAACCTTTAACCTTGTTATTAATTTTTTCTGCCATTTATTTTTAGGGAGCATTCCCCAAACGGCTTTTTCAATTATTTCATGAGGTTTTGTTTTAAGAAGATCCCCTGCAGTTATTGATTTAATTCCACCGGGATAATGTGTATGCCGATAATATGTCTTCTGGTTCCACTTATCTCCTGTAAATTTTAGTTTCTCCGCATTAACGACTATAACGAAATCGCCAATATCCGCATGAGGAGTAAATTGGGGTTTATCCTTACCCCTTAAAATCGTCGCGATTCTGGTGGCGAGCCTTCCCACGGTTTTTCCCTCACCGTCAATTAAATACCATTTCTTATCAAAATCTTCACTTCTAGCCATATAGGTCTTCATATTTTCTGCCTCTAATTAATAGAAATAAACAATTCAATTTACCAATTTTACGGTGATTGTCAAGATTTTTGCCGATCCTATTTTTGAAACCGGCATTTTGGTAATGAAAATTGGTCTACTCATTTAATAATGATATAATGATTCCAGAACAATCTAAATACTACATGTTATGACTACACAACACAAAAGTAAATCTTTGTCCTGGAAGAAAAAGTTCAGGGATAAGCTTATAGAAATTATAGGAGCAACCGGGGTTATCTCATCCGATGATGAACTCATAGCGTATGAGTGCGATGCTCTTACAGGGTACAGGATAAAACCTATATTCGTGGTTTTGCCCAAGACTTCTGAAGAAGTTTCTGCCGTGATTAAAGAGTGCTATCACGAAAATATTCCATTTGTTCCTCGAGGTGCAGGCACGGGGCTTTCAGGCGGTGCGCTGCCTACTGAAGAGGGAATTGTAATTTCACTCTCCCGTATGACTAAGATATTAGATGTTGATATTCCCAATCAGAGAGTTGTGGTTGAGCCCGGGGTGGTAAATATATCGGTCACAAATGCTGTAAGCTCTTCAGGATACTATTACGCTCCTGATCCATCGAGCCAGATCGTCTGCACTATAGGGGGTAATGTGGCTGAGAATTCAGGAGGCGTTCATTGCCTTAAATACGGAGTAACTACGAATCATGTCTTGGGGTTAGAAATGGTTTTGCCTGACGGTGAGACAATAGAAGTTGGAGGTAAGACACTAGATCATCCCGGTTATGACCTTACAGGGCTTGTAGTAGGCTCAGAGGGGCTTTTGGGAATAGTAACGAAAGTTATTCTCAAAATTATCAAAAAACCCGAGGCTGTAAAAACTCTATTTGCTTCATTTGATCATATTGAAGATGCAGGGGATTCTGTTTCAGGAATTACAGCAAGGGGTGTTATCCCAGCGGGGATGGAGATAATGGATAGTTTTTGTATACGCGCGGTCGAAGAAGCGGTGGGCGCAGGATATCCCATAGATGCGGGAGCAATCCTTTTGGTAGAACTAGACGGCCCGACAGCTGAAGTTCAAGCTCAGATGCCTATAGTCGAGGAAGTTTTAAAAGAAAATAACGCAATTCAGATTAAAGTTGCAAAAGACGAAAAAGAAAGAGAGCTTTTCTGGAAGGGAAGAAAGAGCGCATTCCCTGCAATGGGGCGCATAAGCCCTGATTACTATGTACAGGACGGCGTAATCCCCAGGAGTAAGCTTGCAGAGGTACTCGGGGAGATTGAGGAGCTAAGCAAGAAATACGGACTCAGAGTTGCAAATGTTTTTCATGCGGGGGACGGCAATTTACACCCGCTTGTCCTTTACGATTCATCTAAAGAAGGTGATCTTGATAAAACACTCGAGCTTGCGGGTGAGATCTTACAGGTTTGTGTTGATAAAGGTGGTAGCATTACCGGTGAGCACGGTGTGGGTCATGATAAAAAGAGATTCCTTTCACTAATGTTTGATGAAAACGATTTGGATACAATGAATCTACTTAGATGTGCTTTTGATACAAAAGGCCTATGTAATCCGGGGAAATTATTCCCTACACCGAGAACTTGTGTTGAGCCCGGCATGAAGCCTTTTAAAGAGCATCCGGTTCAAAAGGCGGGTCTAGGTGAAATGTATTAGTCCTAAATATTCTAGAGATTAGAAATAAGTATATGCTGAAAAAAAAGTTGCTAATAATTTGCTTCGAATTGTGGGCGAAAAAAATGCTCTAACTGAAGAGACTAAACTCAAGTCTTTCAGCGTTGAAAATGTGCAGCCCGGGATCGTACTTTTTCCTAACGAAGTTGAGCAAGTATCAGAAATAATGAAGCTTGCCTCAAAAGAGTCCATCAGTGTCATACCTTGGGGATCGGGAACTAAATCGGCTCTTGGTAATTTGCCTGAGAGTGTAGATGTAGTTATTTCAACTAAAAATTTAGACCTAATTATTGAACATGGCGCCTCAGATCTTGTGGCTACAACACAGTGCGGAATTACACTTAAGAAATTCCAGAGTGCACTTATCAAAGAACGCCAGTTTCTGGCTATTGACCCTCCACATGTTAGGAGGAAAGCAACAGTAGGGGGAATTATTGCTACTAATGACAGCGGTCCTGAACGCCTTAGATATGGGACATTAAGGGAGTTTCTAATAGGTTTAAAGGTTGTGCGGCCAGATGGCAGCATCTTTAAGGGGGGATCAAAGGTCGTAAAAAATGTGGCGGGATATGATCTGCCTAAGCTATATGTAGGATCACTTGGAACCTTGGGGATTATAGTTGAGGCTACTTTCAGGCTTTACCCTGTTCCTGAATACTCTGAGACTTATATCGTAGGGTTTTCAACTTTGGAAGATGCCCATAATACGGTCTCCACACTTTTGAAATCAGATCTCGTAATTACTTCTCTAGAAATATTAAATCCTGAGCTTGTAGGTTCTCTTACCAAAAGGAATGATCTTGATCTTATAGATGACCTATACACTCTTGCAATAGGAATCAAAAATGTTGAAAAAGCGGTCAAAGATCAGATCTCAACTTTGAAAATGATCTGTAATCAAAATGGGGGGAAAGGTAAATTAATTATTGGAGCTCAAGAGGAACAACTTTGGGAGGATATTAGGGATTTCCCTTGGGAACTCTTTAAAGCGGAAAGGGTTGTCTGTAAAGCAAGCGTTGTTGTTACACAAATTCCACAAGTATTAACAACTTTAAAGAAATTAACCGATGAGTATGGTATTAAAACCTTTATCTCAGCAAGGGCAGGTAACGGTATTCTAATCATATCAATTAAGGGTGAATTATCTTCTATTATTGATTCTCTAAATTCACTTCGTAGTTTTGTGTCTTCAATCGGAGGGCATTTGATACTCCAAGAGGCGCCTCCTGAAATTAAAGCCAGAGTTCAAGTGTGGGGAGATTTTGGCTCGGGACTGGGAATAATGAAAAAAATTAAATTAAATTTCGATCCTAATAACCTTCTCAACCCGGGAAGATATATATAATCCATAAATAATTACAACTTGATACTTGCGGTGGCATTGCCTCTTGGTTAGGATATTTGCGCTCTTATTATATTCCCTAATTTATTTAACGCGTGATATGATACGTAGAGAAAAAAATGATGGGTGGATACTAATAACCCAGCATGATCATGCAAGTCTTTCAGGGCAAATTATGACACATTGGGGGAACGGCGAATTTGCAAAGCCCAAGCCCTACGATGAAGTACTTTTTGCCCTAACAGAGCATGATTCAGGTTGGAAAGATTGGGACTCTATGCCTAAAATCAATCCTGAGAACGGATATCCCGCTAATTTTGTGGAAATGAGTTCCCAGGACCAGTGTGAAATTTGGAGCAGGTGTTATAAATCTCACTCGAGCACTCATCCGTACGCTTCATCTTTAATCGGTCTACATTTTTCAAAGTTCAATCAGAGTAATATCAGAAAAGCCCCTGATAATCAGCAGGCAAAATCCTTACAAAATGATATAATGCTTTATATTGCAGAGAAACTTGATATAGATGTTTCTAATGTTAGTGTGGAAAAAATTCCTCATGAAGTCAGGACTAATCTGAAACTACTTCAAATTGGGGATATAATCTCATTAACATTATGCCACGGGTGGAGGTCGATAGAAATTACCGAGGTGCCTTTTGACTATAACGGCTCCCAGGTGACCCTAAAAATGGAATCACAAGATGGATTTAACTATAAAATAGCTCCATATCCTTTTCATGAATCAAGCTTAAAATTTAATATTAAGGGCAAGAAGCTAGATAAGAAAACGTTCCCGGATGATGAAGAACTTAGAGAAAGATTAAATATCTCGAATTATGAAACTCTTGATTTTACTATAAGAAAGGGCTAAACATTTAATATGAGTCAAAGACAGTATGAGGCATTTGATGAGCAGGATAAACCGAGCTCTGATATTATAAGGGACTGTGTACACTGCGGTTTTTGTCTTTCTGCATGCCCAACTTATTTAGAGACCGGAAATGAGCTGGATTCTCCCAGGGGAAGGATATATCTTATGAATTCAGCGCTTCATGGTGAAATACCGATGGACGGGTCCTTGGTAAAACATCTAGATACGTGCCTCGGGTGCTTGGCATGTGAGCCTGCCTGCCCGTCAGGTGTTAAATATGGAAGTCTCATAGAGGCTGGTCGGTCGCAAATAGAACGCCGTTATGAAAGATCAACATTCGATAAGCTCTACCGATCTACCATATTTTCATTGTTTCCTTATCCAAAGCGAATGAAGTTAATGCTGCCCCTGTTTTATGTCTATCAAAAAATTGGCTTACGCAGTCTTGTACAATCTTCAGGCATAATAAACAAAATCTCTCAAAAACTGGGCAAAATGGAAGAGATGCTCCCTGATGTAACCTCTCCCACTTTTCCTCCTGAGCTTCCTGAGGTAATCCACGCAAAGGGTAAAAAACGCTACAGAGTTGCTCTTCTAACGGGCTGTGTACAGAGCGTGTTCTTCTCAAGAACAAACGACGCTACTGCCAGGGTTTTAGCAGAAAATGGTTGTGAAGTGCTTGTCCCGCAAAATCAAAGCTGCTGCGGCGCTCTGTCAGTTCATTCCGGGAGATTGTCTGAGGGCAGAGATTTCGCAAAGCTAACTATAAATACTTTTGAAAATCTTGATGTAGATGCAATTGTAGTAAATTCAGCCGGGTGCGGCTCTACGATGAAGGAATATCGCGAAATACTTAAGGACGATCCACTGTATTCTGATCGAGCAGAAGACCTAAGCGAAAAGACAAAGGACATCATGGAATTTCTAGCTGAAATTGGGCTTTCTGCAGAACCAAAAGAACTTAGTTTAAAAGTAACTTATCAAGATGCCTGCCACCTAGGCCACGCACAGCGAATAAAGGAGCAGCCAAGGCAGGTGTTAAAAGAAATACCGGGTCTTGAGTTAATTGAAATGTCCGAAGCTGACCTATGCTGCGGTAGTGCTGGGATATATAATCTTGTAGAGCCCGAGATGTCTCAAAGCCTGCTTGAGCGGAAAATTAATAATCTAAGGCAAAATGAAGTGGACTATTTAGTAGCCGGAAACCCGGGATGCCTTCTGCAAATTCAAAAAGGCATTAAAAATCATGGCCTCAACATCAAAACCGCTCATCCGGTCGAACTATTAGACTGGTCTTACAGGGGTACCATAGGCTAAATCTTTATAATCACCAACTTATTTCCCTACTTTTTATAGCGTCTAGTAAGTTGCTAAGTGTTATGTTCTCTGCCACCCAAAAACTTCCGGAGTTTTCAGAATTAAAAACTGGTTTTTCAAATTTGCATATTTTGACTACTTCCTTGCAATTTAGGTGCTCTACTTCTCCAGTTCCCATTTTAGAGCAGTTGAATTCAAAATTTCCTGTATTCATGGCTATAGCGGACCAATTGCCGGAGCCAAGAATTGAACTCCATCCGGCGCTTGCTCCGGGATCTTTACCTAAGGGGTGATTTAAAAAAAGATTCTCATCTGATATATTGTGAAGTAGGTATAAGCTCTGTATAGACGACGAGCCTTCGTTTAAGACCAGATTATTATTTTCGAACTTAATCCCTTCTTCTACACAAGTTTTAGGAAAATCTGATTTTGAGCTTTCTCCACTACATCCGATAGTAAATAAAAGCAAGAATATACTGACTATAACAAAACATTTTATTGGGAAATTCATATTATTCCCTTCGTCTTGAACTTTAATTCTCTAATCATACACAATAAATTGCAATTTATACTACTAGAAATGAAATTCAAATAGTATCTCAAAAACTATCGGTTATCCTTATTATAGACTTAAAGGGGGCAAATGGCGATGAATTATTTTCCGGTCTTTATATTTACTTTTCTTCTAGTATTATCCACTTCTTGTGATGAAACTTTTAATGAGGTAGACCCTCCAACAGATCCATTGATCGATCGGGAGATAGCGGAATCTCAAGACTATAATCTAACTACACCTCTATATGGTATGCAGGTCGCGATCGATAATCGTGTGGACAGTGGAACACAGAGCATATTGGACCTTCTTGATAACAGGGCTACCCAATTTTTAGACTGTCAATTTGCGGAAGGTTCTAAACTAGGGTTTGAAGGTGTAATGTTAGATGACGGAAGTACTATTCCTCCGCTCCCCGAGCTGAGAGTATATGTAGTGCCAAATAGATTTGAGTGTGATGCAGTTGGTCTTAGCGTATGTTCAGGTGTTTACTTTCCTGGCGGCGATATAGGTACCGATATTATTGTGCTGTCAGAAGGCGGATTCCTCGGATGTGGAGAATTCTCGGTATGGAGACATGAACTCGGCCACAGATACGGGATGTTAGCGGATCACAGTAATCAATCTGACTTTCAATCTTGTATTGGGCAGGATAATTGCGAATTAATCGATATACTGGACATAGAAATTGAAGGTATAAATTAATTATCACTTATTCTTTGAACGAAGTCCCAGCCATAGAGCCAAATTGATTGAAAAACACAATATAATTAATAGTGCGACAGTGTACTTGAAAAACTCTCTTGGCATTATGTAAAAAGAAAGGTCGTACTTGTTATTCATCCAAAGGTCATTATCAAAAAGAAGGGGATGAAATATATCCCTCCAGAAAGTGCCGAAAAACGGCAGTAGTATCAGTAATGCAATAATAATCACTGCATTTATTAAGGCGTAACGGGACATTCTTTTTCTATTATAAGCTAGTAAAAGTATAACCAGGCTTACTAAACCCAAAATAAACATCTTATCGAAGATCCCTCGAACTTCTTTGAGATGTAGCTTCTCCTTCTGTGTGAGGAAGCTATTAAGTTCTCCCTGATGTCTGAAATACGAGGCAAGCTCATTAATTCCTTCTATAGCTCTTTCATTCCCGATTTGTTCACATCTGTTATGCCAGCCACAGTTAAGCTCCATCCACTGTGGAAAATAAAATGTTAGAGTCATCGGTATATAGAAGGTCAGATATAACAGAGAGATAAAAAGTATAAATCCTTTGATTATGTTTGATCCGGTCATATAAACTAAGGCGTTCTTACTAAAATTTTGTAGATACTACTCAAATCAGTCGGGATCATTTTTTATGTAAAAGCTTAATATCAGGTACCCGGCAATTGCAGAGATAAAGGATCCGACTAGTATTCCGATACGAGCCGAGGCCGCATCATCCGCAATACTGCTGTCAAATGCAAGCGTACTGATAAATAAGCTCATTGTGAAACCGATACCACAAAGTACAGAAGTCCCATATATCATTCGCCAATTTATATCTGAAGGCAATTTTGCTAGACCCAGCTTAACTGCTGCCAGGGAGAATCCAAAAACTCCGGCCTGCTTACCAAGAAAAAGTCCAAGCGCAATTCCTATCGGAATCGGCTCAAATAAGGAGCCAAATGACATTCCCTCAAGAGATACCCCTGCATTTGCGAAGGCAAAGATAGGCATAATACCAAAAGCTATCCAGGGATGAAGTGAATGCTCCATTTCACGAAGCGGGCAGGGCTCATTTTCTTCGGTTCTGAGAGGAATCGCAAAAGCGAGTATAACTCCAGCCAGGGTTGCATGGACACCTGACTTTAGGACACATATCCAAAGTATAATGCCGACTACTACATAGGCAGCTATTCTCTTTACACCCAATAAGTTCATAGCAAACAAAGCAGCTATCGCTACCCCCGCAAAGATAAGAGACGTAACTGATAGATCTCCCGAGTAAAAAATTGCTATTATCACTATTGCGCCTAAGTCGTCTATTATCGCAAGTGTAAGTAGAAATAGTTTTAATGAGAGAGGTACTCGGGAACCAAGTAAAGCCAAAATACCAAGCGCAAATGCAATATCAGTTGCTGCAGGTATAGCCCATCCGTTAAGCGCAGAGGCATTACTGATATTGAAAAGTATATATATCAAAGCTGGAATCGCCATACCGCCTATTGCCGCAATTCCAGGTAATGCTACTTGGGAAATGCTTGAAAGCTGGCCGTCTAAAATTTCACGCTTTACTTCAAGCCCAATTAATAAAAAGAAAATTGCCATGAGCCCGTCGTTTATCCATAAGAGAAGCGGCTTCGCCAAGTGAAGGGCCCCAATACGAATCTCAACAGGGGTATCAAGAAATAGATCATACAGGCTTGAGAGCGGAGAGTTGCTTATTATGAGAGCAAGTACTGCTGCTCCGACAAGAATAATGCCGCTTGCAGATTCAAGTTTTAGAAATTCCCGAATAGCCTCTAGAGCGCGAATTGGCTTTACACTCATAATATTTAATCCCCCCTGAAGTTGAAAAAATTATACGCTAATAGGGTGCATTATCAAAACAGTTTAATTGTTTGGAAAAAGGAGATAATTAGGCTGGATTGAATTACTTTAATTGGTTGGGGATTTAAGAATTTAATACGTTTAGGGATTTATCGCCTCTACAAATACACTCTCTGCGACTCTTTCTTTAAGATCTAATGCCCCGGGATTTATGTAAAGATGTCCCCGGTCATCGTCTGTTTACAGTCGTGAAAAATTATTTACCTAAAATTATTGAGTTTTTGAACTTGTAACTGGAGTTTTGTAGAAAAAACTAAGTTGTGTTAATATCCATACCCTAATATATAGTTATAAATTTGGAGCTTTTAATTGGAAATAGGCTATTTTACAATGCCCCTTCACCCTGCGGGCAGAGACCTTGCTGAAACGCTTCAAGAAGACCTTGAGCAGATTGTTCTGCTTGATGAATTAGGGTTTAAAGAAGCCTGGATTGGAGAGCACTTTACAGCAGGATGGGAAAACATTCCTGCTCCTGATTTATTTATCGCAAATGCAATTCCTCTGACAAAAAATATCATTCTTGGAACTGGCGTCTCCTGTCTTCCCGATCACGACCCCTTTGTTCTTGCACATAGAATAGCAGTCCTAGATAACTTGGCCAAAGGAAGGTTCTATTGGGGTATAGGAGCAGGGAGTTTTATAGGGGACTTTGAGGCATTTGATATTGATCCAAGGTCAGGAGAACAAAGGGATCTGACAAATGATTCTTTGGCATTTATCTTGAATTTGTGGAATAATCCCAAGCCAGGCAAATATGCAAACAACAGGTGGAGTTTTACCGTTCCTGAGCCTCAAGAAGATGTGGGACTCGGAGTTCATACCAAGCCCTATCAAAAGCCCCATCCTCCAATAGCAGTAGCCGGAATTACTGAGAGTTCTAGCACATTAAAAGTTGCAGGTGAAAATGGCTGGATACCCATGAGTATAAATTTTGTTACTAGTGATGTTTTAAAAACCCACTGGAATTCCGTAGAAGAAGGGGCATTGAAATCTGGCAAAAAACCGGATAGGTCCAAATGGAGGATAGCAAGGGATGTTTTTGTAGCGGAAACTACAGATGAGGCCCGAAGAGCGGTTAAAGAAGGCACACTCGCTCGGGATTTTACAGATTATTTCTTTAAAATGATTCCTAAAATCAGGGGCAACTTGGACATCTTTAAATCAGACAAATCCATGTCCGATTCTGACGTCACAATCGATTATATGATCGATAATTTATGGATAGTAGGAAGCCCGGATGATGTAGTTACTCAAATCGAGGATCTCTACCACTCGGTAGGTGGTTTTGGAGTGCTGCTCGTAATGGGTCATGAGTGGAAGCCAAAGGATAAGTGGACCCGGTCTATGCAGTTACTAGTTGAAGAAGTGATGCCCAGATTAAGATTTTAGATTAATCAATGTTTCTAAAAAACTTATTCTGATCGCTCAATTATAGTGGGAGTATTTTCTTCCTTAATACGGCTCGAATTAATTACTTTATTAATCCCGTCAGATTTGACTACTGAAAGCCCGTTCATGTTGAGTATGATTTCAAAAAAACTTAAGACGTCCTCTTTTTCCATACCCCCTTCGGGTGTAATAATAGTCACTTTCTGAGGTTTCACTGATTCACCTATTATATAAACCTCTCCATTAATCTCACCTACCGCTTTTATGAGTTCTAGAATATCTATTTCGTTTCCAAGATGAACCATTCCGTCTTCAGAAACGTATTTTTTCTGTTCCTCTGCTTTCTCGGCATTTTCTGTTTCAGATACAGCTATGTTGGTTGAAATAAATAAATTGTCAGTCAGCACCAAGAAAGGTGTAATAGTTAACAGGGAGAGTAATAAGTAGGTAAGATAAATTCGCATAGAATAATAGGTGTTATTTAAATCTCTAATTCCTCCTATCCTAACACATAGTAAAAAATATCCTACGGGATTTTATTAATATTCATCATTCGTTTTAATTTTTTTTACTCTCTCCGATCTAAAATCTTTTCTTTCTAAACCTTTTTTCCAGAGTCTTTTTTCTTCAGGCGTTTCAGGTTCAAATTCAGGGACCGGTTTAGTAGAGCCATCCTTTTCAAGGTGTACAAAACTTAAAAAGGCCGTACAGGTATGTCTTTGCTCACCAGTCATAACATCTTCTGATAGTACTTTGATTCCAACCTCAAGTGAGCTCTGACCCACATATGTAATGCCGGCTTTAAACGTTATGATGTCGCCTATTCTAATTGGAGAATAAAAGTAAAGATCGTCCAGAGAGCCTGTGATCATGACTCCTTTAACAAACCTCATTGCGAGAATAGATGCAGCCTGATCTATATCCATCATTAACTTTCCAACTGCCATAAAGTCTCCGTGGAAAGTATCCTCGGGCAGTACGACTTTAGTAGTTTCAAGCCGCATTCTGGTTATTTCAGTTTCGTCAATTGTGTTACGGGCCTGTTCATTCCTCTTTGCAATTTGGGTGAGTCTTCCTTCTTTTCTCTCTTTAGCTTCTACGTATATAGATATTTCATCACTGTCTGCGGGTATTATTTTCTCTGATATCTTTCGTGGTTTTCCATCTTCGTCAACAGCTACAAAAGCCAAGTGTGAGGAGGTCGTAAGTTTCTTCTTCCCACTCTCCGGATTCTCGGAATAAACCTTTACTCCAAGTTCCATTGAACTACTTCCTATATATTCAACCCAGCTCTCAAGAGTTACAATTTCTCCTACCTTTACAGGATTTATAAAATCTATACTATCGGTTGCGCCTAATACAGTAATCCCTTTAGATATAAGAGATGAATCAATAGTCGCAGCTAGCATTATCCAGTCCATCAATCTTCCACCGCTTAGTCTGTCATGTATACTGGCATGCTCGGGGAAAACGAACTGAATCATCTGACGTTTTGTTTCTGCAATTGAGGGCATAATTTTTACCTATAAATATTGTTTTATTCTGGTTTTTGTTCTTCTTTTTCGTTATCTATATGAACATCCATTTGCGGATAAGGTATCGAGATACCGTTTTTATCAAATTCTAATTTTATCTTCTCTGTGAAATCAAATTTAACCGGCCAGTAATTAGATGAACTTACCCATGGACGTACATATATATTTACGCTGCTGTCTGCAAGTTCTCCTACTGCTATTACATACTCCGGGGTATTTAAAATACGGTTTTCAGACTTAATAACTTCTTCAATTATTCCCTTAGCTTTCTCTATATCGTCTTCATATCCAATACCGAACACCATATCTATTCTTCTTGTGCCCGTGGCAGAAAAATTGGTTATAACACCTGAGTATATGGCGCCGTTAGGAACTATCACCTGTTTGTTATCTGGTGTTAAAAAAGTGGAGCTGAATATATTAATCTGTATTACAGAGCCCGATGTCCCGCCCGCCTCCACAAAATCTCCTTCTCTAAATGGTTTAAATATTAGTATCATGACGCCTGCCGCAAAGTTTTGAAGAGAGTCTTTCATTGATAACCCAACGGCTAAACCTGCAGCACCTATTAGTGCAATTAATGAAGTAGTGTTGATCCCTAGTTGGCTAAGCGCTGCTATTATTACAAATAGTAATAACAACAACCTTACGATCGCAGATATGAAGTTTACAAGTATTTTGTCCAAACCCGCTTTTGATAGGAGCTTCTTTACAATCCCATTAATGATTGATACAACAAGGCGTCCAACTATAAAAATTATTAAAGCAAAGCCAATGTTAAGACCCCAGGGGATTAAATAAGTGTTTATTATGGTGTTCATATCTATTGACTCAAGCATAAATTTCACCGCCTATTAGTTAATTTAATTTAGTGTGTCAGCAAGGGCAAGGGCTTCATCTACCATCTCTCTTAGTAAATCCAAGCCACCCTGCCAGAAACCAGGGTCTTTTATATTTACTCCAACACGCTCCAAGAGCACCTCCGGTGCATCACTCCCGCCTGAGGAAAGAAGCTCAATATATCTGGGTACGAATACCTTCCCTTCGTTTATGTATTTGCTGTATAACGAAAGCACTAATAGCTCGCCAAATGAGTAGGCGTAGCAGTAAAAAGGTGAATGTATAAAGTGAGGGATATACATCCACCAATTTCTATAATCATCAGACATAGAAACAGATTTTCCAAACATTGGTTTGTTCGCTTCAGCCCAGAGCTCATTAATATTCTCAGAAGTAAGTTCTCCCTTGTCTCTTCTTGCATGATGTAGAGATTCTTCAAACCTGGTAAGCACCACTTGGCGGAATACGGTGGCAAATATATCTTCAAGTTTGCCGCAGATAAGGGCTAATTTGATCTTGGGATTCTTTTCTGTTTCCATAAGTTTATGAAAAACCAGTATCTCAGCAAACACACTTGCAGTCTCAGCAGTAGTAAGCGGTGTGTCTGATTGGAAGTACCCCTGCTGTCTGGATAAGTATTGATGCACTCCGTGGCCTAATTCATGAGCAAGTGTCATTACATCCCTCATTGTTCCTGTGTAGTTGGTGAAAACATACGGGTGTGCGCTAGGGACTGTGCCGTGGCTAAAGGCTCCACCGCGCTTTCCGTCTCTTACTTCAGCATCAATCCAGTTCATATCAAAGAATTTCTGTGCAATGTTTGCCATTTTAGGGGAGAAGTTGTGAAAAGATCCCAAAATTATTTCCTTGCTCTTATTATAATTTATAATCTCTGAGTAGTGAAAAATCGGTGCGTAGCGGTCATAATCATAAAATTTCTTTATACCGAGCAACCTTTTCTTAAGGCTGTAGTATGTATCGACCATATCATAGTTCCTTTCACATGAAGTCATCAGAGAGTCCAAAGTTTGTTTATGAATCTCGTTGCTTAAATTCCTCGAATCCATAGGGTTTTCGAATAATCTTAGACGGTCATTAAGCGCATGGTCCTGAACCAGAGTATTAAATATATATGTTAATACATGGGAGTTTTCTTTAAGACCAACAGTAAGACTCTTTGCCCCTGCTTTTCTCTTATTGCGGTTTGGATTATAGAGTAGGGCGAGGATTTCAGTTTCAGAAAGGGATTTTGTCTTTCCATCGAGTCTGATTTTGAAACGAATGTTGTTTAGAATTTCATCAAAAAGCCGTTTAAATGCCCGTGAGCCTGTATTGGCTTTTTCGTCCAGTATTTTCTCTTCGGGTTCGCTTAATTTATGAGGTTTGTAACTTCTTTCCTGTTCTAAGAAGTGTTTGTATTGAAAAAGTATTTTATTGTTGAGTAGTGAATCTACTTTTTTGTTACTCAATTTGATCCATTCAAGTTCAAAAAACATCAAATGTTTTCTTGCCTCAGTTGATTTCTCCTGGATCATCTGCAAGAATGCCCCGTTCTCCGGGTTTCTGGTATTTCCTGCAAAAACCAGATATGCGAAAGACAGCAGTTTCCCAATTTTTTCAGATATATATTCCAGGTCCTCTACGGCGTTAAGAAGAAACTTTGGTGTAAGCTTTGGGGAATTTATTTTACCTCTGTACTTTTTTTCAAATGCTTCTGATTTTTGAAATAAATCCTTTATATCCCTTTGTATTTTTTTATCTTTAAGATTTGAGTATAGATCAGATAAATCCCATGTTATTCCTTCAGCCCCTGATTTCTCTTTTTTTGCTGCTTTTGCCATATATGTGTCCTCTAAGTTAATTAGGAATGATAAATATCTATATGATTTTAGTTAATAGTTAGAAAACTTTTAAGTAATTATTGTTGATACTGTATTTATTCTCCGCCTTCAAGCTCTTCTTTGACGATCTTATTTACAATAGATCCGTCAGCCTTGCCTTTGACCTGAGGCATTAAGACTTTCATAACTTTGCCAATATCTTGCATGCTCTCAGCCTGAGTGTCTTCGACAGCTTTTTTTACCGCATCTCTTATTTCATCCTCACTCATTTGTTGAGGCATGTACTTCATAAGAATTTCAATTTCAGCTTTTTCCTGGTCTGCGGCATCGGGTCTATTCACCTTTTCAAATTCTCTGGCCGCGTCTCTTCGCTTCTTTATCTCAGTACCAATAACACTAATAACATCTTCGTCCGTAAGCGCTTCTTTTCTCTTATCAATCTCTTTATTTATAAGAGCAGCCTGAAGCATCCGCAAAACAGACAACTCAAAAGTGTTTTTATTCCTGAGAGCGTTTTTCAAATCTTCAGGTATTAGTTCTCTTAATCCCATATTATTCTCCAATTAATTAGTGCAATTTAGTTTAACTGGAACATGCGGTTATTAAATACTAATCCACTTCTATGACTATTCAATTACATATATATCAGGCAAGTTGCGTCCTTTTTCCGCCAAATCGGTACCATAGCCGATAATAAATTTATCGTCGATCTCAAAACCAATATAGTTGACAGCTATTTTGGTTTCTCTGCTCTTTTTTTTCTTGATTAAAGCACATATTCGAAAAGAAGCGGGATTTTTAGACATAATAGTTTTCTTAATGAAGTTTAAGGTCCCGCACGTATCAATTAAATCTTCAACTAGAAGAACATGCCTATCTTTGAGAGATATTATTGTATCGGTTATAAGTTCTATATCACGAGCTTCCATCCCTTCTTTATAACTTGAGACTCTAATAAAATCGATTTCCGCCTTGAGTTTGATGTGGCGTATTAAATCGGCGAGAAATATAAATCCCCCTTTAAGCACTCCTACTATTACTAGGTCTTTGTCTTTATAATCCTGAGTGATTTCTCTCCCGAGCTGGCTGACCCGTTTTGATATCTCGTCTGAACTTAAGAGTAACTTAGTTTCCTGTCCGCTCACTGCTGAAATCATGGATTTTTAGTTTATACGAAATTTTAATCCAGACCAATCAACTGCAATATTTGAACTCAGGAAAGTACCATGGCATTGACTAAAGTTGCTGATATTCTATATTTTTGAACGAAAAACATGTCCTAGAAAAAAGAGGAGTGTAACTATTGAGTTTTAAAAAACCACAAGAGCAGCTAGAAATTATTAAACGCGGCACATCTGAAATCATTTCAGAGGAAGAGCTTCTAGCAAAATTTAAAAGATCAGCTGAGGAAAACGAGCCTCTAAGAATTAAAGCCGGATTTGATCCGACAGCTCCTGATCTTCATCTGGGGCACTGTGTGCTTTTGAAGAAATTAAGAGAATTTCAGAATTTGGGACACACTGTGTTATTTCTCATAGGTGACTTTACTGCAATGATAGGTGACCCGTCAGGAAGATCAGAAACCAGGCCACCACTTACCGAAGCTGAAGTCAAGCAAAATGCAGAGACTTACGAGAGACAGGTTTTTAAAATTCTGGACCGTGATAAAACTGAGGTTGTGTTTAATTCTGCATGGCTTGCCAGTATGACTGCTGCTGAATTGCTTCAACTTTCAACTCTTGAGAACGTAGCCAGGATGCTGGAGAGGGACGATTTCGATAAACGCTACAAAAGCGGGATTTCAATTTCGATTAATGAATTTTTATACCCCCTTATCCAGGCCTATGATTCGGCTCAGATAAAGGCGGATGTGGAGCTTGGCGGTACGGATCAAACATTTAATATCCTCCTTGGACGGGATGTGCAGAGATATTTTAAACAGGATCCCCAAGTGGCAATTCTTTTGCCAATATTAGAAGGTCTTGACGGTGTGAGAAAGATGTCCAAATCCCTTGGAAATTATATTGCTGTAGAGGACAGCGCAGTGGATATTTTTGGCAAGGTAATGTCTGTGTCGGATGATTTAATGTGGCGGTACTATGAATTACTAACATACCGAACTGATAAAGAAATCAATGAACTAAAATCCGGTCATCCCATGGATGCAAAGAAGGCTCTTGCCTTTGAGTTGACTTCGTGGCTTCAGAGCGAAGATGAGGCTATAGCAGCAAAGGGGGATTTTGAAACGAAGTTTTCAAACAGAGAATTCCCTGAGGACGCAAGAGAAGTCCATCTTGGCAAAGACGATAACAGAACAGTACTTGATTTAGTGGTTCAATCTTCAGAAAGTCTCAAAAGCAGGGGTGAAGCTAAAAGACTGATACTTCAGGGCGGTGTGAGCATTGGAGGGGAGAAGATAACAGATATTAATAAATTAGTTTCTAACTCCGGATCACTTCAGGTGCGGATTGGCAAGAAAGAATTTGTGGTTATTAAAATAACATAGAAACAAGTGAGCCTGTAAGCCGAATTCTGTCTTGGACAATCATTCATCTGGGACACTCATTACTGAATGCCTCTAGCGACATACCCGGAAGCTTAAGACGGGCCGCCTCATTTTTCGTGAGAAAAAGCACTTCCCTATTTTGTCTTTCTCCAAGCGGGGTTTACCGTGCCGTAGGTTGTCACCAACCCACGCGGTAGTCTCTTACACTACCTTTTCACCCTTACCGGTTCTTCATAGCGAAAAACTTAGGCGGTTTGTTTTCTGTGGCACTTTCCATTGCCTCACGGCACCTGGGTGTTACCCAGCGCTCTGCCCTTTGGAGTTCGGACTTTCCTCCAGTTTTTGCATATACTGCAAAAACCAGCGATTGCCCGGCTCACTTGCTTCTATATTTAAAGATATTCGTCGATTGCCAGGTTGGCAAGTCTGTCTGCTTCCCTGTTGAGTTCCCTTGGGATGTGCTGGATAGTTATATTCTTGAAGTTTTGTAGCAGCTGTTTGGCTTTTTTGTTAAGTGAAATAATTTCCGGATGGCGAACCTTCCAGACTCCGTTAATTTGGTTGGCTACTAATAGTGAGTCGGTAAAGATTTTTATTTGCTTATCTTTAAGGTCAGTTGCTGATTCAAGGGCTGTAATAAGGGCTGTGTATTCTGCCTGATTATTAGTTTGTGTTCCTAAGTACTTTTTTACCTCGCGGTTTTTATCTTTAGTTTCCCGAATTAGGACACCTATACCGGAATTGCCTGGATTACCCCTCGCGGCGCCGTCAATGTATATCTCTACAGAACTATTGTCCAAGTTATCGATAGGGGTCTATCCTGTTTCGGCTTCACTACTTGATTCTTCTTCGCAGTAAAGGATTTTCTTGCAGTTTGGGCACTGTATAATTCTTGATAGAGTTAATATTTCGTTGAAAAGCTGAGCAGGAATATTCATATTGCATCCGGTGCATATCTCATTTCTAGCAACGGCAAGCACTTCGCCATTTCTTGTTTTAATCTTTTCGTAGAGGGGAAGTATTTCTGGATTTATTGTTTGTACAATCTTTTCTTTTTCTTCCACCTTTGGCTCATAAACAATTTTTATTTCCTCTAACTTCTCTTTATAGTCACTGATCTTTACTTGGTAATCAGTCTCTTTATTTGTTAACTCCTCATTCTTTTCAGCAATTTGAGCCTCAAGTTGCTCAATCTTCTCCATTTCGTCCAAAAGTTTTTCTTCTAGATCTAAATTCATCCTTTTAGTCTCTGTGATTTCCTTTTGAAGTGCTTGGTATTCTTTATGGGTCTTTATTTCAAAAAGTCTTTCTTCCGATTTCTTTATATTTTCTTCATTTAGGTTTAGTTCGTATTCTAATTCGGATTTTACTTTTAAGAATTCTTCTCTTTTATTATTTATATTTATTAATGATTCTTTTGAGGATTGAAGTTCTTGTTCGAAAGCGGATATTTTTTTGGGGTATTCTGTTAAGTGTACTTCTAATTCGCTGAGCTCCATATCTATCTGTTGGAGCACCTCGAGAACTGAGATTTGTTCTCTCATTTATCCCTCCATGCTACGTTTGTTATGTGTTTTAAATGATTGTACTGAGTGGAACTTCTTTGGGGTGAAGAAATCACCAAGTCTTTAATGATTGAGTAGTTTGTTTTCTTGTCTTTTATATCCATGAACCAATTAAAAACAGTTAATTTATGGGCCCACCCGGACTCGAACCAGGGACCAACGGATTATGAGTCCGCCGCTCTAACCAACTGAGCTATGGGCCCTCAGTTTAATTTAGCAAATTTACTATTATAGATAACTATCCTAACCTTGTCAATTAATTAAGATAGTTTACCCAAAATAAGTACATTAGTGCTATAAATGTAATTGAATATGGGACTTTTTTTAATTGAAGTACAATAAGTAACAATAGCGCAACTTAGACTAGGATTTATTTTCTGGATGCGTAATTTTTTGCTTTGAGGTGCTTATAGTACTCAAGCACTTTTGAAATATAGTCGGTTGTTTCAGGGTAAGGGGGGATAGTGAACCCGTGTTTTATTACTGAGCCTTTCCCTGCATTATAGGCAGCGAGAGATAATTTAAGGTCCCCGTCAAAATAATCCAGTAAATCCTTTAGATGTTGAACTCCGCCTTCCATGTTTTCTTTAGCATCAAACGGGTCATCGACTCCATAATAACTTGCTGTTTCCGGTATTAACTGCATGATTCCCTGTGCATTTTTTGGTGATACGGCATCTGGATCGAAGTTTGATTCAGCTTTTATGACGGCCTTTACAAGATAAGGGTCTATATCATGTTTTTCACTAATGAGTACGATATCTCTGTCGTATTCTGTTATAAAGTTATTAGATATATTTACCCCGTTTGCAGGTTTAACTATTTTGTATTTTGCAAGTGCGGAACGGTTAAAAACCACTGTCGGCATTTTATTGTTACACTCAAGCGTCTCATGATTTCCTGATCTTTCTATAAGAATGATACAGTTTGAAATCTCGAGCACCTTAACATTATCTGTGTTTATGAGATCAAGAGTGTCCCCTTCTACATATTTCCCAAGCTCCCCGGTAACGGGATTTTTTATCAATGCTTTAGTGGTATGTCCATTTGTAATTGTTCCTAAGAGAATTAATAGTAATTTAGATTTAGAGACCTCCAGAGAAAGCAATTCATTCTCATCCCTTTCGTAGGGCGACTCTAGGCCGTCGTCTGCGAAAGTGCCGTAGGTATCGACTGAATAGGATGTATTCGGCTGAGTTAAAAGTAATATTGGAAACGCTAGTACCAAGAAGAGGATTTTATTCATACATGCTGCTCAATACAATATGAGAATATATGATTAACCCGAAAAAGTAAACAATAAATATTTACATACAGTTTGCGGGTATTCCCTACATTTTAAAACGTATCATAGGTGCTAGTTTTAATGTCCAAGCTTTTGTAGCACATCATCCTTGATAAATAATTCTACCTATGGTTAGAAATAATAGGAAAGAGCTATGCCTGCTCTTGAGCAGCACATAGTATACATGTTTTGTGAATTTAGTAGTGATTGTCTATAGGTTGAAAAATCTGGGAAAATGCCGGTCGCTTGAGCATGCTGTTACTACTTCTTCTTTTTTATGGGATAGAACTTGTATGATTTAACTTCTCTCCCGTCCTTGCTCTTTTTCACTGTACCTATTGTTACACCCATCTTCTGCCCAATTTTAAGACTTTCAGGATCAGCAACTTCAACCTGTGCCATAACTCTTACTCCCTCTGGAAAATCAACCAATGCCAACGCATATGGTACGGGGAACTCAGGCATGCTTCTTCTTACAACTGTAAATGAATGCAACTCACCTTCAGCACTCAACATCTTCTCTTCTATTTCGTCTGAAAAGCTTATCGGATCAGCCATGTATTTTGGAAAAGTCCAATTGTCAGATTCCTTTGAATATCCTCCGATTAGCCTTACTTTGCCGGCGTCATCAAATGCAAATAGTTCTGGAAACATAACCTCTTCATTTTCTAAATTCTGAGCCATAACAGAAATATCTCCTTGGGGAAATTTAATGTGGGATATATATTACATCTATTTTTAATTAAGTCTAGAGGTCATGGTGATGCGTTTGTAAACGTTCTAAAATGTTTGTAGAATAAAGCCCGGTGAGTCAAAAAGTTCCAAGAGCACTTACAATTGCAGGTTCAGATTCAGGAGGCGGTGCGGGAATTCAGGCCGATTTGAAAACATTTACGGCCTTAAGGGTTTTCGGCATGTCCGCCGTAACTTCTGTTACCGCTCAGAATACAAATTCAGTCTTAGGAATAATCGATTTATCCCCTGAGTTCATAGAGCTTCAAATAGATGCTGTGGTAAATGACATAGGGGTTGACGCAGTAAAAATCGGTATGCTCTCAACCAAAGATATTGTCTCATCTGTCGCAGGAAGGATCATTGAGCACGGATTAAAGAAAATCGTCTTAGATCCCGTAATGGTAGCAAAAGGGGGAGATATTTTATTGAATCAAGAAGCTCAGCAAACTTTAATAAAGGAGCTTTTGCCTCATACTTTTATTGTTACACCTAATATTCCTGAAGCAGAGGTAATTACAGGTCATGAGATTACATCTGTAGAGGATATGAAAAAAGCAGCAGAGAGAATAAAATTGTTAGGCTCTGAAAATGTTCTTTTAAAGGGCGGGCATCTTGATAAATCCTTAGATGCCATAGATATTTTATATGACGGTAACGATTTCTATGAGTTTAAAACTCTGAGGATTGACACTAAAAACACTCACGGAACCGGGTGTACTTATTCGGCTGCGATTTGTGCAGGATTGGCAAAAGGGTTCTCAACTGTTCGAGCGGTTAAAGAAGCAAAAGACTATGTAACATTTGCTATAAAGAATTCTTTTGATCTTGGTAGTGGACATGGTCCTCTGAATCATTTCTGGAAAATAGACTAAAGGAGTTGGTAATGGCTGAAATAATAGACGGGAAAAAGGTCTCAGAACATATAAGAAGTCAGATTGCCGAGGGGGTCGACAAATTAAAGCAGGAAACAGGTATAACTCCTGGGCTTGCGGCAGTTCTGGTAGGTGATGACCCGGCATCAGAGATTTATGTGAGAAATAAAAGAAGAGCTTGTTCAAATGCAAGTATTTATTCTGAGGAACACAAGCTTCCTTTGGAAACTACAGAAGAAGAGCTTCTTACACTTGTGGATAAGCTCAATAACGATCCCAAAATACATGGAATATTAGTACAGCTCCCGTTACCTGATCATATAAATGTAACAAAGGTTCTAAGGGCTGTCTCTCCTCTAAAGGATGTTGACGGTTTTCACCCCTATAATGTGGGGCTTCTTGTAGAGGGGAATCCGAGGTTTATCCCCTGCACTCCCCACGGGATTATCAAGATGCTCGAGTTTTATAATATAGATATAAGTGGTAAACAGGCTGTAATTGTAGGACGGAGCAATATTGTCGGGAAACCTGTCTCAATGCTACTACTTCACCGCCACGCTACTGTGACTGTCTGCCATTCACGAACCAAACCGCTTGATGAGGTAACGAGGAGAGCCGATATACTGGTTGCTGCCATAGGGCGTGCTAATTTTATTACTGCCGATATGGTTAAGGAAGGTGCTGTAGTAATAGATGTCGGGATAAATCGTAATGAAGAAGGCAAGCTCACAGGAGACGTGGATTTTGAGGCAGTTTCACAAAAAGCATCTTATATCACACCTGTCCCTGGAGGGGTAGGGCCGATGACTATATCCATGCTTCTATGGAATACCCTTGAGTCGGCGAAGAGTACTTCTTAATAGCATGGGGCATATGTGTTGATAGATAATCAAGTAAGACCTAGAATAAGCTCCTATTTCCTACAATTCAACACTCTAAAATATTGTAATTCTGTGGATAACTAAGCTTCTATAGAAACTAATTCTATTTACATTAACGGTCAAAATTTGTTATTGTTAAGCTTTAACTGCCTCTAATCATTATAGTTTTATTGTACTCATACTCTTGAATAACTATGGAAAGGGCTCTTGAATTTATGTGCTTATATTGTTGATTAATTGTGGATTACTATTGAGCAGTTGTGAATGGCTGTTCTAATTTTATTACCATCTTACTGTCTCCCAATTTCTCTAGAAGCTCTAATATAGATGTCTTAAGCTCGGGATGAATGAAATCGCGCGCAATTTCACAAATTGGCTCAAGGACAAATCGTCTTAAGTGTGCTCTTGGGTGTGGAATGATTAAATCATCATCTTTCATAACCAGGTCGTCGTAAAAGATAATGTCGAGATCGATTACTCTGGGCCCCCATTTCTTTTCCCTTACCCTTCCTAGTTTATCTTCAACGGAATTAAGGTGAGAAAGCAACCCATGTGGCGAAAGATCAGTGTTAATTTCCACTACACTATTAATAAAATTAGGCTGATCCTCATTACCCACAGGTTCAGTTTCATAGAGAGAGGAGATTCTGACTATTTCAGCAAAATTTCCTATTTCATCCAGAGCTATTTTGCAGTTGCCTATCCTATCTTCGAGATTCGACCCTATTGCTATAAAAATTCTCTGCATGGTTATTAAACTTAAATTACAATTCTTTGACTATCCAGTGTGTATTCATTAATTTATATTAATACAGGAGATAATTTTATGGCTCTATTGTCAGAAAATGAAATTATTGAGAACCTCGGCAGCTTGGAAGGTTGGGGACAAGAAGGGAACCAGATAGTTAAACAGTTTAAATTTAAAAATTTCATACAATCAATCGGATTTGTGAGTAAAGTCGCCTTACTTGCCGAAAGAGTAGATCACCATCCAGATATTTTAATTCAATACAGCAAAGTAACAATAACTCTATCGACCCATAGTGAGGGTGGATTGACTGATAAAGATTTTAATCTGGCAAGTGAAATACAGGAAGTATCTTAGCCTAAAGCGCTAAGGTTTCTTTTCCTTCTCAATTATCTCGTAATCACTTTCATCCAACGTAATTGTTGTAGTGCCGTCATCTACTTTTGTCACTTTATCAGGCTTCTTACTTCTAAAAGAATTTATAAACCTAAGAGCAGTTAGTACAATTACTCCTACTGCAACAACAATCCCGATAAAGAGTCCAAAAATAGCCAATACTCCAATTACTAGCAGAACCAAAATAAACATTAGAGGGAAAACATAGAACGGCGGTTTACCCTTAAACTGATAGAAATTAATTTGTCTATTATTCATAGTTATTAGCTTTAAATTCTTTCCTAGGCCTTTCCATGGCACTTTTTATATTTCTTTCCGCTTCCACATGGGCAAGGATCGTTTCTGCCTATTTTTTTCTCTTGCCTTCTTATAGGTTTTTTCTTTTCTTCCTCTTTTCCCTCTCCCTCTCCACTGCTTAAGACCATGCGCTGCTGTTCAGCTCTTCGTTTCTTCTCGAGTCTTTCCATATCCGTTTCACTTACCGGCTGTACTCTAAAGAGTTTCTCACAGACATCGTTGCTGAGTCGGTATATAAGGGAGCCGAACATATCGTAACCCTCCCTCTTATATTCGTGAAGCGGGTTTCTCTGAGCATACCCTCTAAGCCCTATACCCTCTCTTAAATGGTCCATGTTAAGAAGATGGTCTTTCCAGAGATAGTCAACAGTCTGGAGCATGACAAATCTTTCAATCTGACGCATAGTTTCGCTGCTGATGTCCTTTTCTTTTTGTTCGTAATATTCATGTACTTTATGTTGAATATATTCTGTAACATCTTCTTTTTTAATAACATCTTCAGGTAAATCCTCAAAGTCTATCTCTATATTAAACAGTGTATGTAGGGATTCTTTAAGTTCGCCGAGATCTAGGGTGTCTGAATTTATTTTTTCCGGCAGAGAAGCTGTTGTGATATCCTCTGCTATATCATCAGCCATCTCAAATAAATTTTCTTTCAGGTTTTCTCCACCTGCCAAGAATTCTTTCCTTTTTGTGTAGATAACGTCTCTTTGAGTATTAAGGACATCATCATAATCGAGTAGGTGTTTTCTAATATCAAAGTTATGTCCTTCGACTTTTTTCTGAGCATTTTCAATAGATTTGCTTATCATCTTATGCTCAATCGGCTCACCTTCTTCCCAGCCGAGTTTGTCCATGATTTTAGTAATTGTTTCAGAGGCGAAGATTCTCATTAAATCATCTTCAAGTGATACAAAGAAACGTGATGAGCCCGGATCACCCTGCCTTCCCGCTCTTCCCCTGAGCTGATTGTCGATTCTTCTGGATTCATGTCTTTCTGTGCCGATAATATGAAGCCCACCCATCTCAATCACTTTTTTCTTGTCCTCATCACAGATTGCTCTTGCTTTGAGTATCGCCTCTTCATACAGTTCGGGATCAGCTTCTGCCGGATCTACTTTGTTTTCTTTTCGTAGAATTTCGTCTGCCAAATATTCATGGTTTCCTCCGAGTATGATATCTGTTCCCCTTCCAGCCATGTTGGTTGCTATAGTGACAGCTCCAATTCTTCCGGCCTGTGCTACAATTCCGGCCTCTCCTTCATGCTGTTTTGCATTTAAAACCTGATGTTTTATTTGGAGCTTTGTTAACAGATGATGGAGTTTCTCCGATTTTTCAATCGAAGTGGTACCTACAAGCATTGGGCGTCCTTGTTCATTAAGTTCCTTTATCTCTTGTGCTACGGCATTGAACTTCTCATTTTCAGTTTTATAAATTAAGTCGTTTCTATCATCCCTTATCATTGGCTTATGAGTGGGAACTACATTCACTTCGAGCTTATAGATGTCCTTGAATTCAAATGCTTCAGTATCAGCAGTACCGGTCATACCGGCTAATTTTCTATACATACGAAAGTAATTTTGGATCGTAATAGTGGCCATGGTCTGGTTCTCGTTTTCGATTTCTATACCTTCTTTCGCTTCAACCGCCTGATGCAGGCCGTCACTCCAACGCCTTCCGAGCATTAGCCTTCCCGTAAATTCATCAACTATTATTGCCTGTCCGTCCTTTATCATATAATCGACATCACGATTAAACAGATTGTGTGCCCGGAGTCCTTGAATTACATGATGCAGGATTTCAAGGTTCACAGGGTCGTACAGATTTGTTATGCCAAGAGCTTGCTCGACTTTTGTTGATCCCTCCTCAGTCGGGGTTACCTGTTTTGTTTTTTCATCGACGCTAAAGTCAACTTCCGGTTTTAACCTTCTTACTACCTTATCAATTTCATAGTAACGCTCAGTAGAATCCTCAGAAGGTCCTGAAATTATCAGAGGAGTTCTCGCTTCGTCAATTAATATGCTGTCTACCTCGTCCACAATTCCAAAATTGTGTCCCCTCTGCACATAATCATCGAGAGAGAATTTCATATTGTCTCTTAAATAATCGAATCCGAATTCGTTGTTTGTTCCGTAAGTCACGTGGGCTCTGTAAGCCTCTCTCCTCGAGCATTCGACAAGTTTAGTTTTAAAAGCGGATAGTACATCGAGGTTTTTTTCAGGGGGTATGTCCATATCCGCGTACTCGTTTGGCCATACACTCTGGTTCTTATCTATAGCATTTTGAGCTCGTTCAGGGTTTTCCCACTCTACCAAGTAAGAAATCTCGTGATTTACTACACCTACTGAAATGCCTAAAAGTTTATGAATTGATCCCATCCATGTTGCATCACGTCTTGCAAGATAATCGTTAACAGTGATAAGATGTGCCCCATAGCCGGCAAGGCCGTTTAGATAGAGGGGGAAGGGCTGCAACTAGTGTTTTTCCCTCACCAGTCTTCATTTCCGCTATTTTCCCTTGATGAAGGACTAGACCGCCTATGAGCTGAACATCAAAAGGTCGCATTCCAAGCGTTCTACGGGCTGCTTCTCTAACTGTGGCAAATGCTTCAGGAAGTATTTCTTCAAGCGTATTTTCTAATATTTCAGCATGTTCTTCGTCTTCAAGATCGCCATTTTCATTCAAACTGCTTTTTACTTTTTCTATGAAAGAATCTGTTTTTTCTTTTAGAACAGAGTTTGAAAGTTTTAATAAGGCTGCTTCATGTTCATTAACAACATCAACAACTGAACCAAGTTTCTTTATATCTCTTTCGTTCTGAGAGCCCACAATTTTTTTCATTATGTAAGAAATCATATTCTAATAAACCTCCGAAAAATAAGAACCAAATTAAAGTATAAGGGTAAAATCTATCTATAACAAATTGCATTATTTATTCGTTTTCTAGCGGAATTTCCTATTGTTGCAGCGATATATAAGTCCTACGAACTACTTTCTCTCTAGATTTAATTCCTGTCAATATTAAATGTGCTTTGGTAAAAATTGCTCTAATAGAACTTAAACATTAACCATCAAAATTCAATTAAGTTCTACCGAAACTACTGTGGAAGTTCCTGACTTGTTAGAGGTGATACCGATTAGAGAGTGCACTTCCTGCATTGTCTTTTTATTGTGAGTAATTAAAACCACTTGAGAATTCTTGTCTATTTCCTTAATAAGCTCCATAAAATAAGATGTGTTTATATCATCCAGGGGCGCATCAATTTCATCAAAAAGTAAAAATGGCGCAGGTTTAATAAGACATGCGGATATAATTAACGCTATTGCCGCTAGAGCTTTTTCCCCTCCTGAAAGTAAATTGATGGATTGAAATTTTTTCCCCCCCGGCCTTATCATTACTTCAACTCCGGTCTCGAGTAAGTCGTGCGGATCAGTAAGAATTAATTTCCCTTCCCCACCCCTAAATAGGCGGGGAAATATCTCTTGAAATTTTGCATCCATAATTTCAAAGGCTTCTTTAAATCTTTTCTCAGATTCCTTATCTATTTTGCTAATTGCCTTTCCTAAAGACGAAATTGCTTGTAGAAGATCATCCACTTGCTCAGTTAAAAAAGTATGCCTTTCTTCTAATTTATTATATTCCTCAGGAGCCAATAAGTTAACCGGGCCGAATCTTTCAATCTTTTGCTGAAGCCTTATTAATCTGGGTTCTTCAATATTTAGATCAATGTCCAATAACTCACCTTCATCTTCCGGACTCATTTCGGATTTGTTATCCATATCGAATGAGTCATTTCTCCTGAGTGTATCAGTTATGTTCTCGATCTCAATTTGTACAGTGTTTAGATCAATCTCAAAAGAATTGTTTTTAAGACGTATATCAGATAGCTGCGAATTTAGGTTTTCCCGTTTCTCACTCGTGATTGAAATCTCTTCTTGTAATGTCCGTCTTTTGTTATTTTTTAGTGTTAATTCTTCCTCTTTTTCTTTGAGTTTGTTCTCAAGCTCATTAATTTCAATCACGGTGTTTCCTTCTTTATCTCTTAGACTTAGTTTCTCTTGCTTCTTTTCGTCAATCATACTCGATTCAATATCTATTCTTTTATTAATATCGTTTCTTCGGATATCCAGTTCAACCAGGTCTTCATATAAACTTCTTTCTTTTTCTCTGAGTGACGCGCATGTGACTTTCCTATCCGCAATATCTCTTTCAAGGTTTCTTTCTTCTCGCTCTTCATTTTGTGTTTTGTCTTCGATTGCAGCTAAGTTGTGCTCAAGGTCAATTTTTTCAACATCAAGCACTTTAATTTTTGAATCTGATTCGTCAATTAAAATTGCATTCTCGCCGATTTCACTGCCTATTTGCTCAAGATTATTGGCAACAAGCTCAATCCTTTTTTCTATTTTTTCCAAATATCCCTTGAGATTGTCTATATCTTTTCTCGTCTCAGCCTCTTTAATGTCTATTTCTATTAGGCGGCTATTGTAGTCTTTGATCCTGTCGTTTACGTTTTGGATTTCCCTATCATTTGCTTGGATTTCTGAAGCTGTGCTATCTATCTCTGCTTGAAGTTTTTTTATTGCGGCAGTCAGATTCTCAATCTCCCTTTTTCTCTCGAGTACGCCGGGTTGTGCGGGCCCACCTGAAATAGCTCCGTTTGAGTGGAGGAAATCTCCCTCAGGAGTGACAAAAGACGCATTATCATTAACTTCTCTTCGCGCCTGCAGGGCTTCATCTATAGTGGATACTAAAAACACCCTCTTTAGAGTTCTTTCAATAATATTACTTCTTATGTTCTCAACCTGGACGATATCGAAAAGGGATTTTATGTTTCCAGTGCTCTTGTAAATCTCGGTATTTATTCTTTCATCCTTTATAGATACGAATGTGCCTCTTCCGATAGAGTCTTGTTTTAAAGAGTTTATTGCCTTTAAAGCTTGCGAGCTTTCATTAACTAAGATCCACTTCAAAGTATCTCCTAATGCTGCTTCCACTGCTTTTTCATAACCTTCGGGTACTGAAATAAAATCTGAAAAAGTTCCAAGAACCCCCTGTCCTTTATTGTGTATGATGAAATTTCTAATACCCTCGGGTAGCCATTCATAGTTTGACTGGATTTGCTTTAGAGCATTTAGTCTTGAGCTCAACTCGTTAAGATCTTCTTTTAAAGAATCACTCTTCTCAATAACTAAGCGTAGCTTCTCATTCAAAGAAGATAAAGTTAAAGTCAGTTTATCATTGGTTTCAGTAATATTTTGTTTTCTAGCTTCATTCTCTTGAGATACGTTCTCAAGTTTTAATATGTCACCCTTAGCGCTTTTTCTCTCTTGTGTAATCTCCTGATATTCATTTTCTATAACCGATTTTCTGGATTGCAGCTCCTTTAGTTCTTTTTCGTGTCCAAGTGCCGAACCTTTTAAAGAGCTATATTCATTTAGTGTTTTAAATAATGCAGTCCTGATATCTCTGAGTTCATCGCGAGTTTGAGCATATTTAGACTTTATAATTGAGAGAGTGTTTTCCTTCTCTGATATTGCTCCCTCCTCTGTTTCTAAGTCATCCTTTACATGTTTAGACATATCTCTTTTAGTTTGAAGC
>PVMK01143314.1_pt1 | contig 39783 bp, 35 predicted proteins | sample 1853481 | NCBI WGS metagenome assembly PVMK01 (sample SAMN08533507, study PRJNA380276) | Marine sediment metagenome, whole genome shotgun sequencing project.
CCCAACAGTTGCCACGGCAAGCCCCGCCTGGCCTAAGAACTGAATCTTACGTTCTTTAAAGTATTCGAGTGCTTCCTTGTCCTTGAAGAAAACGACCATGCTGAAATACTTGATGCCCGCTTGAATACCTCCGGTGAACTGCCAGAATCCACTTGTTCCGATCAGATCATCACCTTCGATTACCAACCCCTTGCCGTATGCACCGCCAAATCCGATGCCGAAGCGCGTAACCGACGGTAGAACCGCTATCGCGTATGCGTCCTCAAAGTAGGGCAGGCTTCTGGGAATCCTGTCTTTGATTTGCAGAATCGAGGCCTGCGCTGCGAGCTGCATCTTGTCATTCTCATCCGCTTTCCATTGCGCCATTGTCGGTGGCGATAAAACCAGGCAAGAGAGCAGCATGAAAACGCTAATAATTCTTGGATAAATTGTCTTGATCATTATCGAGTGCACTCCAGGTGCAGGGTGATCCAGTCCGCTCCGCCCGCCACGTCTCCCAGTATGTCCGAGGTGCCGAAGATGCCGGAACGGTGTACAAGGCTTATCCCGGTGTAGCATCGCTGCAGCCAGTTCGCTTTGGATATTCTATAAAGTGGAAAGTCGAGTGTCATTTCGAGGTAGTTGAGGAATCGTGACGTGTTGCCACCTTTTTCTTCCTGTTTGCGTTGTTCGGCGATAGGAACGGTTTCTGCGTAGGACATACCGAAGCCGAAGCCCCAGCGAAATATCTCCTCCTTACTCCAGGGCGAATAGCCTTTGCCTCGGGCCATGACATACGCAGCGTAACTGTTGAAATTGCCGTTGCCTTCGTCTTCTTCAAGATGACGAAATAGTGCGATCTTGCCGATGTAATCGACGCGGTCACCTTCAGTCAGCAATTTGCCGAGCGTGAACCCGGCGATGTTTGTGTCTGCTACCGTACTCTTGCTGAAGTCGCCCTGATCGATTTCACTGACGATATTGCCGTCCGCCTGATAGCCGTAGTTCACGCGCCACGACCACTCGCCTTGCCTTTCTTTGTCCATGATGTAATCAGGTTTCATCGTGTTACCGAAAACATATGTGCCGCCGATGAATGCAGCAGAGGCAGCGGTTTCCGCAACCAGTGGACTATCGGTCACATTGGAACTCGGACCCCCAAAACCGATGTTGCCGAAGATTACGATGCGGTCAGTCGCCCGCCACGAAGTGTTGAGCCCGAATGAGAGCCATTGTGACTCGCCGGGTTGATAGGCCGGCCGATCAACGGTGGCTTCGGCTTCGCTGACACCATAGTAGTAATTGGTCAGATTGGCATCCTGCCAGTTCCAGCCAATGAACGGCGAAAAAGTCCACGGTCCGGCTTCGAAGTCATAGCGATAGCTGAGCTCGATTTCCTGGCCATTGTGCTTGTTTAGTGTATCGGTAACCCAGCTAAGGCGTACGTTGCCCCAGTTTTGCTTCAAACCGATTTGCAATCCGGTATCGATTGTTTGATCGCGTTTTTCCAGCCCCTCGTAATACTCGTTTCTGTCCGGATCGAGTTGCTGGAATCGATATCCAGCAATCAGATTGAACTCAAGCGTGTCGTTATTAATGAAGTGAACGCCACCCGCCGTTCCGTGGGCAAACAGCCACTTACCTTCGTACAAGTACAGTGGAATCAAATCGCTCGTTCTTAGCTCTTCGTTGTTGTTCTCGAAATAAAGACTCTGCCCCATACGAATGCCGCCCCCGAGTGCTGTGGTTCCAGGCGGGGCGTTGAAGAACGGTATCCTGGCCACTTCCTGACTTCGGGATACCGCAGATAGTAGCAACATGAATAGCGTGGTGAGCAGATACACTCGCCATAAAGATCGTCTTTGGGGGGGGCATTGCTGTGGTGTTCGAATTCATTAATCGAGAATAAAGTGTAGCAAATGTCGCCCGTGACGCGCGAATTGTATACAGCTGGTTTCTTTTGGCCTTGTGGTACGTAGAGTGACGTACTGACTTTCGAAGGAGGCGGGGTTAGAGTAGTTTAGCTACAGAGAGTGCGAAATATTTCGGCTGGCATGGCGTGTGTTTTCATATCACACGTGACCGGCTCAATCCGTGGAGACTATACATGAATTCAGCATTTGGGTTCGGCAAGACAGTAGATCTGGTTTTTGACGACGCCATTGACAAAGTGACTTCAGCATTGGCGGATGAAGGGTTTGGCGTCTTGTCCGATATCGATGTCGCAGCAACGATGAAGAAGAAGCTGAATGAAGACATGCCGCCATACCGAATTCTCGGTGCCTGCAATCCCGTCCTTGCGCATCAGGCTGTAACTGCAATCCCCGATATCGGACTGCTGTTGCCCTGTAATGTACTGGTTAGGCAAGACGCAAATGGCGCGGTGCATGTCAGTTTTATGGATCCCGTGAGCATCCTCGGTCTAGTCGACCACTCGGACATCGTGCCACTCGCTGCCGAGGTCAAGGCGAAGCTGGAAAGTGTCCTGAGCACGCTGTAATCCTGCGAATTTCCAGAATTTGAACTGCTCGCCGATCGCTGGTGATAGTATCTAGCGACTTCAACCGAGTGGGCAGCACTATTTTTGATTCTGGCACGTGGAGGCAACAGTGGGTGACGATCTAAAGCAAACCATAAGAATCCAGCGTGACACCAAAATCTCGGCACGGACAGTAGTGGCCGCAGTGTCTGGACAAAGCCAATTGAACCAACTGAGTTCGAGCTTGTGTCAACAGTCATGCTCAAGAAGATTCTCGATTCCGATGATGAGGAACAGAAACGCAAGATTCGTGATGCTGCGGACGGCGGGGATGGTGTGCTCGCACAGGACACAAGTACCAACGATTTCGAGATTATCAGCGATGATGAGTTGCAAAAGGCACTCGCTCAGTCTGATGAGCAAAACGCGTCGAATCAGTCTGCCGACAATGTGCTTGAGCCGCTGGAGAAGGCTGACGGTGACGAGGAGCTGTCACTTGTAACTACACAGGTCCTGCGCCGCATACTTGGAACCGAAGCAGACGAAACAGAAGACGCAACTGACGAGCATGGCGGTTACAATCCGTACGATAGTAGCTGACTGATCGTTTGCTGTACTGCGGCCCAAGCAGCCAATAAATCCAGAGGGAATAATGTGGAAGTAACTCACCGAGACCTGTTCGGGCCCGGCCCGACGAACGTGCCTGACAGCATATTGCAAGCCTTGTCTCAACCAACAATCGGCCATCTTGACCCCGAGTTTCTGCGGATCATGGATGAGACTGGTGAACGGCTTCGATATGCCTTCCAGACCTCGAACGCACTCACGTTCGTGCTCTCCGCACCGGGCTCAATCGGAATGGAGACGAGCTTTGTCAACATGCTGGAGCCTGGTGATAAAGTGATTGTGTGCATCAATGGTGTTTTCGGTGGTCGTATGAAGGATATCGGCGAGCGCGTCCGCGCCGAAGTCATCACTGTTGAAAACGAATGGGGAACACCAGTTGATTTGGGTGATCTTGAGAGGGCTCTTGTTGAGCATCCTGATGCGGTCGCAGTAGCATTCGTGCACGCAGAAACCAGCACCGGAGTTCTTTCGGACGCGAAAGCAATCGCAGCACTCGCGAAAGAACATGACTGTCTTGTTCTGGCAGATTGTGTAACGTCCTTATCGGGAGTCGAGCTTCGCGTCGATGACTGGGGCCTGGATGTCGTGTACTCAGGAAGCCAAAAGTGCCTGTCGTGCGTGCCCGGCATGTCACCAATCACGTTTTCGACAAAAGCAGTAGAAAAATTAAAGGGCCGAAAGACCAGGGTACAGAGCTGGTTCTGTGACGTTGGGCTGTTGATGAGTTACTACGAATCAGGCGAAAAGACTCGCGCCTATCATCACACAGCACCCGTGAATTCATTATATGCGATGAACGAAGCGTTACGACTTGTAGTCGATGAGTCGCTTGAAAGTCGATGGTCACGTCATAGTGAAGCTGCGCGGCACTTGTATGCCAGGCTCGAAGCAGCCGGGCTGCAGCTCATTGTTGCTGAGGAACATAGGCTGGCGCCGTTGACGTTGGTGCAAATCCCGCATGGCGCAGACGATGCGTCAGTGCGAAGGAACTTGCTCGACAACCGCAATATCGAGCTCGGTGGTGGTCTCGGAAAGTTTTCTGGAAAGGCGTGGCGTATCGGCCTGATGGGTCAAAACGCGTGCGTTGAACGGGCAGACCTGATTGCCGACTCGTTGCTTGCTGAGTTGTAATTTCTACTGGTCAATCACGGCGCTGAGTTTCGCTGGCTCATTATCCTGAGCGCGATGTAAGGCACGAAGTTCAGCACGATTACCAGGATCTTGTAGGATGACAAGGTTGATAATCGAGCACCAGACACGCTGCACGTTAAACAACGTATCTGGTTCCTCTAAAACACAACACTCAGTAGTTGCTTGCCGGCATTTGCCGTGGTGGTACGGTGTTGTCATCTGACACGACAATGGTGACCCTGTCCAGATCACCATTGAACTGGAAGATGCCGGTGTACAGACGAGAGACCTGGGTACCCGTGTCTCTGCCGATATCAAATGTTTCGGCAAGCGAGTAAGTCGCGATATGCATTTGTGGCATGTCCACTTCGTCAACCTTTTCGCCATTGACGTAAAGTTCGCCGGTACCACCAAACTCCGCTGTCTTGATGAAGTTAAACTTCAAAACTGTTTCGCCAAGCGGCAGCGTTGACGACCTGAGCACATAATGCACACCGTCCAGGAAATTGTAGTCGTAGTACAAGCGGTGATCCTTAATAAACATCGTATAACCCCCGGTCATGCCCCCGACTGCGGCAATTACACCTTCTTCGTCACCCTGAAGATCCAGAACCGTCTCTATCGTGTGAGCACGGTTCTTAACCGGTGCTGAAGATTTTTCGGCGATACGTATTGCGCCCGGAGAGAAATAGACAAACTCCTTCTGGTTACCGAATAGACGGTCCTGCTGAGCGCCAAGTCGCTGGATCATGTCGTCGTACAGCGGGTATACATTGTACTTCCAGGCTTCTTCGTCAAACATCGCGATCATCTCAGCAAGCTTCTCCGGATGTTCCTCAGCGAGGTTTATGCTTTCAGAAAAATCTTCAGCAACGTGATAAAGCTCCCATTCGTCATTTTCAAACGGCAGCACGACGTTTACATCCCAGGGCATTCGATCGGCGTGCAGCGTCACGGCCTTCCAGCCGTCGGACCAGATCGCGCGGTTACCGAACATCTCGTAGTACTGGCGCTCTTTCCGGTTGGGCGCTTCGGCGTTGTCGAAGGAGTACATCATCGAAACGCCGTCCATCGGCTGTTGCGGGACACCGTAGAGTTCTTCGGGCACCTCAATGCCGACCGCTTCCATGATTGTCGGCGCAATATCGCTGATGTGATGATACTGACTGCGTACCTCACCCTTCGCTTCGATACCGTCAGGCCAGTGCACAACGAGGTGATCCTGCTGCCCGCCGCGATGTTCACTTTGTTTGAAATAGCGGAACGGCGTATTGCCGGCCATTGCCCAGCCGGCGTGGTAATGTGGATAGGTGTTTTCGCGGCCCCAGTCTTCGAGCGCGCGTAGATTGGCATCCAACGGCGTTTGTAGACCGTTCAATACATAGGTTTCATTGAACGTACCGGCCAGACCACCTTCACCAGATGCACCGTTGTCCGCGGTAACAAAAATCAATGTGTTGTCCAACTCGCCGATGCGTTCGAGTTCGTCAACCACACGACCAATTTGCAGGTCCACCCACTCCATTTGTGCGGCAAATACTTCCATCTGCCTGGCGTACAGTGTTTTTTCTACGTCGGCCAGTGAATCCCACGCCGGAATCTGATCGATACGTTCCGTCAAAATTGTGCCTTCCGGAACAACGCCAAGTGCGATCTGGCGCTCGATACTTTCTTCGCGCGCTCTATCCCAGCCCATATCGAACTTGCCCTTGTACTCGTCGATGTGGCTGTCCGGTGCGTGGTGCGGTGAATGCATCGATCCTGATGCCCATAACATCATGAACGGCAAGTCAGGCTTGATTGACTTGTGACCTGTTATCCACTCGATCGCGCGATCGGCGAGATCCTGATCAAGATGCACAGATTTTCGATACGGTTCCGGCGTGTGATCGTTCCACATGACTGGCACGAACTGATGTACGTCAGCCGCCATAAATGTGTACGCATGCTGGAAGCCTTCGCCACTTGGCCATCTGTCGAACGGACCTACCTGCGACACCTCATACAGCGGTGTGTGGTCCCATTTGCCCAATGCGTAGTTCACATAGCCTTCTTCCTGCAGATAATTCGCGACGGATTTGGCGGACTCGGGCATGATTGCGTTGTAGCCGGGGAAGCCCATCGCCGTTAGCGCGTGACTACCAAGGCCAATCGAATGCGGGTTGCGACCCGCCATCAGCGAGGCGCGCGACGGCGAACAAAGCGCGGTTGTATGGAAATTGTTATAGCGCAAACCATTTTCTGCGAGCGCGTCGATGTTGGGTGTGTGGATCAAACCGCCGAAGCTTTCGACCTGGGCAAAACCAACATCGTCCAGCAGGAAGATGATGATGTTCGGTGATCCCTTTTCGGGCAGTTCTTCGGGTGCCCACCATTCCTCTGACTCAGAATATGATTCCGCAATAACGCCGCCAAAACCTTCGATGTTCTTGGTCTTGACGCCGCTGTCAGAGATTGAGAATTCTTCCGTGGCTGCCGATTCGTTACTGCTGGTATCGGGGGCGGGCTCGCCGCCACATGCTGCCAGTGATAGGGCGAGCAAAAGCGTTGTAATGCGTTTCATGACTTTGTCCTGAATGTGAGTACTAAGGGAGTGTAGCTGTGCCGACAATTCCTCATTCTTGTGAAGTGCTGTTGTTGATCTCGGCGATTCGAAATAGACATTAGAACGAGTTCGAAAGCAGGTCAAATATGATCGGTATGCTCAAATTAATGCTTGCTCTTTAGCAACACCGAAACGGGCAGGTAGCCGTTCTTGCACGGTTCATTACAATTTGGCGGCGAGACACGCCTTGCATTTGTGAGCATCTAGCGGCGCAGAGGTTCACTGAATTGATCAGAGCTTCCCTAAGAGAAAGGGGCCCGAAGGCCCGTTACACAACCTATGTTCGTTTCTCTTTCGGCCCGCCAGGGCCGGACTCCTACGCGAGCGACATCGAAATACTCAGGAAACGCATCTGAATACGCAGGCTCACTAATCAGTCGATGGTGCCGTATCGACGACTATCGATCAGGCACCATTTTTTCCGAATAAGACCGCTGCTCTAGTCTGCAGAGTCGGGACGTTCCTTTCCTTCAACACGCATGAAGGTACTCTTCGCGCCGGCGGCGGGTCCTTCATCAGTTAAAATGACAAGAGTTTCGCCGTCGATTGAATACGTGTACGCCTGTGCATTATCAGGCCATTCAGCCATATAGTCTGGGCTTTTGGCGACAAACGCATTCGTCGTGATAGTTCCATCGGCAGCGGCATAACGGCCGGAGTTGGCGATAAACGATTCATAGGCTTCAACAAGTTGTGCGTCGGTTGCTGACTCTCCTTCCGCGAGTTCACCGACCAGCGCTCGAGGTTTGTCGCCGATCGTGTACATCATGCTGTAGTGCGTTGCGGTAAATACGACCAGACCTGGAAGCGGTTCGTCGTCGACGTTGCCTTCGTCGTCAACAACCTGGGTCAGAACCCATCCCCCTTGCAGCGCATCGTCTGCGAATGCAGTGGTACAAAAAAGCAAGCAAGCTCCAACAGCCAGCGACCAGCGGCACCGTCTTGATAGATCATTGTTTTTGTTATTCATTTTTCGGCTCTCCAATTAAATGTTGGTGGCAGGGCCGAGCGAATACGCTCAACCTACCATCAGTATAGGCAAGAATCATCAGATTGCGCCCCAGCCAAGTTGGTCTGTGTTTCGTTCGATGTCGTGTGGTTAGCAGGCGCTTGAACAAGCGGGCAGAAAGTTTCAAACGAATCCAAATACACAGTATATATGCGGGCAACCGTCATTCATTACTGCTCCGCTATTGCAGGAATGTATAATGTGTCGGTCGACAGCCGTTCCGGTCGATCGACGATTCACTAAAATTTCCAGAGAGGAACTATCGAATGACTAAGGTTTTGGTCGCCGGCTATGGCGTGATTGGGCAAAGACTTGCAGATGGCGTTGCCAGGCAGGAAGACATGGAACTGGTCGGGGTTGTTGACGCCGCACCGACGTTAACCGTGCGTGCACTGCGCGACAAGGGTATGCCCTACATGCTGTATACCGCTTTCGATGATGCCAAAGCGGGCCTCGAAGCTGCCGGTATTCCAGTGTCCGGAACCATGGAAGGCATTCTTCCGGAAGTGGATATCGTGCTGGACGCGGCGCCCGGCGGTATCGGTGCAAAGAACAAAGTCCTGTATGAGAAGTATGGCAAGAAAGCCGTTTTCCAGGGCGGCGAAACCGATGACATTGCAGACGTCTTTTTTCACGGCTATGCGAACTACGAGAAGGGTCTGAATGAGGACTTTCTCAAACTGACGTCGTGTAATACGACCGGCCTGATTCGTGCGATTGATTGTCTCGACCGAAGTGTCGGCATAGAACGCGTAGCCATCACCATCGTGCGACGTGTTGCCGACCCGGGTGACTACCATCGCGGTATAGTCAATGCTCTTCAGGTTGATAAAGCGCCAAATCATCAGGCTGTTGATCTGATGGCCATCATGCCGCATGTCGATGCCACTGGGCTGCTGGTCCACGTGCCAGTGACGCACGGCCACTTCATCTCGGTACTCGCGACGCCTAAAGAAGACCTGTCTACTGACGAAGCATCCAGGTTGTTCTCGGAGCATGATCGAATTCGCATGGTTTCTCTGGATCAGGGCTTTCTCGGCAATGCATCTATCTTCAAATACGCGAGGGATCTTGGTCACCCACGCGGGGATATATACGAAGTCCCGATCTGGGAAGACACCTTGGTTAAATCCGGCCGTGACTTGATGTTTGGTATGCATATCCCACAGGAGTCGGTCACTATTCCTGAGACCATCGATGCTGTTCGTGCCGCGACGGGCATGCAGACGGATCGACTGGAAGCGGTGGGCTTGACTAACAAATACTTGGGCCTGCCTTACTGGAAGTAATTTTCCAGTGATGGTGATGTGAAGTTCGATCAAAAGGGCGCTCCAACGGAGCGCCCTTTTTTGCTTCCTGGTGGAGGCCGTACAAGAAAGAGGTTTTGCCTGTGATGAAGATGAAGAGTATTGACGACTTCGATTACGACTCGAAGACTGTTCTGTTAAGAGTGGATATCAATTCGCCGATAGACCCACAGACCAAGCAGATTATCAACGAGAATCGCTTACAGAAAAGCATTCCTACGATCAGCAAGATTTTAGATAAGGGCGCAAAACTTGCGATCATCGCGCATCAGGGAGATACGCTGGATTATCAAAACCTTATTTCCCTTGAAGAGCACGCCAAAAAACTCACTGGCTACCTGGGTGTCACAGTCGAATACATCGACGACGTTTGCGGTCCTGCCGCACAAGACAAGGTACGGTCGTTACAGCCAGGGCAGGCGATATTGCTTGGCAATCTGAGATATCTGAGCGAAGAGATGTCGACATTCGAAAATGCTGTGAAGCTGAAGCCGGATGAAATGCTGGAAACCTACCTCGTCAGGAGTCTCGCGCCTCTGGTGGATTACTACGTGAATGATGCTTTTGCTGCTGCGCATAGAAATGCGCCGTCGATGGTCGCGTTTCAGGAGCTTAAGCCTACCGCAGCAGGCGACCTCCTGTTCGATGAGGTTTCTGCTTTGACGAAGGTCATGTCGGCACCCGAGCATCCGTCAGTGTTTGTGCTCGGTGGTGCGAAGATATCCGACGCATTTGGAATGATGAAGCAGGTGCTCGCGTCCGGTGCCGCGGATACAATCCTTACGTGCGGTATTACTGGCGAAATAATGTTGCTCGCCAAGGGCCATAGTCTCGGTGATACGAAGGAAAAATTCCTGAAGGACCGTGGTCTTGATGTGTTTGTCGCAGATGCGAAGTCCTATCTTGATGAATTCGGCGACAAGATTTGTTTTCCATCGGACCTCGCGTTTTCATCAGGCGGCGTACGACACGAAATTGGAATTGAAGATCTTCCTGCGGATCAGATGTTCATGGATATTGGTGCCCGGACGATCGCACAGTATGAGCAGGCGATCAGCGAAGCAAAAACATTATTCGTCAATGGGCCACCCGGTGTTTATGAGGATGAACTGTTTGAAGACGGCACCAAAGCAATCTGGAATGCCATCGCCGCCGCGGAAGGCTATTCAGTGATCGGTGGTGGCGATACTGTTACGGCGGCAGCCAAATACGTGGATCTGAACAAGATCAATTACGTTTGTACGGCCGGTGGTGCGATGGTTCGATATCTGTCAGGTACGAAGCTCGCGCTCATCGAAGCGATGGAAAAGGCGTACGACAGGGATGCTCGCTGACGCGTACTCAGTGCCAGGGTAAGAATGAAAACGACCACTCAATCGGCATAACTAGAGTAAGTGCTCCGCCGAGGACAGGCTCTGTGTCTCGCTGCGGTGTGATCACCCTCGGTTAACTCGTATAACATTCCCAGCCACGTTTGGTATAAAAGAAACCGAATTTCGTTTCTAGAACCACTGATACTCGACTCTAAGCTACTGGAATAATTGATGTTTTACAGAATTCGACCGACACACATTCGCCGTCGCTACGTGACCGCCATGAAAATCGCTTCATCTTGCCTGATTTTTGTGCTGCTTGGTGCAACGAGTGCTTCTAGCTCGGCCGGCGAAACTCTGTTGTTCGACGATGACTCGATCATGAAGGCCGTGCTGACGGCGCCGATTTCGCAAGCCTATGCGCAAAAAAATCAGGATGTGCGAATCTACTTCCCGGGTCTGTGGACCTACATCGACGGTGAGGGCAGCAATCAGAGGCTTGACGTATCAATACGTACCCGCGGAAACTTCCGCCGCGAGTATTGCCGGCTGCCGCCGTTGCAGCTTAATTTCAAGAGATCGCAGGTACGAGGTACCGAGTTTGCGGGCCAGAACAAATTGAAAATGGTTGCACCGTGTAAACCTGGCGATAACTACCAGGAAAAGGTAGTACTCGAGTATCTCGCGTACCGGACATTCGAGATTCTGACTGACTACAGTTTCAAGACTCGGTTGATTCGGCTCAGCTACGTCGATAGTGATCAAAGAAAGACACCGTGGACCAGTCTTGGTTTTGTGATTGAGGATGACTCGGATGTAGCCGACCGACTTGGGTTGCAAAAAATTCACGTGCCCCAAGTCGAATTTCACGAACTGGATCAGACGAGAACGGCGGTTGCAGAACTGTTCATGCTCTTGATAGCCAATAGTGATTATTCTGTCTTGCGGGGGCCGGAAGACGAGGACTGCTGCCACAACGTTGAAGTGATGGTGCCGGACGATGCAGACGGTGGAATTATTCCTGTACCCTATGATTTTGATATGTCCGGCCTCGTTTATGCACGTTACGCTTTGCCGCCGGAAAATCTGCCAATCAAGACCGTCCGCACTCGCTATTACAAGGGGCTGTGCCAGCCACCGGAAGTAATTTCAGCAGCGCTAGACCATTTTCGCTCGAAACAGGCGGAGGTCATTGCTCTGTATGCCACTTCGAATGAGCTGGAAGGCAAGTCGAAAGAGCGGGCTGTGAAGTACGTCGAGGAGTTTTTTGAAATTCTGAATAGCTCCAAACTCACAAATCGTGAAATAATCGGTCATTGTCGTGGTCAGGACCATCTCGATGCGATGCAATAGCCGTCTTGCTGTAATACTCCTAACGATTTACGCCACGTGCTGTTCCATGCAGCCGGTGCTGGCGGCAGATGCAGAACCTTGGCGCTGGGACGACGTTGCAAGAATCGTGGCCGTTCCTGACATCCATGGCGCCTATCCGGCGTTTGTGCGCTTGTTGCAGGCGACCGACCTTGTTGACGATTCGCTAAGCTGGACTGGTGGCAATGCACATCTGGTCAGTTTGGGCGATCTGCTGGATCGCGGAGCAGAATCGCGCAAAGTCATGGACTTGCTGATGCGTCTGCAAACAGAGGCGCCAGAAGCCGGCGGCTACGTACATGTAGTCGCCGGAAATCACGAGCTAATGAACCTGATGGGCGACTTGCGTTACGTTTCGAGAGCAGAGTTCAATGCATTCGCGAGTGACGAACCTGAATCACTACGGAACGCGGAGTTTGAAAAGTTTCGACGAACACTTGAGCAAACTGACGTCACTGAAGCCGTCGCAAGGGCGGCTTTCGGCAAGCAGTACCCGATCGGTTTTTTTGCACATCGTAAGGCTTTCCAGGCGGACGGAATTTACGGCAAGTGGTTAACGACGTTGCCGGCATATACCGTCATAAATGAAACAGTGTTCGTACACGGTGGATTACCGTCGATCGTTGCCGAAACACCACCCGACGAATTTAACGAGATTTTCAAAGCGGTCACGATTCGGTATCTGCAATTATGGCGCGAGCTACTTGCCGAAGGGGTGCTCCCTGATGACCAAAATAAGGATGCAGGCGATCTGGCAAGAGCCGTTGCCGCAGACGCTGCGCAGGGCGATTGCCTGCAAGAACGCGTGGCGGATTGCGAGGAAGTGCAGAAGAGCGCCGGCCTGGTGGCGGGCTCTGATCTTTCCAGAAGACTCGACGAGTTTATTCGCCTGAACGAGGCGCCCATATTGGGCACCGACGGGCCACTTTGGTACAGGGGTGCGAGCTACTGTCGTACGTTGTTTGCGCGCCCGATATTGGACGCATCGCTCGCGAACTTGCGTGCGACGGACGTTGTCGTCGGTCATACGACCACACCTGATGCCCGGGTACATTTGCTGCACGACAATAAACTGACCATGCTGGACACCGGCATGCTGGTCTCGCATTACAAAGGTCGCCCGGCGGCATTGATCATCGAGAGCGATCAACGCACCGTGCAATATCTGGATCCAGACGAGCGCCAGGCCGCGATTGCAAACGACATGCCTGAGGCTAATGGACTGAGTCAGGTCGGATTGCTGAGAGTAATGCGGGACGGTGTTGTTGAGGACGTTGATCAATCGGACGACATCACTCGCGTCCGGCTGCAATACAATAACAAGGATGTTCACGCGGTATTCTATCCGCGCGGTCGAAAACGCCTGAGCGAGCACGAGCTCGCAGCATACAAGCTCGACCAGTTGCTGGGTTTCGATCTTGTTCCGCCAACGATCGAACGTAATCTGTATGGCGAGGATGGCGCCCTGCAACTGTTATATCCGGATGGGCTTAGCGAGTCAAAGCGCGTGGAGCGGGGCCTGCGATTTAATGGCTGGTGCTCGATGAACGATCAGTTTGACTTGCTGCATGTATGGGACACATTGATCGCGAATACTGGCCGGACAACGGACAACGTTGTTTATCGTCAAAGATTGTGGCGATTGCAGCTGATCGACCACTCGCAGGCGTTTACAACTAACAAACGCCTTCCGGCAGCTATATCAAGCGGCAAGGTGGTGCTGGTGTTGCGGCCCGAGGTTCAGCAGGCGCTACGTGAGTTGAACGAGGCGACGCTCACCACAGAATTGAACGGGTTACTGGATAATAAGAGCATCAGCGCGTTGCTGGCACGACGAGATGCGCTGCTGAGTTTGACTGGGCAATAGCCAGTGAGCTGACAGATGCTATTTGTGCGGCGCCTCAAAGACCGGATCTTGGGTCGTTATTGTCGGCACGAGCCTTGTTTTCAATCGCCCTGGCAACTCTTGCATTCTTACGACGGATCTTTTGTTCTGCGAGATGTTGTGATTCAAGCCCATCGCCGAACGCGCATACCAGGATCGTCGCGTAGTTAAAAAAGACGGTCAGCATAATTGCGATCTCAATCGACTTGACACCTGCGGCGATGCCGACACCGATCGATGCAAGGATAAACAAGGTATCGAAGGTGTCGCTGAGTGCTCTGCGAAACCTGACTCCGGCGACAATTCCGGCCAGGCTGAACGCCAAGGCCAGACTGTGCTGTACAATAGTTACGATTCCCGCGACGATAGAAGGCAATACCAGTGTAGTGGGGTCGATCGAGTGGTCGTAGACGCTGCCTCTGTGAATGGTCTTGTATACCCAGGAGACCGGCAACATCAGCAGCAGCGTGGACGCCATTGCATACAACAGTGTGATCGAGCCCGATAGCCAGGCCGGTCCTTGTTTGAGGCGGGCCAGCGCGCTATCAGACGCAATCTGCTCCAGTTCATCGTCGTCAGCGCTCAAGAACGCATCTTCAAGATCGAACACACTCTCGCTGCTGTAATTGGCGATATCTCCGACGCCACCCAGCGGGAGTTCATCAATCATGCTCGGAAAAGCCGTGATTATCATCACGAGGACCGCAGCCAGAATACCGTAGTACGCCGTAATTTTTGCCATCAGGAGCAGCAGGGTATTGCGGTGTGCCTTTACCAGAGCGGCGTGTCGGGACTTATCATCCATCGCGTAACCATAATGATATTTGGCATCTACGGCAATTGTGACATGTAGTTTCCATCTCTCGGTTAGCGCGTATCGCATTTGTGGTTTAATCAGGTATAAACCAAAATCAGGCAACCACACCGGCCGCGCGCTTGGCCGATCGTAGCTGAGGAGGGCTAAATGACTGTGAGTTCAGTTCGGCCGGGCAACCCGGTCCCGGAAGAGTTTGTCGGAGAGTCAATGAGCCGCGTAGCCAAGCGATTCTTTCATGCGACTCGGCCCAAGTTTTTCCCCGCTTCTGTATTACCAGTACTGGCGGGAACGGCATGGGGTATTTACGCCTCCGCACAGTTTGATTACGTCGTATTTGTATTGGCACTCTTGGCGACAGTTTGCGTACACGCAGCCTGCAACGTTCTGAACGATGTCGGTGACGACGATATTGGTACAGATCAGCGCAATGATCAGCGTATTTATCCGTATACAGGCGGATCCCGATTTATTCAGACCGGGATTCTGGATTCGTCGCATATGGCGAGACTTGGCTGGGGGTTGCTCGTGGTAGCTGCTATAGCCGGTGCATTTCTGTTGCATATAAAGGGACCGGTCATCATCGTATTTGGCGTAGCCGGAATAGCGCTTGGTGTTCTCTATTCGCTTGGGCCAGTTCGGCTGAGCAGCATCGGCGTCGGCGAAACAGCGGTCGCTGTCGCGTTCGGCGTATTGCCCGTGACCGGTGCCGCTTGGTTGCAAGGAGCTGCGATCGACTCGAATTTATTGCTGTTTTCATTGCCAGTCAGTGCATGGGTTGCGGCAATTCTCCTGATTAACGAGGTCCCTGATATTGAGGCGGATGCCGCAACGGGAAAGCGTACTCTTCCGGTGAAACTGGGGCTGGTAAACACGGCCCGTTTGTATCTCGCCATGCAAGTAGCCGCCGCAATTGTAGTGACGGTGCTCGCGATCAATGGCGCATTGCCACTCTTGTCGCCATTGTTGCCGATCGGACTATTGGTGCTGGCAGCGCGCGCGTCGTCAGCGATAAAAACCGGAGTGCAGGAGCGCGACGAGATGACACAGGCGATTGAATCGACACTGGCTATTCATACGCTCGGCTCGATCTGGCTGGCAGGTTGTGCTCTATTCGCGCTCTGGTGGTCTGTGGGCTAGCGATGCTCTTTGGAGCCGGCCCGAATCCGTACATAACGAATAAGAAAACACTGGTATGCAAATAAGAATAAAAAAAGGCTTGGACATCCCTTTGTCGGGCGAGCCTGAGCAGATGATCGGCACCGGTAATAGTGTTAGTACCGTCGCTCTTCTGGGGCCAGACACAATTGGGCTGAAGCCGCGTATGGAAGTCCGGGAGGGTGAGTACGTTCGTCTCGGCCAGGCGCTGTTCACTGACAAACAAAATCCCGGGGTGCGGTTTACGTCTCCGGGCAGCGGCACGGTTACTGCGATCAATCGCGGTGAGCGCCGGGTGTTGCAGTCGGTGGTCATACAGTTGGACGGTGACGACGCGGAAGAATTCGAGTCATTTCCCAGCGATCAATTGGCTGCCTTGAGTGGCCAACAAGTACGCCAGAACCTGTTGGCATCAGGTTTGTGGACCGCGTTGCGCACGCGGCCATACAGCAAGATACCCGAGCCTGACGCAACGACGCACGCAATTTTTGTGACGGCCATCGATACGAATCCGCTGGCCGCAGACCCTGCTGTAATTATTGCCCGGGATGCCGAGGCGTTTGGTCACGGCATGCAATTGCTTTCGGCATTGACAGACGGCTCTATCTATTTGTGTACGGCAGTCGATTCCGGAATTTCAACGCCAGCCGGCGACCGGTTCAAGCACGCGGAATTTGGTGGGCCGCATCCTGCAGGCCTGGCAGGTACACATATTCATTTTCTTGACCCTGTTAGCGAGCAAAAAACCGTATGGCATATCGGTTATCAGGAGGTCATCGCGATCGGCAAGTTGTTTGTCAGCGGCCGAATTCCGGTGGAAAGAGTTATTGCGCTCGGAGGGCCGTTGATAACGAAGCCTCGACTGATCGTTACTCGATTAGGAGCAAATACCAGTGAACTCGTGCATGGCGAAATCGAAGGTCGCACCGTTCGTGTGATTTCGGGCTCGGTACTTGCGGGTCATCGCGCCGCTGGTTGGGCGGCCTATCTCGGACGGTACGATCAGCAGATCAGCGTCCTGCAGGAAGGCAGTCCCAGGGAGTTTCTTTCGTTCATGCGGCTTGGGATCCAAAAGTTCTCGTCCGGACGTGCTTTCGCCGGCCACCTGTTTCATCGTGGGAGCTTCCCTCTGACTTCCTCACAGAACGGCAGTCCGCGCGCAATGGTGTCAATCGGTAGTTTTGAGGCGGTGATGCCACTGGACATACTTGCAACGCCCCTGCTCAAGGCCCTGCTGGTAGGCGACACGGATAGCGCGCGCGAACTGGGCTGTCTGGAACTAGCCGAAGAAGATCTCGCGCTTTGCACGTTTGTTTGCAACGGCAAGTATGATTACGGCCCACATTTGCGCAGTAATCTGCTCGAAATTGAGGTGAACGGCTGATGAAGCGGTTACGACGTTTTCTGGATCGAATGGAGCCGCTATTTTTACAAGGCGGTCGCTTCGAGCGGCATCACGCTCTCTTTGAAATGGTCGACACGCTGTTTTATTCGCCGCCCGATGTGACACGTGGCTCGCCGCATGTTCGGGATGCGCTGGATCTGAAGCGCGTCATGATCGTCGTTGTGTTCGCAGCGACGCCGTGCGCGTTGATCGGCATGTGGAACACGGGTTACCAGGCGAATATGGCAATGGCAGCCATGGGCTTGCTGGAAATGGAAGGCTGGCGCGGTGCCGTTATGCCGTTGCTGGGTGCCGGCTACGACGCCAGCAGTATCTATGACTGCACCGTGCAAGGGCTGCTCTATTTTCTGCCGATCTACGCCGTCACGATGGCGGCCGGTGGTTTTTGGGAGGTTCTATTCTCGGCGGTACGAAATCACGAAATTAATGAGGGGTTCTTCGTAACGTCGCTACTGTACGTCTTGATTCTCCCGGCGACCATTCCGCTTTGGCAAGTCGCTGTCGGCATCAGCTTCGGCGTCGTAATTGGCAAGGAAGTCTTTGGCGGAACAGGGAAGAACTTTCTGAATCCGGCGCTTGTGGGCCGAGCATTCCTGTATTTTGCCTACCCGGCGTACATCTCCGGCGATGCCGTCTGGACGACGGTGGACGGCTTCAGTGGCGCAACGGCGCTTGGGACCAGTGCCATTGAGGGCATGGCCGGTGTCCTTGCCAGTGGGTTGACCTGGGGCCAGGCATTTTTCGGTCAGTTGCAGGGCTCTCTTGGCGAGACGTCGACGATCGCCTGCCTGTTCGGCGCCGCTATCCTCATCTATACGAAAATCGCATCGTGGCGAATCATGGTCGCAGTATTTGCAGGGCTGATCATTCCAACGCTCTTGTTTAGCACGACTGTCAGTGATAATCCGATGCTGTCGATGCCTTGGCACTGGCACGTTGTGCTTGGTGGATTCGCTTTTGGCGCAATTTTCATGGCGACTGACCCGGTGAGCGCCGCGCAAACAAATACCGGCAAATGGATATTCGGTTTGCTCATCGGATTCATGACCTGGCTGATTCGAGTGATTAATCCGGCATTTCCGGAAGGCATCATGCTGGCGATATTGTTTGGCAACATCTTCGCACCGCTGATCGACTATTTTGTTGTGCGTGCGAATGTCAGGCGGAGGCTGAAACGTAATGTCTGACGAAAAGAAACAAAGTGCAGAGACAGGCACGACATTTTCTCGCGACAGTGTCAAGAACACGCTGACTGTAGCTATCGGTCTCAGTCTGGTGTGTTCAATCCTGGTGGCCAGTACAGCCATCGTGCTTAAGCCGATACAGATCAAGAATGAAGAGCTCTATCGGCAGAAGATCATTCTGGAGGTCGCTGGCCTGATGCAGCCCGACGGCGACATAGAGGAGTTATTCGGCAGTATCGAGCCACGGATGGTGGAGCTGGCAAGCGGCAATTATGTTGATACGCGGACCCAGCACTTTTGACGCTGTACGGTTGCAGCCAAAGACTCAGAGCTTGGCCTGGCGATACCACCGGAGGCGGATATCGGCACGATTCGCAGGCGCGCCATTTACGCGCCGGTTTATCTGGTCAGGAATGAAGGTGTTGTCGAGCAGGTTATCTTGCCGGTGTATGGCTCGGGCCTGTGGTCGACGATGTACGGCTATCTGGCGCTGACAAGTGACGGTAGAACCGTGACCGGCCTTAGGTTCTACGATCACGCGGAAACACCCGGACTTGGCGATCAGATTGACAAAGAGGGCTGGCGGCAGCAATGGGTGGACAAGACGGTCTTTGGACCGGATGGGCTGCCGCGTATCGAAGTGATTCGGGGGATCGTGCGGACGGATGGTACGCCGGAACAGGTAAGCAATGCGAAGTACCAGGTTGACGGGCTTTCCGGTGCGACCCTCACTGGCCGTGGCGTGACCAACCTGGTGCGGTACTGGACAGGGCCACATGGCTTCGGTCCCTATCTCAATAATATTCGGCAATCGGATGACACGTCACGATGAGTGAAATACGAAAAGTTCTGATCGATCCGTTAGTGGACAACAATCCCGTAACGCTACAGGTGCTCGGCATTTGTTCCGCGCTTGCAGTAACGACGTCACTAATGCCGGCGTTGATTATGTGCGTTGCTCTGACCGCGGTCGCGGCATTGGCAAATGCGGCGATCAGTAGTATTCGACATCGTATCCCGAACAATATCCGCATCATCGTTCATATGACGATCATTGCATCATTGGTCATCCTGACGGATCAGCTGCTACGTGCCTACGCATTCGAAACCAGCAAGCAGCTGTCTGTGTTCGTCGGACTGATCATCACCAACTGCATTGTTCTTGGGCGAGCTGAAGCCTTCGCGATGAAAAATGGTGTCGGATTGAGTTTTCTTGATGGCTTGGGTAACGGCCTCGGCTACAGCGTGATTTTGTTGTCTGTCGCAACCATTCGTGAGCTTTTTGGGGGTGGCACGTTACTGGGTTATCAAATACTGCCACTGGTGTCAGATGGAGGCTGGTACGAGGCGAACGGCATGATGCTGTTGCCACCGAGTGCCTTCTTTATTATCGGTCTCCTGATCTGGGCAGTACGTACCTGGAAAAAAGCGCAGGTTGAGAATCCCGAGTACCAGATTCACGAAGTTCACCGGACGGAGATTTACTGATGGAGGCGTACTTCAATCTGTTTATTGAAGCCGCATTCGTCGAGAATCTGGCCCTGTCGTTCTTTCTGGGCATGTGTACGTTTCTCGCGATCTCGAAACGCGTTGAGACGGCCATCGGTCTGGGCCTCGCTGTGGTTGCTGTGCAAGTCATCACGGTTCCGATCAACCATCTTATTTTCGTTTATCTGCTCAAAGATGGCGCTCTCGCGTGGGCAGGTTTGCCTGATGTTGACCTGAGTTTTCTTGGTTTGGTCAGTTACATCGGTGTCATTGCGGCATTAGTACAGATTCTTGAAATGACACTTGACCGGTTTTTTCCGGCTCTCTATAACGCTCTGGGCATCTTCCTGCCACTGATTACCGTTAACTGTGCCATCCTCGGCGGTACCTTGTTCATGGTCGAGCGCCAGTATGATTTCGGTGAAAGCGTCGTCTACGGTGTCGGTAGTGGCGCGGGCTGGGCCATCGCCCTCATTGCGCTGGCCGGCATTCGCGAAAAGCTGAAATACAGTGATGTGCCCGATGGCTTACAGGGCCTCGGTATTACGTTCATTATCGTCGGCTTAATGTCCCTTGGCTTCATGGGCTTTTCGGGGATACAGCTGTGAGTATCGATAATGCAGTCCTGATAGAGGTAGGGCTGGGTGTAGGCCTGTTCACTACACTTATTCTGTTGCTGGTTTTCATAATCCTTGTGGCTCGCTCAAAGCTTGTCTCCAGCGGGACCGTGAGAATTCTTGTTAACGACGATCGCGAACTACAAGTGCCGGTCGGAGTAAAGCTGATGCAGGGACTTGCCGACAAGGAGTTGTTCATCCCGTCTGCGTGCGGTGGCGGCGGTACTTGCGGCCAGTGTCGCGTGCGTGTGGTAACAGGTGGTGGCGCAATACTGCCGACCGAGACAACATTCATCAATAAGCGTGAGGCGGGAGAACATTACAGGCTCTCCTGTCAGGTAGCTGTTAAACAGGACATGGAAATCTATGTGCCGGACGAAGTGTTCGGCGTGCGGCGCATCGAATGTACGGTTGTGTCCAATGCCAACGTTGCAAGTTTTATCAAGGAACTTGTGTTGGCCTTGCCGGACGGAGAGGAACTTGAGTTTCGCGCGGGAGGCTACATTCAGATTGAGTGCCCGCCACATGATCTGAAATATACGGAATTCGATATTGAAGAAAAATTTCGTGGTGACTGGGACCGTTTCGATCTGTGGAGTTATGAGTCTCACGTCAAGGAAACGATATCGAGAGCTTACTCGATGGCAAGTTTTCCTTTGGAAAAAACTGTGGTCAAGCTGAACGTTCGCATCGCAACTCCCCCGCCCGGGTCCGATGACTCGGTGCCACCGGGGATCATGTCATCCTTTATCTTCAACTTGAAACTTGGCGACCACGTCATCATATCCGGCCCCTACGGCGAATTCTTCGCAAGAGATACCGATAACGAGATGGTGTTCGTCGGTGGTGGGGCGGGAATGGCGCCTATGCGCGCGCACATTTTCGACCAGCTGAAACGTCGTCACTCGACGCGTGATATGTCGTTCTGGTACGGGGCCCGAAGTCTGAAAGAAGTATTTTACAAAGAAGAATTCGATCAACTGGCTGCTGACAATGATAACTTCCAATGGAATCTGGCGATGTCAGAGCCGCAGCCTGAAGACAACTGGGAAGGCTATGTCGGGTTTATTCACAAGGTACTTTATGACGAGTATCTCGCCGCACACGAGGCGCCCGAGGATTGCGAATACTATCTTTGCGGTCCGCCGATGATGAACGTCGCCGTTATCAAGATGCTCGAAGATCTGGGCGTGCCGCGCGAAAATATTTTGCTGGACGACTTCGGTGGCTGAGGGCCGATGACTGTTGTATTTCGCATCGGCCTGGCGCTAACAGCATTCATTGTCGGTGCTTGCGAGCTTGACTCACGATTACCGGAATACGAGTTATCAGGTAACACGATGGGCACCACATTTAGCGTCAAGCTGGTGGCTCCATCTGCGCCGCTACAAAGAGATGTGTTGCAAGAGCAAATCGTCGCTACGCTTGAGCGTGTTGAAAACCTTGCGTCGACATACCGCGACCTGTCTGAGCTTTCGATATTTAACGCTAATCGCTCGACGGATTGGATTGCATCGTCGCCGGAATTTTGCGAAGTGATCGAGACGGCACTTAAAGTAAGCCGCAGCACCGGCGGTGCCTTCGATATCACCGTGGGTCCGTTCGTAAACTTGTGGGGCTTTGGGCCCGACGGTGACGTTCGGCATCCGCCGACCCAGGAGCAGATCGATTCAGCGGCATCTCGCGTTGGGTATGAGCGATTGCAAACGGACTGCACAGTGCCAGCCATACGCAAGGATCGAGATGATGTCTATGTGGATCTATCCGGGTGGGCCAAGGGATATGCCGTCGATCGGATAGCGGAATTGCTTAATGACAATGAGCTGGCCGATTATCTGGTCGAGATTGGCGGTGAAATGCGCTTGCGTGGACACAATGCTGATAACCTGGATTGGGCTGTGGCGATTGAGGCGCCGGTCGATTCCATGCGTGCGGCACAGACTATCCTGCGACTGACCGACCAAGGTGTTGCAACATCGGGTGACTATAGAAACTACTTCGAACACGAAGGCACGAGATATTCCCATACGATTGATGCACGTAGCGGGCGGCCGGTTTCTCATGCTCTGGCCGCGGTTACGGTGATTGACCAGTCCGCGGCGTTCGCAGATGGCATGGCAACGGCATTGTTGGTTCTCGGCCCCGAGGCGGGACCTGCCCTTGCCGAGAAGCTGGGCGTTGCCGGTTACTTCCTCGTGCGCGGCCATACGGGCGTCGAGGAGCTTACTACCTCTTTATTTGATGCGATGAAAATACAATGAGCACAGAACTGGTTACGCTACTGTTTAGTTTCGCCGTCATTTTGCTAGTGATAGCCGGCATGAGCGTCGGTGTATTGAATGGACGCAAAGCGATTAGCGGGAGCTGCGGCGGTCTTAATAATGGCGGTTGTGAGTTGTGCAGCGGCAAGTGCCACAAGAATCGGGAATCCCCCGGCGGAGAAAAATCATGACGCCGATGTCAGGCCTGGTAAAAGATTACATGGCGCGAACGCTGGTTACGTTCAAGCCGGAAATGGACGTTCTCGATGCCGTCCATATTCTGGTCGAAAAACGAATTGCCGGCGCCCCCGTCGTTGACGATCACGGCAGCCTTATCGGAATGCTCTCTGAGCTTGACTGCATGCGGGTCGCGCTGAATGCGGGATATCATGGAGATTGGGGCGGCCCAGTCGCCGACTTCATGACCGTTGATACCAAGACCGTCAATGCGGAGATGAGCATTGTCGATCTCGCGCAAGTCTTTGTTGATTCCGGTTTCCGGCGCTTTCCGGTTACACAGAATAATCGCCTCGTGGGCCAGATAAGTCGTCGCGATGTCTTGCGAGCACTCGCAATGCTAGCCGAAGGATAGATCTGCTCAGGAAGAAGGTTTATCGGCTGTTCGGCTCAGGAGCTGCGCACCAAGAATGCGTCGTCGCAAGTACGCGTAGACCTCAAGCAATGGTAGTTCTTTCGGGCAAACGTCCTCACACGCCATCAGGCCGAGGCAGCCGAACACGCCCTGTTCATTCGAAACAACTTCAAACCAGTCGGCGTCGTCGCGTTGATCGCGCGGGTCCAGCATGAATCGTGCGACTCGATTGAGGCCCGCCGCTCCAAGAAACTCAGGGTTAATGTTGGCCATGCCGCAGGCGGCGACGCAGCAGCCACACTCAATACAACGATCGCCTGCATAGATTGCGCTTGCCAGATCGTCACTCATTCGTTGTTCGGTGGCTTCAGGGTCGAAAGGCAGTTGCTCGTGAACCCATGCTTCAGTGCGTTCGGCCATTTGCCGGAACCAGGTACCGGTATCGACTGACAAATCTCCGACCAGTTTGAATACCGGTAACGGGTAGAGTCGAATTGTTTCCGGCAGGTCTGCGGTTAGCGTACGGCAAGCGAGTGCCGGACGACCGTTCACCATCATAGCGCAGGAACCGCAAATGGCAGATCGACAGGCGAAGTCAAATTGCAAGCTGGGATCCTGCTTTTCCCTTATTTGATTGAGCGCCATGTATAAGGACATGTACGGCACTTCATCCAGTTCAAAAACCTGCGTGTGGGGCTCCGAGTTCGTGTCTTCGGGGTTGAATCGAAAAATTTCGAAGCTCAGCCGGCGCGCGTTTTGCTCTGTATTAAACGTCATGATTCGGCACTCTCTGCAAATGCATCGCTACGTGACCTACTGCCTAATTCTTCGGTGCTTGCCAGCCGGCCATGTTGTGTTTGTTCGGTGAGCACTGTCTTGTTGTAAGCATCAACGGTGCCCGTCATTTCGATCCGTTCATCGCTGCCGTAGCCACGATGGCCCGGTGGAAGATTCATCAGGCCGGTCGGCTCGTAACTAAACGCAGGCGCTTCATCCTGTGCTGACCAGCGAACAAGTGTCCGGTTCAGCCAGTTCTCGTCATTGCGCAGCGGGTAATCCGTTCGACAGTGCGCGCCACGGCTTTCAGTTCTGGCCAGCGCTCCCATAGCAATCGTGGTTGCAAGTCGTAGCATGCCCTTTAGCCTGAGAGCGAACGTCAACTCCGGGTTAACGCCGGGCACTTTGCTGCGCAACGCGGCGTCATCACACTTTACGAGTAATTCCTGCAATTCTGAAACCGCCTGCGACAATTCGGTGTCGTTCCTGAAAATACCGACTTTGTTAATCATAATTTCGCCCATGGCATCGCGAATATCGTAGACATTCGGACCGTCGCCGTCGCGTTTCAGCCATGCAGTCGCGCGTTGCTCTGCGGCTGCGACGGCATCGAATGCGAGCCCGGTATCGGCTCTAAGTTCAATGCCTGTTGCGTGCTCGGCGGCGCGGATACCGACGAGTCGGCCGGCCACCAGGGTTTCCGCGAGACTGTTGCCGCCAAGTCGATTGAAGCCGTGCATGTCCCAACAGGCGGCCTCGCCCACCGCGAACAAGCCGACCATATTGTAGGCCTGACCGTCTTTGTTAACCCGTACCCCGCCCATCGAGTAGTGTTGAGTCGGTCGTACCGGAATCAAATCATTAGCCGGGTTTATCCCTGCGAAATCCCTACAAATATCAAACACTTCCCGCAACTTGGTTGTTAGGTGTTTCTCGCCGAGGTGGCGAACATCGAGCCACAGGTGCGGGCCATAGGGCGTTTCGATACCGTCGCCGTCGCGCATGCATTGCGCCATGTGTCGAGACACGACATCGCGACTTGCGAGCTCTTGCTTTTCCGGCTCGGCTTCGACCATGAACCGGCGCAGGTTCTTGTCGAGCAGGTAACCGCCGTCGCCTCGGGAGCCCTCTGTAATCAAAATTCCACTGGGAGAAAGTGCCGTCGGATGAAATTGCACCGCTTCCATATTGCCAAGTGGAACGACACCGGTGTCCAGCGCAATTGCAGCGCCAGTGCCCTCGTTTATCGTTGCATTCGTTGTGTATTGTCCGTAAATCCGACCATAGCCACCTGTTGCGATCACGGTGGACCTGGCAAGGATCGCGTAGTGATCCCCTGTTCTGAGACAACGTATGACGGCGCCGGTGCAACGGCACCCATCGTGGATTAAAGATACCGCCTCCGCTCGATCACGCACGGTGATACCAAGGCGCACGACCTCACTGTCAACTGCGTACAGTGCCGCGTGTCCGGTGCCAGCCGCAGCGTAACAGGCACGCCATTTGGCAGTCCCACCGAAGTCACGATGAGTTATAAGACCGTCGTTCTCCTCCAGCTCATCGATTTCGACACGTTCTCCCTTGATGAAGTAACTATTCTTGCCTGCGCGAACGCGGGTCCATGGCACACCGAAGTGGGCCAGTTCGCGCACAGCGACCGGCGCTTCTTCGGCGAAAATATTCGCGACTTCCTGGTCCGCGCCCCAGTCCGAGCCGCGTACCGTGTCGAGAAAATGCAGTGCCGGGCTGTCGCCCTCGGCTTTTACGCAATTGCCCAGCGCGGCCTGCATGCCGCCTTGAGCAGCACAACTGTGACTGCGTCTGGGTGGTACGAGAGAGATGATTAATGCATCGAGACCAGCGGCGGCAGCTTCGATTGCGCAGCGCTCACCGGCCAGACCGGCGCCGATTACCAGTACGTCCGTGGTGACGAGGCGCGAAGTCATGCCGCACCTGCATCGAGTAAGAACGCGAGAGGAGGAGATAGCAGCCCGGCGAGCACCAGCAGCGTGACAGTGCCGAGTCCGAGAATCGTCCAGAACAAAAATCGTTCGATTCGGTGCAAGGTCTTGCGCGACAGAAAAACACCGGCGCCCCACTTGATCGCAAGTCGGTACAGACCGACGCCCGCGTGGAATTCGACACACAGCAGGAGCAGCGCGTACGGCAACCACAAGCCAGCGCTAACCCTGGCCATTGTGGTTGCCGATTCGAGGCCAGCGTGGTTGACGTACAAAGGCGTGAAGACGTCGACAGCGATCAAAATGAGGTGAAAGCTGCCGAGAACCAGAATGACCATGCCGGTGCGAACCTGCCAGATCCAAAGCATCGAGTCGATATGTGGCTGGAACGGCGAGTCCGGGCGACGATTCGCGATGGGTTCCTTCCCCGACTTTTGCAGGTCTTTGGACAATCGCACGATACGTTTGCGTTCTTCGAGCTGTGCCGGAATCTTGCGAGCGGCCAACACCGCATGCAGCAAAAAAAGAGCGAAGATGAATAACACCGTTGGCTGGGCGATGTAATAGTCTTCCAACATCGTCGCCAGCCAGTCGAAGCCGCGTTCGCCAGTGAGAATAGAACCGACCAGAAGTACGTGTCCCCACATGAACAAAGCCAGCACCAGGCCGCTGGCGCCACTGACGAGCTCATAAATCAACTGCCGGGACGCCTCGCCTGGGGGGACGAAAAGTTTTGGTGGAAAATTCGGCAGTTTCACGTCACTGAGCTATTGGTTGCGTCGCCTTTCTTTATTCCGGGAACAGGGTCGTCAGGATTTCGGGGTTCTCCTCCCTGTCGGCCAGCACGGTATGACAAGCATCACACTCGCTTGTTATCTCTACCCGTTCAGCGGTTCTCATTTTTTTATCGTGGCAACGATAACAACCGGGCGACTCTTCGTGGCCAATGTGGTTTGGGTAGGTATTCCACCAAACTTTCATTTGCGGGAAGACATTGACCGAGTAGATGTCGCCCAAAGTCTCTGCGGCAGCGCTGATCGCATCGGCCTGGTCTGCCGCGATCGCCGGATAATTATCAGTGTAAAAACGTCCAAGCTCTTCCGTGATCGCCGCACGCGCTGCTTCGTGGGACGCATATTCAGCGTCAATAATACGAAGACTCTCACGCTTGACGAAAGGTAGAGACCGGTCGATCAGTCCGCTTGCGATCGCATTATCAATCTCGGAGCCGGGCGGCTGATAAATATGACTGGGTCGGTTGTGGCAATCAACACAGTCCATAGTTCGCCAGACCCCGCCGTCTTCAGGAGCTCGCCTGTCGCTGTACTCTGTGACCGTACCGTCGGCATCTGTGAATTCGACCTGGTATATCTCTTCGCGAGTCTCATCCGACCGGTAACGAATCGTGACATCAGGATCCACGTGCCAGTGAATGCCGGTCGAATGCGCAACATCCGTGCCACCGACCTTGAGTAGCAACGCGGTCGTCAATTCCGTGTTGGCTTCATCTTCTTTGTAGTTTTTTGTCACAGTTAGCTTGTCGCCAACGAATTTTGTCGGCCAGTGGCACTGCTCACATGTATCGCTTGCCGGGCGCAGATCGTGCAGCGGGGTTGGAATTGGGCGAGGATAGAGATCCAGCGCAACAGAGACCAGCTGCCAGGCGCCGTCGAGTTTTGACTTTACGAACCAGTCGGCTCCGGGTCCTATGTGACAACCGGCGCACTTCACGCGTGAGTGGGGCGACCGCGCGTGAGCAGTGTGCTCCGGCTCCATCACCGCGTGGCAGGCCGTGCCGCAGAACTCGACCGACTCCATCACCTCAACGCCTTTATAGGTTGCGCTGGCGAGAACGATAACATTGAACATTGTTGCGGCGAGGAAGATCATCAGCCAGCGGCGTGTCTTGGGCACGTTCAGGTCAAATACGGGCATCAGCGGGGTGCCTTCGCCACCCGGCATTCGTCGCGCCTTGCGACGCCACAATAGAGAGCCGATCGGAATCAGAATCAACCCGCTAACGAATATCATCGGCAGAATCAGATAGGTCAGGATGCCGAGATACGGGCCGCCCTCAAAACCGAGCTTTTCCATTACGAATAGGCTCGTAATGAGCACCAGCGCCGCAACGGCAATAGCGGTTCCTATCAGGCTTACGCCATTGCGTGTGATAGATACAAGAAAGTGTCTAACCATGATAATCCTCGGTTTCGGTCAAAGTTCGGGCTATTTTTGGTTCAATTGTCCCGGCCGATTCGTTGGTCATCGGCCACCTATTTGTCGTTCTTCTAGTGGCTGAGCAGTGCCCAGATGATACCAACAGCCAGGGCGACTCCGATAGTCAGGAATATCGTGCCCCAAATGTAGGCTCTGCGACGTTCCTGTGGCGTAGGCGCGTCGACGAAATAGCTTTCCAGTTCATTATTATCAACCAGGCGCTGGTACTCAAGTGCTCGCTCGGACTTGAAGCGCCGTAATGACATCTTGCCGGTGAAAACCACCAAATCCATTGGGAAGCTCTCGGGACGCAGGTGTGTGTGGAAGAAATGGAACACGAAAATAAAGCCTGTCGCCAGCAATGCTTCGTCGCTGTGTATAACGTAGGCGGCGTTCAGCGTCCAGCCTGGCAGGAAGCTGGTGAAGAGACTCGGGAACCAAAGCACCAGTCCGGACAGGCCTATAATCATCACGCCCCAGAAAACCGCGAGGTAATCGAATTTCTCAAAATAGGTCCAACGGTCGCCGGAGGGGCGTTCGCCGAGGTAGAAGAAGTAGCGAATGTTCGCGCAAAAGTCGCTGAAATCTCGCGGTTGCGGAACCATGGAATTCGGGCCCCACAGGAGTCCCCGCTCTTTGTTGAAAACCCAGCGGACAAACAGATTGCCCAGGTGATATACCATATAGCCGAACGTTCCGATCGCCGCGACGCGATGAATAAATCTCGCGAAGTCGATGCCGCCGAGCAGGTTGATCAGCTGCTGTGCCCACGGCGCGGCGTGAAACTTGAGCGGTAACCCGGTAAGAGCCAGCACCAGGAAGGTCGTAAGGACGACGACATGCATGCGAATGTTCATGGTGTTGAAGCGCCGGACGTATTGACCATTTTCGTCCTCGTCTTCTGCAAACTCGCCTCGTAAGACGCCGACCAGTGAGCGCTGTAGCCAGAGAATATCGTGCACCCCAAAGAACGCGAACACGCCGAGCAGCAGGCCGGTCATCGCGAACCAGACAACGTACACGGCGAAATTATCATCCGGATTGGACGGATCATTGTGCGGGTCAAAACTGGTGAAACGCTCAGTGACATTCTCATGACACTGGCTGCAGGTTGTGACAAGGTTGGCCGGACTGACGCTGGACAGCGGGTTCGTCGCAGGAAGATTCTTGTGCGGCGTATGGCAGTCGGCACAGGTAGCGCCGCTGACCATTCCCAGGTTATTCGCTTTGCCATGGAAGCTGTCTCTGAACGTTGTCAGATACTCCTCGTGACAGCTGCCGCAATTATCGGCAGAGGCCAGGCGGCTCACGCTGGTTGTCGGGTCGGCAATGCCATGAGTTGAATGACAGTCTGTGCAAACCGGACCTTCTTCGCCCTCTTGCCATGCCAGACCGTGAGCACTCAGGTTCTTCCAGTCTTCCAGCAGCAGCAGGTGGCAAGAGCCGCATATTTCGGGCGAATTTTCATGCGAAGTCGGTGAGCGGCCACTCGTAACATCAAGGATGCGGTGACTTCCATGGCAGTCACTACAACTCGGCGCATCGATGAGCCCGGACAGCAACAATGCTTTGCCATGTTCGCTTGTCAGGTAACCATCAACAAGCTCTTCCGGAGTGTCGTGGCAACCACCACACTGTTTGATCTGGTTAACAGCCGATACAGCCGATGCAAGATCGGCGACCTCATGAATTTCGTGTGGATCGTTGTGGCAGTCGACGCAGCTTGCCTGGTCATCGTGAGCGCTTCGACCCACCGCTCGGAGAGCGGATCCGTGACATTCGCCGCAGCTGTCTTCGTCTGCCAGCGGTTCCAGATCGTTGCCGTCGTGTTCAGCCGTAACGTTTGTGTGACAGTCGTTACAAATGACGTCCGGGTGTGCGGGAGATGAAATGACGACATCTTCGTGACATTCGGCGCAGTCGACATCTTGTCCGAGAGCGGATGACCATGCCGAAATCAGAAAAATCAGTGCGATCGGTTTCCACATATCGCCAGAAAAGCGCGCAGCCGTTTCCATCATTCCAAGCTCACTGTCCCGCCCAGTGCTCTTAATATTCCTATGGCAGCGATTTGGCTATGCGGGTTTTCCGAAGCCATGTATCGCCTGATAACAATAACCATACGTTATCGCAAAGACAGGACCGAACGCTCTTCGGAAATATGCTGTCGCATGTCGTCACGGAAATTATTCACGCCGCTGAAAAACTCCTGCATCATCACGACCCACAGGTAGTAGCCGCTTTCTGTGAGCTTGATCGAATCTGCGGAATCCGTAATCGCTCCGATTAATCTCAGGCCGGCCAGTTCTCTGCGCAGCATGTGCTGGAAGCGACCCTCAAAGCGCTTTTCAGCCGCAGCTTTGTCGAGTGTCCCCCCGAAGAGCTGCATTAATAAGTGATAACGCATCTGCTCCCGGGTCGTCATTGAGCGTTGCCGAACGCAGCTGCTCTTGCCGGCCTGAATCAACCGAAGGTAATGGTTGATGGAGAAAGTGTTGGCATACATGCTGCCATCGATATAACTGAAAGAACCGCTACCAAGACCGAGATACTCCTGATGATTTACGATGTATTCATCCAGCATGGCCGGCTGTCTGCTAAAGCACCACGCAGATGATCGCGCATAGCCTGAGTTCAACATGTGCTCGACGATAATGTCGTAGAACTGCCGTTCCCGTGAGTAGTCCACCGCTCCAAAGTCCTGCTGTATCGCCTTTGACGTCGACGTCGCGCTCATTAGTGGATAAAAAGACACTTGATCTACTGCCAGCACGCTCGTCAGGGTTTCCAGATCCGCCGTCAGCGAATCTTGATTCTGGTGTGGAAAGTTGAAGATCATATCGACGTTCAGCGTATCGAAGGTCTTGTCTGCCAGTTGCAGATGCTGCTGGATTTCCTCTGCGCTGCCGTATTTGTCGTAGCGTTGCATTTCGCGCAGCAAGTTATCATCGAAGCTCTGTACACCAACGGATAGCCGGCTGACGCCGGCAGCACGCATTCGCGACAGGTTGTGGATGTCGAGGTCATGCGGATTGGTTTCGACGGAGGTACTCTTGATCGGATGCAGCGAGCGCACCAGTTCAATAGTCTCGATGAGCTCATCCGGTAAAACCGTCGGTGTGCCGCCGCCTACGTACAGCTCGCTGAACATGTATCCGGCATCCGTTGCGATGCGAATTTCTTTTCTTAGGGCGGCAAAGTACTGCCGTGCCCGATCTTCCTGGAATTGAACTCGATGGAAAGAGCAAAACGGGCACAGGACTACGCAGAACGGTATGTGCAGATAGAGTAGATAGTGGCGTTCGGGGTCCGCGTCCGGTAGCCGATTACCAGCCGGCGCGTCCGAAAAACTCATGAGGCGCTGGAAATTGCGCCGCAAGAAGCGGCCGATCAGTGGGTCAATATTCACGGCGACAGCGCTCGGTTATTTTCGACTACGTTTATTCTGCATACAGCGCCCCGGCATCTGCATAGATCTTGTAATTCGATATTCGATCTCCCTCAAGTTCCAGGAAGTTTGCGAACGGCAATGTAATCTCGGACCCGTCATGCCGAGTGTAGGTAACCGTGCCTTCACAAATAATCACACCGGTATCCTCAGTGATGCGGCTCAGTTCGTGTTTCGAGGCAGCAATGCTTGCGAAAAAGCCGTCCACAGCAGCGCGAATCGCTTCGCGGCCGTTCGCCTGCGGCGCCGATCCGAAACGGAACGACGCGCTATCGGTCAAAAACTCAAGAAACCGCTCTGTGTCTTTAGCATCAATTCGTGCGAACAATTCGATCAGTTTCGCACGAGTCGTGTCGTCGACCGTCATTGCTGACTTGCGTAGTAATGAATCAGCGCTTTGACGTCTTCGGCACTCAGTGGGTCCATCTTTTCCTTCATTTTCTTATCCTGGAGTCGGTCGCCGGAGGCGTACTGCGCAAAAGCACTTTCCAGGTAACCCATCCACTGCCCTGCAAGGATACTGGCCTCGTCCTCGACGTTGGAGCCACCTTCGGAATGGCAGCGATCACATTCCGCTTCGTGAATCGCCGCGCCGGTTGCCGCCAGAGCTGCATCGAATTCCTGGGTTGCCGCGACGAAGGGAAGCTCTGCATATGCATCTCCGAGCGCCTCAATGTCGTCGTCACTCAAGTCGGCAGTGACAGCGCACATAGTAGTCGCGGCTCGACTCGTATCGCCCTGACGATAGTCGCTCTCTGCGCACGGCCGTTCCTCATCACGAAAGAAAAACAAAGCATCGGCGTGACCAAAAGCGTCTATTCCCGCGATGGTGGGTACGTCATTCCACTGGCTGACACCGTTGTCGCCGTGACAGTCATTGCAGCCTTGCATGATCGAATCTGTATCGGCTGCGGCTGGGTTCGACACGAACATGCCGAGAGCAAGTGAAATTGCTACACAACTAAAAGTCTTCATAATATTTCCTCTTTGTCATTAGTCACCCTGGCCAGCCTTGTTTATACAAAATGCTGCGTTAACCGAGCCTGAACAGGATTGAATATGAGCTAATGAATTCCAAATCCAAGACGCTACACACGTCATTATCCGATTCATTGTAGCTTACTCTTTTGTGCCACATACGAGCAGCTACTCCAATAGGTATAGGCCGAAATAGGTATAGGCCGAAACAAATCGATAGTATTACTCGAGAAACAAGGTTAATGGAGTGTGTCAGTTTTCGATCTTGTCGCGACTTAACAACCGTGCCACCAGAATAAGGGAGCTGCCTACCAAAGCGAGCGCTACGAATAACGTCACGGGTTGGCCGCGTGGAAAGTCTTCCAGGAATAGTTTGACGCCCACCAGCATCAAGACCGGATAAACCAGCCAGCGCGCCTCCGGCCACCGCTTGAAGCGACTGGACAATGCCAACGTAACGGACGACGCGGCAAGTATAGCTGTCCGCAGAGCAGCGAGGATGGCCAGATCGGCATCCGGGCCTCGTGCGTTGGCCAGAAAAGGCGCGAGATATAAAACCATGAGGCCGCCCACTTCCCAGACAGACAGCGCCAGAACGATCAACTGAGGCACGCCGGCCAGGACCCCCCAGCGATCAGAGCGCTGTGCTACCGGAATGAAGAGGCAGGCAACTGTGGTCAGGGCGATGATCAGGTGCCATGGAACGAATGGTGGCCACTGTGTCGACGGATCTCCCATGAAGGCGTTGAAACCCGTGGCGAGAATACCGGAACCGACGCCTGCCGCGAGCAACATGAAAGTACATTGCAGACTCAATGAAACTCTGCCGTATCGGCCGCTGAACCAGGCCATCGCCAATGCCATTAATGACCAGGCGACCGCGGCTATAGACGTTGATATGACGAGGGCGCTACCCGCGACGACAAGTCCGAGGCCCAGTGTCGAATAAAAGTAGAAATTTCGTCCACGGGCGCTGCGAGTCTCTGGCGTGAAGGCAAGTCCATAGGCACAGGCGCCGAGCAACAGGCTCGGGATACCAACGTCTGCAAGCACGAACTCGCCGGCGTGTGAGGCAACGTTGGCGACCCCGAATACGACGCTGATGGTCAGGAGTCCCTGAACCGTTTCGAAGACACCTGCGTTTTGCCCCCGGATGTGTGTCCGAACGGCGAAGCTCAACAGATAAGTGATTAGCAAAGCCGCCGCCAGCAGGAGCGCAGCCAGCGGCCGTACAGACCATTGAGCGCTGGTGGTCAGCACCGTCATTATGACAACACCGGCATCGGCTCCCAGTGCACCCAACCACTGAATTTCGATCCATTGCTGTCTGTAGCCGGCCCATAAAGATCCCAGCCCCAGAATGATTAGAAACATTACAGCGGCGACCGCATTGTGGGATGCGTTCAAAATGACGAGCGCAGTCAAGATGCCACCTGCTGTAATGAGCGAGCCGAGGACACGTAGATTTCGCGCAATAGCTACGAGCAAAGCTAACGCGCAGAATATTGTTAAAGAAACGATCCCTTGTCGCCCAGAGAGCAACTGGAATCGCGTGATTGCCTCGACGAGCAAAGGCAGCGCCAGGAACAATGACGACACACCATAAAACGAGGCGCGGGTACGTTGATTTTCGTTACGCCCGGTTCGATAGGCGATGAACAGCCAGATAAGTGCGTAGCTGGCGCCCAGAAAGATTCCGAATGCTGTCGGGACAAACTTCAAGTCGGTGATAGCACGCAGTAGGTAGGCGCCGCCGAAAATCAGCAAAATACTACCTAGCAATGTGGATGTGCTCGAAAGAAGGCCTTCACCAATGTCTGGCGCGAGTTCTTCCTGATCGGGCGAGGATACACCTGGCTGCGTGCCTTCAAGTTTGTCGAGCCGCCGCTCGACAGCAACCAGTCGCGACTCAATTGCCTCTACGCGGCTTTCCATGGCGACGCAATCAGGTGTTCAGCAAGATAAGTTCTAATCACGGCTACTTACCGCCCTCCACGTTCCTGCGCAGTGACGGTACGAACTTGTTGATGATCCAGAACAGAATGAATGGCAAGGAAAAAACCGTTAGCGCTCCGAACAGGCCCTCCTTAAACGTTTCGACGCTGTGCGGAATGATTGGTATTTCATAATGCATGTATCCGGAGAACGACAGGGAAAACGCCTGGCCTCCGATCACCACGTTCCAGCGCATCATGAAAACGCCGAACAGGACCAGCAGGAGTGCCAGCACAGTGCGTCGAAGCGTCCGACCCGGCAGGATCAGGAGTACAAACGGCAAAAGATTTCCGAGGCCGTACTGCAACACGAATATGTTCATGAAATCCTTGCCGTACATAACGGAGCGTAGAATGTCCCAGGATTTCATGGCCGTATAGCCGCGGAAAATAAGGTCAAGCATTTCGAGGCTGATCGCGGCAACAAGAAATCCCAGCAGGTATTTCGTGGCGCTGGCGATGATGTCTATCTCTGCTCCTTTGATTTCGCTCGCCTCAAGAACACCACCGTGACGTCTGCGTCGAAACGCCTGCCACTCCCTGATGATGATGTAAGTCAACATACACAAGGCGATGCCGGAAACGACGGCGGACATGATAAAAATAACTGGCATCAATGGCGACATCCACAGTGCATTGGCCTTTACCGAACCGAAGATAAAGCCAGCATAGCCATGCAGGAAGCAAGCCACAGGAATGCCAACGGCTGCCAGGATTTTCGCAGCCTTCTTGTCCACGCGAAGTGCTGCATCGCTGACATCGTAGGAACCGATCGTGAGCACCCGGTAAACGGTGCATGAAATTGCGTTCGACAGCCCGCTTCGTTGCTTCAAGTCGTAAACCTGTTCGACGAAGTATTTTCGATACACGAACCATATTTCACTCAGGACGATGAGCGCATAGGTCGTGAACACAATCCCAAATGCCGCAATAGCGGAGGTAAAGTGCGGCGTGAGTAACGGCTCCATGGCCCTCGTTGGTTGCTGCAAATGCAGCAGCAAGGGCACCGCCGCGACCGGCAGCAACGCTAAAGAAAAAACCAGAGAAAACTGAGCTAACTCTTTGAGCTCTTCTTTACCGAATACGTGGTATAGCGATGACAGTACGAAGGCGCCAGCTACCAGGCCCGTCATGTACGGATACATGACAATCTGTATGCTCCAGTAAATGAACTCGTTGGGATAAACGAACAGTTCTTTTACTGTCCACTCCATTCCGTGAACGATAATGTCCTCGGGCATAAAATCACCTCACGTCGGCGTCGAGGCCGAGGTAAAAGACATGCGGTTTTGTGCCGTACTCGTCTTTGAGAACGGCAACCCTTTCGGTCCTAATTATCTTGGTAACCGGATCGTCGGGGTCTTCCAGGTTGGCCAGACGCCGGGCGCCGAAAGAACAACTATCGACGCATGCCGGCTGCAAGCCTTTGCTGATCCGGTGATAACAGAAGTTGCATTTGTCGGCGACCTTTTGCTCGGGATGAAAAAATCGAACGCCGTAAGGACAGGCCATGATGCAGTAGCCACATCCGATGCACCAATCTCTGTCGATCAATACAACGCCGTCATCGGTCTGGTAAGTTGCACCCACGGGGCACACCTGGACGCAGGGTGGGTTGTCGCACTGATTGCATAGTTTGGGAACAAAAAACGCTTTGGAAATGTCCTTCGGATCGATTTCCTCGTCCCTGATCTTGTCGTCTATAAAGCCGTCGCGTCCGCCCAACGGTGAGTCGATGTGTATTTCACCATCGTTGGTCATTACATACCGTTCGACCCAGGTTCGTGTCACCGCCGCATCAAATGGAATTTCGTTTTCTTTCTTGCAGGCTGTAACGCAGAGCCCACATCCTACGCATTTAATTGTGTCGACCAGAAACGCCCACCGGACTTTCGAATTTGCGACTGCCGCCTCAGCCTCGTCTGTACTCAGGAAGACAAATGCACTCAGTGGCATTGTGGATACGAGCGTCGTTGTCGCTGAATTCTTCAGAAAATCCCGCCGAGAACAAGTCATTCGTAATACTCCTTGGGATCGTGAGGATTGTGGCACTTGACACATTCATATCGTCGCTTGTGCGTGCGATCTTCGATGCTCAGCAATGCCGCTCTGTTGCTATTAGGGTATTCAAGGAAAGCATGGCACCTCAGACAGAGTTCCCTGGTCTTGTTAAGCGGTAGATACTCATTTTCGTCGGGGTGATTAATCGAGGGACCGTGGCAATTTTCGCACTGGACGGCTGCATGGGTTGAGGCAGTGATCTGCTGCAAATTTTCTTCATGGCATTCGGCGCAAGAGTCCCTGCCCTGATACTTGACAGGAAAATCCTTCCATTCCTGAATATTGCTGAGACGGTAAAAACCGTAGGTGAAGTTTCGGCCATGAACGCCGAAGTCATCGGGAACCAGAAATTGCCTCGCGACGAGGATTGATGCGACCAATCCGATTGCGACCCACAAAGGGCGCAGTACGTGCCACTTCATTTCCGCTGCCCCCTGAGTTCCTTCGGAACGTGAAAGGTCTACGAGCAATCTGCTTGATGGTAATGCGCTTTTGAAATTCGAGAATCGGTTGCGCGCGTTGATTACCGTCAGCATTTATGGATACGTAGAATCGACCATTTGTACAATACGTAGAATCCGTAGCGACCAGCCGGCAAGTCTCGCCGGAAGTCCTTCGATATTCGGAAATCAGGGCGGAGCGAATTTATGCGACGAGGCGATCGCGCGAATCGCCGTCTGCTATTGTTTGTAGCTGCTGCCAGTCGCGAATTTCAATTCGGCCGCGCGGTGCGTAGATTGCTCCCGTGCGCTTCATGTCGGCCATCAGGCGGCACACGGTTTCTTCGCTCAAGCCGAACATACCTGCGATATCTCTGCGCGAAAACGGCAGAGAAAACTGACACTTGCAATTTTTCTTCGCAGGAGCCATTAGCAAAATAAATGCAGCGACCTTTGCGGCTGCACACTTTTGGCCCATTACCTCTATTAGCGCTCTACAATGAGCCAGCTGATTATTCATAGCGCGAATTATGCGCATGCCCAGCTCGCCGCTGTTTCGGGCAAGAGCGAGCAGGGATTTGTGGTTGATCTTGCAGCCCTGAATGGCTGTGGCGGCGATGGCGGTATACGCGTAATTCTTGTCGCTGATCGATTGCAGGCCAACAAGCATATTGCCGTTAGTGCTAAGGCCGACAATTTGCTCCCGCCCATCGGCAGAGTTGGAACAAATTTTCACCACGCCCTCGGCGATCGAATACAGACTGGCGCTTGTTTGGTCTTGTCGAAAAAGGACATCGCCCTGCTCGAAGCTTACTTCTTGCGCTATGGCGTTGACCATGCAGCGGATATCAGGTTCCCCGAATGGCCTGTTCTCTGCAGCCGAACTATAAAATGGACAATCTCGGTTAATGCACGGCATCTCTTCGCCACTCTGCTCTGTAGGCTTTTTCCGAAAGCTAGCTGCAGTCATGGGTGTCGATCATTTCGCCGCATGTCGTCACAGTAGCTCGATAGGGTAGTTTTATAGCTTCCGGAAAACCCTGTCGATAGCGAATTTCCCTGTCGAATCCTCGGTATTTACGTAGTCGAAACTGCGGTTTGTCAGTGCATAGTGGTTGTGTGTTATAGAAAATATAGAAGCTTGTGTCTTCGATTCTTCGACCAGCAATGCAAGATCCAGTTTCGAGCGCCGATAAGCAATCGCCCGCGACAATTCAAGTGTGTAAGCGGGCCTCGATCCTGGTACGTACTTTCCGCCAATCAAGGCGTCTTTTATAGGCGAAATCCACAGTCCTGTTTTCTAGTCGAAACTGACAAATATCAGTGTCGCGATATTCATGTGGTTCTACTCTACGCATAGTGCCTAAAACCTCGTCTACGTTTTCTGAATCAAGGTTTCAGGTTCTGAGAGATCTGATTCGTAACAACAACCAGGGGATCGACATGTACTCTTCAATCGGCCAGACCCTGAAACTGGCACTTTTACTTCTCGCGACCGCTTTCCTGTTTGCGTGTGCAGATGACGGAACAGATGGACTGGACGGACAAGACGGAGCGGACGGAGCAGATGGACAGGACGTGCGGATACTATTCCGCCAGACCCGATTGATATTGCCATCGCGCAGCCAAACTTGAGTCCTGCGCCACCTGTCACAGCGGTGCCGGTGATGACCATCAGGCGATCTATGACAAGTATGTAGACGAGAGCATTCTCGTATTGACGTTAACCGACGTCAATAGTGTTGCAGGCGCGGTTGTAGGCGAATTTGACGTCACGCTGGATTTCACAATTTCCGAGAATGGCGCACCGTTTGTCGACGCGGCCGGGTTACCGTCACTTGATCAGAAGAGGTTTTATGCGGTCACCTACGTTAGTGGAACGAGGGAGTATCTGAACTCGAAATCGATGTCGGCCAATAATGTCTTGCCGGGCGTGAATCCAGGTGAGTACACGTTGACGCAGACAGGCTTTACGTATGCGCCCGAATTGTCAGACGCGCATGTGTACGGCTATGTCGCCGACGGTGAGCTCCTCGAGCACTCCGGCGGATCAGGAGCTGAGCTTCCGGCTGGTTCTCACGTTCATATTTACGATAACGTATCGAACGCCGCTCTCGCGTATGGTACTGCGAACGTTGCCGATCCGAGTTCCTATGTATCTACTGCCAATGTAGCAGGCTGCCAGAAGTGCCACGGCACCCCTTACATGAAGCATGGTTACCGGGATCCCATAGTCGCCGATTTGCCCGACTTCGCTTCATGCAAGTCCTGCCACTACGACAACCGCACCGGTCGTAGCACAGGCTGGCAATATATGGTCGATGAGCCGTTCAACTGGGCAACCGGTGAAGACGAGACGGCTGACTATTCCTACCTTGCCAATGTCATGAATGACACGCACATGTCGCATGCCATGGAATTCCCGTATCCGCAGTCCATGTCTACCTGCAACACCTGCCACGAAGGTAAGTTGACTGCAATTCTGGACAACAGCAACTTCACGGCTGAGACCTGCCAGAGCTGTCACGCGATACAGGGTATTGATGCATGGCCGGGAGAAGCTTACGCCCAGGGCCACAGGGCCCCGCCGTTTGAATACTTGTGGACTGTTGGTGCCGATCTCTCCTCCACTGACGTCGTAAATCGTCTTGTCATAGCCCGTGTGGTACTCGTTGAACGCAG
>PVMK01160170.1_pt1 | contig 39769 bp, 49 predicted proteins | sample 1853481 | NCBI WGS metagenome assembly PVMK01 (sample SAMN08533507, study PRJNA380276) | Marine sediment metagenome, whole genome shotgun sequencing project.
TGATGAATACAATTTCTTTGTTCCTGCAATTGCAATTAGAGAGTTCACATGGAATATTTTTGCTGCACACTATATCGAAATGGTAAAAGCAAGAGCCTATGGAATCGGATTTTCAGATGAGGAAAGAGATGGTGCGATTTTTACACTACATAAAACATTATCAACAATTTTAAAACTATTAGCACCAATCACTCCATTTATCACTGATCATCTCTGGAAAATTCTGTACTCAACTGAGAGTATCCATAAAGAGCATCAGGTAAAAGTAGAAGATGAATATCCAGATAATAAATTAACAAATGAAATAACAGAATTTAATTCCAAAGTATGGAATGAGAAAAAAGCCAAAGGTTTATCCCTAAAAGATTCATTTTCTTTTCCTATTCCTGAAATTTTAAAGTCGTTTGAAAAAGATTTAAAGTCAATGCATAATTTAGAATAAAAATTTTATTTTTCTAAAATTAATTTTTAGAATTCTTTACTAGATTGACAAAATATTTGTGTAAAGAAACATCGGAAGTTAATTCTGGATGAAATGAAGTACCAATAATGTTGCCTTTTTTTATGGCAACAATTTTTTCATTAAATTTTGCCAAAACTTCTACATCAGAACTTACCTCAGAAATTGATGGGGCCCGAATGAAAATACCACGGAACTGCGGGATGTTAATTGAATCCATTGCAATTTCAGCCTCAAATGATTCTCGTTGTCGTCCAAATGAATTTCTTTCAATTTTAATCTCAAGCAAATCTAAAAGAGGTTGATTTGTTTTTCCCACCACACGGTCATTTGCAGTTTTTGCAAGCAAAATCATGCCTGCACAAATACCAAAGACAGGCATGCCGCCTTCAATTTTTTCCTTAATGACACGAAATGAGCTGTTTACAAGGGATAGCTGCCCAATTGTAGTGCTTTCTCCACCAGGAATAATTAGGCCATCTAGTTTCTTGACATCATCTGCTGTTTTGACATCAGTTACTGTCCCATCTATTCCTAAATCATCAAGTGCTTTTTTTGTGGAGAGAATGTTTTCTTGGACATCTCCTTGAATTGCCAATACTCCGACTTGGAGACTCAGGACGATCCACCACGTTCTTGCATTCTTAATTCCAGAGAATTAACATCTAATCCCAGCATAGATTGTCTTTCATCAATCATTTTTTGGGCTTCTTTTACTTTTTCTGGTTCATCCCAGAAGGTAGTGGCCAAAACAATTGCTCTGGCTCTCTCTTTTGCATCATTTGCGTTAAAAATCCCAGATCCAACAAAAATTCCATCACATCCAAGTGACATCAAATATGCCGCATCGGCTGGTGTTGCAATTCCACCTGCGGCAAAGTTAACCACAGGTAAACGACCTAGTCTGGCAGTTTGTTCAACTATATCATAAGATACTTTGAATTCTCTTCCCATTCGGACTAGGTCTTGATGGTCACCTGAATCATAAATTGCTTTTATTGCTCGTAATTCATCATTAACTTTTTTAACATGAGTTATAGCTTCTGCAACATTTCCAGTTCCTGGTTCACCCTTTGTCCTTATCATTGCAGCTCCTTCTTCAATTCTTCGTAATGCTTCAGCTAAAGATCTTGCACCATTTACAAAAGGAGTTGTAAAATCCCATTTCCAAATATGATGATTTTCATCAGCTGGAGTTAAAACTTCAGATTCATCAATCATGTCCACATCTGTTTCTTGTAAAACTCTGGCTTCGTATACATGACCTATTCTACACTTTGCCATGACAGGGATGGTAACTGTATCCATAATATCTTGAATAATTCTAATACTTGCTGTTCTTGCAACTCCTCCAGCTTTTCTAACATCAGAGGGGAGCTTGTCTAAAACCATAACAGAGACAGCTCCTGCTTCCTCGGCAATTTGAGCCTGCTCAACGGTTGTAACATCCATAACTACACCGTTTTTTAACATGTGAGCTAATCCACGTTTCAGAGTTGATGATCCACGAAGAGTATTACCAGCTTCAGATTTCTCAAAAACTATTCCTTTTGCATTCTTTCTTTCACCTGCGAGTGGAAGCATACTCTAAGTTGCTCTTCAGCCTATTTGTATCTATTCACTTATCTGTTTGATTATTTCATCTAGCCGAAATTCTACCATAGTAATTATTGGTGGAATAAATTTCTCAGTAACGTTTTGTTCTGGCCAATGAATTTGTTTACTTTGTCCATTCAAAGTAATTTTTACATTTGATTTTTGAAAATCAATTACCTCGTCCCTTACTGGAAATGATTCGGAAGGAATTTCAATAAAACCTGTTTCTTTAAACAACGCAGTTAATCTTCGGATTTCTACTTCACTCAATTTCAACTTTTTATCAGGTTGCGGGACCCCATCTTTTGTAACAGTATATGTTATGTCTCCATTGTTTCTGATTAATAGAATTTCAGTTTTTTGAGGTATTAATCGTTCAGTGATACCAAAAGATATTTTTTTTAATTGATGTTTGGTGTATTCAATTTCAATTATATCGTTGGGATTTGCAGCAGAAAATGGAATGTCTGGTTTTGTAATTAATGGAATTGCAATCAAGAGGGCAACAATAACAGGAATCGCTCCGAAAATTAAGACAATTGGTTTAACCATAATTTTTTTACAATTCTAAATTTAGTTATACTGCAAATAAATCTTAATGAAAATAACTTAAAATTCAAGTCTGTTTCAATCTTTCCTGTGGGGTCGTAGCCTAGCCTGGTAGGGCGACAGTGTCTACAATCACCGCTAAGGGCTCCAGAGGTAAACTAAGCTAAACTGACTCACGGATGATGTAAGTTTGGAGCTGTAGTGACCCGTAGGTCGCCGGTTCAATTCCGGTCGGCCCCACGTTAGAATTTTTACTGATGTTTACTTCTTAAAACATTAAGTGCAGAACCAGCCTTGAACCACTCAATTTGGGAATTATTATATGAATGCTCAAGAGAGATTTCATCTTTACTTCCATCATTGTGAAAAAGTACGCAGGCAACTGGCTTTTCTGGTTCTAGATTATTTAATCCAAGAAGGCTAATCTTATCATCTTCTTGAATTTTATCATAGTCATCAGGGTTGCTAAAAGTGAGTGCTAAGATTCCTTGTTTTTTCAAATTTGTTTCATGAATTCTAGCAAAACTCTTTGTAATTACAGCAGCACATCCTAAATATCTTGGAGTCATCGCAGCATGTTCTCTGCTACTCCCTTCACCATAATTATTATCACCTACAATTATCCATCGCATTTTATTTTCTTTGTACTGCCTTGCAATTTTTGAAAACAGTTCGATTTGGCCATTTAGAATATTTTTTCCTTTTCCCACCTCATCATTGAAAGCATTTACTGCACCTAAGAGCATGTTATCACTAAGATTATCTAAATGCCCCCGCAGTGAAAGCCATGCTCCTGCAGGAGATATATGATCTGTTGTACATTTTCCCTTTGCTTTTATGATAATTGGGATTTCTTCAAAGTCTTCTCCATCCCATTTTGAAAATGGTTCTAAATGTTGCAGTCGTTTGCTATTTGGATCAATAATTACTTCAAGTTTATCAGAATTTTCAGGAGGAGTAATAAAAATTCCTTCAGGTATCTTGAAACCTTCTTTTGGAACTTCAGCTGCAGGTTTTGGTGGCTCTAGTCTGAATTTTGTTCCATCTGCTGCAGTTAACTCATCTTGTAAGGGATTGAAGGATAGTCTTCCGCCTAAAGCAAGAGCAATAATCATTTCTGGGCTTCCAATAAAATTTAGTGTGTTGCGACGACCGTCATTTCTTCCTGGAAAATTTCTGTTATAGCTAGTGACAATCGTATTTTTTTCATCTTTATCTAATTCAGGTCTACTCCACTGACCAATACAAGGACCACACGCATTGGCTAAAACCGTTGCACCAATTTCTTTTAAGGAATCCATCTGACCATCTCTTTCAATGGTTCCTCTAATTTGCTCGGATCCTGGGGTGACTAGTAATGGAATTTTGGATTTAATGCCTTTCGATTTTGCTTGTTCTGCTAAATCAGCAGCTCTTGACATATCTTCGTATGATGAATTTGTACAACTCCCAATTAAGGCGACAGAAATTGGATCCACATAGTTTTTAGATTTAACATCTCCAGATAAATCAGAAATTTTTCTGGCTAAATCTGGAGTGTGTGGACCAACAATATGAGGTTCCAAGGTTGAAAGATTGATTTCGACAATCCTATCAAAGTATTGTTCTGGACTCTTCTCAATTTCGGGGTCTGCAATCAATAATTCCTTATTTTTATTTGCAAGCTCTGCAATCTCCTCTCGGTTTGTATATTTCAAATAAGTTTCCATTCTTTCATCATAAGGAAATATGGAACAGGTAGCACCTACTTCTGCTCCCATGTTGGTAATTGTAGCCTTTCCAGTACAGCTAATAGATTTAGTTCCTGGACCAAAATATTCAATTATAGAATTTGTTCCTCCAGATACTGTTAGTTCTTCGGCTACTTTTAGAATAATGTCTTTAGGCGAAGTCCATCCAGTTAATTCTCCAGTGAGTTTAACTCCGATTCGTTTTGGGTAAAGTAATTCCCAAGGCATTCCAGCCATTGTTTCTGCTGCGTCCAGCCCACCTACACCAATTGCAATCATTCCTAAACCTCCTGCATTAGGAGTATGAGAATCAGTTCCAATCATCAACCCGCCAGGGAATGCATAGTTTTCAAGTACTACTTGATGAATAATTCCTGCTCCAGGTTTCCAAAAACCACAACCGTATTTACCAGAAGCTGATTGTAAAAATTTGAAGACCTCGTGGTTTTCACCTAGAGATACTTTCATATCCGTATCGCCTTCTACTTGAGCTCTGATCAGATGATCACAGTGAACTGTTGTTGGTAAGGATGTTTGTTTAATTCCTGCCTGTATGAATTGGAGCATAACCATTTGGCCAGTTACATCTTGTAGTGCTACTCTATCAGGTCTAAGAAAAACATATTTTTTTCCCTCATCAAGATTTTTGTCTGAAATTTGTTCTAAATGACCAGCGAGTAATTTTTCGGTGAGTGTTAATGGTCTGCCAACTAATTTTCGATATTTTTCTATATTTTCTTGTAATTTTTTATAAACACGTGATACTAATTCTGGAGTACTATCTATTTCCACAAAACATAATGAATTGCTCGGGAATTTATTGTTAATCCAAATTCAAGAAAATATAATCAATCAGGCATGACTTTTTCTTAACAATTATAAGCTAAATGTCGTTCTTTAATTGAATATCGGGAGTTATGTGGATTAGAATGAGGTGTTTAGATGGTCAATAAGGGTTTTCCAAAATTTGGAATGTCACAAGCAGGAGCTTTTGTAGCAGCACTGAAAAACTACAATTTGCCAGATTTCATTTTAGTGTTAGTGGCAAAAGAATGCAAGTCTGAGCTTCTTGAGCGAGGTAGAATTGATGACAGATTGCAAAGTATGAATGATGAAGCACTAGTAACATTACACAAAGTTTTTGTAGATTGTGAGGAAGATACTGCAGGAAGAAATGCTCAGTATAGATTCTATGCATATGTATCAAGTATGTATCACAAATGTGAGGTTGTAGTAAATGAAACAATTCCAGGAGCAAGTGGGAAGAATCACAAAATACCAATTGCCATAAAAAATAATGGAATGTATATTGCTGTAGCCTATAACAAACCAACGGGAAACCCAGTTAGCAAAAAAGAAACTACAAGATTTTATGAGATGGTAGACGATATTAAGAAAGGTGACCACGGAACAATGCTAACAGATGCAATTTATGGTTCCTCGGTTGGTTTTAAGGGAGAGGCATTAGTTGAATTAGAAAATTTGAATAAATCAAGGCCAGATGATCCTGAAAACAAACTTGATTTTAAAACCGCCAATTTTGAAAATAATATTTATTCTGTAACTAAGTGTTAAAAAAATTTTTTAACATTAAACAATAATTTAACTTCATAATTAAATTCAAAATTAATTTGTCATTTTAGAAATTCTGATGTGTCAATTGTAAGAAACAATGGTTTTTCATCAGTTTTTTTAAAGTCCACCCCATATTGTTCAAAATACAAATCAGAGAAAAGATGTTTTGTCCAAATATCATGAACAACGTCAATGAATTTTTTGTGATTTAATTGTCTTAATAGTTCATGAGCTATAACATGAGATACAGTGGTACAATTTTTTTCTGCCATGAATAATTTGTCATCTGGGTCTTTGGGGGACTGCCACCAAGTCATTCCAAAATTTTCAGCATGATATCCTTCACATGTACAATCAGTCCAAAATGGTCTGAAGAAACAGAGATAGAAATGATAAATTTCTGATCCTCGTTGTTGATGATCACGAAGTAGTGTGGGAGAATCTAATTTTTGAAAGAGACCTCTTGGTTTGGTAATTAATTCATCACATTGAATTTCAAAATCTTTTCCGAATTTTTCTTTGATCCATACTTTAAAAAATTGGCTCATTTGTTGAACATACTCATATTCCGATTTTCGTTTTTCCCGTTCTTCTTCTTTTACAACAAAAATAAAATGTAAAATCATAATAAGAAAAAGAGGTGTTATGTTTGACCTTCTATTCCCATAAGGGTTAGTGTTGATCGAATCTTCTCAATTTTTCGGATTTTCCAAGTAATTGTTTCACGTAGTTTTTCAACCGTGTCAGATTCTATCTTGGCCAAAATATCATAGGCGCCAAAGGTTCCATGAACTTCTTTTACACCTTCTAGACCCTTTAATTGCTGTATGATAGCCTCTTCAGAACCTAGTTCACAGTTTATTAAAACATAAGCTGTTGCCATTATCCAGATTAAACAAATCGCCTATATCAATAAAGCGATTACTAGGGGTTAATTTTGAGAAATTTTGAGAATGGTTTCCCAAATATCTTTTGGTACGGGCATTACAGATAGTCTAGATATTCGAAGTAATTCCCAATCTTTGAATTTTTTTTGTTTTTTCATTTCGTCTAAAGTAACTGGACGGTTTAATGGTTTTTTGTATTTTACATCAACTACAATGAATCTTTTATTGTCTTCTTTTGGATTGGGATATGGTTTTGAAATAATTTCCATTATTCCAACAGCTTGCCTTTCTGTCCCAGTATGATAGAACAAAATCAGATCGCCCACGTGCATATTTTTCATATGTTTTAAAGCAAGATTGTTGTGGACACCATCCCAAACTGTTTTTTTATCTTTTTTTAGAGTTTCAAAATTATATCCTCTAGGTCCAGTAGGTTCTTGTTTTGCTAACCAGTAATTTACCAATTCCCTTTGGTATTGTAATGAGATTGTTTTATTTCTTTGATTATTCAAATGTCCCCCGGTTCTGACTCGCACAAGATCATTGGTGTTTTAGCCAAAACCTCCTTGGGTTCTGAAACCGGGGTTGCCCTACATGTAGCACACCTGGGTGAATTAGAAATCATTGGTATCATTACGATCGCATCATCCTAATCCGTCTGTATGCCTGCTCTTTGGGCGTTTAACAATGGATTTAGTCAAATATTAATCCAGATAGATTAATTTCAAAACCTACAATTGGGATATCACGAATTTTATAATTTTCAATTGTTTTGGAATTGATTTCCCCAACAACCCCGATTTTTTTCCCACGAACTAATATGGAAGCAGTTCTACCTTTCTCAAAAGTTTCGTGGGATGAAGTCTTTGTTTCTATTTCTAAATTAAAACCAGTTTTTAACATAGCCTGTAAAATTGATTTTATCTCTGAAAAATTTGCCTTTTGGTGTGCACAAACTGCGGCAAAATTATTTTTTTCATCTATTGGATTATTCTTAAGAAATATTGTACCAGTTTCAAATAATTTCTGAGGATATGATTCATGAATATTTCTTGAAAGATTTTCTAAAAGTCCTGGCAGAATAGAATCTCGTAAAATAGTATGTTCCTGGCTTTTTGAATTTAGAACTGATACAATATTGTCAGGTTTTCTATTTGTCATTTCATAAAGAATTCTTTTACTAGTTAAACTAGAGTTTAATGCTTCCAAATATCCTAATCCTACCATCACTAAACTAAGAGATTTTAGTTTAGATGATATTGGATGTATGGTTCCCAAAGTTTCAGAGGGAGATAATTGAGGAGTTAATTTCTCAATACCATAGCCTAAAGCAACTTCTTCTACCAGATCCATTGAACCAAAAATATCAAATCTGTATGGTGGAATACTACAAATGATGTTTTTCCCCTTTACTGAAGCATCTAGTCTAGACTTTTTCAAAGAAGATATAATTTTAGAGTTGTTAAGGTTTAATCCAAGTGATTGATTAACAAGTAAAGGACTTACAGAAAGTTTTCTTGATTGAAGTTTAGGGGAGGAGTTTTTTGCTCCCGTAATATTGACAAATACTAAACTAAAACCTGCAGATTGAAGTACAGTAGCAACTACAGAAAGCATATCTTCTGCATCTTCTTTGTTAATCCCAGTAACCTCTACGAAAAGATTTTTTGTTTTTGTTGTTACCGTTGTTTTTGCAGCGTTGATTATAGGAGGGAAAGAAACGGTTTGTCCGTTTGAATCCACAATGATGGGAACGTCAGATGAATTACCTAAAACAAATCCATATTCTTTTCCAACTTCAGTATTTTTTAGAATGTCAGAAATTTGTTTTTCTTTATTAGAATTAAGAGGAACAAACTTGTGATTTCTATCAGTTGTAGTGTAGGTTAATGGAAAACAAATTTTATCTAAATCATGGATTCCAATTGAAGACTTTCGTCTTTTTCTTCCGATTCCAAAATGAAGATCTTCTTGCATGGTCATGAATTGTTTGATAATTTGATCATCAATTTTCCCATTTTTTGCAATAATTCCAGTAACAAAAGGTCTAATTTTTGAAACTCCAGGCTTTACATTAATTCTATAATCCTTTGATTTTTTTATTTTTAATTTAACGGAACCTGTTTTAATTCCCAATAATCCTTGAAGGCCCATTGAAATACCAAAATCAGTAGAATAATCAGGTCTGTTCGGACTATATTCTACTCGAACTAGATCTTTTTCTTCTGATTCTATATCTAATCCAAGAAAGGGTAAGGATTCAGAAATTTGTTTTTTTGAAACTTTGCCGGTCAATTTTTGAAGTCTAGAATAAGAAAGCTCTACTACTGGCATTTTGAAGCACTCCTAAGCCAACTCAAGTTATTATTGTAAAATTCTCGAACGTCATCTAGACCATATTTTAACATGGCAATTCTTTCAATACCACCGCCCCAAGCTAAAACAGGTTTGTTAATTCCAAGTGGCTTAGTGACTTCTGGTCTAAAAATACCCATTCCAAACAACTCTACCCATTTCCCAAGTCTTTCATTATACACCATAGTCTGTAGAGATGGTTCAGTGTATGGGAAAAATGTAGGCCAAAATTTGATTTTTGTAATTCCAATTCTATGGTAAAATTCCCTTTGAATTCCCATCAGGTTACGCAAATTGGCATTAGTCCCAACTACTACACCTTCGATTTGATTAAATTCAACAAGATGTTTGTAACTGACTTTTTCATTTCGAAAAACACGTCCAAGAGAAAATACTCTTGCTTCATCTGGTTTATTTTCAGCAAGATGTTTTATTGTCACACAGGTTGTGTGAGTTCGAAGTACCATTTTTCTTGCTTCGTTAATGTCCCAATTGTATCGCCAACCTTTTTTGTGAGATTCCGAAACCTTTCGAATTTGTTCAGTAGTTCCAATTTTTTTTGCGGATATGCCATCGAGATAAAATGTGTCCTGTAATTCTCTCGCGGGATGATCTTGAGGAGTGAATAGAGCATCAAAGTTCCAAAAGCTTGGTTGAGTCATATTCCCAAAAATTTCCGAAAACCCCAGAGTGACAAATATTTCGCGGATTTCGTCGATAGTATCTTTTAGTGGATGAGTTCTTGCAGCATAAACTTCAGGTACTCCTGCTTCTACATCTATAGCCCCTGATATGAGAATTTTACTTCCATCTTCTTGTAGTAAGTAACCTTTTCCACCCTCTAACTTTAATGCACTTGAAGTTTTTGTTAGTGAAATTTCCTTTGTTTTAACTATATTTTCAACTAAAAAATCTGGTCTTTTCAAAAGACTTGTCAAATCATCTTTGTCAATTTTTGTTTCTGGAACCTTGTCTTTTCCGATTTGTTTTAGAGTTTTTTCACCGGGGATGCTAGCTGGATAATTCTTGAGAGAAATTTCATCTCCCAATGATTCAACCCAATTACTCTTTTTGGCTAATCCCATAGCGGGACCAAAAACAGTTCCAAGTTGTTTTTGTAAATCCGATATTTTCATTGGCTCTTTTTTTATTAAATCGAGTAGCCTCCTCTCAGGCAATCCCTCTTTAAGAGATTCTAATCCATTTTTTCCAAGGCTAAAATTGACATTTTTGGTTTCGTCTACAACTGTTAGTTTTTTGAGTTTTAACCATTCTACGCCACGTCTAACTTGGTCTGGAGAAAGTTTAGTTAATTTTTCAAGTTTTTCAGGAGTGAATTTTGACTCGATTTTTAATGCAGCAATAATTTTTTTTTCTATTTCATGAAAAACTTGTGACACTAGCAGAAAGTTCGAAAAAGACTTTTTAAACCTTAACCTAAGTCAATTTGAATGCCAACTGAAGACTTTATTGTTACTCCTTGGCATGTTGAAGGAGATATTGATTATGATAAATTAATCAAACGATTTGGTACTGAAAAAATTTCATCAGAACTTCTTGATAGAATTAAAAAAAATGCAGGAGAGGATCATTTCATGCTCAGACGAGGGATTTTTTTCTCTCACAGAGAAATGAATAGAATTTTGGAAGACTATGAGAAAGGTAAGAAATTCTTCCTTTATACTGGACGAGGTCCATCAGGTCATACACATATTGGACATTTAGTACCTTGGGTCTTTGCAAAATGGCTCCAGGAAAAATTTGATGTAAATATGTATTTTCAACTTACAGATGATGAAAAATTCTACGCAAAACCAGATTTAACTTTAGATGATACAAAAAAATTTGCATATGAAAATGCGCTAGACTTTATTGCTCTGGGATTTAAACCAGAAAATACCAAAATTATAATCAATACAAGAAATATTCAAACACTATATCCAATTGCCGCTCAAGTTGCTAAAAAGATTAATTTTTCAAACATCAAAGGTGTTTTTGGCTTTACAAATGAGACCAATATTGGAATGATATTTTATACATCACTACAATCAGCTCCGTGCTTTATTGAAGATAAGCCAGTGTTAATTCCCTTAGGAGTGGATCAGGATCCTCATTTTAGAATTACAAGAGATGTAGCACCAAAAATAGGAAAACCAAAACCAGCCTTAATTCACAACATTATGATTCCAGGATTAGAAGGTCCAGGTGGTAAAATGTCTGCTTCCAGTGAAAATGGAACTGTGTATACTACTGACACACCTGATGTAGTAAAAAAGAAAATTAACAAGTATGCATTTTCTGGTGGTCAGCCAGATATAGAACAACACCGAAAAATTGGCGGTAATCCAGACATTGACGTATCATATCAATATCTAAGAATATTTTTTGAACCAGATGATAATAAATTAAAATCAATTTATGATGATTACAAATCAGGAAAAATGCTCACAGGAGAGCTAAAAGGAATTCTAATTGAAAAAATAAATTCCTTTCTTGAGATCCATCAAGAAAAAAGAGAGAAGGCAAAAGATCAGATTAACGAATTTCTTTTTGAGAACAAATGAAAGTTAGAGTAAGTTGTGAAGATAAATACGAATGTCAAAAATTAGCTAGTCTAATTTTTATCAAAGATTCCAATGAAACCTACATTACAAAAATTCTAAACATAATCGAGAATGAGGTGGTAGTAGAATTGAAAGATAAATCAGCCCATAGTGTTCTTTTAAAGGATAATGAACAAGTTGAGATTTTTGTTGATTTCATACAATCAGTGCTGGAAGGGGAGCACAAAATCATCTCAACTAATACTTTTGAACAAGATATTGAAATGGTAAAAAGGTAAAAGATGAATTTAGATCAAACTAAAATTTGATGTTATCCAATGAATGCATAATAGAGAGAAACTATACCAACCATAACTATTAGACTTAGTCCTAGTGCTTTCATGTCCCCATCCATGATATATGGTTAAAATTATGATAATTAAATTTTTAATAAATTCTCAGATTTGGTTTTAAGGTTCATCTAGGAAAGCGTTTCTTTTTTTTAAAATCTTCCGTTTTTAGTTTAGGTGGGGAAACAGATTCTTTAGTTTCATTGCAGTTTAAACAAAGAATTTTCAATTCGTTTCTTGCCAATTCTGGATCGGAGATATACTTTCCCCATGAAGAAGCCATTCCACCCCTACGAATATTATCAAAAGTATCATCATAAATATGACTAAACGCCAGTGCCCTATCATCATTAAATCCACAGCTCGAACAAACTTTACCTCCAAGAATTTCAAATAATTTTTCTTTTAGTGTATTATAGAATTTTTCAGATCCTCCAGAATACAAAGTCTCCTGTTTTTTCAAAAATTTGTCCGTTTTTGGATTTCTAGATCTAGAATCATCTCTACTTGAACGTGAATTTCTATCATTGGAATATCTTGAACCTCTATCGTTTCTGGAATATCTATCGTTTCTGGAATATCTATCGTTTCCTGAATCTTGTGGTTTGTTTTGTCTGAAACAATCACTACAGTATACTGGTCTATCAGTTCTTGGAACAAATGGAACTTGACATTCAGTACCGCAATCAGCACAAGTTACAGTTGTAGACTCTACTTGTCTATCATTTCTGGAATATCTTGAACCTCTATCATCTCTGGAATATCTTGAACCTCTATCATCTCTGGAATATCTTGAACCTCTATCATCTCTGGAATTTCGAAATGAACTAGATGGAGTATCCCTCCTGCTACTTGATTTATTTCTGAATTTATTTTCTCCAGTTTTTACTTTGTGTAGTTCCATAACGACCAATATTCCAAAGTATTGTTGATTATAGATAGTTAGATCTTTATTTTGTGCCTAAATGAAAACATGTCCAAATTAAACTAATGATTTATCCATCTCTGCACTCATTATTTCTTCTACTTTGAGAAAGTAGAGTTTTGTAGAATAAGGCATATCATCTAAATTTTCGTCCACTGCTAACATAAAATATCTGACAGCCCTTTTTGAAATATTAAGATCAAATTTCATAGTTAAGATAGGATCCTGCTTGACTTTGATTTTATCTTGTAGCCAGGGTGGGGCTATTTCTATAGATTCTTTAATTATCTTATCATACCAATATGAAAGATTTTCTGGCTGAAGTCCTTGCTTGAGATTTGCTACATCATTATCAAATTTTTTCATCATTTTAGGAATAATGGGCATGATTTGAGATCTAAAAATTTTTTTTTATTACAATTACTCAAACATAGACAATCTTCTAGTCAAATGATAATAAGTTTCCATCATTATCTATTTCTTGATTTTTTATCCTCGTAGTTGAAATTTTATTGCCATCTTTTGCCAAAACCATTGGAACTACCACTACATCCACTGGAGGCAGGTTCTTTTGTTTGCGGAGTAAGTTCAACACATCTCCTTGATTAGAAGTTTCATCACTTACCACCAATGCTTGTACTTTTTTTTCCAAAACTGCAGGTCCAAAATCATTATCTAATTTACTAATTTCAAAAGAAGTGTTAGGAAAATTTTTTTCTATAACTTTCACAAGTTTTTCAAGTCTTTTGTCAAAATCATTTAGAAGATCTTTTCCTTTCTTCGAGGCCCATTCGTTACTGGTCAAACCAATTATTACTTTAACAGAAATAGAAAATGCCTCAGATAGCAAAGTTATGTGACCTTTATGAATAACATCAAAAGTCCCCCCCATTGCAACCAAGTCAAATTTTTTCATATTTCCAGTATAGTTTATTCGAAAATAAATCTACTAGTTTACAACAATTAGAACAAAAGGTCCTTTGTCAGCTATTGGAATGTTGTTTCTATCCCACACAAAAGTCTCAATAAAAAATATTCCACTGTTTTCTGGTATCCAATCAATTGATATTGGTTGAGATCCAGTTCCTATAAACCGACCATCATATTTTCCTAAAAATTCTACATAGGGTTTTTCGCCTGATTGTTTAACTTGAGCATAGTAGGTAAAGGGAGTTTCTTGGGATGTTTGATCAATTGAGAACTGAACCAAAGCATTACTTTGAATATTCACAGTAGACCCAACTGTAATTTCAGATAGTTTGTTCCCTTGAGAATCGTTTAGAGAAACACCAGATATTGTAACTAATTTCGTAATCTGCTGCGGGATTTTTTCATCTACAAGGTTTGAATAAAATATGTTAGATTGAGCAAATATTTGAAAACTTATTACCCTTTGATCAACTTCCTCATTAAAATAAAAATCAACCTTTTCGTTGGCCTCAACATCTCCAATTTGTGTAGAAGATATTCCTATCAATCTAGGAGGAATAAAGGCATCATAAAATGCAAGATAAACAAATGTATCAGTTATCGGAGAACCGCCATTGGTCAAAACTCCAGATACTGCAAGATTCTCATCTAAGAAGATGCCAGTAGATTCTACAACTAATTGTTGTGATTTTGGTGAAGATGGTAAAAATCTTTCAAGCACAATAGAGACATGCGTAATGTTTGGATTGGGCGAATTTGATTTAATTACATAAGGAGACATTCCTGACTCGGTAATTACTTCAAGAATAGTTCCACCTAGAACGGTTTCTAGCGGCTCGTTTCCAGTTTCATCATAAAAGATAGCTCTCAACTGGACGTTGGTAATAGGAGTTATTTCACTCCTATTCTCTACGTTACCAACCACTATGGTGTATCCTTCCTTATCCTTGTAAACAAATGGAGAATCGCTAGTTAAAGCAACAGAAAGTGTTGATAGATTATCGGATTTTTGAGAAAATCCCGAAGAAATTGGAAATAGCATAAGAATTAGAAATGCACATAGAAAGAGTTTCTGCATATCAACTTGTAACGAAATAATAAATTAATTTGTAGAGCATATCATATAGTCGACAATAAAGGTAACAACGTTTAACCTAGTTTCAGCTAAAAGACGAATAAAAAGAGATTAAAAAATTAAATTTACTTTCCTCTTTTTGCTGTAAGTGCAACCCAGTAAATGAATCCAGGAAGTAAACCAACCATTAGTGGAATCCAAACAGGCCACGCGTCTGCTGTGCTAGTCATATAATGAATCAAAAGCTAATCATATTTAAATCCACCCAGAAATCTGATTTTCAGAATGGATCGATTTTATTGCAAGTGGACTGGACGGGATTTGAACCCATGACCCCCCGCGTGCAAGGCGGGTATACTACCAGGCTATACTACCAGCCCACATCAAGAAAGCCTAGTGTGAGGATTTTAATTGTTGTCTTCTTGGCAAGAATTTTATTTGAAAAAAAATTGGTGTTGTTATGGTTTTATTAGAATCTCAGGTGAAATTAAAAGCTGGGGACAATCCACCAGATTTTGAGCTTTTAGGAATTGATGACAAAAAGCACAAGCTAAGTGACTATCGTGAATACCAAGGGATTCTTATAATTTTCATGTGTAACCACTGTCCGTATGTTAAAGCAAAATTTGATGCTTTTAACGAATTGTATGAAAAGATTGGAGAAAAAATTGCAATTATTGGAATCAATAGTAATGATTCAACTGATTATCCTGAAGACAGTTTCGAAAATATGAAAAAAACTGCGAAGGAGAAAGAATTAAAGTTTGATTATTTGGTAGATGACACACAACAAATTGCAAAAAAATATGGAGCCATGTGTACTCCCGATCCATTCCTATTCAATAAGGATGGGAAATTATTTTTCCATGGTAAAATAGATAATGCAATGAAACCCGATGATACTGCTACTGAAAAAACAATGATTATCAATATAGAAAAGATGCTATCTAATGAAAAAATAGAAAAAGATTTTGATCCTTCTATTGGATGTTCAATCAAATGGAAGGAAAATTAAACTTAAATGACTCATGCCTAGAGAATTTGATGAGGGCTCGTAGCTCAGCTTGGCTGGAGCGTTCGACTGATAAACCATTCAGAAATCGAAAGGTCGTGTGTTCGAATCACACCGGGCCCACTTTTTTACTTTGAATTTTCATAAACTGTCTCAGACCATTGTATGACATCTTCAAATTTTTCAGTTTGTAAATCACAGTCTAATTTTGCTTTTTTCTCCATCTTTCCACATAAAACCAAATTCATTCGTTTTCCCATTTTTTCTTTAATAGGATTAATTGAATCGGCAAAGAAATTAAGACGCTCTTTGGTGTTTGAAAAAACTAAGACTATCAATATTCCTGACTTTGGTTTCCAGATTTTACTAACAAGTTTTTGAAAATCAAGATCGAATAGCACATTAATTACTGAGGACATATCCCCCAAATGAAATACAGTCCATTCAGTAGAATGAAAAGAAGCAGAAGCCGCTTCGGATAATAGAGTACTTTCAGGATCTGCTGAGAGGATAATAATTTTCTTTTTTGGATTTGATTCCACTGTAATCTGATTAAAAATTTGAAGAGACTTTGAGATAATGTTCCCTAGTAATTTTAGTTCAGAATTTCCAATCTTCCCTTCATCATATAGAGCCTGTATAGAGCGGATTGCGGGAATTATTACCTCGATAATTAACTTGTAAACCGAGGCATCAGAATGAATACAATTTTTGATTAAGGAGAATACTTGACTCTCTGATCCCTTTATCAAATAATCCAAATAATGTGGTTCAACTTTAAAGTAATCATCGGGGAAGCTAAATGTCTCTTGTCCTAATTCTAAAAACCATAGTGTGGTATTTCCAATAATTTTTTGTCTAAGAAATCCTTCTGCTGCTAACACTTTAAGATATTTTGTCATGGTAATTCTGCTGACATCAAGTTTTTCAGAAATTTCAATTCCTGACATTCCCATCTTCGAATCTTGAAGCACCTCGATGAGTTTTTGTTTTAGTTCCTCAATTTGGTATCCTTTGCCCATGGTGCTTTTGGATTTTGGTATTGTATAAAGACTAATTTGATTTGAGCCTATTGGATTGAAATCAAGGAGAATAATCAACCAATAAGGAAACAGCACCTTCAAAATAAAATTTTATATAGTTGGGTACCTTATTGTACGGTAAGAGGAAAGTAAATTGCCAAAACCTGGATTCAAATCAATCACTGTTTCAGAAACTGTTTACGATAAATTCCAAGATGTTTATCAAAAGAATAAAACAGGATTGGCAATGAAAGGCGTCAATAGTTTTTCAGGTTATGTTACTTACATGCTAGAAGAGTCGATGCAAAAGGACAAGACTTTTGCTAGATATGCCCCAAAAATTGAAAAAATTTCGGTAGATGATGATAGGGTGATACTTAAAGACAATATTAAAAACAGAATTGCAGAGGTTGCCGTTCAGAAAGGAGAATTGTTCTGTCAACTTTGTGATGAAAAAGATTGTGTACATGTAGGTTTTGTATTTTCACTTCCAGACGTTTATGAAGTTCTTAATTCCAGAGGAATAAAACATCCAAAATAGAGCAGTGGAGGAGGTGGGATTTGAACCCACGAACTCCTGAAAGACAGGATCACCCATTATTTTGATCTTAAGTCCTGCATGTCCAAAAGCATAGAATGCCTTCTTTGGCCAGGCTTGATTACTCCTCCAAAATGATAAAAATATCTGTGAAATTTAACGGTTTAGAGAGGTTCCAACAAGGATGAAGAATTATAAGTATTTTATTTAGCGGTTAATCGTGCTTCGATAGCTCAGTCTGGTAGAGCGTTACATTGGTAATGTAAAGGTCACGGGTTCAGATCCCGTTCGAAGCTTAGTAATTTTTAATCAAAAGTTCGAAATGACCAGTTCTCTTCTTAGAATTAGAATTAATTGATCGGTTTGCTTTTATTTTTTTGAGTCGCCATTGTTTTTCGGGAAACATTTCAACCACGTCTTGAGAGTTTGAATTAGATAGCATTACTTTACATCCCTTTGAATCTAATTTCAAACATAGTTTTGCTAGTCTTTTTAGATCATCATATGTGAAAGATTTGTGGGTGTAGCTGGTAAAATTAGCAGTGCTACTTACTGGTTGATATGGAGGATCAAAATAAACCAGATCATCTTTTTTTGCGTCATCTAGAACTGTTTCAAAATCCAGACATTTGATTGATACCTTACGTGATTGCAAGACCTGGCTAACGGAGCGAATGTTTTCTTCGTTTACAATGTTTGGATTGGTGTACCTTCCAAGAGGGACATTGAATTTTCCCTTGCTATTAACTCGATATAGACCATTAAAGCAGGTCCTATTCAAGAAGAGCAATCTCGAGGTTTTTTCAATTGCACTACGAGGATTGCTTTCCCGGATAGAGTAGTAGTATGACTTTGAGTCTTTTTGATATCTTTTTGCATGGTTTTTTAGGGAATAAATTAACTCGTCTGGTTTATCTCGAATTGTAATATAGGTTAAAACAAGATCTGAATTTAGGTCAGAAATTCTACATATTTGTCCATCTCTTTCTGAAAGTATATGAAATAATAATGCCCCACCACCTAAAAATGGCTCAAAGTATGTGCCCATTGTTTGGGGTAAATTTTCGCTTAAAATTGGAATCAACTGTCGCTTTCCCCCTGCCCATTTGACAAATGGCTTTGGAGTTAATAGGACCTGATTGATTTGTTGCCTCACATGTACTTATCACGACATTGCATATCGTCAAAATAGGCAACAAAAGATCACAATATGTACAGTATTTTTTTATCAAATTTCTAGAACAGCAAAGAAGACTCTATCTAGATAATAAAATGAAAAGGAAAAGGTTAGATTTCTAGTCCCACTTTGACCACGCGGCCATCCATCTGTATGTCCAAGTGTTTAGTTTACAACCTAGTGCCGTAAACGTTACTCCCAATACTGCACCAGCTCCCGCACCTAGTGCTACAGGACTGTTATAGAACTTTCCTACCTGCGGCTCTATCGGTGTCATGTATGGTGGTAGTGTCGGTCTCGGATATTTGAAGGCCGTTTCTAGTGGGTCTGCCACGGTTATCAGATTTACCATGTTGAACAATGGTAATGACATTCCTACCAATACTCCGCCAAACAGTATCAAAGAGTGCTTGTTCTTCTTTGTAGCCCAATATGCCAAATCAAGCAACATTGCTGATGGAAGCCATACTGGTGTGACAATGAAGTCATATGGATATCCAAGTGCAAACCATGCACCTTTTGCTATCCATGTGTATACTGTCATTATAAGAGCGTAGTACGTCGCTGTTCCTGGAACTCCTGTAAATGTCAGATAATAAACTGCACCTACTGAAAGCATCAACGTTTGAGATATGGAAAATACCACGAACGATGTCCAAGCCCAGTCAGTATAGAAAATGTAGTCTCCTGCGTTAATTGATAACAGGGTTGAGTTTACTGCAACTACTACTATGAATAAATAGTGAGTACATCGTCTTAACCAGACCATATTGGGTGAATAAAAGCGTCAGTATATAAAATTTTAGAGTGTAATGTAGATCGTTGAATGTAATTAAAATGAAAAAGAAAGTGTCTGAAGGATTAACCTTTTAGAATCCGACATACATTGAGATAACTAACGTCATTGCTGCTGTAAAAGCAAGTACACCAGTCATTAGGGCATTGCTATTCTTATTGGAACCTTCTTGCATTACTTTAACACAGAAGATGTACCCAATCGACTCAATTATTGTCAAAACTATGAACGCAAAGTGACCGCTATTTGTTGGATATGCCCAAGGATAATAGAAATATCCTGCTGCAGTACCTCCAAAGGTAGCTCCCCATGCTGCCAAGTATGCTATAGTAATAAAGCCAGTCATGTTTTCTACGCGTTTACCAATCATTCGTTCTACGTCAGCAGCACCGGCTCCACCGCTACTGCCAGAACCGAATCCTTTAGGAAGAGTCATTCTGGATTTATAATATTCAGAATCTTTTTAAGTCTTTCTTAAATGGAGGGCCTAGTACGATCTACGTTCATTTAAAATAAATAAAAAAAGTGTGCTTTTTGCACTTTTGGTCTATGGGATTGATCTGCTGTACAATTTGCCTTCTAAAGCCATCTTGTACATCTCTGCTATGTATGGATTCTCACCTGGAGTTTCTGCTCCTAGTTCAACTAGTCTTGCATAAATTCTTACTACATATGCTAAGGCTCCCATGAATGCTACTACAACACCCATATTGAACATCCAGTGATTCGGTACTGAAAAGATTTCCTCTACAAACCAGAAATGCCACATCTCATTGACTCCAATTGTAAACATTGTTGCAAGATAACCTAGAATTGTCATCTTTAATCCAGTGTTTATAGAGTTATTTGGACCTCTAAGAATAGGAACTTTTCTATCATACATTGCGCATGCTGCCCCATCCAAGTGGTAATGCAATGAAGTGGGAGTATAACCACCAATGTGCTGGTGTAAATGCACTGTCTCGGATAGATGTCTGATGCAAAGAGCCGTCAACGAAGTTATCTACTTCTACTGAGGCTGCAATAGATCCCAAAGCTATGATCATGAGCCAGATTTTCTTTAGTCTCTGGATCTCAACTTCTTTTGGTATTAATGCGGGCATCTGTGCCATAATTGTTAACAGGGCAATTTAGGATATAAAGTGAAGAGCTTCAAAATTAGTATATTTTGTAAAAGTTATTCACTAAATTCAGTAAATTTTAGCTGTTTTTGATTCTATTAAATTAGATAATTTGAAATAATTTCATCATTTTTTTAATGATTTCAATGTTTAACACTCAATGCTTATCATTAATTATCCATCGATCCTCGACATCAAGGTAAAACATATAACGACGTGTAAACTATCTTTCCAATCTATTAGGGATAACTATGGTCGAAAAAAAGATTTTCGTATTTGGACTTGCTGTTGTACTCACACTAGGAACCCTGGGTTTTAACTGGGTAGAGACAATTCTTCCTACTGCAGAGGCACACGGTGTCCAAGCACAACTCCAGAGTCGTTTCATCAGAATTGAAGATGAAACCTTCAACAGACAATCGCTACAAACTGGTGAGACTTTGACACTTCAAGGTACACTAGTCAGTCTTGTAGAAAGAGACCTTAGAGGATGGCTATCCATTTTCTCAGAATCTACTAATGCAGGAAATAGATGGGAAATGTTGGCAAGAGATCCCACCAGGAAATGTCTTTGACATGGCTGGAAACTCTGTCATAGATTACTCATTGTCTGCAAAAGCACTTGAAGCTGGTGTATATCACGTACACACACAACTCAATGTTGCTAACGTAGGTCCAGGACTTGGTCCAGGTCAAACAGTGGTTGTTACTGGTGAACCAATTATCAAACCAATTCCATATACCAACATCGCATACCAATCAGTCATTATTGGTATAGGTTATGTAATCACGTTTGCAACACGACCCTGGCAAGTAATTTAAAAACTCCACCTTTTTCCTTTTAATTTTTATTCAATTACGTTTAACGTAGGAAAACCCCTAAAACAAACTAAATTTTATCTGCTAGAATAACTAGATAATTTATGCTTAGTTTTAAGATAAAAAACTGGATACTATTGAGATAATAAACGATTAAGGGAAACGACTTTAAGTAATCTTCAAAGAGAAACCATATGATTTGGCCTGGGATGGGGGATCCCTATAAGAGAAAAAAGACTATAAAATTTCTTTTATTTTCTGCAGCGATAGGAGCTGTTGCCGTAATATTCACCACAATGGTAGTAAATCCATTCATAGGCGAACAACCACGCAGTGCCTGTATTAATGATATAGAAAAAAACTGGAAGATATCATTCACAGTAGAATTGTATATAGATAATCAAAAAGCCGACATTCCAGCAAATATTGGTTTCATGGAAGGAGGATGTCAACGAGCAATTTACACCCTTAGCGATGATGGAACCGTATATGCAGAATGGAAGGAAGATCCAGAATTTGAGATTGGTCACTTTTTGTGGATTTGGGACTTTCCTCTAAGGGATATGGAGCAGTCAAAGTCCACCATGTATGTAAATGGGAAGGAGTCTGAGCACTTTATCAGCCATCCACTACAAGACGGATATCATTACAAAGTAGAATTTACGTCAAAAGATTATGATACATCAAAAGATTCAGATTTCCTTCCAGAAAAGTAGTTTCTTTAAACTTTGAAAAATTAATCAAAAATTCACCTACAAAATATTTTTCATCAGGTTTTTAAAAATAATGAAAAGAAGAAAGAAAGTTTTCTACCAGTATTTGCCGTTGTCTGGAATAAGACCAATACCTTCTCTTTCAAAGTGTCTGTCTAATTCATCAATCCATCTTTCACGGTTGTCCTTGTATCCCCAACCATGCATACGCAAATGGTATGAGATTAGTGCCAAGAGAAATATCGAGAACAACATTGTACCAAAGATGTAAATCATCACATCATAGAATAATGGATCATAGTTTGGTCCTAATTGTCCTGTTACCGTTGACAGAATGTTTAGGAAAGTTCCTATAATAGGAGTCATGTACATTTTGGCTCAATTTCTTTGATATATACATTTCTGTTATTATCAAAAAGTATGAGATCAGTATTTTCAATAAAAGGCATCTAATAAAATTAAAGAAAGGTTTAGTATTTTTTTATCCTCTGCCATATGCTGCGTATTTGCCAGATCTGCTCTTTATCATGAAAGCTCCTGAAATACCACCTAAGACTGCTGCAGTAATTACTGCTGCGCCACCTACACCTGCTGCATCAATAACTGGTGTACCTGAACCAGCTTCGGGGTTTGCCTGTACCGATTCAATTCTTCGTCTTTGAAGCTCTAGTGCCTCCTCTAAGGTAAATTTACCGGTTTCTCCGGATCCACCTACGTTGCCCATGTATTGTGCAAATGCAACAACGCTTGATCCATAGTAACCTACGACAAATACAGCAATTAAGAATGCTGTTAATAGTACTTTGCTATTCATACAGTTTACCTGTGGTTTTGAAGCCAGTGTGCTTATTTAACTTTTATTCTGAAATCCAAATTTGGAAAAGGATGTACAAGATCTAAATAAGCAACGTTTAATTTTGTTCCAAATTTACGCGCCACATGGGACGAATGCATACCCACAGACATGGAAAATCACACTCTATTAGGCCTGTAACTTTACGTGCTCCTTCATGGATAACACTAGGTCCAAAAGAAATAGAGGATCTAGTCGTAAAGTATACAAAAGATGGTATGACCCCAAGTCAAATTGGAATTAAATTAAGAGATCAACATTCAATTCCTTTGATAAAACCAATCTTGAAAAAAAGTATTGGAGAGATACTAACTGAAAATAATCTCACATCAGAGATGCCAGAAGATCTAGATAATATTGTGAAAAAAGCAGTGGGTCTTCAAAAACACCTAAAGGTAAACAACGGAGATTATAGAAATGTCAGGTCCTTGGAATTAATTGAAGCCAAAGTACACAGACTGTCAGTTTATTACAAAAGAATAGGTAGAATTCCCAAAAACTGGAAATATAAATCCGTGGTTGCTCAATTAGAATAATGACAAGGTCCCTTGATGAATCTCTTTCATTTTTCAAAGACAAAATTTCTGATTGCATAAAATCTAAAAAATCAATTTCAGTTACCACTCATATTGATTGTGATGGGTTAACATCAGGCAGTATAATCACCAAAGCCCTAATTAGAGAAGGGGCAAAATGTACCCTTCGAACCTCAAAAGAGTTTAGTCAAAATGTAATAGATTCACTCAAACAAGATTCCAGAGATTTTCATATTGTAACAGACCTTGGAGGAGGATTTGCAAATAATTTAGATCAAGCCTTGGGGGAAGAATGGATAGTACTTGATCATCATCAAATATCAGAAACTGAACATGAGAATCCGAGGGTCATAAATGCCTGGAAATATGGCATAGATGGAGGAACTGAAATTTGTGCTGGTGGAATGGCATACCTTGCCGCAATGTCCCTTGATGAAAAAAATTCAGATTTGTCTGCAGTGGCAGTTGTAGCGGCTTTAGGGGATCGGCAAGATCAAGGTGAAAGAAAATCTTTTACTGGTAAGAATTTTGAAATTGCTAACACGGCCAAAGAACTTGGTCTTCTAGATATTGACTTAGATTTGCTTCTGGTGGGAAGAGAAACTAGGCCTCTTCCTGATGCCCTAGCCTTTACTTCCCAGCCTTTTATTGAAGGACTCACTTGGAATAGAGATACCTGCTTATCTTTACTAAATTCTTCTGGGATTCAGCTAAAGGACGGAGGAAGATGGAGAGTTCCTGCGGAACTGAATGAGGATGAAAAAAGAAAGGTTATTGAAGAAATTACTAAATTCACCTCTGGAAAAAATGCTACAGATATTATGTCTGAGTTGATTGGATACACCTACACATTTCCAAGAGAAGATAGAAGAAGTTTTTTGCGAGATGGAAGAGAATTTTCAACCATGTTAAACTCCTGTGGTAGAATCAGTAAATCTGGAGTTGGAATAGCAATCTGTATGGGCGACAGAAACAAGATTCTAAGAGAAGGAGAAACCATACTTTCAGAATATAGAAAATTAATCCGAGAATACATGAATGTATTAACTAATGAAAGATGGAGGATTTCTGAAAGTGAGACCTGTGTTATGGTAAATGGAGAGGGAATTGTTCCTGAAACCATGACAGGAACTATTTCATCATTGATTGCTGGATCTCCACATAATTCAGGAAAAATCATAATTTTAAGGACCAAAGGAGAAGAAAATACCATAAAGTTTTCATCTAGGAAATCTTTTGGATGCAAATGGCCCATTAACCTAAGTGAACTAATGAAAACAGGAGCCGAAAAATTCAATGGTATTGGAGGGGGTCATGATGGAGCTGCTGGGGCAAAAATAACTAAAGACAAATTAAATGACTTTTTAGATTATTTAGATGTAAATGTCGTTAACCTGTCAAGTTCAGATAATTCTCAATAATCTGTCAAAAGAAAAGGCTCAAACCGTAAAACAAGCCCTAGATCCTGATAATGTAAATTTCCCTAAAGGATTAAGTCTCATTGTGGAGAATATTGATAACAAGGTTGTTTTTAATTTTCAAAGTGAGGACAGTATGAAAAAATTGATTGGTACCATTGACGAGGTTTTAGCCCATGTTCAGGTTGCATTGAAGGTGATTGAATAGTGTTAGATCCAAAATTAATCAAAGAAAATCCTCAGATTATTCAACAGATGCTAAAATCAAGAGATATTGAATTTGATCTAGATGGTCTGATAGATGCAGATAGGTTAAGGAGAGAGTTCATACTGAAAACAGACGAATTAAGAAAAAAGAAAAATCAATTTTCCTTGGAAATTTCTCAAAAAAAGAAAGCAGGAGAAGATGCAACTAAAATTTTAGATGAGATGAAAAGAGTATCTGAGGAATTATCTGGTCTAGAATCATCACAAGCAGAAATTGAAAAAAAATACATGCAATTAGCATTAACTATTCCCAATCTTGTTCATCAATCAGTACCCATTGGTAAAGACGATTCTGCAAATAAGGAAATTAAGAAATGGGGAAAAATCCCAGAGTTTGATTTCAAAATAAATGACCACATAGATATTTCAGAAAAATTGGATTTAGTTGATCTTGAAAGGGCTGCTAAGGTGGCTGGTGCAAGATTTTACTACTTGAAAAATGATTTGGTTAGATTGAATCAAGCGCTAATACATTATGCATTAGAATTTTTAACTGAGAAAAATTATTCCCTTGTTCAACCACCATACATGATTAATCATCAATCAATGGAGGGTGCAATAATTGCTGATGATTTTAAAGAAGTAATCTACAAAATTGAGGATGAGGACCTTTACATGATTGGAACATCAGAGCATGCAATGGTTGCTATGCATTCTGGAGAGATAATTGAAGGGAAAAATTTACCACTTAGATATGCTGGAATAAGTCCATGTTTTAGAAAAGAAGCAGGAGCTCATGGAAGGGATCAAAAAGGAATCTTCAGAGTACATCAATTTGAAAAAATTGAGCAGTTTGTATTTACACGTCCTGAAGATTCATGGAAAGAACATGAACGTATGATATCTATTGCCGAGGAATTCTATCAAAAATTAGAAATCCCTCATAGAGTAATGCTTCTTTCTTCGGCGGATATGGGAAAAATATCTGCCAAAACCTATGATTTGGAGGCATGGATGGCGGGCCAAAATGCCTATAGAGAGATCGTATCCTGCTCAAATTGTTTAGATTTTCAAGCAAGGAGATTGAAGATACGATATAGAGAGAAAACAAATGAAGAAACCATGTACTTGCATACTTTGAACAGTACTCTAATTGCAACAACTAGAGTGTTAGTTTCAATTATGGAGAACTTCCAAAATAAAGATGGACATTTTACAATACCTAAGGTTTTACAAAAATACATGAATCAAAAATCCATCTAGTCGCATACCCTTATATTTTGGATTTAAAGGTCGATAATAATTGGCACGTAGAAAAGGTCGAGTAAAGGACAAGTGGAGAGAGAAAAAATGGATAACAGTTAATGCGCCAGATTCATTTAACAATGTTCCAATAGCTTACATTCCAATCACAGATGATAAAAATGCGCCAGGTAGAGTTTTAGAAGTAACTTTGTATGACATTCTAAAAGGCGATCCTTCACAACATCAGTACAAAATGTATTTTCAACTAGATAAGATCAAAGATGATAAAGCTAGCACGATTTTCAAACGATTTGAATACTCAAAAGAATTTTTGAGAAGTTTAGTTAGGCGTGGTTCATCTAAAATAAATTTCGTTATTGATGCAAAAACCAAAGATGGGTATATTTTTAGAATTAAAGTAATAGCCCTTACTCATAGACAACTAAACACCTCAAGGAAACATGATTTGAGATTAATTATAAGGGACATTATCAATAAAATAGTGCCAGAAATGACCATTGATCAATTTGTACAAGCTACTTGTTATGGTAAAATTAATTCAGACATAATGGCCGCAGCAAAGAAAGTAATTAGAATAAGACATGTAGGTCTTGAGAAAGTGAAATTAATTAGAACTGCAGACAAAGAAATAGCATTACTTGAAGCCTAATCACATAACAATTCTGCTTTTACTAAAATGGCAAAGTTGGAAGTAACCATTGATGTAATTGTTCATGCTACAGAGGACCTTGTAAAATTCTATGAATCTTTTAATGAGATGTTTGGATTAGAGGAGGAAGTCTTTTCAATCTCACATGTTACTGGCCATTTTGAGAATCCAATTACAGTTCTTAGAGCCAAAATCACAAAAAAATTAGCAATTCTATTTTTAGAAAAATTCCTAAAAATGCTATCAGAGGATCAAAAAAGTGAGATAATAAAGGAGATCAAAGAAAGGACAGAAAATTCAACGTTACATATTAGATTAGATAAGCAGGAGTTTATCCGAGGAAAATTAACATTCAAAGAAAACGAAGCAATAAGACTAAAAATTCATACTCCAATTTACAACAAAAAAGACATAGTCAAAGTTTTTAGCGAAATTTTTCAACAGGTCAACTAGATTAAATATGAATAACTGAATAAATTAATCTGGGAATGAGGAGATAATAGCCGCTCCAGTCTGAGCAAACGCCATGAAGACGCCGCGACGAACCGACCCCGAATTTTTAATTGATCGAACTACATACCGTAAATCACAATCAATATAGTATTATTTTAAATACAGATTAACGGCGATTTCTATTGTGGAAGATTACGATGTAATTGTAGCTGGAGGGGGTTTAACAGGAACTATTGTAGCTCAGTCGATTGCACATTATTCAAATCAAAATTTGAAAATTCTATTAATTGATAGAAATTCCGAAATTTATCCTGGAAGAAAATCTTTGTCAGGTTGGACGTGTGGAGATGCTTGTTCAAAAGAAGCCGTTGACTTTATGACTGAAAGAATCAAGGTTAGATGGACAAGACCAGAAATCGAACATGATGTAAAAGGTGTGATGGCATTTTCTCCCGATAAAGAAACTGCAATTCCCTTTGATGGGGAAGGATATATGCTCAATCGCCAAAAACTACCAGAAATACAAAATGAAAGAACAAAAAAAATGGGAGTTGATTTTGATTTTGAAATTAATCTTACAGGTTTAATCTACAATGAACAACAAGCAGTAGGAGTTCAGGGAATTAATAACAAAACAAAGCAGCCATACAAAAAAACGGCAAAAATTGTAGTTGATGCAACTGGTGTTACTTCAATGCTTAGAAATACCTTGAAAAACTCCACCAAAATTGAGAGAAGAATAGATAGACGAGATTTAGAATCTACTGGAAGATACATTATGTATTTTGAGCCAGGAACAAAAGATCTAACTGAATTTGATCCAGATTATTGTATCATACATCTAGACCAAGATATTGCACCTGGAGGATACGGATGGGTTTTTCCAAAAGGGGAAAGAAAGGTCAACATTGGCTTGGGTATTGAAAAAACATTACTAGAAAAAAGAAACATCAGATTAGGAAAAAAGGATAATGTTCAATCATTAATGGAAGAATATTTACAACGAAATACAGCGATAAAAAATCCAAAATTATCACAAGACATAGAGGACATTAACAATAATACAGGGATTTTCCAAGTATCAGTAAGAAGGCAAAATGATTGTCTTGTATCAGGGGGATACATGTTAGTTGGTGACTCTGCTTGGATGCCCAAGCCAATTGATGCGGGGGGAATCGGTCCTGCACTTATTGCTGGATCAATGATTGGAAAAAATATAGTACAAGCTATTGAAGAAAATGATGTTTCAGAAAAAAATCTTTGGCAATTTAATCGTGATTTCATAAATGAATACGGATACAAGACAGCAGGTTTGGAACTTTTCAGAAGGTTAATTCAAACATTGACAAATGACCAAATCAGTTACGGAATGAAACACTTTTTGGGAAATCTTGATGTAGAGTCAATTAGCAAAGGAGAGCATCCAGACTTTTCCGGACTTGGAAAAATTGGAATGATTATCAGAGGAATTTTGAATAAAACAGTTGCAGAAGGTCTAAAATACACATCTGGACAAAACCAGTGGTTAGTGGAACACTATTACAATTATCCAAAAGACCCATCTGGATTTGAAGAATGGAAAAATTCCTTGCACAAAACTCTAGATGAATCATATGCAAAAATAGAAACCTTTGGAACTTAGGTCTAAAAATAAATATCGTAGAGAATAACTAGTGGTTACTTGTCAGAATCATTCTATCTTGATTGGAATAATTCCCTTCCAATATTAAACAAAGCATATGACTCTGGTCTTTTTGTTATTATAATCGGTCCTAAAGGGACTGGAAAGACCTCCTTGGTAAGAGATTTTGTAAAAAGTAAAGGAAAAAAACTTGACTCAATTAACTTTAGCCTAAGGACAAGAGAAAGTCACTTGGTAGGAAGCAAAACCCTAACTGATGGGACTGTGAGTTTTGATGAAGGGTTATTGGTAAAATCGATGAGGGATGGTAGTATGCTATATCTAGATGAAATCAATGCAGCAGAAGCTGATGTTTTATTGAGATTAGATGAAGCACTTGATGACAGACGGCAAATTGTATTAAAAGAATCATCAGGAGAAATAATCAAAGCAAAAGAAAATTGGTTTGTAATTGCAACAATTAATCCTCTTACTCATAGTGGAACAAAAGAACTGCCCCCACAATTACTCAGCAGATTTCCTGTACGAATTAGTTTGGAATATCCACCAGAAGACATAGAATTAGAAATCATAAAAAAATATGTTTCAGGAAATCATGAATCAGAACTAGTGCAAGGAATTAAACTTGCAAACACACTTCGACAAGCAGCAGCGGTTGAAGAATTATTTTATTCTCCTAGCCTAAGAGAAACAATAGCGTTTGGAAAATTATTAGACAACGAAACATCAACAAAAGAAGCCGCCACAGTAGTTTTTGGAAATGTATACACACAATGGGGAAATATAGAACATCAAAAGGTAAAAGACATCATAACCTCAATGTTTGGTAGTTAGATGCAGTCTTTAGAATTAAGAAATGAAACTTTAGTGGAAATTGCCACGTTTTTAGTTAGGAGGTGGTCTGAAAAAGAAAATGTGGTAGTTGAATTTTCAGATAAAATGGAAACCAAAACAAGACTCCTTGAGAATAAAGTTATCTTAACTCCAATGGAAAAAAGAATTGGAAACTATTTTCAACGATATAGACAATTTAGAACTTCGTTATGGTACGAAGCAATGAGAATTAAGTTTTGCAAAAAAATCCTTAGTAATGACCATGCTTTTGGATTTGTTCTAAATTCATTGGAAACTCGAAGAATTGAGTATTTAGGAAGGAAAATTTGGAGAGGTATGGACGAGGAAATTATTTTTAATTATTCATACATGCTTTTTTCAAGACCCCAATTACATATAGTATATGGAAAGGCAAGAATTGTTGAGGCTTTTTTTCAATACTTTATGTTTGGAGCAATAAAGGGAGAAATTCAATCAAGTCATTTTGAGAGGATAAAAAAGGCATCCGAGTTGGCAAAAAGGATTGTTGATGAAGCAATCAAAAAAGACTACGATACAGTGTGGCTAGAAAAAAAGGTAATTGAAATCATAAAAATTTTAGATATAGATTCTCTTCTAACCGTTCCTGTTTCTTTACCATTTATGAAAGCAGGTATGGCCCTATCCAAAGAAGAATTGTTAAGATTTTTGAAAATTATTTCAAAAAATAAAGAGGGAGATTTTGGAAAAATTGATCCTAAAGCTGTTCTTGGTGGAGATGATGTTTATGATGAGTATAAGGTTCTCTTAGATGAAAACAAAAAAAGTGATAACAAAGGATTAACGGTTGAAATACTTGGAGTACAAATACCTACTACAAGTAATGCAGATGAAACAAAAATTTACGATATTAGTTTGATTAATAGTTTAAAAATTAAATTCAAAGAGTGGAAATCAGGATGGAAAGAAGAACATCTAAGGAGTGGTGATGAATTCGATGAAGAACAATACATTGAAGGAAATAAGCCATTTTTTACAGATGTAAAAAAATCAATCAAAACAAAAATTGTTATCTTGTTGGATCATTCTTCAAGTATAGCATCAAATGCATTAGAATACAAAAAAGCCACCCTTGCACTTTGTGAAGTTCTAGCATATCTCAAAGTAAAATTTGCAGTTTATGCATTTAATACACAGAATAGAACGGTAGTGTGTTGGCAAATAAAGCCTGATAATGTAAAATGGAATATCGTGGCAGCCAAAAGATTAGCTCAAATTGTTGCAAATGGATCTACCCCCTTAGCAGAAGTTTATGGAAAAATGTTTCCTATTTTACAATCAAAAAGACCAGATATTTTTTTGACATTAACAGATGGTGAACCATCAGATCCTAATGCAGTTAGAAATATGACAAAATCTTTGAAAGGGCTTGGAATAAAGATGGTTGCCATAGGTTTAGGTTCAAATACAATTAGAGCAACAACAATTGCAGTAAATCTTCGGCATCTAGGATATGAAAGAACCTTGGCAGTAAGTAGATTAAACGATATCCCAAGAAGGGTCATCGGAATATTAGGAGAAGGGTCTTAAATTAAAACTACAATGAGATTGCTTTGAAGTGTTTATCTATTTCTCAGCCTTTTGCTGACTTTGTAATTTCTGGAAAAAAAAGTATTGAACTCAGAAATTGGAATTCAAATTTTCGAGGGGAGTTTTTAATCCATGCACCAATCAAAATACGAACACTAGACTGCAAGAGATTAAGGATTAACAAAAAATTGGTTACAGGTGCTATTATTGGCAAAGCAACTCTTTATGATGTTAAAAAATATAATTCATTAAAGGAATTAATGATGGATAAAAAATTTCATTATGCTGCAAAAGATTTTCATAATAAAAAATTTGGATTTATGTTAAAAAATCCCAAACCCTTTAGAATTCCTATTCCTTGGAAGGGTCAATTGGGTTTTTTTGAGGTTAAATTACCAAAAAAAGTAATCAAAATTAAAGACATTGTAACAGACATTATGGATGAAGAATTTCGATATCAATGGATTGGACATCATTGAAAATTAACAAAAATAACTAAAGAAATATCAGAATTAAAGAAAAAAATTTAATGAAATACAACTTGTAAAAAAACTATTCATTGATAAATTAGTGCAATAAATTTAAACTATGGTTGTTGATCTATTTGAAAAAGAAAAAAAAGAGTTTACACCAGATAATGGATTTAATCTAGTGGGAATAGATTACTTTGGAAATTCTGATGGCCAATTATATTTAATTGAGCATTTTGATATGTATCAAGATGTACTCAATGCAAAAAAAAATCGAAAAAATCCTGAAGAATATTTTATTTTGTATAAAGGAGTAAGTGGAGAATACCTATCACGTTAAATTATAAAAAATACGTTAACTTTACTTTATTATACAAACTATTTTATCACAAGGTAAATCGATTTGTAATTTGTGAAAAATGAAGCTAGTGACTTTATAGATACCTTCTATGAGAAAGAATCTTTGTCCACTGGAGGCTATAAAAATAATCAAATTGTGAGAAAAAGTCCTAAAGCAAAATATCAGATTTTTGATGAAGAAGAATTTACTCGTGGAAGAGAGGTTCTTGGAAACCTGATTGTTCATGGCATGAGAACCTCAGGTGGGACAGATATTGATTGGATGATTGAGCATAACGGAGGTTTTGTAATTCTTGAATTCAAAGGATTTCATGGTGATAAAATCAACATTCCTAAGGGGCAAATGATCGCCTATGAAAAATTACATGAAAAATTAAATCAATCCACAAAATGTTATTTGTATATTATTGGATATGACGATACTGATTTTTCAAATCCAGATTCAAAGATTTGGATTTTTGAGATGAATCAATGGAAAATAGGTGCAATACCAAAAAATACCAGTGATATTTATGAGGATGTACAAAGTAAACAGAATAAATTCATTGTTTATCGTGAATACATGGAAGAAATTAGTGTTGAAATATTAAGAAAAGTTATTGATGATCATTGGGAAGAATTTGAATCTCTATCTACTAAATGAAAATGTGTTTGTAACTGTTTCTGAATCGCCTTCTGCTATTATAGTAAATTTTCCTGATTCTTCCCAACCAAAACCTCCAGCAAATGTCAAGGTAGCAAATTGTCCATCACTTTTTACATTTGTTTGTTCAGACCAGACTAATTCATCATCAGGATTTTTAATTACCAAGTTAACCTGATTACCCAAAGAAGGATTGGAGTTTCCACTAATTGAAATAATATCTCCTTTGTTATATGATGACAAATCTGTTTGTACTAAAAAGGATTCAGAGGTACTTGGTGTTAGATTTGGTTCTTCTCCACCTAGGGATGCTGCAGCTATTATGATTATTGCTAAGGATGCTAGACCAACTCCTAACATAATTTTAGTATTTTTTGAATTTGATTTTGTAATCTTGGCAGGTTCTGCCCATGTTTGTACAGTTTGAGGTTTTTCTACTAGTGAAGGTTGGGGTACCTCTACTTCGGGGATAATTTGCTTTGGTTCCTCTAAAGGTTTTTTTTCAACTGGAGGTTTTTTCCCTAGGTGTTTTTCTGCTAGTTTTCTAACATAGTTTCTTTCAAAATTACTTATCACCTCATCATTTTGGGCAGCTCTTTGAATCTGCTCCAGTATTCGTTTATCCCCAAATTCTTTAGCTAATAGGGCTTGAACATCATCCAGAATGGGATCAGTCATACCTATGTTATTCTTTTAGGAGATTGTTTATGAAGTTACCGTGTTTAAGATACGTAATTATTGATAAACAAAATTATGTGAATTTTTTTTCTTCAAAATAATACTGAAAATACGAAGAAATTAAACCAGATAAAATGTGAGGAGTTTGATTTCTAGAAACGAGATTTATCGTGAATGAATTTTCTTTGCTTGAATAATTACAGTTCTAATATAGTCTTTGGCAGTAGAATCAGCTACTCCTAATTGCTTTGCTCGAAGATAAAGTTCAGTTTCTTTGGGATTTTTCAGGTAATATTTTAAAAGATAATTTAGTCTGTGTGATCGTTTTTCATCGCTTTTCATAAATTAAATTTTTAATTCAGACTAAAAAGTTCAGAGGATAATAAAATAACCAAGGACCTAATGTATCATAAAACATCGATTAAAACATATAATCTTTTTTAAACAATAGGGATTTAGGAATGCAAATGAAACGAGTAGAGGCAACAATCCAAACAGACAAGGTATCAGCAGTTTCTGAGGCAATGAAAAGTGTTGTCGGTGGATTCACCATATTAGATGGGGATGGACGCGGTTCTGGAAAAAGACATGTTATTAGATCAGGAAGAGGAACAGGTACCATTGAAGCTGAATACAACAAGGTATCAAAAATTAGCACTATAGTCGACGACGCTAACGTAGAAACAGTGCTCTCTGCCATTGCAGATGCAGCTTTTACAGGAAATAGCGGAGACGGAATAGTGACAATTGAAGATATATCTGATGTTTATAATATTGCATCAAAAAAGAGAGGAAATGAAGCCCTCTAATTATTTTATTTTATAATAACGTCATTTGTGTAATAGTTTTTGTATTTTTACTATTTTCGTATCTCCAAAAGTTTGAATTTGTCTCTTCAGGATTTGTAATGGCTTGGCCTGAGAAGTATGTTTGCCATTTTTTGTAGATAAAAGTCCTAACGAGTGTACTGGAAAAGAGTAAAATTCCGTCCTTTCTATAATGACTTACGAAAAATTGGTTGAGTTCTCTTTAGAATCCAAAAATGAAGTGGATTCAAGGAAGCCTATCAGATATTTTATATGAGCTTGTGGAAGATGATATGCAGAGGCAAAAGGTTCTTGGAAGTTACTAAAGGAAGTAATATTGACAATATTCTGCTTGAGCACTTTGAACAAGAGATGTGGAGTAAGGTTCCTCATCTGGAAGAGAAGCAGGGTGAAACAAAGGTTGTCAATGCGACACCGCTGATTGATATTACCGAAGATTTCAAAGATTGTGCAAAAAACGTGTACAATCTGAATCTTGCCGATGCAGATCTGAAAGTTTTTGGCAAGTTTGACTCTAATTTACCCACAGGTTCCATTAAAGTCAGGCCTGCGGTCCACATAATCCATGACGCCATTATTACAGGGAAGCTTAGGAGTGGACAGACAATAATCGAAGCCACCTCAGGCAACTTTGGAATAGCCCTTGGGCAGTTATCTAAACTTGGACTAGGTGTAGTGACACTTGTCTCAAGACAGCTGCAGGAGGGAGTATTTGAGGAGTTGAGAAACGAGAACATACGCATCATGGATCTTGACATGGACATCTGCCCTGCTCCAGGAATGAAAGACAACCCAAATCTTTTGGCAGCAAAAGCAACCGCAGCTAATATTCGCTCACAATTAACTGAGCTTGGGTTTGACCCTGCCATTTTTGATAAATCAAGTTCTGAGGTAGAATCGCTTTTAGCTAGCCAAGACATCATAAACTTGGCAAAGTTTCTTGCCAAGATTTACGGTTTTTTCTGCCCGGAGCAGTATGATAACCAACTGAACATTGACGTACATAGAACTGTTACCGCAGTTGAGATAGACCAACAATTACATGAAAAAGGAAATTCACTTGCAGACTTTAGAATTGTCTGTACCTTTGGTACGGGCGGGACATCTGGTGGCTTGAGCAGATACTTGTCTGAAAAATATGGAAAAAAGTCACTGCATGTAGTATTTCCTTCTGCTAATCAAGATGTTGCAGGAATTAGGACAAAAGACAAAGCAGATGGCTTGAAGTTATACGAACCGGAGATATATGCTGGAGAACACGAGGTAGATTTTGAGAAGGCAAAACCCCTTCTAAAGTTTTTTGTAGGCAAAGGCCACGACATAGGTGAAAGTAGTGCTCTTGCACTTTATGCGGTGATACAGATGGCAAACTCTGGTGGCGGCGGAAAGTATGTTGTAATAGTTGCTGATGGAATACAAAAGTACAAAAAGAATCTGGAAGAGATGTCAAAGAAGCAGATCCGTACTCAGGTCCCCCTAGAGGAAGCTGCCTCAAACGTAGGCGACTATGATAGAGTAATTTGGGTTCATACGCAATATACTCCACTAGAAGAAGGAATTAAGCTAATTGCAAAATCCCTAGGCGTTGATAAAGAGAAGATCTATGTGCCAAAGGCAAGAACCGTGGAGCAACTATTAGCTACACAACAAATTCCAGAAGAGCTAAAAAAAGATCTGCCAGGCTCTAAAGGCAAGTCGTTACTGGTTTGTATGGCTGGAAATACCTCGTTGATGGCTACAAAAGTACTTGCGGGCAAAGGCATTGTAACTGAAAGTTTGATAGGTGGGATAACAGAATTACCTCAAGGAAAAGGCAGACAACTTTCTGAATTGATCAAAGAAGCTACCGAATAATAGTACACTTATTTTTCTGTCTCATCATAGCGTTAATCCTTTTTAAGACCATGATTTTTCAGAGGCAGATCTTTTATGGGGATAATATTTACAATCAATTAGAAGATAAAAGATGGTTAACGAAATTTCTGAAAAGTTATTCAAACAAAAATTAGATGAAATTCTTTCTGAACAAGAGATTAGATTTGCAGGATTTGTTAATATGCAAGGAGATTTGGTAGAAGGTCAATTTCGAGAGGATGTTGTGCCGTTTGAAAATGATGAGGAACAAAAGAGAATTTTTAGAGAATTAGTTGTAAGAATTTCCACCAGAAAGAATTTCGATTTTTCTATGGGAGCTGTGAAATATTCTGCCTCAAGACGAGAAAAATTGGTAATGATGAGCTTTCCTTTAAAAAACATAATCCTCTTAATTACTACAGAGCCACATGTGAATATTGATCGATTAGCTTACAAAATAATTCAAATTCTCGGAAAAGATTGGAGCGAATTTCATGGGGAATAAATTTCAAAGGATAAATTAAATCTCGATCTTAAATCACAGTTCATTATGACATGACCTTTGAAAAAAATAACTCCTTTATTCTTGTCCGGTGATTCCCATTAATGTTAATGTGGATCTGATTTTTGGAATTTTTCTAATCTTCCATGTAATGGTTTCTCGAAGTTTTTCAACTTGATCTGATTCTACCTTTGCCAAAATATCGTAGGCACCAAAGGTACCATGTACCTCTTTGACACCTTCTATAGACTTCAGTTCTGAAATTACAGCCTCCTCCGAACCTAGTTCGCAGTTTATGAGAACATATCCGGTTGCCATTTTTATTTTTTGACTCCTAATTTCATAAACAATGTTTTTACTTGAAATATATAAGTAATAATCTGTTTTTATTAAATGATTATAAGAAATAATCAGGTTTAGTTAAAAATATGTATAGATTTAAGGAAGAGTTTTTAAATTTCATAAGGGAAATAGTTTAACTTGAATTAGTATTATTGGTTGTTAGCATCTTTTATAATTTTTTCGAGTTCGACAATATTTTTTGCAAAGGTGATTTTTGATCTTAGTTTTGAACCACCAGACATTCCTTTTGTAAATCTCATTGCTTGTCCTTTGATATGGACAAATTTTATTTTGAATTGTTTAGTAAGATAAAGATATTCAAAAAAAGAATCCAACTTATCTTTAAATGAATATTGTTTATAGCTTCCAGTTTTTAGATAATCATTAATTTGTTCAAATAAAAATGGATTTCCCATTGCACCTCTACCAATCATTACATAATCACAATTGGTCTGATCAAACATTTTTTTGGCATCTTCTGGACTTGTAATATCACCATTTCCTATAATTGGAATATTTGAAATTTCCTTTAGTTCTTTAATCATCTTCCAATCTGCATCTCCAGAGTATCCTTGGTTAACTGTCCTAGGATGAAGAGTTATCATTTCAATTCCCTCCTCTTCTGCAATTTGAGCTATATCTTTGAATAAATACCGACTGGCATCGGTGACCCCTAGTCTAATCTTAAGTGTAACAGGTTTTTTAACTGCCTTTACCAAAGTGGTAAAGATTTGTCGTGTGAGATCTATTTCCTGTAAAAGAGCGCCACCGGCCATTTGTTGAGTTATATGAGGAGCGGGGCATCCCATGTTGTAATCAATTATATCAAAAAAAGGTTCTACAATTTTTGCTGCTTTTTCTAATACTTTAAGATCAGAACCAAATAATTGAACAGACAATGGCCGCTCCTTTTCAGAGAATTCAATAAATTCTTTTATTGTTTTTTGATTTTCTTTAAGCTGTTTTTCCTTTGCAATTATACTGTGAATATTTGTAAATTCTGTAACAACTAACCCTGCACCCAATTTTTTGCATTGTAATCTTAGTGCTGGATCACTCACTCCAGCCATTGGAGCCAAAAAAGCTTTACTAGAGAATTTTGGAAGCATGGATATTTTTTAATTATGGAATATATTTATTGTATTAAAATTCAAAATCAAATTTAAAATTTTTTGCAAAAATAATTTTATTAGTCGGGACAACCATCTTCATCTTCAAATCCATTATAGATTTCAGGCTCTAAAGGACAAGAGTCTTGGTCGTTGATGATACCATCCAAGTCATCATCGTGAACATATCTTTGCTGTTCTGGTGCAGTATCTGGGCAGCCATCGGTATCTTTGTATTTGTTCCACGTCTCAGGACTGGTTGGGCAGGAGTCTATGGTATCATAAAATCCATCACCGTCAGAATCAATTGGAGATGACGCAGTTGATTCTGCTAAATTCCTATCAGGACAACCATCCCAGTCAGTATAACCATTATAGGTTTCTGGTAGGGTAATACATTGATCTTTTCTATCTTCAATTCCATCACCATCAGTGTCTGGGAATTGGTATATTGTTCGGTCTTTAAAAACACTGTCAGGGCATCCATCTTCATCTTGGAATTTATTGTAGGTTTCTTGAACTCGTGGACAATCGTCATTTACATCAAAAATTCCATCCATGTCGCTGTCAAGTGTTGAAATGAATTTATCGGGGCAGCCATCTTTATCATCAATACCATTGAAGGTTTCTGGTTGGTTTGGACACAAATCTAAAATGTCGATAAAACCATCATTGTCAGAATCTATGATTCCTCTACCACCAGATGGAGAAACGTCAGGGCAGCCATCTTCATCCTGAAATTTATTGTAGTTTTCTTTTACAGTTGGACAAACATCAATATGATCTTCAATACCATCAGAATCTACATCATACCAAGGAACAAAGTCTGCAGGGCAACCATCTATGTTATTCCCATATTCTAGATTATAGTCTTCCAAAAGATGAGGACATTTATCAATAATGTTTGGTACTCCGTCACCATCATTGTCATTAATTTCAGCGGCATAAACACTTCCCTGTAACATACTAATTGTTGAAACAAGTAAAAGTAAAAATCCTACAAAATGATATTTTTTCATTCTATTAAACCTCTATTAATCTGGACAACCATCATCATCTTCAAATCCATTATAGGTTTCTGGTTCTAAAGGACACAAGTCTTTATCGTTAATGATACCATCCAAGTCATCATCATGAACAAATCTTTGCTGTTCAGGAGCAACGTCAGGACAACCGTCTTGATCGTCATATTTGTTCCACGTCTCAGGGCTGGTTGGGCAGGAGTCTATAGCATCAGGATATCCATCACCATCAGAATCAATTACTGGTGAAACAGTTGATTCTGCTCCCTCAAAGTCTGGACAACCATCCCAGTCAGCATAACCATTATAGTTTTCTGGTAGGGTAATACACTGATCTTTTCTATCTTCAATTCCATCTCCAA
>PVMK01117576.1_pt1 | contig 39757 bp, 43 predicted proteins | sample 1853481 | NCBI WGS metagenome assembly PVMK01 (sample SAMN08533507, study PRJNA380276) | Marine sediment metagenome, whole genome shotgun sequencing project.
TATATATTGATTTTCTTAATTGACAAATATCAATATATTGTGGTAACATTTAACCTGTCTGGATGAAAAACCACATATTGTGGTTTTTTTTGCCTTTTTGGCTTTACAGCATTTTACCGTATTTTACTCTATTTTACACGTTGGGGGCTTTGATGAGCCCCTTTCTTTCGGTCAGATTCTCTTAGCCATTTCTGCCAGCCGCTACCACTCATATACCGCAACGTTTTTTGACAACCACGATAAAACGAGGTGAGGTGACTTACGTGCTTGAAAGTATCAAAAAAAGAGATGGAAGGGTTGTCGCTTTCGATTCATCTAAAATTACCGCCGCCATTGCCAAAGCAGGCAATGCAACCGCTGAATTTGAAGAAAAAGACGCCCGGAAGCTAACACTGCGGGTTTTAACGCTGGCGCATGAACTCAAGCTGGACCCGGCGCCGGAAGTGGAAGAGATCCAGGACATCGTTGAAGCTGTCCTGCTGGATTCACCCTTCTTTAAAACGGCGAAAGCCTACATCTTATACCGCGAGCAGCATGCCCAGATCAGGCAGATTACCACCCGGGCCAACGTCGATCTGGTAAACCACTATATTCAGAAGCTGGACTGGAAAATTAAAGAAAACAGCAATATGTGTTATTCGCTGCAGGGCCTGAATAATTACATTTCATCTGAAGTGACCTCCGAATACTGGTTAAACAGTATTTACCCGCCCGAAATCCGAGAAGCCCATAAGAACGGTGACCTGCACATTCATGACCTGAATCTTTTAGCGGTTTACTGCGTTGGCTGGGATCTGCAGGATTTACTGCGGCAGGGCTTCAAGGGGGTTGAAGGCAAAGTCGAGAGCGCTGCGCCCAAACATTTTCGCTCCGCCCTGGGGCAGATCGTCAATTTTTTCTATACCCTGCAGGGAGAAGCCGCCGGTGCCCAGGCCATTTCCAATTTTGACACCCTTCTGGCGCCTTTTGTCCGCTATGACGGGCTGGATTATAAAGAAGTCAAACAGGCCCTGCAGGAATTTATTTTCAACATCAACATTCCAACCCGGGTTGGATTTCAGACGCCATTTACCAATATCACCCTGGATTTAAACGTTTCACCGATTTTAAAGGATCAGTCTGTGATTGTCGGCGGGATCGAACAGGAAGAAACCTATGGCGAGTTTCAGCCGGAGATGGATTTATTAAACAAAGCCTTTGCCGAAGTCATGATGGAAGGCGACGCCAAGGGCCGGGTTTTTACTTTTCCAATACCCACCTACAACATTACGGCCGATTTTGATTGGAGCAACCCCAACCTGGATATGATCTGGAAAATGACCGGAAAGTACGGGATTCCCTATTTTTCTAATTTTGTCAATTCAGATATGGCGCCTGAAGATGCACGCTCCATGTGCTGTCGCCTGCGCCTGGACAATCGGGAGCTTTTAAAACGCGGCGGGGGCCTTTTTGGGGCCAATCCCCTGACGGGATCCATCGGCGTGGTGACGATTAACCTGCCGCGTATGGGTTATGTCAGTCAGACCGAGAAAGATTTTTTTGCCAATTTAAAAGAAAAGGTCCTGCTGGCGGCCGAAAGCCTTTCAATCAAGCGCAAAGTTCTGGAACTATTTACCGATAAAAACCTGTATCCCTACTCGCGGTTTTATTTGCGGGATATCAAAAAGGGCACCGGCCTTTACTGGAAAAATCACTTCTCTACCGTCGGCATTATCGGCATGAACGAAGCCTGTCTGAATTTTCTGGGTGAAGACATCAGCTCCGAAGCCGGTCAGAAATTTTCCCTGCAGGTGATGGATTTTCTGCGTGACCTGATTTCGGAAATACAGGAGGATACCGGCGACATTTTTAATCTTGAGGCCACGCCGGCTGAAGGCACATCATACCGTCTATGCCTGCTGGACAAAAAGAAGTTTCCGGAAATTATCTGCGCCAATGAAATTGATTTTCGCGGTGGGGCAGCGCCCTACTATACCAACTCCAGCCACCTTCCGGTAAATTATACCGATGATATATTTCAAACCCTGGAACTCCAGGATCAGCTCCAGACCAAATATACCGGCGGGACGGTTCTACACATTTTTCTGGGCGAACATGTCAGCGATATCGATGCCATCAAAAATTTGATCCGCAAGGTGGCAACCAATTATCGGCTTCCGTATTTTACGTTGACGCCCACTTTCAGTGTCTGCCCGTCGCACGGATACATCAATGGGGAGCAGGCAAAGTGCTCGATCTGTGATCAGGAAACTGAAGTTTATTCCCGGGTAGTCGGCTATTTGCGACCGGTTAAACAATGGAATAACGGCAAACAGGCTGAATACAGTGACCGCAAGCTGTTTAAGGTAGCCTAGCTTCGCGTTATTAGTACCTTAGTTGTTATTGTGCATTTTGTGGCAAAAAAATTGTATTGGGATATTTTCACTGTCTTGTAACGATTGAATATTTTCGATTGAATATTGAATATTTAAGGAATTCTATCCATTTTAAAAAGGACGGAGCGATACGCGGCGCACACGCTGCGCAAGCGCTGGCGCTGCGGAAGCGCCTGCGCTGCGGGAGCGAAGTCCACAAATAATTAATTTGCAATCTTCAATTCCGGCTTGTCCGGGTTGGGGGATCACATCATTAAGCGCTTGTGCTCCCAACGCCACCTTTAATAGGTGTCAGGTGTCAATTAAGGTTTCAAGCGTTACCTCTGTTTAATTGGTTCAATTGGTTCGATTTATGTCAACCAATGAAACTAATAAAACTAATCTAACAAGTCCTTGTACCTGAAACCATCTTAAGTTGGAGATCGCGAACCAATGAACATTGGTGGGCTATTAAAAAACTCGATGATTGATTTTCCGGGAAAGTTAAGCTGCGGTATTTTTTTGTCCGGCTGCAACTTTGACTGTCCGTATTGTCATAATCCGGACCTGGCCAAAGGTTGTTCGGTGCACAACGCTGAATTTGATCCCGGCAATGTCTATCGGTTCATCGAAACCCGCAAAGGGTTTTTAGACGGCGTGGTCATTTCCGGCGGTGAACCCACGCTTCAGGACGATCTTTTTGATTTATGCCGGCACATTAAAAATATGGGATATCCGGTAAAACTGGATACCAACGGCAGCCGCCCCCGGGTGATCAAAAGGCTTATCGCCGAGGGGCTGATCGATTACATTGCCATGGACCTGAAAACCGATCCAACTTTGTACGCCACCTACATCAAACCGGACTGCAATGTGACAGCGATCCTTTCAAGTATTGAGATTATTATGGAATCGGGCGTTGCCTATGAATTCCGCACCACCTGCGTCAAGCCCATCGTGACTGCAGCGGTCATTGAAAATATAAGCCGCCTGATAAAAGACGCCAGGGTTTATGCGCTGCAGCGTTTTCACAAGAGTCGAATGTTGCACCCTGATTTTTTTAAAGAAACCAATTACGAATATGCCGATGATGAACTGCTGCAGCTCAAAGCGGTTGCCGAGCCATGGGTTGAGCAGTGTATTTTGCGCTAAAATTAAAGGTGACTAAATTGAGGGTATTCTGTCTTCTTTATATAAAGACGGAACGAAGTGACACCGTAACCCTGGCCCAGACCTTGATTACAGATTTAATGGATTGCTCGAAATCCTGCACCGTTAACTGAAGTAATCACATGATAGTATTTTATAGCGCGAGGGCGGGCTTTAGGCACTTTTATCCGCCTCTGGCGGATTAGCTCACTTTAGTTCACTCTTGTCCGCCTGGCATTTTGGTGGATTAGGCACTTTTTTTCTCTCACCTCATGAAACGCTCATAAGCGATCAGACCCCACACAATCACGGCTGTCAGCATGCTCACGGCAGCTGCTGCCGAGCCCAAATCCTTTGCCTGTTTGGACAAAATATGATGCTCCGTACTGATGCGGTCCACCACTTTTTCCACGGCTGAGTTCAGCAACTCGGTAATCAGAACCAGCAGGCTGGAGCCGATGAGCAGCGCCCATTGCACCGCCGTTTTACCGATCCAGATGCCGATGGGCATCATGAGTGCAATAACAATGACTTCGGTTCGAAAAGCCATCTCATTTTCCCATGCGGTTTTAAACCCGGCCCATGAATAAATCAGCGCATTTTGGATGTGACGGAAGATATTTTCGTTTTCGGATCCCATATTCATAAACCCTCAATAATTACCGAACGCGGTTATCTGGAAAGTTCCAGTTGCATACGTCCGCTAGTTATCTCACCACGAAGATCACGAAGGCAGCATATAATGAATTTGCAACGGCCTTGTTTTCTTCGTGTCCCTTCGTGGTTGAAACAGCATAACTTGGGCTTTCTGCATATCCGTAAAAAATAATATAGCGGTTGTCATGTTTGTAATAATTTTAAGCTGTTACACATTACATTTTCCCTTGTTAGCGAATCCGGCAAACGGAACATATTTATGACAACCGCTATAACGCTTATCTTAACCCAATGGGTCGATTTAGGCAATCCATGCGATCAGGTAGTTGCCAAAATTTCTGATTTAAAAATTCTTGTCATCGACAACATTTTTGTGTTAGAGAAAATGCCTGAATTATGTTTTAGGAGGGTTTGAAGGAGGTTAAATAAATGTTAACCGGTAAAAATATTATGATTGTTGGCTTCGTGGTCGTGGTTTTTGTCATCCTGCAGGGGATTCTGATCTCTGTCGGTAAAGTCGATAATCCCGCAGAAGCAGCGGTTGATTTCACAAAAGCCTATTTCATGCTTGACGGCACTTCGATGTCGGAACTGCTTTGCAGTGAAATTGTTGAGGATGAAGAAGTCGGTATCGTGGATGCGTATCTGAATTCTGTTGCCGTCCAGGCCCGATCAATGGGCTTTTCTCAGAGTTATATGAGAAACCAGCTTTCGCATATTTCCACTGAAATTGAGATGACCGATGAAAACAATGCCAAGGTTAGAATTACAGGTGCCCGGCTGCGTTCTATCAATCCCGTTTTTGCATTCGTCGGGAGATTGTTTTCTCTGATCGAATCCCACAAGGTTGATGAAACCCTGACCCTGGTTAAAGAAGAAGGCATGTGGAAAGTCTGCGGCAAACCGTTTTCGCTGTCTCAGATATGATCGTACTTGATTGCAGATTTTGGAATTTAGATTTTGGATTTTAGATCTAATAACAAACTGATAAGACGCGCCTAAGTCTCCACCATTCCAAATCCGCAATCCGAATTCCAAAATCTACAATCAGGATGGCTCCACCACTCCATTTATATGCAGCCAATTTATCATCAAATTCGTCAGCGAGCCCGCCAGATCATTTTGCGTCATCCCGCCCCGGATTTCTATCAAGATCATTCCCTGGCCTATGAGGCCTCAAGGCAGTTTTTTGACAGTGGCCGCGTCATCAAAAAACTGCTTTCATTCGTTGCCGGAACCCTGGAAGATGATTTCGGACACGGCCTGATGCATGCGGTGAAGGTCTCCCATGATGCGGGTACATTAATGGTTATCGAAGCCCGGCAAAGTGGTTATGACAACGACCCGCTTTCCCGTCTGGTCTGTTTGGTCCAGACGGCCGGTTTGCTGCATGACATCAAGCGCAAAAAAAAAGATCACTCAGCCCACGCCGCTGCCCATGCGAAGAAACTGCTAAAAAAATATCCGTTTTCGACGGAAGAAATCGCAAATATCTGCGGCGCCATCCAAAACCATGAGGCCTTCAAAGACCCTGTTAATGCGGATTCGCCCGAGGGGGAGCTGATTTCCAATTGCCTGTATGACGCGGACAAATTTCGCTGGGGCCCGGATAATTTCCATGATACGCTCTGGGACATGGTGTCCTATTTTAACCCGCCGCTGGCGAAATTTATGGACGGCTATCCCCAGGGGATGGAAAAACTGAAGACCATTAAAACCACCTTCAGAACCGCCACCGGGAAAAAATACGGCCCTCAATTTATCGATCTCAGCCTGGCGATCGGCGAAGAGCTTTTTGGCGTGATCAAATCAGAGTTTTCCAGATATTTATAACATTTATTTTTGCAATACAATTTCCATTGGTCCCTAAACGATTCGTGCTTTCTTGTTTGACACCCTAAGCGCAATTCACTATAACCCTAATTGATCGTAAACAAAATGAAAAATTGGGGCAAGGTTTTAAAATAGTTGCTATTTTTGTTATGTTTTCCAAAATTTAACATGTCTTCTATTGATTTTGAAGGAGGTGTTCCCCCCAGCAACCACTAAACAAAGGAGGTCCGTATGACAGCTACGACTTGGTCGACTCCCAATTGGCCGGAAGACGTACCACACGATATTTCCGGATACGAAAAGCCGCTGTTTTCCGTACTTGATGAATCTGCCAGCAAGTACCCGGATCAGGTATATACCGTTTTCAATGATGCCACCCGTACCTATACCCAGGTCAAAGATACGGCTGATCGCATCGCTAATTTTTTGGCCTCACGCGGCATCCAAAAAGGAGACCGCGTGGCCATTTTTCTGCCCAATTTGCCTCACTATCCGGCCGTATTTTTTGGTATTTTAAAAGCCGGAGCCATCTGCGTCACCTGCAATCCCCTATACACGGCAAATGAACTCAATTACCAGTTGAAAGATGCCGGTGCCAAAGCTGTCTTTTGCATGGATCATCCCCAGTTTTATCCGACAGCCGTTGAAGCGATCAAAGACACCGACGTAGAGACCGTGGTGATCTGCGGGGTCAAATCCTATCTGCCGCCAATCAAAGCCTTTATCGGCGGACTTTTAGGAAAAATCCCCAAAGCCGGAAACTACCAGCCGGGCCATCTTTTTTTTGATGATGTGGTCGCCGGCGCCCAGCCCCGGCCGCCGGAAGTCCAAATTAATCCGGCCGAAGATCTGGCATTAATCATTTACACCGGTGGAACTACGGGCGTTCCGAAAGGTGCGGCCCTGACGCACACCAATTTTACCTATGATATTGAAGCGGCCCTGGAGTGGATTCGTCTGGTGCACGAACCGGGTGGCAATCCGGAAAAAACACGCATGGGCGGGTTTCACACTTACCTCGGTGTTCTGCCCTGGTACCATAGTTTCGGTCTGACCTGTGCCATGTTATCCGCCTGCAGCACTGGCAGTCGTTTGATCTGTATTCCGGACCCCCGCGCGGGAAATCCACCGTTTACCGAGGTTCTGAAGGCCGTGCAGAAGTACAAACCGACCGTCATGCCGGCCGTACCAACGATCTTTGTGGCCTTTACCAACCATACGCAGCTTGATCAATACGACCTGAGTTCGCTGCTGGGGTGTTTTTCCGGTGGTGCACCACTGCCGCCCGAAGTTTGCCGGCAGTTTGAAGAAAAAACCGGCTCGGTCATTTTTGAAGGCTATGGCTTAAGTGAAACCGCACCCATTACCACCATCAATCCGACCAACCAGGAGCAACGCAAGGTCGGCACCATTGGCTTTCCGCTACCGGGTACGGATGTCAAGATTTTGGACATTGAGCTCGGTTCAAATGAACTGCCCCTGGGTGAGGACGGAGAAATCGCCATCTGCGGCCCTCAGGTGATGAAAAGCTATTGGAATCGTCCCGAAGAAACCGAGGATGTATTTCGCGAAATTGAGGGGAAGCGATATTTTTTAACCGGTGACATCGGCCATGTCGACGAAGAAGGCTATATCCTGGTTACCGATCGTAAAAAGGACCTGATTATAGTCGGCGGCTTTAATGTTTACCCGCGCGATGTTGAAGATATTCTCTTTCAGCATCCCAAGGTGGAGCTGGTGGCTGTGATTGGCGCGCCGGATGAAAAAAGCGGGGAGGCCGTAAAAGCCTTTATCCAGCTTAAACCCGGCGAAACCGCTACCGAAAAAGAAATTTTCGAATTCAGCAAGGAAAATCTGGCCGGTTACAAACGCCCCAAAAAAATTGAATTCCGGGAAAGTCTGCCGGTTTCCAACGTGGGCAAGATCTTGCGACGGGTTCTGAGAGACGAGGAGCTAAAAAAGTCCGACTAGTTCTGAGATCAATTTCTTGTTTAAAATGAAAACCAATGTGGATGTACTCTGTGTCGGGCATGCTTGCTATGATCTGGTATTTGCCGTTGATCATCACCCGGATGCAGACGAAAAGACCTTTGCTGAAAAGTTTATCAATTGCGGTGGCGGGCCGGCGGCCAATGCGGCGGTGACGGTGTCGCGTCTGGGACTCAAATCTGCTTTTGCCGGATATTTAGGCAACGATTTTTTTGGTCAGAGGCACTTAGAGGAATTCAGCCAGGCGGCTGTAAATACCGATTTAATTGTTCGCAGTGATTCACCGACACCGCTTTCGGCAATTTTGGTTAAACCGGATGGACGGCGCACGGTGGTGAACTACAGAGGTGCTACGCCACCCTTGCCGGCGGACAGCATTGATTTCTCAAGATGGCATCCTCAAGTGATTTTATTTGACGGCCATGAGCCTGAAGTTTCTTTGGCGCTAATGAAGACCATTAAAGGCCCGGAGGATTTCAACCGTCCTTGATGCCGGATCGTTCACAGGGGTGCCCTGAAATTATTGGAACGAGTGGATTACACCGTGGCCTCGCAAAAATTTGCGCGTGAGTGTACCGGTAAAGAAGATCCTCAGCAAGCAGCTTTAAAATTGGGCCAATTGGTTCTGTGGTTGTAATTACCCTTGGCGAAGCGGGACTCGTCTGGCAAAAGAGGATGGCAGCGGCAGCTTGCCGGCATTTTCCATTGATTCGGTGGATACCACCGGCGCCGGTGACGCCTTCCACGGTGCTTTTGCAGCCGGGTTGGCATACGGAAAGCGTTGGAAAGACCTGCTGACGTATGCCAGTGCTGTCGGTGCCCTGTGCTGTACAAAATATGGTGCGCGTCCGGCCATACCAACAGCGAAGGGCCTTTCCGCATTTCTCAAAAAACATCAGAAGAGCAAAAATTAGATGATAGATAAAATAAAAAAATGGGTCGTCGATCATCCGTATTTTTTAACCAGTGCTGTTTTTTTGATCATTCTATTCGTGGGCTGGCGGGTGCTGTACTGGCGGGAGGAAAACTTTACCTTCATACTTCTGCTGTATTTTATTGTCACCCTGGGCATCCGGTTGGACGATATTTCCCGCAAAATCGGAACCCGCACGGAAACCGCCTCCAACAACCCCGATAGTAAAGAAACTCTCATGCAACAATTAAATGATATTAAACACGCCCTTTTAGCGGTTAACGCGACCCTCAACCGGATCCTTGAAAAGACCGAAAAAGAAGATCAGTAGCCCAGCCTGCCGTCAAAATTCTCGCTGACCATCATCCAATCTGCCAGTCACTCGAATTTCATATTTCAACTGCTTTCGCATTGCAAGGGTCCTGCCACAGGCATTCTGATGCAGAAAATGCCATTAAGAGTCAAGAGCAGACTTGACCCCTTACACTTGATGAATTCGACTTTTTACGAATTCATCAAAGTTGGTTTATACAAACACTGATGGAGAAACTTTGAAACGTTTGCTTAGCAGTTTTATTTGACGGACATTAAGCTGACGCTTGCCAGATAAAATTTCCGATACTACGCCCTGGCTTCCAATTTCAGGCAGATCCGATTGTTTTAGACTATGTTCTTCCATTAAAGCATTTAGCGTATCTATCGGATTTCCTTCTATTTCAGGAATATTTTGGGATTCATATGTTTCAATTAGGCTACCAATCGTCTCCATCAACGATGATAATGGGTGGCGCTCATTGTTGCCCACTTCATCAATAAGGCTATCAAGGAGATTGAGCAGTTTTTTGTAGTCTTTTTCATTATGGGGCACAGAAAATATCGTCTGGATATCCGGCCAAACTTTTGCAATTTCTTTAATTTGGATATTCATCATTTCCTCCAAGATCCTCGATCATATTCTTTATGGGTAAGAACATGCCGAATATAAACCTTATGAGTATTGTAGTGTATGGCTGCAATCAAACGGGCCTTATTACCATGGATATTAAAAACCGTTAAATGGCTAACTTTATCAGCACTTGTAAAAGTCTGTCGAAGTTCGGCAAATGAATTAAATTCAGTACGTTTGACGATCCGATACCAAGATTCAAGCGCGGCAGCACAATCAGGACGCTTTTTTGCAAATTCAAGTAAGCGCTTTCGGGTGATTATGTGCATGAAAGGAATCTATCTCATATTGAGATGATTGTCAATAAAAAATAGAACGCAGGAACAAATAGCAAAATTGACAAATTAAAAGTCTGACCCCTTTCCCATCCGACTCATGGCGGAAAACGACGACTCATGTCCCCAGGAGGACGACTCATGGTGGAAAACGACGACTCATGGCGGAAAACGACAAGTTACTTGATTGCGTTTGGATAGAATTAATGCGCATTTTTGCGACAGATTTTTGGATAGGTAGAAAAAGTATTTTTTTAAAACTCCAGAAAAGCTATTCTTCGATGTAATTTGTATGGGCAGCAAAGATAATCTTGCCAAAGAGATCTTTTTTGATGTAATAAGCATATAGTTTTTTTTTCTTATACTCGGTGGCTGTGCTGCCTATCATCCCGTTGCCATTAATGAGGTCCCGTTCAAGCAGCATTCCCAAACTCAAGTAGACGGCAATGTCAGGGTGACGGCGGCAGTCCTGACGAACCAGGAGAGCGAGCAAATCTTTGGCGTCAATCTGGCGCTGCGGTGGGTCCAGGCGGTCTGGGTTGAGGTTGAAAATAGAGACAACCACAATTATTGGCTGCTGTCTTCGGCACTGGATCCGGACTATTACTCTCCTAATGAGATCGCATATAGTAGCCATCGTTGGCTTTCCCTGGGTGTAAACGACAGGATAGACGATGATATAGATGAAGTGCGCAACAGCTTTGATGAAGACATGCTGTTTTCGCAGGGGCTGCAAAAAATCGGATGGGCTAAAGGCATGCCTGCGGTATCCTCGGAGAAATCCCGTCTCAATTTGGGTGGCGATCCCTATTTCATTGACGGCCTTCTGCTCGTATTACTCTTCCACCGCCGTCCGATATCGATGCTGGAAGTGAAATTTTTTGACTGGGAAAAGCCTGTCGGCCGGCATATGTAAAGCGCTATCTTTAGGAATTTAACAATGACATTTTCTGAGAATGAACGGTTGATGGAAGATAACGGGGGAAATCGCCTGGGAATTGACCGGCGGCAGAATGATAACCCGGGGTACGAACCGGAAAGAAGATCCGGCAGAGACCGCCGGCGCGGGTTTGACCGCAGAAGCGGTCTGGGCCGCAGAAGAGGTTTGGAGCGTAGAAGCGGTCAAAACCAAAAATTGCATCCAATCGAACGCAGAGACGCATTTCGAATATAAACAACCCCTGTTATGATATCTTCGCCGACAGAAAGGTAAAAAAGAACAGAAGGAACAGAAGCCTTATCTTGCCGCGATACCATCATCGACGACGAGTAACACAGCCATCGGGCAAGTATCCATGGTAATGGTTATGAAACCAGTTACATTGAGGAGGAGGTATGGCGCTAAACATAGATGCCATTGGTAAAAAAATCGGACCGTTTACCAAAGATTACACCTGGAAGGACACCGTGCTCTATGCGCTCGGGGTGGGCGCCGGGTTTTCAGATCTGGATTATTGTTATGAAAAAGATTTAAAGGTGATTCCCAGCTTTGCGATTACCACGATTTATGATTTAATGCCCGAGCTGGCAACCACCAGCAATGTCAATCTGGTGGGCATTTTACACGGCGAGCATGAAATCATCTTCCACAACCCGATTCCTGCCGAAGGCACCCTTTCCACCGAAGGTTCCATTACCCATTACTATGACAAGGGTAAAGATAAAGGTGCCCTGATCATTGCCGAATTCGAAACGCAGCACTCAAACGGCACCAAATTGTTTACCGGTATTGCCACTGTTTTTGCGCGCCTGGACGGCGGATTCGGTGGTGACGATGCGCCCAAAAAACAAATTCATTTTCCGGATCGAGAGCCGGATTTTGTTGTGGAAGCCGCGCCCATACCGGATCAACCGCTGATCTTCAGGCTTTCCGGTGATACGTTTCAACTGCATGTGGACAGCGAATTTGCCAAAATGGCCGGTTTTGAAAAGCCGATTATGCACGGTTTGTGTACCCACGGATATGCATGTCGGGCGTTGATTGAAACCTTGATCCCGGGTGAACCGCAAAAGGTCAGGCGGCTCGACTGCCGCTTTAAACGCCCCCTGTATCCCGGTGTGCCGATTAAAACGTTGATCTGGAAAATCGATGCCGGCAAGGCGCTCTGGCGCGTCATCAACGCCGAGTCCGCTGAAGTGGTGATGGATAACGGCATATTTGAATACGGCGACATTGTTAAAGAAGAGATTCTGTTTGATGGCCGCGTGGCAATTGTCACCGGTGCCGGCGCCGGGCTCGGCAGAGTGTATGCGCTGGAGCTGGCCAGACGGGGCGCTCGCGTGGTGGTCAACGATCTGGGCGGCGCCCGGGACGGCTCGGGGAAAGGTTCCAAAAATTCGGCGGATCAGGTGGTTGAAGAGATTGAGGCTTTGGGTGGCGAAGCGGTTTCAAACTATGACAGTGTGACCACCGTTGCCGGTGGCGACAATATCGTTAGGACGGCCCTGGATGCGTTCGGTACGGTCGACATTCTGATCAACAATGCCGGGATCCTGAGGGACAAGACTTTTTTGAAAATGGAACCGCAAAGCTGGCAGGCGGTCCTCGATGTGCATTTAAACGGGGCCTATAACGTCTCGCGTCCGGCTTTTGGGCGTGATGAAGGCAAAGGGATACGGACGGATCCTGATGACAACTTCGGCGGCGGGACTCTACGGTAATTTCGGCCAGACCAATTACTCGGCCGCCAAGATGGGTTTGGTGGGCCTGATGAACACCTTAAAATTAGAAGGCGAAAAATACAATATCAAGGTCAACACCATCGCCCCGGTGGCGGCTTCGCGCCTGACCGCGGACATATTGCCGCCGGATTTCATCGATAAACTGGAACCGGAACTGGTGGCACCGATGGCGCTTTATCTGGTGTCGCAGCAATGTCCCGGTCAGCGGCAATATGTACAATGTGGGGAATGGGTTGTTTCAATCGGGCCGCCATTGTGACCGGGCCCGGTATTGTGGTGGGCGATGGGCCGGGAGATTCCGGATCCCGAGCAGCTTTTGGCTCAATGGGAAAATGTCACCACTCTGAAAGGCGCCAAAGAATACTGGAATGCCACCGAGCAGGTCGGTGATGTTTTGCAAGCTTTTACCCAGCCGGCCGAAGATGCCGGCGGCACCGCGCAGGGGGCTTGAAACCGTTGACACGATATTTGATGCGATGCCGAACGCGTTTGTTAAGGATGCAGCCGCCGGCGTGGATGTTATTTTCCAGTTCAATCATAACCGGTGGTGGTGGCGGTGACTGGTATTGTGTGATTAAGGACAGCACCTGCACGATTGAAGCCGGGGTTCACGAAAAACCGGGGTGCACGTTGAAGATGGCAGACAATGATTTCCTCAATATGATGAACGGCGTTCTGCCACCCATGCAGGCCTATACGTCAGGCAAGCTTATCATCAGCGGGCGATATCATGAAATCCCAACTGATTGAAAAACTGTTTAAATTTTAGAGTTAGATGCTTTCGTAAAAAGTCTCAAAGCTGTCATTGCGTTAGCGCTAGCGAAGCAATCTCGATCAGATCACAAGTCCTGAAATACTCGAGATATGCTTCGTCACTTCGTTCCTCGCATGACCGGCGATAGGACTTTTTACAGTCTGTCAAAGTTTCGCCGATTTTGTGCTAGTTTATGGATCTTATTTATAAATAGAGAGAAACAGTGTAAATCCAAAATCTAAAATCCGAAATCCGCAATTCAGAGGGAGGTTTAAAGTATGATCGGTATCACTTCCTATGGTGCCTATATTCCAAGGTTGAGATTGGAGCGTATGGCGATCTTTCAAGCCATGGGCTGGTTCGCACCCGCGCTGATGATGGTCGCACAGGGGGAACGGTCCATGTGTAACTGGGATGAAGATGCCATTACGATGGCGGTGGCCGCCTCCCGCGATTGCCTTTGCGGTCAGGACAAGCAAAAACTGGATGGGCTGTACCTGGCCTCCACAACCCTGCCGTTTGCCGATCGGCAGAATGCCGGGATCGTTTCGTCGGCGCTCAATCTCAAAGATAACCTGATTACGGCGGATTATACCGCTTCCCAGAAAGCCTCGACCACCGCGATGATAACCGCCCTGGAATCGGTCAAAAGCGGTGAAAGAAACAGCATCATGGTGACCGCCACCGACCGCCGTGAGACCCGAGCCGCTTATTTTTACGAAATGTGGTTCGGTGACGGCGCGGCCTCTCTGATGGTCGGCGATACGGATGTAATCGCTGAATACAAGGGATCATATTCCGTTGCCCATGAATTTGTCGATCATTACCGCGGTTCCGATAAGAAGTTCGACTACGTCTGGGAAGAACGCTGGGCCAGAGATGCCGGATACGGCCGGATCATTCCCGAAGTGGTCAACGGCCTATTTGAAAAACTGGGCATCACCATGGATGATGTCGACAAACTGGTTTATCCCTGTATTTTTAAAAGAGACCACCGCAATATCGCCGCGCTGCTGGGTGCCACTTCCGACAAACTGGTGGACAATATGCATGAGGTCTGCGGTGAAACCGGCACAGCCCATCCGTTTATCATGTTTATTTCGGCCCTGGAAAAGGCCCGGCCGGGCGATCGGATTCTGATGATCGGCTTCGGCCAGGGAGCCAATGCCCTGCTTTTCGAGGTGACCGAAAACAGCACCCATCCGGCTGAAAGAAACGGCGTTGCCGGGTCACTGGCGAATAAAAAAGCCATGAACAACTATCTGAAATGGCTCAAATTCAGGGATCTGATTCAGACGGAGATGGGTATTCGGGCCGAAGCACCCACCCAGACCGCCACCACCGTTTTATGGCGCAAAAATAAAATGATTTTAGGCCTGGTGGGCGGCAAATGCAAAGAATGCGGAACCCCCCAGTTCCCGAAGATGGATATCTGCGTGAAACCCGGCTGCGGCGCTTTCTACAGCCAGGCGGATTACGAATTTGCCGATGTGCCGGCCCGGGTTAAAACCTTTTACCGCAGATATGCTTTCGATCTCGGTAGACCCTCCGGCCATATACGGTATGGTGCAATTTGAAGGCGGCGGGCGGTTGGTGGCTGATTTTACGGATTGTGAACTCGATGATCTAAAGGTCGGGCTGCCGGTGCAAATGGCCTTTAAACGCAAAGGGGTGGACAAAGAGCGCGGCTTTGTGAACTACTTCTGGAAAGCCGTTCCGATTCCCGGCGCCATCGAAGAGGGGGATGGGGTGCGCTTTGATGATCGCGTGGCGATTGTCACCGGGGGCCGGCGCGGGTCTGGGCCGGGCCTATGCACTGGAGCTGGCCCGGCGCGGGGCCGGGGTGGTGGTCAACGATCTGGGTGGTGCCCGCGACGGTTCAGGCAAAGGCTCAAAAAGCCCTGCCGATCAGGTGGTTGAAGAGATCAAACGCGCGGGCGGCGAAGCCGTGGCAAACTACGATAATGTGGCCACACCCGAAGGCGGCCGGAATATCGTGCGGACCGCACTGGATGCCTTCGGTCGGGTTGACATACTGATCAACAATGCCGGCATCCTTAAAGATAAAAGCTTTCTAAAAATGGAGCCCGAAAACTGGCAAGCGGTTTTAGATGTCCATTTGAACGGCGCTTATTTTGTTACCCGGCCGGCGATGGCCGTTATGAAGGACAACGGTTACGGGCGGATCGTGATGACCACTTCGGCTGCGGGTTTATACGGCAATTTCGGGCAAACCAATTATTCAGCCGCCAAGACGGCCCTGGTCGGATTGATGAACACCCTGAAGCTGGAAGGCATGAAGTATAATATTCACATCAACACCATTGCGCCCATTGCCGCTTCACGGCTGACCGCAGAGGTGATGCCGCCGGATCTGTTCGAAAAATCAAAACCGGAATTTGTTGTACCCCTTGTGATGGTTCTTTGCAGCGAAGCGTGTCAGGAAAGCGGCGGGCATTTTCAATTGCGGTATGGGTTACTTTAATCGAGCAGCGGTTCTGACCGGCTCCGCCGTTCAACTGGGGGATCAGAATAATCCGCCGACCCCCGAGCTGATCCACGAGAACTGGGGAAAAATCAACTCCATCGACGGGGCCCGGGAGTTTAAAGAAGCCAATAGCGCTGTCTTTGCTCTGATTGCACCGCCCCCTACCGAGCCGGTTGAAGATGAGACAGCGGCGCAAGGGAGCGGCAGCGTTGCCGGTATCTTTGAAAATATGCTTGAAACCTTTAAAGCCGATGCAGCTGCCGGTGTCGATGTCGTATTTCAGTTCAACATCTCAGGGGCAGGCGGCGGCGACTGGCATTGTGTGATTAAGGACAGCACCTGCACGATTGAAGCCGGGGTTCACGCAAAACCGGTGTGTACGCTGAAGATGGCGGATGCCGACTTTCTGGCGATGATGCAGGGCACCCTGCCGGCGATGCAGGCTTACACCTCCGGCAAACTGAAAATCGAAGGCGATATCATGAAGTCGCAACTGCTCGAGAAGCTTTTTTCGTTTGGGAAATAGGTATCCAATCGAAGATTTTGTGGTTTTTTAAATATTAATCAGCTGGAGTATTGGGCATTTTAAATACCAAATTTCAAGCACCAAATTACAAATAAATCTTAAATCTCAATTTTCAATGACCAAAACATCGGAATTTTGAATTTAGGTCATTGTGATTTGTTTGCTATTTGTGTTTTGTGATTTGAGATTTTATAATTTCGTGCTTGAAGAATTGGACATTGCCCAACAATAAATGTTCGACAGTACTCCATCTCTCCATTACTCCTGTAATCTATAGACTTTAAACTAATATATTAGCACACGAATGCGTATTAATTAACAATATTAGAATTGGAGACTATTTATGGCTACCGGGATAAAGAACAAAATCGCCATCATTGGAATGGGATGTACCCGCTTTGGCGAGCGCTGGGACATGGGCGCTGAAGAACTAATGGTTGAGGCCTTTAAAGAATGTCTGGAAGACGCCGGAATCGACAAAAAAGATATCGGCGCCGCCTGGCTGGGCACCTGCTTTGAAAGCATCAATGTAGGCCGAAGTGCCCTGCCCATGTCTCTGACGCTTCGCCTTCCCATGATTCCGGTCACCCGGGTGGAAAATTTTTGCGCCACCGGAACAGAGGCTTTTCGGGGCGCCTGTTATGCGGTGGCATCCGGCGCCTACGATATCTGCCTGGCCCTGGGGGTGGAGAAGCTCAAAGACATCGGCTATGGCGGCCTGCCCAGTTTCGTGGGTTCGGATTCCGGCAGCCTTATCTGGCAGTGGTTTCCGAACATGACCGCTCCCGGTGCTTTTGCTCAACTGGCCAGCGCCTATGCCGCCAAATATAAGGTGCCCGATCAGGACCTCAAACGCGCCATGGCGCACGTCTCTGCCAAAAGCCATGCCAATGGTGCCTTGAATCCCAAAGCCCACCTGCGGAAAGCGGTGACCGAGGAGCAGGTTATGGCGGCCCCGATTATCGCCCATCCTCTGGGCCTGTTTGACTGTTGCGGCGTCAGCGATGGCGCGGCCTGTGCGATTGTGACCACTCCTGAAATGGCCAAAAAACTGGGCAAAAAAGATTTTGTTACCGTTAAAGCCCTTCAACTGGCATTGAGCAGCGGGGAGGAGATGGGCTATAACGACTGGGACGGCGACCATTTTATCACCACCAGCAAATGCAGCACCGAGGCTTACAAAGAAGCCGGCATTACGAAACCGCGGGAAGACATCAGCATGATGGAGGCCCATGATTGTTTTTCGATTACCGAGCTGGTGACGATGGAAGACCTTCATATTTCAGAAAGAGGACAGGCCTATAAAGATGTTATGGACGGGTTTTACGACCGGGACGGGGCCATTCCCTGCCAGGTGGACGGCGGGCTGAAGTGTTTTGGTCATCCCATCGGGGCATCCGGGCTCAGAATGCTTTATGAGCTTTATCTGCAGTTTCACGGCCGGGCCGGCGAGCGTCAGCTTGAAAACCCCAGATATGGATTGACCCATAATCTGGGCGGCTTTCCGGCCATGAATGTGTGCAGTATTGCAATTGTCGGGAAATATAAATAACAGCGGGCACAAGGCACCCGGAGGGAATGTTTGAGGTCTGAGGTTAGAGGTTGGAGGCAATAGACTGAAACGCCTGACCGGTTGCTTTTTGCCTCCAACCTAAAGCGCAGCGCTCCTTAAACGAAGTGCTCCTAACGCGCGAACAAAGTGAGCTTAATAGATGGAGATATTACAATATACCGAGGCGCACCGTAATTTCAGAAAACGGCTGCGACGTTTTTTGGCCAAAGAAGTGACGCCCCACGCGGGTCAATGGGAAAAAGATGGGATTGTCCCCAAAGCGTGCCTGGCAGAAAATGGGTCAGGCCGGCTCCTGTGTACGGAGGTCTCGCCTGATTATGGGGGTTTGGGAGGGGATTTTCTTTACGCCGTTATTATAACAGAGGAGATTTCAAGAACCCATCAAAATGGTCTGGTCACGTCTTTGCACAGTGATATCGTGGTTCCGTATATCACTTCATTCGGTTCGGATGAAATTAAGAACAAATATCTTCCGGGCTGTGTCTCCGGTGACATCATTGCTGCTGTGGCCATGACGGAGCCGGATGCCGGCAGTGATCTTGCCGGTATATCGACGTCTGCGGTCGAAGAAGGGGATGAGGTGGTCCTCAACGGCTCCAAAACGTTTATATCCAACGGCATTATTGCCGATCTGGTGGTGCTGGCCGCCAGAGACCCCGCGGTCGAGGACCCGTACCAGGCCATTTCGCTTTTTCTGGTTGAATCCGGAACGCCGGGCTTCGAGAAGGGGCGTCGGTTGAAAAAAATGGGTTTGTGGAGCCAGGACACCGCCGAACTGTTTTTCACCAAATGCCGCATACCCAAAGTGAATCGCCTGGGTAAAAAAGGCGAGGGGTTTTTAATGCTCATGGGAAAAGCTTCAGCAGGAACGCCTGGTTTGTGCCATCTGGGCAGTTGCAGCAGCAGAACGTATTCTGGAATGGACCATACAGCACTGCCAGGACACGCGCGTATCGGGAAAACCGATTGCGAAATCCCAGGTCATCCAATTTGGTCTGGTAGAAATGACCACCGAGGTAAAACTGGGGCGAACCTTTGTCGATAAACTCATTATGGATCATATCGAAGGTCAAAATGTGGTGATTGAAACCTCCATGGCCAAATACTGGACCACGGACATGGTCAAACGGGTTGCTGATCGCGCGCTTGATTTTTGCGGCAGTTTCGGGATTCTGGAAAAATGCCCGATTGCCCAGGCCTGGCGCGATGTAAGGGTGATGTCCATATTTGCGGGGCACCAATGAGATTATGAAGTCCATCGCGGCCAAATTCATGGGCCTTTAATAAAACCTCATATTCTGTCCCATGGCTGCGTTGTGAATCCCTTCAAAATGCTCACGTACTATCGTGTACGCTCCGCTTTTTCAGTGACTCACGCCTTGCCCTGGAACATAATCTGAGGTTTTAAGACGAGTTCCAGTTTCTAAAACGTTTTGTTAAATTTTTCAGGTCTCATCCTGATTCATAACGTATATGTCTCGACAAGATCATATCTTCAAGGGAGCGGACGGTAATTTTCACTTTATCGACTGGGGCGGGGCGGGGCCATTGGCACATTTTTCCCATGCAACTGGATTATGTGCCGGTACTTATGCGCCCCTGACTGCAAGGCTGAGACCCCACCTTAAAATTTTAGGGCATGGATGACCGGGGGCATGGTGGAACCAAAGCGCCGGCCAATCCTCAAGAATTGAAAAATTGGGATATCTTTGTTGATGATTTAGAATTTTTTTTAGAAAATTTAGGCCAGCCCGTAATTGCCATGGGCCATTCCCGTGGGGCTACAGTCAGTTTGCTTTTAGCGATCAAAAGGCCGGAATTGATTCGTGCGCTTATTCTCATCGATCCCACGATCTTGCCTTTTTCGTGGATGTGGTGGTGGTATTTAGCCAAAATAACGGGGACTTGCCAGGCTTGTACCCATTGTTGCCACGGCCGCTAAGCGGAAAAATGGTTGGCCGAATCGCAGAAGCATCCTGGAAGCCTATCAAGGCAAGACCGTGTTCCAGAACTGGAAGGATGGATTTCTGGATGCTTACATTAAAGATGGCACCGAAAAAACCGCGCACGGAACGATCCGTTTATGTTGCAACCCTAAATGGGAGTCAAAGTGTTTTGCCGTCTGTCCCCATGATATATGGCATCACATCTCTCGGCTTCAAAAACCAACTTTAGTTCTGTATGGTGCGGATTCTGACACCTTCTTGGCTCCGGCAGCGAAAAGATTCAAAGCAAAAGTTCCGGGAACTGCTTTTCGGTGTTTTGAAGAAACCGGTCATTTCGTCCCTATGGAACGGCCGGATGATACAGTAGAAGCCCTCCTTGATTTTCTTAGAAATGAAAAAATCTTTTAATAAAAATGGCAGGAGAAACAAACCGGCCGCCACAATCAGCCGAAGGGATTTCTTAAAGTATCATGGGGGGCAGCGGGTGGCGCTTTATTATTCGGCATGCATGGAGACCTGGTTATGGCAAATCATAAGAGTCGCGTGGCATTTCTAAATACCGAGGATCGAAAATCAGGGGTTTCATTATCCGTAAAAGCACTGGGTATAAATCCGGCAAAGAACAAAAATGTTCTGATCAAACCCAATTTCAATACCGCCGATCTGGCTCCCGGATCAACTCATAATGATACACTGGTCGCCCTGGTAGAAGAGGTTTGGAAGTTGGGGGCTAAATCGGTTAGCCTTGGTGAGCGAAGCTATCCGCTTACCCGATCGGTCATGGAGCAGAAGGGTATCCTTCCGCTTATGAAAGCGCTGGATGTCAAAATTATTGATTTCGATGAGCTTGACAAAAAGGATTGGGTGAAGGTCAAGCCCGAGGATTCTCATTGGCAGGACGGATTTAGGGTTGCGCGACCCATTCTTGAGTCCGAATGTCTTATTTCCACTTGCTGTCTTAAAACCCACCAGTACGGCGGCGTATTTACGATGTCACTCAAACTTCATGTCGGAGTCGTCCCCACCGGTCGGCATGGTTACCACTATATGAGCGAACTTCATCAATCACCTTACCAGCGCAAGCTGATTGCCGAAATAAATGTGCCATTTAAACCCGATCTGGTCATTTTGGACGGAATTGACGCTTTTGTGGATGGTGGTCCAATGGACGGAAAGCGTGCAAAAGGCAATGTCTTTCTGGCCGCCACCGATCGGGTGGCGATTGATGCTGTTGGCTTAGCGATACTGCAATATTTGGGAAGCAATAATCAAATCATGAATACAAAGATTTTTAAGCAGGAACAAATTGCCAGGGCTGTAGAAATTGGTTTAGGGGTAACATCACCTTCAGAGATTGAGGTGGTTCCCGCCAACGCGGAGAGTCGAAAATATCGAGATCGTGTTGTAAAGATATTATACCGCTTTCCATAATAATGTTCCGAACTACGGAATTGGGGCATAAGCGGGTGTACGGTTGTAGAAAAAAACGTTTGAATACCGGACGTTTTTTTGACAACCACTATAAGCCAGGGCTAACGCAGGACGAGCCTTTTTTGACTGGTTCGGCATATTCAAAATTTTGTGGCGGCTTAAGGCTTTGGACAAAGCTATAATCATTCCTCCAGATTGCAGATATGACCAAATCTGAGTATTCAGTTTTAAAAGATCGATAATTAGCTTGCTTTCGGCTTAAAGAAGGGCTATAATCTATCGATTCAATTAAGTCCTGCCTTACAATATCAGGACGGTTTCTTTCTGAAGGAACAATCCATTTGTCAAAGTGGCATCCTCCAGTTTGCGACGTTGAAAATTATTAAGAAAGGAGAATGTTATTATGGCTAATGGAACTGTGAAGTGGTTTAATGACCGCAAAGGGTTTGGTTTCATTGAACAGGAAGACGGACCGGATGTGTTTGTTCATCATTCAGCAATCAACTCAGCCGGTTTTAAATCCCTCAATGAAGGCGACCGGGTAACCTTTGACATAGAGCAAGGACAAAAAGGTCCTGCCGCTGCAAATGTCACTGTGGTTTAACTTCTCATTCCGAGTAAATAAGGGCATTCCTTCAAATAGTGAGGGGATGCCCTTTTGTTTACTTTGAATTAATCCCAGCGCAATTTTTTTTGTCAGATCATAAACAGTCAATAACTGTGATCCAATATCCTTTTCTTTTCACCACTAGCAAGAATAACAGCCAAGGAGGTGACAAATTGGCAAGATCAAATTATTCATTTAAAAAACGTCAGAAAGAATTGGCAAGGAAAAAAAAGAAAGAGCAAAAAAGACAACGCAAACTGGATAAAGACACTAACATACCCGAGGAGACCTCAGATCAGTCTCAGGATGAGAAAATTCATTGAGCGATAAGGAGGAATGATGTTTCAAGCTTTACCAGGAGCGGTTCGGGGCAGTTTGTCCCTGATTTTGTATAGTTTGAACACACTGTTCTGGTGCATACCTTTGTTTATTTTGGTGCTCGCCAAAGCGGCGGTTCCTTTGGAATCCTGGATGCGAAGATGCAGTCGGATACTAAATGCAATTGCCGAAAATTGGATTTGGGTAAACAACCAAAACCAGAATCTGATGGCCGGCAACACCCGATGGGAAGTTCAAGGTATAGAGACTCTGGAACGCTCTGAATGGTATCTGGTTCTGGCCAATCACCAGTCCTGGGTGGATATTCTGGTGCTTCAGAGGATATTTAATCGGAAAATCCCGTTTTTGAAGTTTTTTATTAAAAAAGAGCTATTATGGTTTCCGTTTCTTGGTCAGGCATGGTGGGCGATGGATTTTCCTTTTGTCAAAAGGTATACGAAAAGTGATCTCCAGAAAAAGCCTCACTTAAAAGGCAAAGATATAGAAATAACTCGCAAAGCCTGTAAGAAGTTTAAAAAAATCCCGGTCTCTATTATGAATTTTGTGGAAGGTACCCGTTTCACAAATGAAAAGCATCGCAGGCAGCAATCGCCATATTCTCATCTACTTAAACCAAAGGCCGGCGGTATTGCTTTCGTGCTCGACTCCTTGGGAGAACAAATTCACCGGGTACTGGATGTTACCATTGTGTATCCCGACGGCGTCACAAACTTTTGGGCACTTCTCAGTGGTAAAATCCGGAAGATTAAAGTTCGAGTGCGATCACTGCCGGTGAACCCTGAACTGCTCGGTGATTATGCCAATGATAGGGGCTTTCGGGTAAGGCTGCAGCATTGGTTGAACAACATATGGGCAGAAAAAAATCAATATATCGAAGAGATGATGACTTCATGACTGAGGATGTATGGATTTTTTATTCTCAGTTTGTGTTTCACTCGGGCCGCGATGCTGGGGACCATATCCACTCTTAGGTTGTCCGCTTTAACGTCCCCGAAATTTTGAGCCACAATGATGCAATCGAGGCTTTCCTTATCGATGCCATCCAGTGCCTCTTTTGCTGCCATGGATGCAATATCGGAAGTGGTCAGATCGTCGGTTACATATCGTCTTTCCCTAATGCCGGTAATCTCGTGGAGTTTTTTAATTATATCGGCGTTTGATCGCTCAAGCTTATTACCGTCATTTCCATAGAACTCATTGCCAAGAAAATGAGTGTTCGGTATGGTCGCATGCGGGATGTAACTGCCAGTTGCCACAATAATTGAATTCAGCATTTTAAAAATATTGGATCTCCTTTTTAAAATTATACAAATTATATAGCACCATGACGCAACACACAATGTGCCGATATTAATCCTCGATATAGAAGCGCATGATCGGGCGAGTCTCTGAGCGGCGGGCGCATTCTGTAAATCCCACCTTCGTATAGGCCGAGGCCAGGCCCGTCCAGGCAAAGGCATCCGGTATTTTATCTTTTCTGGGTTCCACCGGATAGGCTTCCACAATCGATCCCCCCTTGTTTTTAACGTAATCAACAGCGGCCTTTATCATTTGAGTGCTCAAACCTTTGCGGCGATATTGCCTTTCCACAAAGAGGCAGGAGATCGACCATATCGGCAGCTCGTCGAGCGGTTTGAGGATCCGTGAGCGCCGTAGTGCCGGGAAGTGATCACGGGGCGCCACCGAGCACCAGGCCACCGGCTGTCCCCGGGAAATACCCAGGATCCCGGGGATTTCACCCGAGTCAACGATGGCCTGCATGGCCTGGCGGTTGCCTTCGCCCTTCTGGCTTTCGAATTTCTTGCGTGTCAGCCGCCAGAGCATGCACCAGCAGCCCCCGCAGGCGCCGCGTTCGCCAAAGAGGGTTTCGAGATCAGACCATCTGTCTTTTGTTACCGGGACAAATTTCATTTTGATATCTGCTGAAGCCATTGTAGCACCTACTTCATTTTCTCGAGCTCCATTTCTTTGAGTTTTCTTCTGAGCACTTTTCCGACCGCACTTTTCGGGAGCTCGTCGATGAATTCAAAAATTTTGGGGACTTTATAGGCCGCCAGTTTCTCTTTGCAGTATTGAGTGATTTCTTCTTCCGTCAGGGTTTCGCCTTCTTTTACCACGATAAATGCTTTAACCGTTTCCCCTCTGTATTCATCCGGCACCCCGATGGTGCAGGCTTCCAGAATCTTAGGATGCGCCATCAGGACATCATCCAGTTCGAGCGGGTAAATATTGTATCCGCCGGCAATGATCATGTCCTTTTTGCGGTCGACAATCGACAGGTAGCCGTCATCGTCAAACACGCCGATGTCACCGGAGTAAAACCAGCCGTCTTTAAGAACATGTGCGGTTTCTTCGGGCCGTCTGTAATACCCCATCATGATCTGAGGGCCTTTGATCAAGATTTCTCCGGGTTCGCCGGGGGGGAGTTCTTTTTCCGGATCGTCGATGCTGACAATTTTGACGTCCGTATCCGGTATGGGGACACCCACAGTTCCCGGCTTAGCGGTTCCGCCCCAGGGTGTGACGGTGGCATAAGCAACCGTTTCAGTAGAGCCGTAAACTTCACACATCGTGGCTCCGGTTAAATCCTTTAAATCCCCGATGGTGTCGGCCGCCAGCGGTGCGGCTCCTGAAAAGAAGCCTTTAATCGATGATAAATCCATCTTTCTGAAATTGGGATCAGCCAGCAAGCCGACAAACATCGTCGGTACCCCGGGCAAAAACGTCGGTTTGAATTTCTTTATAAGCTTAATGTTAATCTTCGGTCCCGGCCGGGGTACCATGATGTGCTCAAAGCCCTGCCAGGTAACCAGATTCTGCATGGTTGCAAACCCGGCCGCATGAAAGACCGGATAATTTCCAACCAAACGCTCTTCACCCTGGTTTAATTCCGGAAACCAGGCAGCGAACTGCTGGACATTGCAGCTTAAGTTGGCATGGCTGAGCATGACGCCTTTGCTGACGCCGGTGGTCCCTCCGGTGTACATGAGTGCTGCCAGCTCATCCCATTTACTTTGGTCTTGTACCGAATCCGCTGAATATCGGGCGATCAGATCATGAAAGACCAGAACGTCATCGTTTGGTTCAACCTTGCGGTACATGTCTTTTTTAACCAGCGGGAAAAGTTGTTTTTTGGGGAACGGCAGATAAGAATTGATGTGACAGCCGATGATTTTTTCTACGTTTGTGTTGGACTTTATTTTTTGCATTCGCGGGATCAAAAGCGTGAGTGTAATCACGAGTTTTGAATCTGAGTCATTGAGCTGATATTCCAGCTCCCTTTCCGTGTAAAGGGGGTTGTTCTGGACGGTAACGGCCTCAATGCGGAAGATGGCCATATTGGCTATGATAACCTGAGGGATATTGGGCAGGCAAACAGCGACTTTATCACCCGGTATGACATCCAAATCCATAAGGGCTCGGGCAAACTGATTGACGCGTCCGTCCAGTTCTTTGAACGTAATTTTTTTGCCCATGTAGTTTAACGCCGTATGGCCCGGAAGTCTTTTTGCGGTCCGGGTGAGTGCTTCCGACAGGGTCAACTTTTCGTAATCCAGGGTTTTCTTGACTCCGGGAGCATAGGATTTGTGCCATCGTTTTTCTTCCATTGTAACCCCCCCTTTCCTCATCTCAAATAAAAAACTCCATATTTTGTCCGAGAGCTGTGTTGTCCCCGCCGGTGTAGGCGGGATTACACGTCTGATTTTATTTTAATCAAGGAGTTCAATAATTGCTACAAAAATGAAACGGAGCTAAAAATTTTTGCATGATCATTGGAACGGGTGCACAACCGGCGGCGGAAAGAGCGGATAGACGGTTGAGCGGTAAATGCGAAGAGATGAGATTTGCAGCTGCAATCTGAAGCGCCGAAGCCTGCAATCGGGATGGTTGCACCCGTTAAACATCGCAGTAAATCTGCCCACCGATGTTCTTGTCGTTTGGAATCATAGGTATACCATACTTCATTCAGATGCAAGAGCGAACGCAAATAATCGATGTGCCAGTGCGGACGGCTGGTGATTCGCGCATGATGTCTAATTCGGGCGTTAAGGCCTCCGGGGCCGAAGGCACTGCCCACATAAACATAGTAACCGGATTGGACAGCAAGCCGGCCGAGTTTTCCCACTTCAACCCGCTGATCGGAAGACGATTTAAGGACCAAGGCATAGGTACCGGGTAAATTAAGCATTTTTTAACTGGAAAAGTTCTAATTACTAAATTTGATAATCTCGTAAAAAGTCTGCCAAGCTGTCATTGCGAGCGTAGCGAAGCAATCTCTATCAATCCAAGTCTCTGAAATCATGGGATTGCTTCGTCACTTCGTTCCTCGCAATGACCGGCGATAGGACTTTTTACGAATTCATCAAATTTAGACACTTTAGTTCATTTTAGGGCATTTTAGGGCACTTCCGATAGCTTCCCATATAGCCGCTCCGTATTCTCCGAAACAGCGGCAATGACCTCTTCTTCAGAGATATCTTTGAGCGCTGCAATGGCTTTGACGGATTGCCAGATATTTGCCGGTTCATTGCGCTCGTTCGGAAAGGGGCCCAAAACCGGGCTGTCGGTTTCGATCAGCAGACAAGAAAGCGGCAGCGGCTTGACAAGTTTTTGCTTCTGGCGGGAACGGGCCACAGAGGGTGGGATTGAAAAAAAGTATCCGGCTTCAACCGCCGGCAGCGCGGCACTGGATTTGCCGTCAAAAGCATGCATTTGAACCCGGACGGCGTTGTTTTCAAGCAACAGAGCAATCGCGTGGCGACCGGCGGATCGGGAATGGATATTCAACGGCAGATTCAATTCCTTTGATAATTCAATAAATAGTTTAAGTATTTCTCTCTGCAGCTCCTTGTCTGACTCTTCCTTGACCACCCAGTAATCCAGTCCCACCTCGCCGATTGCAGCCAGGCGGGAGCGTTCTCGGCGAATAAAGTCTACCATCTCAGCCGCCTGGTTTAAATTGAGATGCGTCGGATAAAGCCCGGCGGCCGGCTTCAACATCGGATACGTTTTTGCCAGCTCAAGGTTTTTGCGGGCATCCGAAAGATCTTCTCCAACAGCAATAATCGCATCCACGCCGGCCCTGCGGGCCCTTTCCAGCACCTCAGCTCTGTCTTTATCAAAGCCGGGGTCGCAAATATGGGCATGCACGTCAATTAGTCTGGGTTTTGACAATGTCAAAGTAATCAGGCCTCAAATTTGGGTGATAACTATAAACTTCTTGGAATATTGGAATGTTGGAGCTATTCATATTTTGGATTTTAGATCTCGGATTTTGGATTTAATGACCGACTAAATAGCTGAGCATTAACTTCCAGCCGTTTCAATCCGAAATCCAAATTCGACTCGACTGAGCTCGTCGCAGGCCAAAATCCAAAATCAAGATCGCTCCATTACTCCTGCTGGGTAATGCGCTTCCTTCTCAATAGATGCTCAAACTGTAAATAGAATTTAAATCATCCCCAATTGGGACTTTTTCTATCCGAACCGGTAGTGTTTTTTAACATCTTTGCGTATTTTCCAGGTGCACGACATCCCGGTCGGAAACGTTACCAGATCCCCTTTGCCGACTTCCACCGGTTCTTGCCCTTCGGGTGTTACGACAACATCGCCTTCCAAAAAATAGCAGGTTTCCTGGTCGTCATATGACCACGGAAATTCCGAGGATTCTTTGGTCCAGACCGGCCAGCTGAATACACCGAGTTCTTTCAGCTGCTCTTTACTGGGCTTTCGGATCACCTTAATCTCACTCATTTTTGCCTCCTAAGGTCTGACGGTTGTAGACATTATGCCGTTTTGCGTTTTTACAATTCCGCGCTTTCGGAAATCCTTCATGATGGCTTCATATTTTGCCTGGTATTCACCGTTAAAATACAGATCGACGGTTTCTTTATACCAATGAGTTTGCATGAGTTGATCGAAAAATGCATCTTGGTCCACAGTTCTGCGCATCATTAAGGTATAAATCATAATTTTTTTCAGTAAATCGGTGCCGATTTGATCACGATGATTTAAAAAGTTTTTCAGCCGCTTCCGGGTTCTGGATAGGGCTTTGGGCATATCCTTAAAAGGCGGGCCGTGCCCGGGATAAACTATCTCAACATCGAGAGATTCCAGTTTTTCAAGCGATTCCAGCATATGAAAGAGGGCGGCACTGCCTTCAATCCGCAGGGTCATTACGGCCATGTCATTTTTCCAGAGGGTGTCGGAAGAGATCAGGAGCCTTTCTTTTCGGTTATACAGCACAATCCCCTCTGCGGCATGGCCCGGTGTATGAATGACCTTGAATTCATGCGGACCGATGGAGAGAACATCACCATCGTTTAACTCGATCGTGCAGTCGAAAAAGGCGGCTTCCTGGCTATAGTATTTCCACCAGGTGGCCCAATCATCGCGGGTATCTATAAAATGTTTGCCGATCTTATGCAGTGCAATGTCGCAGCCGGATTGATCTTGAATCCGTTTATTGCCCCCGATGTGGTCGCAATGACAATGGGTGCTGATAATGAGTTGCACATCTGATAGATTGACACCCAGTTGCGCAATCAAACCGGCAGTTTCATCGAAGTCGGAGATATAGGCCGTGTCAATTAAGGTCGGGTTTTCAGACCGGTAGACAAAGTGGTTTCCATTGAGAAAACCGCGTTCGATAAAAAACAGGTCCTTTATGATTTCATTGGGTTGCATTTTTCTCCCGATTGATTTGCATCCGAACGAACAGATGGTGAAGGAGTAGCTTATAAATGGGTCGGCTGTCAATGCTGTGTCAGACTGAGTCGGATGAAATCTGAAGGTGATATCGGTGCGGATTACCTGCTGAAAAGTTTAGCAATGGGCTTCCAGACAGGCAACACCCCGATTCCCGACGACGGCATCATGGGTAACACCGGCCGGCAACTCTAATCGATCACCGCTGTTCAAGGTGATTTCATCTCCTGAACCGGGCAGACCGAAGGTGATGGAACTGCGAACCACATAAATCACCTTGTGATAGGAATGACTGTGGGCGCCGTAGACATCACCGGGCCCGTTGGACCAGACATAGGGGTGTAAATCTTCATCAGCCAATATGCTGCGGAGCAATACTTCATCCGGCGATTTTTCGTTCGACCAGCGTATGACTTCAACTTTCGCTGTTTTCATGGCTGATTTTCCTGTTTCTTCTTTCGGATCGATCCGGATAGATCTTGTATAGCGGGTTTTCGTAAAAGCCCGGCATGCGGTAAATGGTGTTTCTTTCAGGGTCCTGATCCAGCTCCAGGACATACCATTGGGTATTCTCTCTTACTTTAACCCACATGTGTCCGTTGGAGATACCGGCATACGTATCGTAGCCGGCGGATATTAACAGGGACATCAACAGCAGGGATAGACTCTTTACAATCGCCTTTTTTTGATTTGATGGTTTCTGCAACCGACTGCCATCTGAGGGGATCTAAAATGTAATCGTAATGGTCGATGATGTGCTGATAGATAAGAATCAATTTGTCCGAATCTTCCGGGTTCGCATCACCCGCAGCCCGGTGTTGATCGCTGTTGCCGATTCTGGATCAAGCAGATTTTGTATCACGGTGCTGCCGTAATCCGTGTCGACCACAAACTCAGAAGGGGCATACACTGTTGAATAATTCGCATTAATTTCTGTTATATTTTCTTCTACAAATTCAGCATAACTTTCCAGATTCCATTTCAGGTCCGGGCTAATGATTTCTGCGGGTATTTTTTCCCTGTGGATTGCGGCACAACCCGATAATAAAAATACCCCAAGCATGCCAATTGTTATGATTTTACTTTTCATCCGTTATTCAGGGAATTTTAGGGTAACCCTTGCCCCCTCATCTTTGGTTTTCATTTTAATCCTGAGCTCGATGCTGTCTTCACGGATGCCCAGTGCCAAAGGGGATTTGCCTTTATTGCCCTCAATATGGGTAATTTCGCGCACTGCGTTAATGATTTTTTCACCAATTTCCGAGCCGGGGGATGGCAGTTCGGATTCCCGGTATTTGGCGGTTACCTTGATATTTCCGTCCGGCGCGCGCATGATGGAAATCTCCTTGGCATTATCGTTTACCCCATGCAGCGCGGCCAGGGCGAGCCATTTTAGCGCTGCTTCATCCTTGTCGCCGTCTCCTTTAATTTCAGACATTTCCTTCAGCGGGTCGTTTGTGGCATAACAATCACACAATTCCTGGACTTTCAGGTGTAAATTCCGCTTTTCTTTCATAATCTTGACCTCCTTCTAGTTATAGCGGTTGTCATAAATATGTTCCGTTTGCCAGATATTCTAACAGGCGAAAATGCAAGGTGTAGACCCCTGAAATTATAATCAACATGACAACCGCTATATTAAACGTTATTAATAACCCAAAAAAAACTCAGAAAACTGCCTGTATCGGAACGTTATTATGTCAAACGCTCTAAACCGCAAAAATAGCTTTTGTGTTACGCTAAGCTATACACTTTTTAGTAAAATTCAAGATGGTTTCAACAGCTAAAACGATTCTTCAGCTGCCGCCGAATCAGGGGTGGATGGTTGCCCGTTCCCGCCAAATATTTCCTGATAGGCGGCTGCTAAAATGCAGGCCTGAATGGGGATAGTTAATACAATGCCAATACCAAAAGCAATGGCGCCGATGCTGCCCATGATACTTGCAATCACAGCCAAACCCAGAAAAGGCCAGAAGTTCGTTTTTACCGTATGGATACTTTCCTGAGAGGCCGGCCAGAAATTCATGTTTTTGTCGACAATCAAATAAAGACCGAACATCAGGAAGGCCTGAGCGGAATACACAAAGCACAGGGAAAGCAATTGACCGATGATCGGAAAGAGCGCCAGTATAAAGGAACCGGTCAGGATGGCGATTCCCCAGATAACCATAAAGAGAAAGGAGCTCAGAAAATAATTAAAGCCCTTGAAAACCCCACCGGCATCCGGTTTGGGCACTTCTTTTCGTAAAAGCTGCAGGGTGACAATTATCAGGCCGGCGATCATCGGGACCGGCCAGGATGCCAATGGTTACCGTGCTCAACACCAGTGCAATAACAGATGCCAGGACCAGGGTTGCGAAATTATTTTTATACAGGGTGAATCCTTCCTCTATCCATTTGACAATTTTTACGTCGACTTTTTGCATCACCAGGTTCCTCCCGGAAATCTAAGAAAACCCTAATTGATCCTAAACAAAATAAAAAACAAGGGTAAGATTTTTATAATCGTTGTCATGTTCCACTTTGTTAGGTTTTCCAAAATAGAATATGTCTTCTATAGATGAGTAGGGCGGGCCACGACTCGGCTGAGCTCGTCGCAGGCCGTGCCCGCCGGATATGGTAGGCACGGTGGCCGACCCTACCTCTATTCGTTTTTTTATTCAGAAAAATCCGCCAATATCAGTTCGTATTTCTGCACTTTTATGTGTTGGCCCCACTGATCGGCATCATGGGTTTGGCATAATCGGAAATTTTGGCGTTCATAAAGCCGGCGCGCAGCATCCAGGCCTTCGAAGGTCCATAAAATCACTTTGGGGTATTTCTTCTTTTTGCAAAATTCAACAGCGGGTGAAATCAATTCCTGACCGAGTCCGGCATTTTGAAATTTAGGATCGACAATAAACCAGCGCAGCCGGGCCCCTTCGGTGTCGGCGCTATGCCCATCAATGACAACTGAACCTGCAAATTTTCCGTTGGCGGTGGCCACCCAGAAACCGTCGCGGTCTTCATCAAATTCACTGATAAAAATCGAAAGCTCTCTGCCCACCTGGGTTTCAAATGAAACATCAAATCCCCAGTGTTCATGGTAATAGATTGCATGGATTTCAGTAATCTTGCCGATCACTCCCCGGGTAATAACCGTGAATTTTTATCTCCGGCATGGTTTAGCCCTCAGACCCAAATCTTTTATCAACACCATTTTAATGGAAATTAGAATTCGCTCTACCGGTAATCTTCGTTTTTATTCCGGCCCATAGGAGATGGATCAGACTGAACCGGGTTACGGATCGTTTTGAAAACCGGCGTCCGGTGAGGATTGAATTGGCCGCCAAAATTCCACTTTCGACAGCCGGACCGATCCCTTCGCCAAGATCCAGGGTCGCCAGACCGGCCGCATCGCCAATAATGTATGCATTGTTCAAGCGCCCGGCCGGCACCGGTTGTCTGAGGTAGTAATTGTGCCCGCGCGGCCGATAAGTATGACCTTCTACCAGGGAAAGTTTCTCCAATTTGGCAATAAAATAATCCCAGTGCCGGCGAATCGTCTGCCGCCTGTTTTTGAGTGCCAGAAATTTGCCGCCGATGCCCACGTTTAGATATCCGTCCGCCTTGGGAACATACCAGGCATATCCGGGTAAATTATTTTCAAAAAACCAGAGGTGGCAATTGGCGTCATGATAATCATATTTGAATTCTTCTTCGATGGTGACAATCAACCGGTGCTGCGATCGGGAATTGACTTCCTTGAAAAAAGACCGGTAAACCGGGCAATGGGTTCCGCCGGCGCCAACCAGGTGTTTGCTGCGATACGAATTGTCAATGATGTAATAACCGTTTTCTTTTCTGATCTGTTGCACGGCGTGCAGCTGCAGGGGTACCGAGGCTTTTTTTAGCAACCAGTGATCAAATTCGGTTCTGCGGATGGAATACTGACAGGTCGGGACGCGCAACTTCCGGCCGCGAACATGAAAAAAAATTTGCCTAAAGGTCAGGATACCGTGCGGGTATTCCCGCACTTTTAACCTGTAGATTTTTCAGCACACCGGGCGTTATCCATCCCGCACACTGTTTTCGGCGTGGGAAAGGCCTTTTTGTCGAGCAGAACCGGTTGAATGCCGTTTTGGTTCAATTTCCAGGCACACGCAGAACCGGCCGGCCCCGCACCTACAATAATGACGTCGGCTTCAAGCATTTCATGTTTTTCCGTCAGCTGATCCGGCAATCCGGGCAATCTCTGCCGGGTTTGGTCATCACAATTTGCCATAGTTGATTGCTTCGGGCCCGAAACGCTCCCGCACAACTCAGCAGGTAAAAGCGAAACATCCGGTAAAAACGTTCACCGTATTTATCCTTGAGTTCAGGCCAGGCGGCTTCAAAGTTAGCGTGCCAGGCCATTAATGTCTTATCGTAATGCGGACCGAAATTGTGCCAGTCCTCCATCACAAACAATCCTTCCATGGCGCATGCGATTTGAGCAATGGAGGGCAACATGCCGTTGGGGAAAATATATTTTGTTATGCATGGGCTGCTTGTGGTTGCGCTGACATTGTTGCCGATGGTGTGGATAAAGGCGATGCCGTCGTCTTTCAGGCATTGGTTGACCTTTTGCATGTAAGTGCGGTAATTTTTATAGCCGACATGTTCCATGATGCCAATGGAAATCACGCGATCATATAACCCGTTAACTGCGCGGTAATCCTCCCGCCTGAGTTTCCACCGGCAGCCCCGCGGCACAACTCGGTACCCAGTTCTGCCTGCTTCTTTGGAAACGGTCACGCCGGTCACCCTGGCACCGAATTTTTCGGCCGCGTATTTCGCAAAAGACCCGTATCCGCATCCTAAATCGAGGACACTCATCCCCGGTTCCAAATTGATCTTACGACACACCAGATCCAATTTGGCCTCCTGGGCTGCATCCAGATTGTCGGCTGTTGCCCAGTAGCCGCAGGTATACAGCATTCTTTTATCCAGCATGGCACCGTAAAGATCGTTGCCGATATCGTAATGTTTTTCGCCCTACCTGATAGGCGCGGCTGGTTTTTTGGAGGTTGAACAGTTTGGATTTCAGGACATGCTGCGCCAGCCGGAACTTATTTTGGACTTGAATATCAAGGTTGACGCGCAGAATTTTATCAATAAACTGATCCAGGGATTCACAATCCCACCAGCCATCCATGTACGATTCGGCCAGCGCAAGTGCACCGCCGCACAAAAGCCGTGAAAATAAATCATTGTTATGTACCCGCATATCCCAGGCGCAATCGCCGTTGATTGTAACGCCTGCCTGCGCCAGCAATTCTGCAAGAACTGCTTGATCGCCGCTTTTCCCCATTTTGATTTTCCCCCCGAGATATTTTTTTGATTGTGCCTTATGGAGCCTGCGGCACCGGAAGCCGCCTGCGCCTGAACGTATCCAGCCACTGCCCCGCCCCTACAAGGGTGATCAAGGCGTCGTCAAGGGCGCCAATAATTGGAATACTGTCAGGAAATAAATCAATCGGTGAAATCAGCCAGATAACCACCAGCCCCGTTAAAATAATTTTACGGATCCACACTGCAATTTCATCGAAGATCGAATCAATTTTGAAAATGTTGGCATAGGGGATCAGAAAAAATCCGCGTTCATCGCCATGCAGTTCCAGGACGTGGTGTTCCCTGACCAGACGGTGGGATATCGCCTGGGCGATTCCCCGGACGATCAGCGGGTCCGGATCAATCGCTTTGCCATATTCGCGATGAACAACGGCAAGCACACCGTCCTCGGTGATAAAGCCCTCTTCGGCGGCGCGTTTTGATATTCGCAAACTGCATATCAGCTCTGAACGGTCATCAACTGCATGCAGGCGATTGAGGATATTTTGCTGACCAACGATATGTCCGTATCGGCTGTATTGAAGCGCAATTCCGATGATCATTGCAAGGCAGCCGATGCCGAATGAAATCGAGGGCCGCGGATCATGAGACAGGGTTTGCATGGACGGAATTAGAAACGCCACCACCATCAGCGCGAATCGACGGCTGCTCTTTTGCTGGGTAAAAGCGATGGCCATGAAGAAAATGAGCAGCAAAATTCCCGGGTTTCGAAAAACATCCTGTATCCAGAGCGGAACGATGCTGCTGAAACCAATCTCGTCGTTTAGATGAGACACATAACCCTTAAGCTGACCCAAAAATCCGTATGAAGCCTCCGCTGCCGGCGGAAGCCCGGCAATTCGTCCGATCAGCAATGCCAGGGGGATGATCAGGAGAAACTGCAAAATAAGATTGATGCCGGCGGGGCGTCCCAGAAGATAGCTTTCCCAGCAAAATCCGACCACGATAAGAAATGCCAGAATTCCGACAAAAATTCCCTGGTTGTATGTAAATTGCTTATCACCATACCAGGGATCCTGTCCCATCAAAGCGATGGCGGCAACATAGCACAGGGCCACAAAAATCCACTTGGGGTCATAAAGGCCGGCGACCCCGGATTTTGCGGTGCTCTCTGCAGCCGGTGCAAGCCGGGGCTTATCTGAATTTTTTGCGGATTCCGTCATAAGGCCCCTGCGTCTTTAAGCTCCTTTTGCAGCACTTTGAGTTCTTTGACCATCGATCTGCGATTTTGTTTGATGCCCTGTATGACCTGTTTGCCCTCAAACCAGTGCCAGCGGTCCAGGATATGGTTATAGATGGATATTTTGAGCGCTTTGGCTTCCTTGAGATTGGCAAGTTCGTCACGGTTTAAAATATCCAGGGCCTTATCCCTGTACACCACGTCGGGATGGTTGTCTTCCTTATAGCCCCCCAATCGCCAGATCAGCACAAATAACTTTGCCTGCTGGAGGCGCAGTTTTTGATAAAGATTCTGTAAAAAGGCCTTTTTTTCTGTGGTACCCTCCGCCTTTTGCCGGGCGTTGAGCGCCTTGCAGGTGCGATCAATTTGCTGGATGAGCGTTTCGGCTTCTATGCGGTAGGCCTGGCGCGTCTCGCGATTAAACGACCGCATGGGATCCACAGCCGCAAGAAAGGCCTGGGCCGAATAATAATTGGCGAAAGGATCTTCCGGGATGGTTTGCAGATAGGATTTGGTGGCGGCTTTGAGTGAAAGTGTTCTACCGGCATCAGATAGCAGTTCCCAGTATCGATAGTGAACCTTTTTCCAGCTTTCCCAGTTTTTTTCGGGCACCCGCTCGAGATTGGTTTCCGCCACCTGAATGGCTTCAGTCAATTTGCCATCGCGAAAGTACAAGCGATCCATTTCCAGCAGAACCTTGAGCCATGGTTTGTCGAATTCTAAAAAAAACGTCTGGTGATCTTCACTTATCGGATCGCCGATGGTCATGGTCCCGAGATCCCGGGTTTGGGGCTTGAAAAACCGATTGACTGGAAACAGAAAAGCCACCAGGGCGGCGGCCATAATGACAAGGCCGAACAAAAGAAGTTTATAAGCGGCAGAAGTTTCGTAAGATCCGATGGCCAGCTCGATGGCCAGAGGATGAAATCCTTCATTCCGGGCGATGGCTATTTTCTCATCAATCTGGATCGAATCGCTCCGGGGCAAAAATCCCGGAGTACTCTGAATCTCTGATCCATCCTGTACGGGAGTCGCCGATGAATCCGGTTTTGCAGGCAGTTGCAGTTTGTTTTGATCTGGATCCATTTCAAAAATTTAGCACATTATGGGGGGTATTCAAAGTCATCTTTTATTCAGACTGACAGCACATCTGTCGATGATCGTCTGTGCTTTACGCTTCAAGTCATTGGCGTACGTATCATTTTTGCCCAGGGCCGTTTCAACAGCGTCGAGTGTATCGTAATACAGATTCCATCCGCGTCTTTCTTTTTCATATATCCGCTTGAGAGAACTATTCTTACCCTCAACAAATTCAAGGGCTTTGGTCAGGCGGTTTGATCCGCTTGTGATGAACTCAAGGCCTTCGTCATTGCGGTTATCTTTGAATAAAGAGGCGGCTTTGAGCCCAAAACGCAGATGAACAACTGTGGCCGGGATTCTGGAAATAAAGCTTCCGGTAAAAGGGGTCAAGGATTTTCTTTATCGCTGCCAGGTTTGCAGAGAGTGTTTGAGCATAAGCAGAAAAGTAAAGTATCCGGATGTAGTCGCCGAGAATTCTTCCGATTTCAGCGGCTTTGATGGCATCCTGTGCAAAGGCCTCTTTATCATGGCGCATAATAAGGCCATCTTTATGAGCGTATGCCAGCCGATTTGAAGGGTTGACCAGGGCAGAGAGAAGATAGGCCTGGTCCTCGGCACGCCCGATAAAAGACGGTGTAAAGGGTCGTTGTCGTCGCAGACTGTCAACCCGGATGCCGTTGGTGCCGCCGGTAACGTGAACCCGCTCGATGCAGGTTCGAATTCCATCGAATTGATCGGTTTTGTAGCGGGTCATCATTTCGGCTTCAGTGGAAATCGCCTGGGGTAGCATACTGAAAAAAATATACTCATCCGGCAAAAGCCTTCGATCCGGTATGCCAACATCCGGGGTAAAAATGGATTGGGCGATATCTTTTTCATTGACCAGCGCACCGGCAATCATACCCAGTTCGATTGGGTTCCCGCGGGAATCTTCACCACTGGCACCCCATAGCGGCGTCATAAAATGCTCAAAAGCGGAAGCGCCGGTTTGCTCAACAAGGTCGTGCTCAGGAAATACCTGGTCCAGATCAATTTTAAAGGTGGCTTTAACTTCGGGCTGAATGAAAATACTCCAGAAGGCCGCTATGGCTTTCAAAAAACTGTAATGCCTCCCATATTCACCGTCTACGCCCATGACTTCCAGTAAACCGGCGGCATTCTTCTGCCCCAGATAATGTTCGGCAGCCGGCGTCAAAACAGTGTCCATGATCTGTCGGGTTTCGGATTCGGTAAATACATAGACATCAATATGGTTAATCAATTGCGTTGGCGACAATTCTTCTTCAATATACGTCCTGACAATATCATGCAGACCCTGATGGGTAACTGAGACAGACAGCAGGCAGGTCAGGCGAGCCTCTGGCGGGACATTTGCGCGTTTGCGCTCAAATTCAATAGCGGCATCGAGGCCCTGAAGACCATATAAAAGTTCATTGTGCTCAGGCTTGACTCCGATCGGAATGGGATGGTCATACCAGTAACACTGGGCCTCGTTGAATACCTTTCTAAGTTTTTGTCGCAGGGCTTGACTATACCGCAGCTCGTTGGCGCAATCCGGTCCGGCCGGCAGTGTCAATAATACATTGGAAGTAAAAATAATTTCACGACTGACATCTTGAATCGGCTGCGGATTCAGACGATTGATTTTAACCCGGCGCTTATGCCGCAGGGCCTTAATAGATTTTTGCGGATTTCGTCTTAATCCGGCGGCCTCCGGGAAAAATAGGCTCCAGACTTTGTCGGCCACCTTGACCTCGTCGGTCCTATTGGGGGTCATCCATAACCATTTAGCGAGATCTGCAAGGCGATTCGCAAACTGTTGATCTGCTGTACCGATCCGTTCTATTTCTTCTTTTATGATGTTTTTGGCTGCCAGATAAAATCGGGCGACCTGCGACCATTCGGAAGCGTTCGCTGCTTTTGAAAGATGTTTATGAGCGCGATCAAATTCCGGATGCGGCTTACCGGCCAGCAGTATGAGAAAGGCAGCATTCAACTTTGCGGCGACCGCGGCCGTATCATCAGATTCGGTATTGAATGCTTCGCTGGGATTAAAAATGGGAAGGATGCCAGCCTCTGACCGGGGCTGCAGCAGCGCGCGACAAATAGATTCAAAATTTTCAAACATAATTCTGCAATCCACAATCCAAAATCCGCAATCAAAAGGCGGTTTTGCCCGACTTGGCCCTCTGGCTCTCCTGTCTTTCTTTCTCGTCGTTTTCGGTTTTCAGCAGCGCTTTGATATTTTCGACAAAAAAGATGCTGATTTGATATTCAGGATTGCCAAATTGATCGGGAACAAGGGATACGACAAGAATGTCGTTATTTTTATCCCAGTACATGGATTGACCGCCTTTATTTTTCCAGTCGATCAGCCGGGGGTCGCCGTATTTGGATTTCAGTGCCTGAACAATATTGGCTTCGTCTTTTTTGAAGTTAATTCTAAACAGCAAGGGGTGCTGGGAATAATTTGAAAAGAGTAATTCGACATAATCAAACGGCAGGTTTTGCTTTGCGAGCATAGCGATACATGAGTTTCACGATGTTGTGCTCGATTCTTTCTCCCGGTGGGGTATTCAATTGCCGGTTTAATTCATTCAAAGAAGAAAAATATTGGTCAAGGAAACCGTAATAGTTGATTTCCAGATCAATTATACCGCGGCCTTCAATGGCATCACGGCCCAGCCGTTGACGCAGATCGTTGCGTATGCTTTTGGACAGCCTCGAGTTTTTGCCCAGATCAAAAAACGTAAAACTATCGGATTGCGCCTGGACGCCAGGGTCCTTGGCAGGTTCCTTTTTCTCGCCGCAGGAGGGAAACACTAAAAGCGTCAAACCCATCACCAGCGCGCATAGGGTTGGCTTTGGAATGCGGTGTATTCTAATGGGTCGCAATATCATTAAAAAATTCTCCTGAGGGGTTTATCAAATACGAATAATAAAGAAATACCCGT
>PVMK01120723.1_pt1 | contig 39754 bp, 43 predicted proteins | sample 1853481 | NCBI WGS metagenome assembly PVMK01 (sample SAMN08533507, study PRJNA380276) | Marine sediment metagenome, whole genome shotgun sequencing project.
AGGCAAGCTGAGGTAGGGTCGAACCCCATTCAATGGCAATGTCGACCATAGGGCCGCAAGACTGGTGCCGAATTGGAGTTTTGGTACCAAAACGTACGTAAGCCTTTAAATTTACCCGGTGACGCCTGCAGTTGACAGTCCGCGCAGATACGCCCAATAGGCCACGGAGATCTATTATTTTGGAACTGGCGCCGAAATCTGGCACGGGCGGGGCAGAATGTGTGGCTCTAGGCTGGCCGGGTAATGCCCAGTTTTTTCATGCGAGCCTCGAGCGTCGTGGGCTTGAGTGCCAGGATTTCGGCGGCGCCCCCGACGCCGCGAATTCGCCATCGGGTGGAATCGAGTACAGATTCTATGTGAACGTGTTCAACCTCGTTCAACGATCTGAGCTTGTCTTTGTACTTTGAGTTACGCCGAAGGTCCATGTTATCAAACTGCAGTATTGAACCGTCGCTCCAAATTATCGCCCGCTCTATGCTGTTCTTGAGCTCGCGCACATTGCCAGGCCAGTCATGCTGTTGAAACGCCTCCATTGTTTCCGGCGAAACAAACTCGATCTTCTTGCCCATCTCTGCTTCGAACTCGCTTAGGAATGCCCACACCAATTGCGGGATATCGTCAACTCGATCTCTCAATGGAGGTACGTTGATCGGAAAAACGTTCAGTCTGTAATAAAGGTCTTCGCGAAATTCGCCGTCTCTTACGCGGTTATCGAGCTGACGGTTTGTAGCCGCAATAACGCGCACATCGACCTTTTTCGTCTTCGAACCTCCGAGGCGCTGGAACTCGCCGTCCTGTAAGACGCGCAACAGCTTGGTCTGCACTTCGATGGACAAGTCGCCGATCTCGTCCAGGAATAACGTAGAGCCATCAGCCAGCTCGAACCGGCCGGCCTGCCTGGTCATGGCACCGGTATACGCGCCCTTCTCGCGACCGAACAGCTCTGCCTCAACCAATGATGCCGGGAGCGCGGAACAATTTACCGTAACCATGGTATGTTCGCAGCGCTGGCTGTTGTTATGAATTGCGCGTGCAATGAGCTCCTTGCCGGTTCCCGTTTCTCCCTGAATCAATACGGTGGAATTGGTTTTCGCAACCTGCTGAACGGCCTTCAGCGTCTCGCCCAGTACTTTACTGTCGCCAATAATCTCATCATAGTTGAATCTGGTCTTTATATTCTGACGCAGATAGGCGTTTTCCTGTTCCAGCTGTTCTTTCTGTTGCTGGCTTTCATAGACTGCTTGACGAAGCACTGTCTCCCCTTTGCGCCGGTCTGTAACGTCAATCATGAAGCCTTGAAGCGTTGCCGGCACGCCTCCAATTTTCGAGACGCTGACAATGTCCAGCAAATGGACGACACGTCCGTCCGCCGCGAGCATCCGATATTCGAATTCGTATTGGTCAAATTTTCTTGCGGATTCCTCGCAATATTTAGTAGCGAAATCCCGGTCTTCCGGATGAATGTGGTCCGGCCAGAAGTCCGCTTCGTACCATTGCTGCCGGCCATAACCAAGGATTTCTTCAACCTGCAACCCTATAAAGGTGAATTGGCAAGTTCTTGCATCCGCCCGCCACGGGATCGCATTGGTCAGTTCAAGAAACGGGCGGGTGTCCACTTCGGTTTCTCGAATTTCATCCTCCAGTTCATCGCGGCTGGGAACTGCACGCGCAGTGGCGATAGAAAAACTACCTTGCGGTGTGTGGATATTACGCAGACTGATGGCACAAGAAATCTCGGTCCCATCTTTACATCGCGCAGAAATTTTCAGGCCCGTACCCATCGGTCGAATTCGGTTTTCGTCCATGAAATCGTGGCGATAGTGCTTGTGTTGTTTACGGAAACGCCGGGGAATAAGCATTTCAATGCTTTGGCCAATCATGTCTTTCGCGGAATATGCAAACAGTAACTCTGCCTGAGAATTGGCGAGGACAATTTTGCCATCACCGGAAACGACAAGCATGGCGTCCGGCGTGAACTCGATCAAACGCTTGATGAGATCAAAATTGTCTAAGTTCTGTACTGCACTGGGTAAAGCCGCCATGCGTTGTTGGTATTCTCAGGCTAACTATAAGTGGCTCACAGTATCCCCAATATCTTAGGGAATGTCCAAAGTTTTGTGCCTCGGTTCAAGGAAATTTGGACTGGCCTAAGTATTTCAGGAAATTAATCCAAAATATTAGACTTTTGTGAATATTTAGAGATTATCTCTAAAATAATGGATATATCAGGGTGAATCTTGTGCACCGTTCGACGCCGCCAGGCCATTCTGATCACAGTCCTGCAACCCGGCTGTTAATTTGGAAAGATCGTCGACAACGAGGTGGGACCGTGACCCGCGCCTTATCGCCCGCGGCCGCGACGCAGCTCGGCCGGGCTCGCTGTCACAGGGATGTTGGAGCGTCTCCAATAATTTGAAGATGTGGGGGCGTCCCCAAGATTTAGGAATGGAAAGAATCCTTTTTTCACCAGGTCGATGGGACCCTGCATCGACTTACCTTCGTAGACGGGATCAGCAGACCGTCGTGGCACTACTCGATGCGCATGAGCCTGCCATCCGGACCGAAGTGCAGCACTCGTTTGGGTTTCCCCCGTTTGTCATAGATCCAGGTGTCACTGCGCGCTCCGTCGGCTCGCCACATTTCTTGAGCACTTCGTATTTCCCGGGTCCGTCTCGCACGCCGTCCTGAATGATATGGCTGCCGCAGCGCATGGACGCTGCTGATGCAGGCATGGCCACGATAAGGCCCAGGACCGCACATCCCACCAGCGAGTATCGCATTTTGATCATAGTGTCTCCCTCCATAGTCCCGGGCTAGCGATCCGGGATCTCGTAGCTCAGCTTCGGTAACACGACCAACCCAGCCTCGGTCGTCACAACACTGCCAGTTGCCATATCGGCCAGCAACGCGTGCAACGGCGAGCGCACCACCAGCTCACTCGAGCCCTTGATGCCCTCGAACTCCCCGGTTCCCGCAGTCAGCGTGAATTCACCGCGACAGCCAGTCGGATCACCTTCGCAGGTCCACTCGGCATATACGGTATTGCCTTCAGAAACAGCGATTACGCAATATCCGTAGCCGGACAAGGCTTTGGTCTTCAAATTCACTTTCTGGATGGCCGGACACCGCACAAAGGCCTGATCCAGTTCACCCTCGGCCGTCTCGATATACATGATCCCCTCGAAGTCCGCCATGAAGAGCATCGTATCGGGTGCTACCTGGAAAACCCGTCCCTCGCCCTCATATGGGATCATCGCCGTCAGTGATTTCATTTCAGCGCTCACACCCGTCGCAAGGCCCAAAAGAATCAGCCCGGCGACTAGGCGAAGTGGTAATAACAAGGTTTGCATAAGTGTCCCTCCTCTCTGGCCAATCAGATGGCCGCTATTTCGCATCGCCGCTTTCTGGTGAGGTCGCTCACCCTATGAAGCCCGGCGGCATTCGGACGCTTCATCAGTTATCCAGCAGGTCGCCCCAGTCGGTGCGCTCCCGCATCGTATCCAGCGTCGACGGATGGACGACGCTGTTGCCCTCACGCAGCTGCCAACCGCCGCCGAGGGCACGGTAGGTGGATACCAGAGAAGTCGCAATCCGGCCTCGCGCGTCCGCGAGCGCATCCTGCTGGCCGAGCAGCGAAGTCTGGCTGTTCAGCACACGCTGATAATCGACCAGCCCTGCCTCGTACTGATCCAGTGACAGCTCTACCGAGCGCTGCGATGCGGCGACGGCCTGTTCCAGGTATTGCACCTGTTCCTGTGAGCGCAGGAACCCGACCAGACCGTCCTCGACTTCCCGGGCGGCATTCAGCACAACGAATTCGTAGGCAACCAGCAGTTGCTGAAAGCGTGCATCCTGTACCCGGACATTGTTCTTGATGCGGTCGTAGTTGAAGATGTTCCAGTTCACCAGCGCTGTGACGAATCCGCTACCGCTACCCGATTCGAACTGATCAGAAAATGTCTCACCTGCGAGCCCGATTGATCCGGCCAGCACGAACTGTGGGTACAGGTCCGCCGCGGCCACGCCGATTCCCGCTGATTGCGCGGCAGCGGCCATTTCTGCGGCGCGTACATCGGGGCGGCGACGTATCAGGTCGGCCGGTATTCCGACTGCGGCGTTCTGAGATGCACCGGGGATCGAAGTCTCGTCACCGAGAATGTCATCGAGCGTGCTTGGCGGCATACCCAGCAAGAGGCTGAGTATGTTCTTTGCCATGCTGATCTGCATCTGCAACAGTGGAATCACGGCCTCAGTGGATCGCAACAGGCTTTGGGATTGCGCGACATCCAGCTCCGAGGTCGCACCGAATTCGAATCGGGTTTCAGCAATCTCGAGGCCCTGTTGTTGAATTGCTACGTTGTCTCGCAGATAAGCGAGTCGCTGTTCGAGTGTCCGTATCGTCGTGTAGGTTAGTGCAACGTCACCGGTAAGCGTGACAAGAACCGCATCATAATTCAGCATGTTCGCCGCGAAATTTGCCTCGGCCGACTCAATGCCGCGGCGGAAACGACCCCAGATATCCGCTTCCCAGGCAATGTCGAAGCTGGTTGCCCAGAAATTATTTGTTGTGTCGATGCGGCTGGTGACGTCAGCTGGCAGACTGGAGAACGGCGGCGCATTCTCGCTGCTCTTTGAGCGGGCGTAACTGGCGCCTGCCGACTGCGATTGCGGATACTTGAGGCCGGTCGCGATTCCAAGCTGCGCTCTCGCTTCGAGTATGCGAAGGCCTGCGACCTGCAAGCTGAGATTCTCTGCGAATGCTGTCGCGATTAGTTTGTCGAGCACGGCGTCGTTGAAGACTGCCCACCAGTCCTGGTATGCGGAGGATGACGTGTCCACACGGGGGTCGTGTGCTTCGAGCCAGGTATCTGCGACCTCGGCTTCGGGTTTCTGAAACTCCGGGCCCACCGCCGCGCAGCCAGCCATCGATGCGACAAGCGCCAGCAGCCAGCCGCGATGTGCAGTCACGGAAACACAGGAAATCACGACCGCGCGCCTACACGGGGCTGGTCAGATATGCCGTCCACGCGGTGATCCGCATGGCGACCATGCTGATGACGTGGAACGGCTTGCCAACGCTCGTGTACACCGCAACGGAGCAACTCGCCCCCTGCGGCAACCTGTCCAGCATGTCCGGATCGTCCAGCCTGACGCGCACGACGTAGCGTCCGGCAGCAGGTGCGCCGCTCATAACCGGAATACTGCCGCTGACGCCGGCCTGTGCCGTGCCGGTCGCCTTGATGATGTGGCTCACCGTTCCCGAAAACACTTCGCCAGGAAACAGCGCAAAAACCATCTCGGCCGGATCGCCGACCTTGATCTTCCGGATGCTGCTCTGGCTGAAGCTGGCGACAATCTCTTTGGTCTCATCCGATATGTAGCTCATCGCCGGCGTCGCCGCGAATGTACGAACTGCCGTCCCGGGCCGCACCTGCAGGTTGACTATGTAACCGTCATGAGGGGCCCGAACCGTTGTCTGCTCGAGTTCCCATTGTGCGTTTGCAAGCTGGGCCTGGAGACTCCTGATGGACGCGTTGGCGCCATCGAGTTGCGCGGTCCAGCTGTCGAGATCTCGTTGCGCTGCCGCCGATCGTTTCACCAGCTGCTTATTGCGATCTACCTCGATCTGCGCCAGGCGTCTGGTTGCTCTCGCCTGCTCGACGGAGGCTTGGAATCGATCGACCGTTGCCTGATACGGGTCTGCTTCGATTCGGAACAGGACGTCGCCTTCACGCATGGGTACCAGCGGCTCTGCGGGCACTTCAATGACCGCTCCGGCTACTTTGGGTACGATCGGAATGACGTACTGGAATACCCGCCCGTCTTTCGTGGTCGGTGCAACGGTTAGCCACGAAAAAATAATGGCGCCAATGAGCACCACTCCGACGCCAACGAAAATCGAGACGTTCCGACTGTTCTTCTTTACGAGCCCTTTACCGAAGACAAGAAAATAGAATGAGGCGTATATCAGGGATATGAATGTGATCATGTGTCACCGCCCTTCGCCTTCAATGCGGCCAATTCCGTTTCCAGTGAGACGATTCGCTCCGACAGATGCGCGCTTTGCATGTCTGACGATCGCGTATAGGCCCAGACCAGAGCAAATGGCCAGGCGAGACCGAGCGTGACTATTCCTATCCAGCCGAGCACCTTGATCGCATCTGCCTGTGGATGCCCGCGGTCTTTCGCGATGTTGCCTGGTATTGGCCCGACCTTCACTACGATCGCGATCGCGGCCGCGATCATTACAGCAATGACAACAAGGGCGAAGATATCGAGAACCATGATTAACTCCGGCTCTTTATTAGCGTAATGAGCGTGGCGTATTCCGTACCGACCACGGGGCGCTTAAATGAGGTCGGTCAGAGATCGACATTTGTCGATGTCGGGGGAAAGCAACGACAGTCGATCTCTGACCCGGCTCTTCGCCTGTTACTTCATCTGCTTACGCCAGTCCTGATCCTGCAGATTGTATTTCTCTGCAAACTCGTCGAGCATCTCCTTCTGTGCGGGCTGCGCACCTTCGTCCCAGCGACCCTGGAGGATGAACGGCGTGTACTCGCTCGCGCGAGTTCCATCCGGTGGCTGCTGTCTGGATGTGCCCGCTACTGCCCAGGCGTCCTCGGCTGACACGGCCATGCGTTCGTCGACGCCATCCTTGGTGACGTTCCAGACCATCATGTCTGTAGCCATCGATAGCGGCCCGTCATAAGTCTCACGAATGTTGTCGTAAAGACGGTAGCGCGTGCCCTCCTCGTTGAGGAAATGATACGCGACGGCGTGAACTGGATTGATCTCGCTCATCACCTTGCCGAATGCCTGCCCTGACGTATGGAATGCGCAGCACGCTCGCCACGCTAACTGCGGTGGCTGGTCGTAGAATTTGACCATCAACTCGGGCCCCATAAACGACTCGTGGATCACCAAATCCGCATCGCGCGCATGTTCGAGAAACCACTTGTTCGGAAACGTGTCGCCGCCAATGACTACCTTTAACCCGGCGTATTCAACGATGTAACTGACCGGACCATCACCGGCATGGATAGCGGGGATAGAACGAATGGTTACGCCGTTTTCCTGATAAACAACTTTGTTGATGCCCTTGTAGTCAAACTCAGTCGTTTCGATGCCCCCAGGGATAGGACCAATCATTGCTGCCCGGGTCATATAGTCCCAGTTGGCATGACGCAGGAAATTGTCCATTGCGTACTTGGTACCCATGTCCTCCCGAGAGCCACTTGGCCCCCAGACACGCAACGCATTCGGGCGTCCGGAAGTCCAGCCACCGGCCCACAACCCGTCGATGTCACCCATGTGGTCGGTATGCAGATGCGTCAGGAACACTTTGTCGAGGGACTCATAGGGAATCATCAACGCCGCAAGGTTCGCCATGGAACCACTGCCGATGTCGAAAATAAACTTGTCATCACCGGCTTCAACCAGAAAGCAGGTAGCTGCCTGACCGCGACGTGCCGCCGGCATGCCGGTGCCACACGCGACCACTCGAATTTCGTCTTCGGCCAATGCTTCCGTGCCGGGGTAGTAGACGTAGCGATCCGGTGCAACCCCGGCAGGGTCCGTGACCGTCCCGCCAGCAGCGAGCGCGCTACCGGCGGCAAACATGAACAATAGACCGACAAGACTGAACGGGCCCAATCCGTGAATATTTGTAGGTATCATTTTTCTTTCCTTCTGAACCATTAAATTAATGAAGCACTAGCGGAGCATCGACATAATGTCGTATTTATCCGGTGCGGCCGGGAAGAAGAATCGGACCCCGATCTCAAGGGTCCAGTCACGATCGCCGGAATTACTGTCGGCGCCGATACCAATGCCCGGCTTGATGTAAATTGCGCCGCCGTTCCTGAAGATGCCCTCGCTGGGCATAAATGCCTTGCCGAACTCGGGGCCGAACCAGAACGAAAAATGGCTGTTTTCCCAGTCGTACACGGGCTGGAACTCGGTCAGGATGTAGAGTTTGTGCTTCTTGTTGATCGGCAACTGCAGGAACCATCGACCTATGTAGCGGCCGACCTGATCGCGCCCGGCGTCTCTGTACCAGTCAAACTCGAAGATATTCATCATCGCGAAGAACGCGCCCGGAGCGGGATACTTCTTGAGATCCCACACGAAGGTAGCGATCGGCCCGCCCGCGACCGTCTCACTTCCGAGAACCGAGTCCGTAGCCGTAGGGAGGGTGACCTGGAGTCCGGGGATGACCGCTCCACCCCATAAAGTGCTGTCCACATTCCAAAACGCTCGGAGTATGGTGTCGCCCATGCCGACTTCCACGCCATCGCCTTCGGCAGGGAGTCCGTTCGGCAAGTATCCGTGCCCCGGCACCGATCCGGTGCAATCGGTATCGGGCAGGCCGGCACAGGCCGCCGTGCCGGTAATGTCAACTTTGCTGCCGAGTGACGTCTCGTAGGTCAATGCGAAGTTTTTCGTCAGCGCCCACATGCCGAAAATCACCAGGTCATCCGCTATCAGGCCATTCTTCAGTTCGGTATGGCGGTAGTACGGCATGAATTTGCTGGTGAAATTGCGGGGATCGTTACCGGTATCCACTTTGCCCACTTTGCCGCCACCCTCCTCCTGCGCCACGGCAGGAAGTGCCAGCACGCTTGTGCAAACGACACACATCATGATCAGGATGAGTCCGCGCGCGCGCGCCGCTGATTTTTCAAGAGAACGTATCAATCTATTCATCTTCAGGCTCCTCGTTAAGGGCGTTCCGGCATGATACGAATCTAGACAATGCAAAGTGCGTGCCAGAGTGCGCCGGCAGAGCTATGGCGCGGTTCTACGCCAGTTAGAGAGGCAAACAACGCTTAAACTTAGTTGAGTCTGAGACCGTGAGGGGCCCTGACGTCCACCATTTCTTGGGGCCTGTCCAAAATAATGGAGCAGAAACGTGCAGTGGTTTGGGATCACGCCTTCCGGCAAGACAGGCAATTTAGGCGTACTTGCCAGACGACGCGGACGCCACGAAAGCAGACTGACTTGAGCCTGGTGTGTCTGCGCCGTGACTCGAGGTCGTGACAATGATGCTCTGACCGGCACTACCAAGTTCTGGAGACGCTCCAGTATCGTGGAGATTTCGCTTCTACCCCGCAGCAACGCACAAAGAAAAATAGAGCAAGGCGTTGATTTGAAGACCGCGTCACTGGTGGCATGGTTGTTGCAGCGTAAACGTGAACAACGACAGGAATGCGAGCGTTCCGGACAACCTGTCCCGGAGCAAGTCGCGGGTTGACCGCAGCAAGAAGGGAGCAATCATGTTCGATATGAAGATCTGCAAATCCGTATGGCTGACCTTAACTGTGACGATTGTGGCGATTTCGGCGGGCGCGTTTGCCACCAGCGTATCTGCGCAGGAGCTCGATGCAAAGACGATGCTTGAGCAGATGAGCGCAGAAATTGCGGGGCTCGATAGTTTCATCGTGCACGGCGATGCTTATGCGGACGCACGACTGAACGCGGGACAGATCATCGAGCACGCATCGCAAGTGACCTTGCGGCTTCGCAGGCAACCCGGGTCTATTCGCATTACGAATCGTAATTCCGAGGACACCAAGGAGATTTTTTTCGACGACGGTTTGTTAAACGTCTACAGCAGCAGCGACAACTTCTATGCGCAGACGGAGATTCCGAAAGGCGTGGAGTCTATGCTGGAATTCGCTGTCAATGAAGTGGGTATCGAGGCACCCTTGCTGGACTTCGTGTCAGCAAACATCGCCGACGACTTTCTGCAAGATGCCGACGAGGTGCGTTATCTGGGCACAAGCCTGATTCGGGACGAGATTTTTCACCATATTGGAATTCGTTCGCAGGATGTGGATGTGCAGATATGGATCGCCTCGGAAGGCCGGCCGTTGCCGGGAAAACTCGTCATAAGCTCGAAATGGGAGGGCGGTTCGCCGAGATTTGTTGCGTTTTTCAAATGGGACACAGCGCCCACTTTCTCGCGTAATTTATTCAGATTCGAGCCGCCGGGCGATGCGATCGAAGTCGAGTTCCTGCATAACCTTCAGCAGTAAGGAGCCACACATGCAACGACGCCAACTAATGAAAGTACTTCTTACTCTAACCACCGGGACTGCGATCGGCGGTTTGTCATTTGCGGCTCTTGCAAAGCCCGGCAGACCGGCGAGTCCCACCAGCGTGGCTGGTGTCCGGCGGCGAACGCGGCGGCGGAGGCGGCGGCGCGTGTACCGCAACATGAGGTTGACCTCGCTTCCCTACGGCTGTTCGGTGACCAGGGTCAGACGCGGAACGACGTACTACTACTGTAGCGGCATATGGTACCGGCCAACGTACCAGGGGACCACGGTCATATATATCGTTGAAGATATTGATTCAGGCGCGAACACGGAGGTGGAGTTCGAGGAATATTAATAGCGTTCGGACATGCCGTCCCCTGCGCGTCCCTCGGTTCCATCATTACATCAAGCTTCGTCTCACAACTGTCAGCTCAGGATGATGGCCGATTATTTTTTGTCGTGTTGATCGCGCAAGGTAGAGGAACTTGATTGGTGAGTGAAGCATTAATAATACTTAACGGCAAGAAGGCCGACCGGCCCACGGCCGAGATACCGTTCGCGTGCCCACCGGACTGACTGTCGGCCAAGTAACTGTGACGTACGCCAAACGATCAATGGCCGAAGCCCAATGTAAAACGTGCAAACACATTCAACTCTTCCTGCTTGCGCGTCGTGTTTTCGAGCTGTTCGAGCTCCCTGCGCCAACGTCCGCGTACGTCGAGAGCGAGATTGCGGCTGCGCCGCCACATGTAACGAATTTCGAGCACTTCCTCGTTCTCGCGGTATTGGGGCGACAACAGCCAGCCGGCGTCGGTTCGGCCGTAGTTGATCCCGACGCTGTGATCCGGGCGAAAGTCCACCATACTGGCTGAGACGAGCCAGGCGAATCCGTCCGTATCACCGTTTCCGGCCAGCCCCACCGCCGTGCGCGTCGGGGTCTCCGGGGCGTAGCCGATTTCGCCCGCGATATTCAGGCGCGGCCCGGTGGATCCCTCGGGCCAGCTTGAGGCGAATCGGCCGACGAAGCCGGTGTAATCTTTGATGCGTCCGTTCCGGCTGCCATCTTTCATCAGCGATCGGGGCATATAGGTGATATCGAAGCCCTGTTGATTGATCGGTCCGAACCGCCGCACATTTTCCCAGGCGAGAAAGTACGTAATTCTCGAGTCATCATCATTGAAGTCGATCGGGCCGCGCCGGATATTGCCCGTGCCGTCGGCCTGATTCTTTTGCAGAATCAGGTGGCCGGTCCAATCGTTGTTGACATGTAAAATGCCGTGCACACCATCAGTCCAGTTCACGTTCGTCCCGCTGCTGTCGTTTCGATCCAGCGACTTCGCGAACACGCCGGCGCGACTGACGAATTTTGTCTGTAACCGTCCGATCGCGACATCAAATTTTTTCCGCCGAAAGCTATGGATATAGAGTTCATCGAAGGTGATATCACCATCGTTGATACTCGTCCGATTCGGCAGAGTGCCGTCGAGTACAAATCCAGGGTTGCATTCATCTGTCGAGCAAGTGCTCGCTAGCCGCGCGCCGACGATGAGCTTCTCAGCAATATTGTAGGTGCCACCGATTCTGAATCGGCCACGCCATTCCGACGACGTCTGATCGGTTGCGTCCCGATTGTCCGTTTCGGTACGGGTATAGCCAGCTCGCAAGTCGCCTTTGAAGTTCCACCCGTGGGTGTCGCGGCCCGCCTCTATCGAGCCCGCTGAATCATCGAGCGAACCGCTCGCTGCGTCGATTGCCTCGCCAGAATCCGCATTGTCAGGATTCGCCGGCTCCCCGTCGTCTGCGCGATCCGCGGCGACAACCTCATCGGCATCTGCGTTGTCCAGCAAGGCTTCGGCAACACCGGAATCGTCTTGCTCGGGAGTTGTCATCGCTTGCGCATACGTCGGAAAGCCCAGCAAAGCCAGCAAGAAGATGAAATGAATACGCGCGATTCGCATGTCTTCCTTCTATTTAACAGCGCTAATGCAAGACCAGCCACCGCCCGCGCGAAGTCTCCCCTGGTGCCTGATCATAATGCCGACGCCGGAAACGCTTGCTCCAGCGCCATTACATTATCCAGCATCACGCTCACAAGACTGCCCTCAGCAGGCCGATTGCCACACGGCCGGAATACGAGGCTTTTAATACCTATTGCCTTAAGCCGATTCTCGGTCTCTGCAAGGGGTTCGTCCTCCCAGATCATCCAGGCCGCGGCATGCATGGCAAGCGCGTCAGATAGTTCACGCCATTGGTCATTGCCAGGTATTTCGTGCGGTTCCCAGTGGACCGAGCGCCCGTTCAGTCCGTAGCCGCGAACCAGGTACTGATAGACAGGGTGAGAAAAGACAAGTGGGCGATCGCCGATGCGCTCGGCAACGACTTTCAGTCGTTTATCCAGCTCGCCGAGATCTTTTTCCAGCTCCATCAGGCGCTCGCGAAAATCGGTTTCGTTTTCCGGACGGAGGCGAACGAGTGCATCGAAAACAGCGCGGGCCTGGCCGACCGCAAAATCCATGTCCAGCCAGGTGGTGAATGCCGCGCCCTGATGACTGTGGTCACCGCCCGGACCGTGGCTGTGCGTTATCGTGTCGTCCACCGGTATCAACCGGTCTGCCAGTGCAGCCGACGTGTCAACAAGCCGGGACTGCGACAACGTGGCACGCTGAATCCACTCTGCATATCCGGCGCCGTTCAGTAGCACCAGATCGGCTTGCTGATAGTCGGCGATGGTTTCCGCAGCGGGTGACCAGAATGCCGGATCTACATCCGGTGGTGCTGGAAAGACGACCGTTACTGACTCGCCGGCAATCCGCTCAGCAAAATAGGCGAGAGGATAGTTCACCGTATAGACCTGCGGCAGGCCCTTCCCGGCTTCAATGACCTCGGTGGGCGGCTCGCTTTGTGTGCAGGCAGCCACTGCCAGTACACCTGCAAACATCTTGAGTAGATTCACCGACATACATTTCCTGCTGTAAGAGGTCAGGTCAGCACGAAGCTTTCGATGACGCTTGGCCCATAGCGCCAGGTGACCATGGTCATTGCCGCCGCAAGCGTACTGCTCAGAACTACTACGATGAATACTTCCGCCAGCAACATGGAGGCCACGCGCGGGCGCGAGCCTCCGATCTTGAGCATCGTATCGATCTCGCGTCGCCGTAGCCGAAGCGACAGCAGAAAAACCAGCGCGGCCGTCGCGATGGTTGCCAACCCCACAATGATGACTGCAGCCACAATGAATTGCTGGATGGTCAGGATCGTATCGAGCAGCTCATCGATGACGGTGACGGGACGGATAATTTGAGTGGTCGCATCATCATCGGTGTATCGTCCTCTCAGGATGGTGCCGGATTTCTCGTCCCTGGGTACCGCCAGCACGGCCGTGAGTGGATAGCCGGCAAGATCGCCGTGGAAATGAAACGAGTCGACGTTGTCCTCAGTGATTTCGTTATATTGTACGATCGAGGCGTTAGCGACAATGTTATTTTCGGAGCGACTGAGAACACCCGACGCCGCCTCGGGACGCGCCAGGTCCTGATGGCCGTGACCGAGTCCCTCGATGATCCAGGCGGTCTTTACGTCAATAAAAATTGCATCGTCGTCCGGCGTGAACGCCCGTTCCAATACGCCGGCGACTTTCATCTTCAAAGGATAAACGCCCGCCAGGTCGAATACCGTTTCCGGCGAGGAAATCACCGCATCACCCGGCTTAACGCCTAAAGCCTCAGCCACGGTTGCGCCGACGACGCATTCTCCCAGCACCGCCATCGGCCGGCCGGACGCAAATCGCAGATCATGGAAACTGAAGTAATCGAGACTCGTACCGACAATTGGATGGGTTCGACTGCGAAACCGAACGTAAAGCGGGATGGCATCCGCAAGGCGAGAATCCACCACCGATGTCGCCTCGGAATAGTCGATCAGCGCCGGATGTTCCGACGAGAAATATAGGGAGTTCAGCGCCAACTCCAGCGGGCTTCCTTTGGCACCAACGAGGAGCGGCGTCGCCTCGGCCCTTGCCGTCAAATGCTCAGCACTTTGCTCCACGACAACATTCAGCCCGATGGGCAGATATATGATCAGCATGATCGAGGTAACCAGGATGGCCGTCTTCAGGCGGTGGTAAACCAGGTAACGCCACGCCAGAAAGAGCACGTCGCGCATCACATGGGTTCCGCGATACTTTCAAGACACTGCTGCGCCGCGTGTCCATAGAAATCCTTAAAATCGATGACCCGCTGGAATCGATGCAGAATATCGTGGTCGTGAGTTACGGTAATCAAAGTAGCAGTATTGTCATTAGCGTACTGAAAGAGGATATCCAGGACGCGATCCTTGTTGAGGGGATCAAGATTGCCTGTCGGTTCATCGGCCAGCAGCAATGGTGGCTGTACTACTAAGGCCCGGATCACCGCGACGCGCTGTTTTTCGCCCTGAGACAGTTGATCGGCATAGCGGGAAAGCTTGTCACCAATGCCCACGCGTTTCGCGATCGCTTCGGCATGCTCACGAACGCCTGTACCGAGATGAAGCGTGCGGTTAATCCTATACGGCAGGAGGATATTGTCGAGGACGTTCAAGTATTCGAGCAACTCGAACTCCTGGAAAACCAGTCCGATATTCGCGATTCGAAAGTCACGCCGGGCAGCGTCATGCAGCCCGGAGACCTTGTAACCGTTGGTAGTGACCTGGCCTGATTGCGGCGTTGCGATACCCGCGATCAGGTTGAGCAGCGTCGTTTTGCCCGACCCGCTCGGGCCGACGATGGCAACAGTCTCGCCATGAGCGACCTTTAACTCAGGGATCTCCAGTGAAAAGTCTCCCTCATCATAGGAAAACCGAAGATCCCCGATTTCAATCATCAGCGCTATTTGCCATGAAACTCGTCGAGCCTGTCTCTCAGCAATTCCGCCCAGGTACCCATCATCCGGCGCGCATCGGCTCTGTTCGTAACGCGGTTGGTGTATGACAGATGGCCGGCCACACTGCGCGCGGCCTTCCTGTCCGCCGCCCGCGCGAGAATATCCCCCGTCACCGAGTCGTAGAGCTCAATGTAAATGGTTGCCGCTCCCGCAGAGGAGGTATATGTGCGGCTTCGACCCGGCCGGCATGGTGTCAGGGGCTGTAATGTCGAGATCTATGATGCTGGGGCGCACCAACAGAACATCGTCGCCCGCAGCCTCGACAATCTCGTAGCCACCATCCCCGCCGAGCTTCTCCGTAAATACCTCACGAAACAGCTCGGCTACATCCGCCTTGATTTTCTCCATATCGCCGGATGAGATGCTAATGCGTGACCCCGCCTGTTTTTGATCGCGCTTCCAGTTCTTTTTGAAACCCACATAACAGTCGAGAATCATTATCTTGTCATAGACGCTGAAGTCTGCGTCCGAATCGACGTAGGCGACTGCAACCTTGCGGTCCGGCACTAGCGTCAATCCGTCATGCGTCTCCTGCGGGGGCTCTTGTTCTTGGGCAAAAGCTCCTTGCGGCGCCGATAGCAGCAAGGCCAAAGAAATAACGACCGCTGCAATCCCAGTTCTTGTCAGCTCATCTCGCTCGTGTTTCATGGTAAACCCCCATCGCTACAAATTAAGTGCATCGACCTGATCGCTCAGGTCTCGATGGATTCGCTGCAAGTTTCGTTCCAGATCGCCTCATAAAGGATCCAGCTCTGCAGTTGGTATTGGTGAGCTGAACCCCTTCGGCCCTGCGAAGACCTCCAAAATTTAGGGCCGAGCCCATTATTTCGGAGGCCGACATGGCGACCAGAAGATGTACTAGGCAACGATTTGCAGCTGCAGGGCATCGCCGCTGTTACCGTCCTTGTTTGTCCGCTCCCCCCACAGCAACTCCGCTCCGGTGTCCACACGGGGAATGGGCGAGAACAGCAGATTGGCGGTGATGCGCTCGGTCTGGTGATACGCGTCGTCCGGCCGAAAATCGAAGTTGTCGACATCGGTGAAACCTGCCACGAAGGTCGAGCGCATTTTTTCAGACCACCTCGGCGCCTGCTCGACCTGGGACAATGTTTGCCAGGATGAACATCGTCAATTTGCTTGTGGATGTTTTGACAACAAATTGTGCTTCCATCTTGTGACCCGTTTAGATTTCCAAGCCCTCAGTTCAAGACGTATCGCAACGTCTGTGCCAGAGTAGAGGCGCCCCTGCGTCAATATACAGCCCTGTGCCCGTAGTCCTCGACGGCGCCAAATGCAATGGCTTTGGCACGGATGTTGCAGCATGAGTTCATGAATCGACGCTCATTGCAACGAGAAAGCGTTTGAACAGTCACCACCGAATTCGCATGTTCTGGAAGGTCGCCATCTATTACGGCATCTGTAGTGCCTTGCTAATTTTCGCTGGGCTGACTCAGCCGACATGGATGAAGTACCTGCCATTCGGCGGTCTCGATGCACTGCAAAATAGTATGGCGCTCTCCGGAAACGGGACTCTTGCCGAGCAACTGCTCGCGACGGATCGGCCAGAGTCGATATTCGACGACGCAATGAATTTGATTTCGGCCCTGGCAGGTTCTCTTATCATCATGATTCCGTTGCGCTGGTTGTACATGACAGAAGGCCTGCTGAAATCCTGGAGCCGGGAACTCGCCGCCAGTCTGCTGGTGTTGCCGCTCGTGGTCACGGCGATTGTCTATATCGTAAAGTACAGCCTTCCTCTGGCCTTCGCGTTGGCCGGTATTTTTGCCGGCGTCCGCTACCGCACTACGCTTAAGAATCAGTCAGACGCATTTTTTACTTTTGCCTGTATCGGCGTTGGCCTGTCAGCGGGCACGCGCTCTTTAGGCATCGCGTTGGTCCTGGCAGTCTTTTTTGCATTAACGATGCTCGCAGCACCACCGGGAATTAAGCATTCGGGGATCGGATCTTCGTCTAATACTGTTAAAGAAAAATTTTGATATTTGTCAGGAAGATCCAGGTGAAATGTCAGGGCGAAAACGCGCGCGATATCGCAAAGGCAGAAACCGGACATTGACATTCTCAGGGACGCAGAATCAGGCACCGCTTCAATAACTATGGTGACGCTATGAAACGACTCATCTTGCTAGTTTTGATTTCTGTCGCGCTACATCCGATTTCGGCGTGCGGACAAGACCCCACACATGACGAAACAGACTCAGCGGCCTCATCGGCAACTGCCTATTCACCAATGGCAGCAGACAAACCGGAAGTCACCAAAGAAGCGTGGGACATTTTGACGCGCATGACCGAATTCATTTCCGGCGCGCAGGCTTTTACCTTTGTGGCCGATATGGGGCATGAGGTCTTGCAGAGCAACGGCCAGCGACTTGAGTTTGGTTCATACATCACAGCCGCACTCGGGCGACCCTCGCAGGGTAACGTGCGATTTGAATCCCGGGACGGTTTTGGTGCCACTATCATTCTCGACGGCGAGACAATCTCGTTATTCAGCACCAGAGAAAATAGGTTTATCTACGACACCACGCGTCAGCCGGGCGATATCGATGCCTCATTCGACTACCTTGCTGACCAGTTGGGGACCCCTGACCAACTGCGTGATTTCTTTTCCATAAAATTGACAGAGACCTTGAGGAGCCTGGTGAAGTCCGGATATTACGTTGGAGAATCGAAGATCGCAGGTGTGCTGTGTGACAATCTGGCAATGCGCAGCGAAAACGAAGATGTCCAGCTGTGGATTACAAAAGGCAGCAACCCGGCGCCGCGCCGCATTGTGGTGACCTATACGAAAATTGAAGGGCAGCCGCAGTTTTGGGCGCAATTTGCTGAATGGAATTTCTCGCCGGAGTTCTCTGACAGCATGTTCACGTTCTCCCCCCCTGAGGATGCCGAACGCGTTGATTTCTTTGCCGACATGCCCGGAGACCAATCGAAATGAGCAGTGCCAGAGCAACCGGGAAACTGACCCTTGTATCCACCAAAATGGTTCTTATACGCGTTATTGCTAAAAGGAGCGAAATCAAGAAACGATGGCAACAACTTCTTTTTATCCTGGTCTTTTACCCTGAGTGGTTGCGCTACCTCCCCAGCGCATTATCGCGCCAAAGTCAGGTGTCCGTGAAACCGAGGCAAGACCACACAGCGGACATACGCGTTTTGACATTAGGCATTTCCGATTACTTGCGTGTTTGCTGAACGCTTGCGGCCAAATCAGGCGATCAGGTAGATTGGTCGCGATTACGATTGTTCGATTCACTCACCAATTGGACGGAGGAACTAATAATGAAGAATAAGATGGGTATCATCCTGCCCTTACTCGCACTCTTCGTTGGGAGTACTGGATTAGCTGAAACACCTGAAGACTACCGCTTCCCTCGAGAATGCACGATGACGCCGGACGGCAATCCAGTGCCTCTTTGCGGTAAGCCGCTGACCAAGACACCTGTCGTGGTCAGGAATGAGGGAGCCTCTCTCAAGACCTATCCGGAGTATTTCGTGCCCGAACAGGAAGAGTTGGCGCCAAACGAGATGCGATTAACGGCCGTCGGCTCGGGGAATCCGCCGGTCCGGCGCGGCCAGGCTTCGACGAGCTGGCTCGTGGAACTCGGCAATGGCGACAAGTTCCTAATCGATGCCGGTGGTGGCACAGTACCGGCACTCTGGAGCTTGCGCATTCCGCTTGCCCAGCTCGACAAGTTGTTCCTCACGCATCTGCATCTCGACCACGTCGGGGGGATTTTCAACCTCTGGGATTCGATGGGCTGGGCTAGAAATACGCCGTTGCACATATGGGGAGCGTCAGGGTCCACGCCTGAACTCGGCGTTGCGGCTTTCGCCGAACACGTCGCCAAGGCAGCAGCGTGGCACACGCGGAGCAAGAGAGGGATCATCCTCGAGCGGAGGCGCGCAGCTCACTGCGCACGAGTTCGACTTTCGGGCAGTTCACCGCGTCGAACACGCATTGCGCTGGTCTATGACGAGAACGACGTCAAAATCTACGCCTTCCCCGTCGATCACATCCTCGAAGGTGCTGTGGGTTACCGCCTCGAGTGGAACGGACTCTCGATGGCTTACACCGGTGACAGCATACCGACCCGGCAGGAAGCAGAGCAGGCCGCGGGCGTCGATGTCTTTATTCACGAGCTCTTCATCGACGCACCGACTTTCGCCAAACAAAACAACATGCCGCTGCAGTTTGCGGAGAACGTGGTGCACGAGCATACGCCGGCGGACATGCTCGGGCGCATTTTCGCCATTGCAAAACCAGCACTCGGCGTGGGCACGCACTTTTTTACGAATGACTATACGATCGACCCCGCCTTCGAGGGCATCGCATCTGAATACTCGGGCCCCGTTGTTATCGCGCAGGACCTCATGGTGATCAATGTAACGCCGGAGCAGATCGTCACGCGGATGGCCAAGACTGACCTGCTCTCCTGGGCAGCTCCGCCGCCGCCGCCACCACCGGGCGCGAAGCGACCGCAACTCGATCCACCTGTCACCGAAGGGCGGACGCCGCAGTGGGTCATGGACACGAGGCTCACGGGCGAGGAGTAATGGTTACAGAACGTCCGCTTGTGGGAAAAGGGGACATTCTCCCGATCAAAGGGAACTGCCCAATTTTTGCCCGACACCAGTGTGCTTCAACGTGCTCTAACGTGCGTTTGGGGCTGTGGGCGCCCCTCCGAATACTATTATTATCAATACGTAAGAACACAAACATCGCCTTCGGGAGGCAGGGGCCGGCCTTCGGACTCGATCTCTAATAGGTTTTTAGCCATAGCTCAACTCTGCGCTCTTGCTTGTTTTTTCGTCAATGTCGAATGTTGGGGAAATATCAACATCGGCATCTAGTGGTCCAACAAGGTCATACTGCCGGACCACTAGACTGCAGCTTACATATTACGGCGGTATTCACCGCCTACCTCGTAGAGTGCCGCAGAGAGTTGCCCGAGTGAACTGGACTTGACCGTCTCCATCAGCTCGGCAAACACATTGCCACGCGACCTCGCGGCGTTCTGAAGCTCGGCAATCGCCGCCGCGTTGTCCTCGCCGTGGATTTCCTCAAATTCCCTGACGTGCCTGAGCTGATCCTGTTTTTCGGTTTCTGACGATCGGATAAGCTCGAGGTCATGGACTTCGTCTTCCTGTCCGGCTTTGGGCAGGAAGGTGTTTACGCCGATGAGCGGATAAGAGCCATCGTGTTTCTTGCTTTCGTAATACAGGCTTTCTTCCTGAATCTTGCCACGCTGATACATCGTATCCATAGCACCCAGCACACCACCGCGCTCGGAAATCCGGTCGAACTCCTTGTATACGGCCTCTTCGACCAGATCTGTCAGCTCATCGATGATGAAAGATCCCTGCCCTGGATTCTCGCAATAGTTCAGGCCGAGTTCCCTGGAAATGATCATCTGAATCGCCACGGCGCGACGCACCGACTGTTCGGTGGGCGTCGTGATCGCTTCATCGAACGCATTGGTATGCAGGCTGTTGCAGTTGTCGAAAAGAGCATACAGGGCCTGTAAGGTCGTGCGGATATCGTTGAAGCTGATTTCCTGAGCGTGCAGGCTGCGACCGGATGTCTGAACGTGATATTTCAACATCTGGCTCCGCGAACTGGCGTCGTAGCGCTCCCGCATCGCCCGCGCCCAGATGCGCCTCGCGACCCTGCCGATTACCGCATATTCCGGATCCATGCCATTCGAGAAAAAGAAACTCAGGTTTGGCGCAAAATCATCGATGTCCATTCCTCTTGCGAGGTAATACTCGACAATCGTGAATCCGTTCGACAGCGTGAAAGCAAGCTGGCTGATCGGATTAGCACCGGCTTCCGCAATGTGATAGCCGCTGATCGAAATGCTGTAGTAATTGCGTACGTTGTTGTCGATGAAGTATTGCTGCACATCCCCCATCATTTTCATCGCGAACTCGGTTGAGAATATGCAGGTGTTCTGTGCCTGGTCTTCCTTGAGGATGTCAGCCTGTACCGTGCCGCGAACCGACGACAACGTCTTCGCGCGGATCTCATCGTAGGTTTTTTTCGATACCAGCTTGTCCCCGGATATGCCGAGAAGCCCAAGCCCGAGACCGTCATTACCGGGCGGCAGCTCGCCGACATAGTCAGGACGGTCTCTACCTCCGAAATAGGCATCGATCTTTTTCTGTGCTGCATCCCATTTGCCGGATTCCTTCAGGTGTTTTTCGACCTGCTGATCGATGGCGGCATTCATGAAGAATGCCAAAATCATCGGCGCCGGGCCGTTGATCGTCATTGACACCGAGGTCGTGGGTTTGCAGAGGTCGAATCCGGAGTACAGTTTCTTTATGTCATCCACGGACGCGACGGACACGCCCGAGTTGCCGACTTTGCCGTAAATGTCCGGCCGCTCGTGCGGGTTCTCGCCATACAGCGTTACAGAATCAAATGCCGTCGACAACCGCGCAACATCCCGGCCCTGCGACAGGTAATGAAACCGGCGATTGGTTCTCTCCGGTGTTCCCTCGCCCGCAAACATGCGGGTCGGATCTTCGCCGAGCCGGCGATACGGATAAACTCCGCCCGTGTACGGATAGCCGCCCGGCAGGTTTTCTTTCATCAGGAAGGTCAGCAGTTCGCCCCAATCGCGGTAATTCGGTGCCGCGATTTTGGGTATCTTTTGATGGCTCAGGGATTCACGATAATTCCGGCCCGTTACTTCCTTGCCGCGCACCATGTAGCTGTAGTTTTCAGTACGTACTGCATCTCGTCGCGCCGGCCACTCTTTTAGCAGTGTGACGGCTTCGTTACTCAATTCCTGCAATGCTTCCTGATAGCGTTGCCGCAGCACGAGGAACGATGGATCGGTCTTATCAGTCAGGGCATCGGTGGAATAGGCGTCGAGTTTCCCCGGCAGCTCCGGATCTTCGAGTGCTCTCAAAGCCTCATACAGATGTTGTACCAGACTCGCGATCTCCGCTTGTGACCGAACGCTGCCGTTGATCTCCCGTCCCTGCTCGCTGATCTCCGCAAGGTAGCGAATGCGCTTGCCAGGGATGACTGCCATGGCCCGCGGTTCCTTTTGTGATACGTCGATGTCCGGTGTCCATTTTTCCGCATCCAGGCCGACTTTTTCGGCCAGCCGCCGGCAAAGCTCAAAGAACATCCAGCTAATACCCGGATCATTGAACTGGCTCGCTATCGTCGGATAGACCGGAACATCTTCGTCGGCCATCTGGAACTGGACATGGTTTCGCTTCCATTGCTTGCGAATGTCCCGCAATGCATCCTCGGCGCCGCGCCTGTCATATTTATTCAGTACGATCAGGTCGGCAAAATCGAGCATGTCTATTTTCTCGAGCTGACTGGCCGCACCATAGTCACTGGTCATCACATAAACGGAAAAATCGACCATATCGACGATTTCACTGTCACTCTGACCGATGCCCGCCGTCTCAACCAGGACAAGATCGAAGCCGAGTGAGTTCAGAAACAGAATGTGGTCGGCGAGCATTTCGCTGGTTGCGAGATGCTGACGGCGAGTCGCGATCGAACGCATGTATATGCGATCCGATCGCAGGGAATTCATGCGAATGCGATCTCCAAGCAACGCACCACCCGTTCTTCGACGGGTTGGGTCTACGGCCAGCACAGCAATACGCATATCCGGATAGCAGCTCAGGAAGCGATTCAGGATCTCATCGGTAACGCTGCTCTTGCCCGCACCTCCCGTGCCGGTGATACCCACGACGGGAACCCGGCCCGCCTGGACCTGCCATTCCTTTCGCAGGCTCGCGAGCTTTGCTTCGTCGAAGTGCCCCTCTTCGATCGCAGACATCATAGCCGCGATATCGATTGTTCGATCTGGCGATACGTTTGCGGGAGCGAACGTTTCGCGTCGCGCATTCTCCGTTCGAGCCACAAGGTCCCGAATCATCTCTTGCAGGCCCATGGCCATGCCGTCGTGCGGGTGGTAAATCCGCTCGACGCCGTACTCCATCAACGACTCTATTTCCTCCGGTGTTATCGTGCCGCCGCCGCCGCCGAAGACCCTGATGTGAGATGCGCCAAGCTCGGCAAGCCTGTCCACCATGTAGCGGAAGAATTCGTTGTGACCACCCTGGTAGGAACTGACTGCGATGCCGTCGGCGTCTTCCTGAATAGCCGCGCGGACGATGTCATCGACACTGCGGTTGTGACCAAGATGTATAACCTCGGCACCCTGCGCCTGAATGAGGCGGCGCATGATGTTGATGGCGGCATCGTGGCCATCGAACAATGAGGCAGCGGTGACAAACCGTAATGGTGTCGCGTCGGCCTTGCCGGAAACACCCGGCAAATCGTCTGCAGCGGTACTCATCGAGCTCGGTCCTCCGCCAGATAAAGTGCTGATTTTTCGCCAAAATCAGGAAAAACCCATATAAGTCAATTATATAGGCTATTGCATTTATTTTAATCTAGATTAAAATAATCCAGACGAGCGCAGAACACAAGTGCAGGCGCCCGTTTTGACAATGGGATCAGCGACCATGCCGGCGCCGGGGAAGACACCCGCTGCGCCAGCGACACGACAAAGGAGAAATATGGTCAAAATTGCCGAAGAAACACGTTTCCAGCTGCAGCGGGGCAGGATGCTGAAAGCGGCGGCGACCTGCTTCAACGAAAAGGGATACAGCGGCACCTCACTCAAGGATGTCGCTAATCATCTTGGATTGACAGATGCAGCCCTCTACTACTACGTGCGCAATAAAGAGGAACTGGTCTATCAATGCTACCTGCGCGCGGCGGAGCTCGGAAAAGAGGCGATGGATCGCGCACGCGCAGAAGGCCATTGTGGATTCGAGCAGGCCTTTTTATATATTCGCTACCACGTGGAAATCATGGTCGGCGATCGCGGCCCCGTCGCGATAATGAGCGAGATTCCCTCGCTAAAACCGACTCATCGCAACGACGTCCTGAACGTGTCGCGGCAGCACAGCACGGGCTTCGAAGAAATTCTGGCGGCCGGAATCCAGGACGGAAGCATCGCCGAATGTGACGTCCGAATGACGGGTAACGCCATAATGGGTGCCATCAACTGGATCCCGAAATGGTTCCACAGTGACGCGCTCCTGGCGAGAAAGGTGGTGGCGGAGTTTCCGAAAGATATTGACCAGCGGCTGCAAGAAAACGTGTCGTAGGCGCCGCTCCCACTACCGACGTGCGTCAATCTCCGGCATAAGCCCGCCTGATCTCTGCTTCGATCTCGGCTAACTCCAACGCCTCGGAGTCATCCCCGATATCGACAACTTCGACCTGACCTTTCAGGTACTTGAGCCGGGCGTCGATCCGGTTTTCTATCAGCTGATAGTAATGCGCGCCGCTCATCTGGCCGGAGCGACGATCGATCACCAGCATATGGCCTCCGCCCCTGGCATCGCCGCGCACCGAGGTGTTTCGCAAAAGGTCCAGATCCTCTCGAATGAGTTCAATAATCAGCACCCTGTCGCTCAATTCACTTTTGAGTTCTGCGAACAGCGCCTCTGTCGCAGCGAGCTGCGTTGGATTCAGGGTCTCCTCGAGTTCGTTCCCGGCCAGTGATATGGATGGCTCGCCGCGTTCTGCCGCAAGCCGATACCAGGCAAGGGCGGCCGCCGGATCCTCTGCCACTCCAGCGCCTGTCAGGTGCATGTATCCGATCATGTACTGCGCGTATTTGTCGCCTCTGGGTGCAAGCTCGTTACGATAAATGAAATAAGCACGGTCATAGGCGCCCTGGACATAGAGCTTTTCGACCTGCTCCTGCGTACGGCGCGTTCGCTGATCGGTTTCACCGCCGGGGAACGACGGGTAGGTTTGCGCCAAAACGACAGCCGCTGTCAAAAGTGTGACAAGACCAACGGGAATGGATAGCCGAATGTTCACAAGAGACTTCAATCAAATTCTCGAATGTCGCACCCCGGACAGGATGCATTCTCGCACACGCCTGTCTGCGACGTGCAGTCAATAAGAGTCTTTTTAGACGACAAAAGTTCCATGCAAACGTTCTGCGGCAACATTAGCTCCAATGCGGCAGCATCAGGAACCCGCATCGAGAAAATCAGCCGACCTTTTCTCGAGATTCGCCTTGACGGCCTCGGTGTGATTCGGTGTCGCCATGACCCTGATCTGCAGCTCTGCTTCTCGCTGTAGCGCCCCTTCAACCGAATCGTGCCACGCGGTATTGATCAGGCTCTTGATGGCTCGAATTGCGTCAGGTGATTTGCCGGCAATCTCTGTTGCCAGTCCACGGGCCGCATCGAGTGGGTCCTCCTGCACTGACGTAATGAGGCCGACCTTCTCGGCCTCGCTGCTGGCTATTATCCGGCCTGAATAGGCCAGCTCCTTGATGCGGTCCACGGGCATGATGTCGCGAAGCGTGGCCGTGATCGCCATGTCAGGGATGATGCCCCACTTGATTTCCATGATGGAAAACCGCGCATCGGGGGTCGCGTAGCGAATGTCCGCGCCGAGGGCGATCTGCAGCCCTGCGCCGAAAGCGACGCCCTGGATTGCAGCAATAACCGGCACCGGCAATGCGCGCCAGACGTAGGCCGCGCTCTGGAAAAAGTTTGCCGGCGAGCCGTCACGAGGCTGGAACGCCTGCTTGTCGAGGCCCTCAATGCCGGCCCCCTGAAATACCGAAAGATCGATCCCGGCGCAGAAATTCTCACCAGCACCGTAGATTACGACGGCACGTACGGATGTATCGTCAGCCAGCGACTCGCCTGCTTCGATGAGCGCTTCGATCATGGCAAGATCAACCGCATTGTGTTTTTCCGGCCGGTTGAGGGTAACCTCGCCAATATGATTGCTAATTTCGACTGTAACTCTGTCACTCATAGCTTGCTCCTGCAGCGACATCCGATTCCCGGGCAAGAGTTTAGCATCGGTCCGGGAATTTTCAGCTTCGTCGCATTGATCATGTTTGCTCTTGCGAACTCGCTTGCGACTGCATCCGAATATCCTGGTCCAGGTGTCTTCGAAGTCGTGAAGGGCGAGAGTGAGATTCGAGTACTGGTCTATGGTGGCGGCTGGCTCGGTGCTTTCGGGCACAACCATGTGATATCGACGACCGATATCGGCGGTCGCATCGAGATCGGTGAACATCCGGCCACTTCCGGTGTCTGGCTGACAATTCCGGTCGCGGGTCTTGAGGTCGATATTGATGAATTACGGCGTCAGGAAGGCAAGCCGTTCAGAAAAACCGTCTCCGGCAAAAACAAGCAAGGCACGCAGGCAAATATGCTTGGCAGCAAGCTTCTGGACAGCGCTAATTTCAGCAGTATCGATATCCATTCCCAACATTGGTCGGGCGAGCTGCCGGATATCCTGGTCAAGTCAGAAGTCACCGTCAGGGGTCAGACTAATATCCTGGAATTCCCGGCCACAGTCAGTGCAGGCGATGAGCAAATTATCGTTACAGGAAGCTTCGTTGTGACGCATGGACAGCTTGGGCTGACACCATTCAAAGCCTTTCTCGGAGGCTTCCGGGTACGCGACCAAATGGAAATGAAATTTCGGATTACTGCGAGACGAGTAAGCGACTGACACTTATGCGGATAACGTGCACTTTCCATTGTTAATAACAACGACGTCCCGTGCCTTCACGAGGCAGCGGAACGAGACGATATTGCGGTCCTGCCACATTTCAGTGGTTACCGTGTCGCCAGGATATACCGGTGCTGTGAATTGAACGTTGAATCCAGAGATGAGCGTGTAGTCGTAATTACAGATGGTCTTGAGTATGGACCGACAGGCAATTCCGTATGTACACAGGCCGTGCAGAATTGGCCTTTCGAAGCCGGCTTGTCGTGCCAGGACCGGATCCGCATGCAGCGGATTGCGGTCACGGCACAAGCGATAGAGTAATGCCTGATCGGGCCGTGTCTCGAGGTCACAACGCAGATCAGGTTCACGCTTCGGTAGCGCGTGCGGCGCTGGCCCCCGACCGGACGGGCCGCCGAATCCGCCGTCGCCACGCGCGACGATGGTACTGTTGACCACAAACAGCGCTGTATCGTCCTTTGCCATGCGGACCTCCGATTCGACGCAGATCACGGCGCCCCTGTCGGGACCTTTATCGAAAGCAGCTACGACGCGGCTGTCAGTCAATAGTTTGCCGGCGGCGGGCAACGGCCGGAACAAATCGAGTTTTTGTTCGCCGAATAAAATACGGCTGTAATCCCAACCACAGTCAGCGAGCAAATCACCCGGCGTCAGGGTGCTTGCCATCGTCGGCACCGTCTTGAGCGACCGCTCTTCAAAAACATACGGCAGCTCATCTTCGTCCATTGGATCACTGCCGAATCCCACGCCAAGTGCGTACAGCATCGTATCCGTATCGTCATAACTGCTGGGCTCGTCGGTACACCGGGTGCTCATGAGCGCATCGTAGTTCAGTGGCATGATTTGACTATCCTGGCTGTCATTGCGTGTTTCCGGTTCAGGTCATGGAAGTTCGGGGGCTGCATTCTATTGCGGTGGTTATTGGGCAGCAAGTTGTCATACGATAGCCACCAGATCAAATCACCACAAACAAAACCGATTTGAAACCGACAGCAAGCATCACGCTCAGGGCAGCACATCCGTCAGAGGCCAGGACAATTGCCTCGATGTCCCGGCTGCATATCGAGTACGGGCTCCACTGGCGCTGGATCCCGGCGAGGGTCAAGCGACATATTCGAGACAAGGACACCATGGTGCTGGTCGCAAGCAGGGATGGCGTGATCGCCGGGTTCGCGATCATGCGATTCGGCGACGATCATGCACATCTTTTCCTGCTGGCCGTACAGCCCGAATTTCGCCGTACCGGTATCGGTCGATCGATGATGCAGTGGCTGGAAGAATCCTGCCGCAGCGCCGGCATTCAGCAGGTCAGGTTGGAGGTTCGTGCCTCGAATCGCGGCGCTATGCAGTTCTATCGGAACCTTGGTTACTGTTTTCTGGGCAAGGTTGCCGGCTATTATGACCGGCGTGAATCGGCTGCCATCATGGCAAGGTCCCTCAACGCTTTAGCTTCGTAGACTCCTTTATTTAGCGCGATACCTTCCCGATCTTCCGGCTTCCGAGCGGCTGGACCGGGCGGTTATTGTGATGCAAATGCGACACCACGGCGGTCATTTGCTCGGTTGATATCTGTCGCTTCTCCGCCATGACGACCCATTGCACTCCCTCGGAGCAGGGCGGCGTTGTCAGAGAACCCGCATAACGATAGTAGCGAGTCGGCAGCGGGCGAAGCTCGCTCATGTCAAGATCGAGGTCTTCGACGTGCCGGGTATCACCTGCCGCAGCGGGAAGCGCTTCGATGATCGGGTCCCAGAGGACGTCGTGTGTGCCCTCCTCGACGAGAATTCCGATGACCGCTAACTCACCGGCCGCCGACTTGTGGACAAAATGGACCTCGAGAGGCGCGTGCTCGCCGTCAATAGTGTGCTCAGATGGCGCGTGGAAATGGAACTGAATGAGCTCGTAGCGGACTCCGCCGAGTTTAGTCGACATAGGCACGTCATTGGTGATCTGGATGGTATGTCCGTTGTCGACGAGATCCATAACCCGAGCCCGTTGTGTGACAGTCAGAACCGTCTCACCCAGCAGGCGTTCCAGATCCGTATCCTCGATCGGTACGGCATCGGTGAGATCGACAGGCGACTGCTCGACGCCGTCGCCACACAGTACAAAGCCAGGCTCCAGGTCCGCCCAGTGCTCCGGCGCCCCTTCACCCGTATAGCCCCAGTGCACCTCGTGTGCAACCGGTTCGTGGCTTACCTCGTCCACTGCAGCCGCCTCCTGCCGACCCGCCGGTTGACACGCAACCACAGCCAGCACCAAAAATGTGACTACGGCTTGCTGCAATTTAACTGTCGTTCGAACGACACCGTGTTTTATTTGCTCGCCGTAGAATATCTTCATTGGGATGCCTTGTTTCTTATCGTGAGAATCTTACCCAAATACGCCGGTGAATACCTGCGGATAAACGCGCGAACAGAATCAATTCGCGCCGGCACTCTGCGCGTACGACCAGGCCATATCCACCAGCGGAGCAACCGCATTGGCGGCCCGTTCGGCATGCGCGCTTGCGGCCGTGCCGTCGCGAACACGCCCGGCGATGCCCTGCAGAATGGCGGCAATACGAAAGAAGTTATAAGCAGAATAAAAATCCCGATTCTGAATTCCCCCGGGCCGGCCCGTGCGTTCACAGTACGCCGCGACATATTCATCCTCCGTCGGGATACCGAGGGCTTTCAGGTCCATGCCCAGCAGCCCTGAAGAACCGACGCCAATGTCAGGTATCTGCCACGCCATCAGGTGGTAGGTGAAATCACCCAGCGGATGTCCGATCGTCGAGAGTTCCCAATCGAGCACAGCAAGCACGCGCGGTTCGGTCGGATGGATGATAATGTTATCCAGTCGAAAATCGCCGTGAACAACACTGACCGACTCGTCCTCCGGGATGTGCTCCGGCAGCCAGGCAATCAGCTTGTCCATCACTTCGAGTTTTTTTGTTTCCGATGCGTAATACTGCCTCGACCATCGGGAAATCTGTCGCGCAAAATAATTGCCGGGTTTGCCATAGTCGCCAAGTCCGATATGTTCGTGATCAAAGTTATGCAGCTGCGCAATCGTTTTGCCTGCGCTGTCGTAGATCGCCGCTCTTTCGTCAGGGTCTATCCCCGGCAGGTCCAATTCCCAGAAAATGCGTCCTTCCACGAACTCCATGATGAAAAACATGGTGCCGAGAATTTCCTCGTCCTTGCAAAGCACATGGGGCCGCGGAACCGGAAAGTCGACGGCGTAGAGTGCGCTGATCACCGTGAACTCACGATCAACGGCATGTGCGGATTTCAGGAGTTTACCGGGCGGCTTACGCCGCATCACGTACTTGCCCGATGGCGATTCGAGCAGGTAGGTCGGATTGGATTGCCCGCCTTTGAACTGTCTGACTGTCAGCGGCCCATGGAAATTCTCCACGTGGGACAGCATGTACTCTGCGAGTTGCCCGACATCAAACTGATGAGCATCACGAACTTCGCGGGTACCGGAAAACTGCTCCTGGCGATCGCCCATTCGGGCTTCAGCCCCGTGGTTCCACGAAAAAATCCGGCGCCAGTTCCGCCGACGGATCGACCGCATAGACAGAGAGATCGCTTACCCCGGCGCTCTCAAGCACCTCGTCGTCGATGCAGAAGTTGCCCGTGAATTCGCGACTCGGTTTGGTGAGGATGACGTGTGCAGCGTCGCCCATGATCTCGGGCTTGCGCGAGCGGCGCGTCAGCTCGTCGCCACCCAGCAGGTTCTGGACGGCGGCCGTCGCGATGGTCGTGCGCGGCCACAGCGCATTGACGGCAATGCCTTGCTCGCGGAATTCACCGGCCATGCCCAGAACGCACATGCTCATGCCGAACTTCGCCATGGTATAAGCAACGTGTGGCGCAAACCATTTCTCTTCCATGTTCAAGGGTGCCGACAGATTCAATATGTGCGGGTTCCCGGACTTCATCAGATACGGGATGCAGGTCTTGGAAACCAGAAACGTGCCGCGGGTGTTGACCTGGTGCATCAGGTCAAAGCGCTTCATCGGGGTTTGCAGTGTCGGCGTTAATGCAATTGCGCTGGCATTGTTGATGCAAATGTCTATCCCGCCGAAATGATCAGCGCCCTGCTCCACTGCCGCAGCAACCTGTTCCTCCGAGCGAATATCGCAAACTACCGGTAGCGCCTTACCGCCAGCCGCCTCAATTTCTTCGGCTGCCGTATAGATAGTGCCCTGCAGTTTGGGGTGCGGCTCGGCCGTCTTCGCCGCAATGATGATATTCGCACCGTCCTGCGCAGCACGTTTTGCGATGGCCAGGCCGATACCGCGGCTGCCACCGCTAACAAATAAGGTCCGGTCTTTCAGATCGCTCATTCTATAAACCTACATTTGGTATCGCGTCGTCCGGCGTCCCTGGCCTCAGCCTGTGGCATTGTATAACTCACGCCCGATCAGCATGCGGCGTATCTCGCTCGTCCCGGCACCGATTTCGTATAGCTTGGCATCCCGCAGCAGGCGTCCAGCCGGATACTCATTGATATAGCCGTTGCCACCAAGCGCCTGAATCGCCTCACTGGCCATCCAGGTTGCTTTCTCCGCAGCCAGAAGAATACAGCCTGCAGCATCGAAGCGGGTAGTTTGTTCCCGGTCGCATGCTTGGGCGACGGCATACACATACGCTCTTGACGAGTTCATCGCCGTATACATATCGGCGATCTTCCCCTGCATCAGCTGAAAAGTGCCGATAGCCTGACCGAACTGTTTTCGATCATGCACGTACGGCATCACAAGATCAAAGCAGGCCCGCATGATGCCGAGCGGGCCGGCCGCGAGAACGAGCCGCTCGTAGTCCAGCCCGCTCATCAGGATCGCAGCTCCTTTGCCAGGCGTCGCGAGGAGATTGGCCGCCGGAACAAGGCAGTTCTCGAATAGTACTTCGCTGGTATCCGATCCACGCATGCCGAGCTTGTCGAGTTTCTGCGGTGTGGATAGCCCGGCGCTATCGCGGTCCACGATAAACGCACTGATACCACGACTGCCTGCATCCGGGTCGGTGACTGCATAAACGACGAAGACATTTGCTTCCGGGCCATTGGTGATCCACATCTTACTGCCGTTAAAAATGTAGCCGTCGCCATTTTTCACCGCTGTCATGCGCATGCCGAGCACGTCGGACCCTGCACCCGTTTCACTCATCGCCAACGCGCCGACGTGTTCCCCGGAAATGAGTTTTGGCAGGTATTTCTTCTTCTGTTCGTCGGTTCCCCATCGCCGAATCTGATTCATACAGAGGTTCGAGTGTGCGCCGTATGAGAGACCGACGGATGCGGATGCCCTGCTAATCTCCTCCATGGCAATGACGTGGGCCAGGTAGCCGAGTCCGGTGCCGCCAAGTTCTTCCTCAATCGTAATGCCAAGCAGCCCCAAAGCCCCGAGTTCCGGCCAGAGATCTCTTGGGAATTTGTTTGACGCATCGATCTCTTGCGCACGGGGCGCTATCCGATCGGCAGCGAAGCTTTGTACGGACTCGCGCAGCAGATCAATGTCTTCTCCGAGCCCGAAATCAAAATCAAACATATCAGCAACCCCCGATGGCGAACCAGGCGCCCGGCGAATCAGCCGGATCGAGCCCAGATACTGCGCAACGATCGCTGCCGAATGAATACCATTCGCGCGGTAGGAAGGCGAAAACCCTGCCTTTTTCGGCGTTTAGCAGCCTGGGGGACCGTAGCGAGGCGCGGGAGAAATCGGGGATGGTTTCCCGCCGTCGCAGCAGCTTCCGCCAAAGTCCGACAGGCTGTCAGGTCACGATTTGCCGAGATCGTCGATGAAGATCGAGAACAATTCGTACTGCGAGGTAATACCCAGCTTCGAGAACAGATTTCGCTTGTGTACCATGACGGTGCCGGGGGCGATATCGAGAAAGCGGGCAATCGCTTTGGAGGAATGGCCGCGCAACAAAAACTGACTTATCTGGCGTTCGCGGTCTGTTAACACACTTTGACCAAACTTCTCGAAGCACCGGGTCAGGCGTCGGTGCATGCTGTCGTCCCGGTCCGACGCATTCGTCCTGGTTGCCCAGCTCGACCAGATCTTCCTGATTGCCGCCTGAACGACGGGTTCGATTCGTCCAAGACGTGTCAATTCGCTCTTGTTGAACATCCGCTTGCGACGACCGACGACAAGCACGAGGGTCGTACTGTCTGAGACATCGCCAAGAAAATCCATTTCATCGAGCAAGTGCGTGCGCTCACAGTATTGCCGGTAATACTCACTCGATCGAAAACGGTCGGGCAGCTCGTCACGAAATCGGCAAAGCGTTGGTTTGTTCTTTCTCAGCGCCAGCTGATACAGGGGATCGAGCAGATACGGTCCCGCCAGGTAGCGACCGAGATAATGCTTTTCTCCCTCGGGCTCGAGCGTGTGGTGCAGAACCTCCGGGCTGGCGTCCGTGTGAAAAGCGATGAGGCAAGTTCCTTCATGATCGACAATTGTGCCAATTGCATCGATCAATGCTGCCGCGACAGACTGATCGTCCGTCGATGAAATTATCCCGGCAACCGCGGTATGCCAGTCTGGCGAGTCAAGTCGATACTGCATGGCAATCTATGCTGTCACAGGCATCAGCCGGGTTGATACAGGGCCGCGACCGAGCCATTGGGATCTTCGATGACGCAGAACTTGCTGTCACCCATCGCTTTCGGCCCGACAATAACCGCACCGCCGTTTTCCCGGCAAGCCTCGGCGCTCTTGTCGACGTCGGCAACGGTGATGTAGATCAGCCACTGCGAGGGCAGTTCGGCATTGCCGCCCCTGGCATGGCAGATGCCGGCAGCAGTTTCACCTGACTCCGGCATGGTCATGTTGAAGTCGTTGTATTCCCCCATGCTGACGTCTTGCGATTTCCATCCGACCACTTTGGAATAAAAATCGCGGATCGCCGACGCATCTGTGACCGTCAGATCGAACCAGCCTATTTTTCCGATATCGCTATTATCCGGCATTTCGCTTCCCCCGTCTCAATACTGGCATCTGGCCCTGATAATCGCCCGTTCGGCAGGTGAATGCTCCTGCGACGCATCATCATTCCACTGCCAATTCTACCCAAGCCCGGGGAGATTCTCGCCCATCTCGAGGAGACTTATGTACACAAGTCTGGTCCGGCTTGATAGCATAGCCCTAAGCCGGGCGTCGCCTGGATAAAAAAGATAATTACTGTCAAATCAAGCACATCGAATGAACTTCACCGACAAGGTAGTCATTGTCACCGGGGCCGCACGCGGTCTTGGACAGGAGTATGCGCGCCAGTTTGCACGCCGTGGCGCCAGCGTCGCCGTTAACGACTTGAGAGACTGCAGCGAAACGCTGGAGATCATCGGGCAAGAGGGCGCGCAAGGCCTCGCCACGAAGACTGATGTAACCAGTTCGGACAGCACGATCGAGATGGCACAGGCGGTCGTCGAGAAGTTCGGCAGAATAGATGTCCTCGTCAACAATGCCGCTCTGTATGGCAGTTTGAAATTCGCACCGTTCGACAAACTCGATGAAAAAGAATGGGACGCGACGATGAATGTCAACGTGAAGGGCATCTGGCAGTGCTGCAAGGCCGTGCTGCCGACGATGAAAAAACAGCAGAGCGGTTCGATCATCAACATCAGTTCGCTCGCCGCAACGTATGGCATGCCGAACGGACTGCATTACACGACGTCGAAAGCCGCGGTCATTGGCGCGACCCGCGGACTGGCCCGCGAACTCGGGCGATACAACATACGAGTTAATGCCGTAGCCCCCAATGTCGTCAATACGGATGCAACCGGCGAAGTGTTTCAGGACAAGAGAGACAAAGTTGTAGAGGTCACTCTGTCGCAGCAGGCGATCAGGCGCCCTCTCGAGACCGAGGATATCGTCGGCGCCGTTTTGTTCCTCGGCAGCGAGCACAGCGAATTAATGACCGGTCAAACGATGATGGTTGATGGCGGGACAGTTTTCTTATGACCGTCAGGACATATGAACAAAGGCAGGACCCGAATACGAGGAATACAGCATGAAGCTAGTAACAGCGATCATCAAACCATTTCGACTGGATGACGTCCGCAACGCATTAAACGAAGTTGGCATCCAGGGTATGACGGTCAGCGAGGTCAAGGGATTCGGCCGCCAGCGCGGGCACACCGAACTTTACAGAGGGGCCGAATACGTTGTCGATTTCCTGCCAAAAGCAAAGATAGAGGTCGCCGTTTCGGACGACCTGGTCGATCAGATTATCGAAGCCATCAGCAACAGTGCGAAGACCGGCAAGGTCGGCGACGGCAAGATATTCGTGACACAGCTCGATCAGGTACTGCGCATCCGAACCGGTGAAACCGGCGACAGCGCATTGTAAATTCTAATAATCTTCAATCTACTCGAAAGTAAAATTCTCTGGAAGCTGGTCTTCGCCAGTACCTTCGGGGACCCACCATAGATCCAAAATTGTATATGTCGGAGCCTTGGTGTTGAAGATTGGGATAACCTTCATTCCAATCTCGGGTTCGCCCATGCACAAATAGCCCATCAGGATTGTGCTGACTCCTTTGAATTCCACGTTAATGAACTTCAGGGGTCTGGGTAACAGGTTGAAAGCGCCGGTTCTCTCCGTGATCATAAAAGTGTGTATCCTGGATGTTTTTTTGGCTGTGTCGGTCATATCGATAACAGTTGCCTTCACCAGGCAGTCAGGACAGTGGATCCGGAAGGGCTGGAAGATTGATCCGTGTCCTTCTTCACAATCAGGATTATCACATCGGGTAGCCAGTAATTTACCCTTGCTCAGCGATTCAAAGAATATCGATTCACCGCCGTAGGCGTGCATATGGACAATATCCCTGGGATTGGTCACGCCCATCAGGCTCCCTTCCTCGTTCCTGATCGGTGTGTTCGGTGAGGGGAAGTGGAACTTGCCGGATGGTTTATATCTGTTCTTTACGACCTGCACTGTGCCTCGGTTCTCTGCACTGCTCATTTGAATGTCCCTCCTGAAAGTACGTGATCCGGATGTTGCAGTATGGTGCAAGTCACGTGGGAACCGACCCCTGCGTGGCTGATGGCCAGCCCGCGTTTTGCCCCCCGGACCTGGAGGTCCTGCCAGTCAGCGGGTTTTTTCCTGTTGAACCGGGCCCACTTCTTTTCTTCACCATGCATCTCGCCCCACCTGTTCCACAAGTGGTGCCCGACCTCGATCAACTGCATGATCCCGGTAGCGCCTACGGCGTGCATGCAGCCGATCAGTCCACCGGAAATATTGGCCGGAAGTTTACCGGGTTCTCCCGTTCTGGGATTGGTGTGATAACAATCGCCGGATTCCACGTAGGTCCTGCCCTCGCCGTAGGGCCGGATGCCGATGTCCTCGTAGGTTTGCATATCGCTGATGGTGAATGCGTCGTGCAATTCCACCAGGTCAAGGTCCTCGGTAGGATCATGGATGCCCGTCATTCCGTAGGCGTAGTAGGCAGCCATCCTGGCCGCCAGGAATCCGGTGAATCCGGGATACCGGTCGCTGCCAGGGAATCTCTGCCCGAGATCGGCATACTGCTCCCTGGTTTCACTGGGCAGCAAGGGAATTTCCATGGGTCTTCTGTCAGCAGGTCTGAGCGTATGGCTGGCGGCCGCGACGTCTACCCTGAGCGGATTATCGGTCAGTTCAAAGGCGGTCTTTTCATCCGCGAGAATCGCTGCACAAGAGCCAACGGACATCAGGCAGCAGTCCAGCGCCCGCAGCGGATAAGCTACCATCGGGGAGTCAAGTACATCTTCCACTGTAATCCTCATTGGCGCCTGCGCGTGGGGATTGTGAACGGCGTAACCTTTGTTCTTGACAGCGATCTCGGCCAGTGTGCGCCTGAATGAATCTTCCTCTTTGCCAAAAACCTGCCAGTACTTCTGTGCCATCACCGCGTAGTAACCGGTATAGATGTGACCGAGGGGTGTCTCCCAGTCCTTGTCCGCGGCACAGGAAATATAGTTGTTCCCCTCGTCTGTTGGTACCTCGTCCATCCTTTCCCATCCCAGTGCCAGTACGCAGTCCGAATAGCCGGAGGCCACCGTCTTGTAGGCTTCCCACAGGGTCGAACCTCCCGTGGCGCCCCCGGTCTTGATACCAACATTGCCCAGGGGGTCCAGTCCCAGCCGGTCATGGATAACAGCTTCTCCCAGCAGTTGATCGCCGAAGTGGTCGGCAAAATGACCGTAGTAACACGAATGAATATATTTCTTGAGCTGGTAGGGTGTCATGCCAATGAATTCTGCAGCTTCCGTAAACGCGTCTATGCAGAGTTCTTCAGTCCTCTTGTCCGGGAAAGCCCGGTCGAACTTGGACATCCCTCCGGTTACCAGATAGACGGGTCTGGACATCTTTGGAATACGCAATTGCCTGTCACTAAATGTAATCACTAGGGTTTTCCTCTCAACCTGGATTTAAGTCTGATTTCTTGTTTTATTCACTACATAAATTCCTTTGGGCGACAGCCGTCAATCAAATCCGAACTATTCTGACAGCATCCGCATAATCGGTTCTGAGCCGTTACAGCCAGGTACATATCGTCCGTCAGGACAGGCGATATGCACCTAGCCGAATCCCTGTATCGCCGCACGTACGACAATAAACCACAAACCGATCGCTGAAATAGCGTAGGCACCAAATCGCTGCGGTACGTTGTTCGACGTGCAGTGAATATAGCTGTGCACTATCCGAAAAAAGAAAAACCACCACGCCGCAACAAGATACAGCGTGTCGACAGACCCACTTACATAAAGATAGATGCAAGTCGCATAAAAGAGAACAGGAAGTTCAAACAGGTTCTTGAGATTGTGTGATGCGTAGGCAATCTTCTCGGGAACTACGCCGGCGGCTTTTTCGGGCGTGTCGATCGTCCGATAGTCAATTCTGTTGGCAAACAGGAACGATAGCCGTCTGGCATACATATAAAACCAGACGGCCAGCGTCAGAAGCATCATCCCGAGGAACGGCGCAAAAATTGCAGAATCCTGCATCTCTTACCACAATCTACAAGTTCAGGTCATACAAAACGCATTCAGTTTGTTGCCATCGAGGTCGCGAAAATAACCGGCATAGAACCCTGCATCGCCACGCGGCCCGGGCGCGCCTTCGTCCGTGCCGCCCAATTCCAGTGCTTTGGCGTGGAATGCATCGACTTTATCGGTTGAGTCCATGGCGATTGCGACCATGACACCGTTTCCTACCGTTGCCGCATTTCCATCTTGCGGCTTGATAATGGAAAGTGCCGGTGCACCAGGGCCAACTGCCCAGGCGATGAATGAGTCCGATTCCATAAACCGGCCAGCGCCGATATCACCCAGTAGCGCATCATAAAAAGCAGCCGCTTCATCATATTTGTTCGTCCCTAGCGTTACGTAGCCAATCATCCTGTTCTCCTTTATGGTTTTGTACGTGATGCGAGTGCCAGCAGATGCCCGTCGGGGTCACGAAAAAAGTCATCCATTATTCTTTTATTTTATCGGACATTTTGACCGGCGCTACCTTGCAACACTATAGACCATTTTCGAAGCTTCTCCTCGAATGACATCGCTGCAAACGCGGGACTCGTGGACGGCAGTGTTTCATACCGCAGATCTGACTGCAGCTCACCATGCCTGGATAACACCATGCGTTCGACCATCCTGGCTGCCTTCTGCCCGTTGAAGCACACGAGCCGAATTTTGGAATACGTTGCCAGGAATGATGCGAAATCGTTCGGTTTTGCCGTGGCTATGTCGATGTCCGAATCCATACTGCCCGGCCGAACTGAAGATGCCAGGACGTCCCAAACCGCAATTTGATTTGCTTTGAGCCGCTCCGTCCGTTTCGCATAGGGGACATCGGGGCCGGCGCCGAAGAACTCGCCCATGATCCGCCAGAAAGCATTTTGTGGGTGTGCATAGTATTCAGACGCCTCGAGTGATTTGCGGCTCGGCAGGCTGCCAAGTACGAGCACGGTTGCACCTGAATCAACTATGGGCGGAAATCCCGTCGAAGAGGCCATTTTGTTTCTTATCCCAATTGACTCTGATACAAGGCGAGGTCGTAGATCGCCCGGACAGAAATGCTCATTCGTTCGCGTCGAATCCCGCTACTACTATTTTGGCGCGCGGCCCAATAAATAGAACTCATCGTTCGGCCGCATCGTTGTCACGTTGGCCATACGATTCGAGAGGGAGAAAAATGCCGTAATGGCACCGATGTCCCAGATGTCTTCGTCTGAGAATCCGTGTTCACGCAGTTTATCGAAGTCGGCGTCGTTCACCTCATGAGCGTCGAGTGACACTTTCTCAGATCCATCGTCTGACCCTCGAACAATAGTGCTCGTATGTCTCGCCGAAGAGAGATCTCATCGCCTCCTCTTCCGGTTTTATCTGAAAGAAAGTGATGTACGTGACGAATAAAACCAGTACAGCCACGTTGTAGACACTACCCAACCAAATTGCCCAGCTGATCAGCACTAGAGCCAAGCTGACGTACATTGGATTTCTGCTGTAAGCAAAGAAGCCGTCAACAACAAGCTGTGATGCCTCCTCGGGGTGGAACGGATCGACGGTAGTGCTCGCCCTGCGGAACGCCAGCATCGAATATACGACCAGTACAATACCCGAAACGGCAAACAATATTGTAATCGGTAACTGGATCGCGGATTCAAGCCGCCCGCCTGGCAGTTGCCGGTCGATCATCCACATGAGGAATCCGCATACGAGCGCCTGTATTGGCGGCGGGACTTTCAGGGCGAGTTTCATATTTTCGCGCCTTAGTCGCTTTTGAATCCTACTTTCTTATGTTGACCGTCACAGAACGGCTTGTCTTTGGATGAACCGCAGCGGCATAACGCTACCTGGCCGCCCTTCCATGATTCGCGGCCACTGCCGCTCAAGATTGTCAGGTTGCCCTTCAACAGGAGGGGCCCGTCTTGTGCAGCTTGCACCTGCAATGGCCCGCCTGTTTCGGCATCCGCATCTCCGCCTCTGCCACCGCACCGTAATCCTTGAAGCCGGCTTTCTCGTGGGAGTTGTCACAAAACGGCTTGTTCTTCGATTGCCCGCATCGGCACAGGGCGGCACGAAATTGCAATCCGGGAGCATTTGCCGGCGCCCCTTCGATCTCCAGTTTTCCGCGGACGAAAAGCGGGCCGTTATAGGCAACCTGTATGGTATTGACGGTTGCCGGTTTCTCGGCGCGAGTTCCATCGGCGAAATCGTA
>PVMK01172947.1_pt1 | contig 39742 bp, 40 predicted proteins | sample 1853481 | NCBI WGS metagenome assembly PVMK01 (sample SAMN08533507, study PRJNA380276) | Marine sediment metagenome, whole genome shotgun sequencing project.
ATACAGCAGTACACCGGCATTGCCCCGGTGACCGAGCGCAGTGGCAACAAGACTTGGGTACATTGGCGTTGGCAATGTCCCACCTTTCTACGCCAGAGCATAATCGAATGGGCGGGACAGACAATTAATCAGTCCTTCTGGGCAGGTGTATATTATCGCCAGCAAAGAGATAAAGGTGCGTCTCATCAAGCTGCGGTACGGGCCCTGGCATTTAAGTGGCTGCGTATTCTTTACCGCTGTTGGCAGTCGCGTACACCCTATGATGAGTCAAAGTATCTGGAGGCGTTGCGGCGACGCGGGTCACCTCTGCTCAAACATCTTGGTGAAGCTATGTAAAAAAGCTTGACGGACTACCTCAGGGCGTGAAGCCGTCATTCGGCTGTTTTCAAACTACGATAATTAATGATTCTTTTGGCATTTCCCGGTTGAGCAACTATGCTTAACAGCAATACCGGATAAAAAGAAGATAGCCCTTGACATTTTTCGAGGATTTGAAACGTCGCAACGTCTTCAGGGTGGGTGTCGCTTACCTGCTAGGGGCGTGGTTGATTATCGAGGTCACGGAAACCATTTTTCCGTTGTTCGGCTTTGGTAACGAACCCGCGCGTATCGTTGTAATCGTTCTCGCAATCGGTTTCATTATTACAATGGTGTTTTCCTGGGTGTACGAATTAACCCCGGGAGGCCTGAAGAAAGAAAAGGACATTGACCGCTCCAAACCCATTGCCGGTGGAAGTGGCAACAGGCTGAATTTTGTCATTATTGGCTTGTTTGCTCTGTCGTTGGGCTATTTTGCCTATGATAAGTTAGTGCTTGAGCCTGGCCGGAACGCGGCAGCATCGTTAAATGCCGTCGAGGGTCTGGCCGAGGGTGCGTGAACTCGTGGGAGAAAGACTGTTCGCGGAGGCTTACGCCCGTGCCCAGGGAACTTGACTCATCTTTTACAGACGAATCTCTCCGCAATGAGTTGTGGGATTCTGTCTCTCGTAGAGTAAGCCTGACATCTAATCCCTCCCAGGCGCTCATGTCTGGGATACGAGCGTACAACAGTGAAGAAGAGGATTGGGAAGACCTCGGCCAAACACCTCTGGAGGACGTGCGCGTCCCGGGGGGCCCGGGGCAGCATGCTGCGAATCAGGCTGGAGCTGGACGGATACCGGGCGTTATACGTGGCCGGTTCGGGGGCGCGGGGAGTATCGCCTGGAGGCGGTGGACTCACACTCGCAGGAAATGTTGCGTGTCCAGGGAGGGGAGTTCAAGGACCTACTGCCGGAGCTTGGGTTTCCAACCGCCGATCTTTCCCGACTACCTGATCGACGCTACCGAGCTTACAAACCAAAAATACAAGCAGTTCGTCGACGCGCACGGATACGGCAACCCGGAGTACTGGGAGCATCCGTTTATGCAGGATGGGCGTGAGCTATCGTTCAAAGATGCGATGGCTCTGTTCAAAGATCAAACCGGTCGTGCGGGACCGGGCTCGTGGGAATTCGGTACTTACCCTGATGGAATGGCAACCCACCCGGTTGGGGGTGTCAGCTGGTATGAAGCGGCAGCTTATGCACGGTTCGCAGGCAAGCAACTCCCAACCCTGTTTCATTGGTACTGGGCGGCCTTTGTTGGTGTGTGGCCGGGCTTCGTGAGTGAGTACATCATACCGGGCAGCAACTTCGGTGGTGAGGGTACGGCTCCTGTTGGGACGTTTGAGGGGATCAGTCCGGCCGGGGCGTTCGACATGGCGGGGAATGTGCGTGAGTGGGTTTGGAATAAGAGCGGTGAAACCCGTTTTCTGCTCGGGGGGGGGCTGGGGTGATCCAAAATATTACTTCAATGAGCCTGACAGTCGTTCACCCTTCAACCGTGATGAGCTTAACGGATTCCGGCTCTTTACCCCGCTGGACAAGCCGGACCTGACACCAACTCATAATCCGATCGAAAAATCGGGTCGCGACTACCTGGTGGAACAGCCGGTCTCGGACGAGATCTTCGAGGTTTACCGCCGTTTGTATGCCTATGATGCGTCCCCGCTGAATGCAGAGCTTATTAAACGTGAAGATGCAGAGCACTGGATGCGGGAGGAGATTGAGATTGATGCCGCGTATGGGAACGAGCGCCTGACCGCTTTTCTGTATCTGCCTCACGACGTTGAACCGCCTTACCAGCCCATCGTGTATTTCCCAGGTGCATACGCCAGGTACCGGAGAAAAAATCCTTCGGTTGCAGAAAACCATTTTGCTCTTTTCCTCTTGAGAAGTGGTTATGCAGTCCTGTTCCCGGTGTACAAAGGAACCTTTGAACGGGGGACGACGGTGCTCAATAGCGGCTACCCGGACGAGACGAATTCCTATCGCGAGCACGTGATTCAGTGGTCCAAAGATATTGGACGTTCGCTTGACTACCTCGAAACCCGATCCGACATCACGATGGACAGGCTCGGCTACTTCGGAATCAGTTGGGGTTCACAGATCGCACCCATCATGATTGCGGTAGAGCCACGCATCAAGGCGGCTGTGCTGGTAGTGGGAGGGCTGGAACCAACTCTGAGTCAACCGGAAGTTGACCCGCTTAACTTCCTGACGCGTGTCACGACTCCCACCCGTATGGTCAACCTTTCGGCTGACTACTTTTACTCGTTAGAGACTTCGGTAAAACCGTTCTACAAGTTGCTGGGGGCTGCGCCCAAAGACATGATCGTGATCGAGGGAGCCGGCCATTACACTCCGAAGAAACGCATCTACAGTGAAACGCTGGACTGGTTCGATCGATTTCCGGCACCAAAGCCATAATTTCGAGTAGCCTTGTCCGTTGAATTTAAAGACCTTATGGGTAGAAATGGTGTTGAAGGCGCAACCAATTTGAGGGATATTACCTCCCTCGCAGTTCGGTCTTTGCGATATTCCTACGAAAACTCAATGGTTAAAACCATCGACCCTCAACATTTCTGAATGACCGCAGTTGGCCGTTTTGAGTCCTTCATCTCGCTGGAAATTTACCCTGGTGAATAACCGCTCATTGGCAAGAACCGGCACTTCGACTTTTGTCAATGCGTGTAACCGAGTACGGCCAGCAGCTGCGATTGGGGCTGCTTGGCAAACCCTGTTTTTTAGCTATTTAGTATAAACGGGAAGAGTTCCTGGTCTATCGAACCGAATGAGTAGGTTTATACTTTCCGTCTACGTGTAAACGATGGATAGAGAAGGAGAAACATGAGAAAGCTAAAAGCAGGTCTGGTGATTATCGCTCTGCTGGCAGTTGCTGGTACAGCTTATTCCTTTGACATGAGCGTTGAAGACATGACTGAAGCTGCCAGCAATTATTCAAAATACTGTGCGCTTTGTCATGGCCCTGATCGTGAAGGTCATGTCAATGACCACGCTCCTTCATTGCGGTCAGCGTCGTTGATGAAAACCGGGTTCCCGCATCACATTTATCTGACTGTGGCCTATGGGCGACTGGGAACGCCGATGGCTGGTTTCATTAATGAAGTGGGTGGCCCCATGAGCAAGGATGAGATCATTCAGCTGTTGTACTGGATCCGGCAGGAGTCTGGTGTGGAAGAGCAGGTCGATATGGATCCCGATCCCGTCACTGGTAATGTGGTACTGGGTGCAAAACTGTATGCGCATGAATGCGCGGAATGCCATGGTTCAGAAGGTGAAGGTGTTACTGGCACGGCGCTTGGAAACCCTGCCATGCTGTCGCTCACGGAAGACAAGTTCCTTCGCTATGCAATCGAAAATGGTCGTGATGAAACTGATATGAAGGCATTCGGGGAAAAGCTAAGTAGTGATGAGATTAATGCTCTGACAGCATTCCTTCGTAGCCGCGCCACCGGCTGGGCGGTTGAAAAACCAATCTACCGTGCACCGCCAGAAGTAGACGAATATGTCATCAACCCGGATGCTGATGCTCCGCGGCTTGAACTGAAAGATGACTTGTACGTAATGTCCGCCGACTTACACCAGGCTTTACTGGAGAAGCGTCGCATGGTGATTCTGGACACGCGCGTCATCTCCTACTGGCAAATGGTCAATATCGAAGGCTCGGTCCCCATGCCATATTATTATGATTATGATGATTTCGAGCGACTCGCCGCAGACCTGCCAAGAGACGGCACCTGGATTGTCACCTATTGTGAATGTCCGCGTGCGGCGGCCGAATCAGTCAACCGAAAGCTCAAAGATCGGGGCTTCAAAAACACCGCGGTACTGTGGGAAGGTATCCAGGGATGGGTTGCCTTGGGTTACCCGGTTTTTCGAGGTGAGACCACAACGGTCGAGGTTCAACCATTACCCTGAAGGCCTGAAATAATTTACATTTAGCACAGTGGTTGCAGATGAAGAGCGAAGCAGACAAATCAAGCTTCTGCTTCTCTAATCGAACCCTGATGTTCAGTTCCCATCGTTATGGCATATTATTGGTCGCGTCTTAGCTTGGGTCACGCTTCTTTTCGCAATCCATACTTACTACTGACCGGCCGCTCCTGTCCGTTTTCTGCCCTAAACAGTCGATCACTGTGAGTGTCCGCACCGCAAAAGCCGCCATCTGAATGACGCAAAATTCAACGTTGTTTAAGGCAGCACTCGGCCATGAGCAGTCCTTTGGAGTGGTGGTTTGGACGGCCCACCCAAAACACGTTGCGGCGTTTGAGTTCGGCAAAGAAACCTATATTGTCGCCGGTTCCAGACCCAGCGCGGCTCGTTGCGCGTTGAGGCTTTCAATCGATGCCGCTGATCGCGCCGTTAACGAGCAGTTAGGTTGAGACGGACCTGACTATAGGCCAGAGCCGTCCTCGGAATAGATCACCCAGATTTTGGTGTAGCCATCGGTCTTCCAGACGCCGGTCCATTCCCTGGGGATGGTCACGCCTTCCCCGGCCTTGATAACCTGCACCGAGCCGTCACTGGAAGTGAGTGTTACACCACCCTCGAGAAAAAACATGAACTCGTCAACACCGTAGGGTTCGGTGATCTCGAATCGTGTCTTGCCAGAGCGATACATACCAGAAGAAAATTTCTGGTCACTGCTCAGAAGTGTAGTGACGTCCAGGGTCGTATTTCCATCATGAGTTTCCTTGATCATGTCGGGACGGTCAAAAATCTTGCCGCTAATGTCCTCCTTGCTAATCCTGGCTGGCGTGATGACCTTATCCGCTGCCACAGCAGACCAACCGGCCAGGACCACAATACTCAGCACTAATAACGTAGTTTGCTTCATTGTTGATTCCTATTAAACGTCGAAGTAAAGACCACATCAGCATAGCATGGCGGACGTTTATCGCTGACCCCCTGTTAGTCCATCCATTGATTTATGTTGCCATCCCAGTTTTCGTCGATACCTACGCGTGCTTCCACCGCGTCGATCCACAGACCCGGGCCGTTAAAATCCAGAACCATGGCGTCAGGGAGACAATAACCACGTGCCAATTACGCTTCCTCCATTACCAATGGTCGTCGTTCCTTCTCCTGGCCCTGAGATTAATCTTACTGAGTAGACGCAGAGAACACCGCCTCTAGCGCCTGCTCAGGAAGCGGCTCCACGTACCGATATCCACCGTCGTACACGCTGCGATCGCCGTTTGGAGCCCAACGGCCCCAGATCGCCCGGGCGATATCGTCGGTCAGATTCACCATCCGGTGAATGGTGTTTGGAGCGATGTAGATTACCTCACCCGGCTCGGCGAGGAAGGTTTCTTCCCCGAGAGTCCATTCGATCTGTCCATCGAGAATCACGTAAAACTCCGGTACCGGGTGTAGGTGCCCAGCATAGATTGCCCGCGGCGCCAGTTCCCAAAAACCCACATGCAGATCGTCGTCCGGGATTGATTCACCACCGATGATTCGATTCGACCGCCGTTCGCCAATTTCCGAGACGTTCCACTCAACCGTGGAAGCGTTAACATGCGCTGATGCGGTCTCAGATGCTGCATCTTCATTTAGCGCCGGTGAGCAAGCGGCAATCAGGACACAGGATGCTATACACAATGGAGCAATCAATAAATTAGTCATGGCGATTCTCTCTACATAGTTTTTGTCAGGATTTGATCATCCCTGAATACTAAGCTGGATTAATATCGAATGAAATGCCAGGCGATTTTCTTTGCTGTGAAAGGGCAGCGTCCTATGAAACAGAGACGATGGAAACATGAGCAGATCTCCTTCTAAAACCTGATAGGTTTTCTTTGGATAATCATCGTTCAAGATGGGGTTTATTTATTCAGCCTAATAAGCCCCCTGTCGGTGAATCTCGGCAGTCTGGAAACAGCGCTGTTGCCGCAGAACGTACTTTCCCATCCAGGTGAGCGAGTATCTTCTGAATAACTGCTAGGTCTTCAATGCTGGTAATTACCTTGACGAAACTTGCGCAATCGCTACGTTTATTAGTTTGCTCAAAGGACCGCTCCTGGCCGTTTTGAGTCTTTCATAGTGCTGAAATTCATGTCAGACAAGTAGCTGCTTACTGGCAAGAACCGGCACCTCAATAGCTGTTATGGCGAATAGGAACTAACGGCCAGGAGCAGACCTTTCCGGGGGAGCTAATTTCGAGGAACTTACGTGCCCAAGTTGACTCTGTCCCTTTACTCTGACCCCATAACTTTTAACTTTTATTCCAGCCCCACCGGCTTCAGGGTCACCGAGCGAAGCATGATCGGGTTCCAGAGTGACTCTTGCGGATGTATCCTGATCGCGGATTCCCCTTCGGGTAACGTCAATTGGCCGATGTGCTGGGTTTGAAAAGTCTGCAGGCCGCCGGTGGATTTTACGGTGAGAGGTTTTTGCCCGTCGTTCGCCATCAACAGGAAACCGGCAGGCTCCTCCGCGGCGACCTCTGCGTAAACATCGAACGTACCGGGCTTATCGATCCTTACCAGCCAGTCCACGCGGCTGCGGAAATCCGTCCACCCGTCCAGGTAGGAAGCAGAATTGCCGTCCTGCCTCAGTTCCACTTTACCCCCATACCCGGGGTTATGGATATTGGCGTCATTCACTGCCAGCACCAGGACACCATCCCCGTCCTGTCCCGGAAGTATCCGTTCCACGTCGAGTTTGCCCGTGATTTTCAGCACTATGACCGTGTCAACCTCGTCAAGTGGTTTGTCCGGGAGCTGCAATACGACACCTGCTTGTGTTTTGTCGATTTGAATCTGTTGCTGGAAGTCCGCCATAAAGTAGGCGCCGCTCACCTCGCTGCGCAGGCCGTCCACCCTGAGCAAGCCGTCCTCGGGCCAGTCAAACACGTGCAAGAACAGGTCTGTCGCATTTGGATATTCCTTCTTGGTGGCCCGCCCCCACTTCAGGCGAACAAAAGGGCTGGCGGTGGTGCCATGGATCGATGGAGAATTCACTCTCATCCATTCACCGACGTCTTTCAGCCGCTCGATACTTGCCTGTGGAATCTCGCCATTGGCCATCGGACCGACATTCAACAGGTAATTGCCGCCCTTGCTGGCGACGTCGACCAGGTTCCGAATCAGCAGTTCGCTGGATTTCCATTCATCATCGTAGGACTTGTAACCCCAGGTGGTGTTCATCGTCATGCAGGCTTCCCAGTCATAATCCAGCCCTGTCGCCGGAATATGTTGCTCTGGGGTTCGCAGATCACCGTCCACACCATCTAACAAGCGGTTATTGACGATTATTCCGGGCTGGAGATCAACCAGGCCGTCAAACATGGCGGCCCGCTCCGGCGTCATGTCGATCGGCGTGTCCCACCACAGAATCGATACCTCGCCATAATTGGTAAACAGTTCCCTTGACCTGGGGTACAGCGATACTGCGGATATAGTCGTCCATGCTCCCATCCTGGGCCGGGTCCCAACGCCCATCCCAGGTTGCGCCCCCAGGATGGTGCCAGTCCTGGGCCTGGGAGTAGTAAAACCCAAGCTTGATGCCGTGTTTTTGGGCGGCTTCGGCCAGGGGTTTGAGAACATCTTTGCCATACGGCGTCGCCTCCACGATATCCCAGTCACTGACCCGCGGTATCGAACAGGGCAAAACCGTCATGGTGCTTGGCCGTGATGACGATGTACTTCATGCCAGCGTCCTTGGCCATGCGCACCCAGGCTTCGGGGTCGTACTTCACCGGGTTGAATTGCTTTGCATACTGCTGATACTCCGCTACCGGGATCTGTGCATAGTGCATGATCCATTCGCCGATACCCGGTATCTGCTCGCCCTTGTAAGTCCCCGCCGGCACGGCGTAGACACCCCAGTGGATAAACAACCCGAACCGGGCTTCACGCCACCAGGCCATGCGCGCATCACGTTGCTGCACGGTCTCGTCGTCGTAGGGACCCTTGAAGGTCACTTCTGCCGCAGAACCCACACCACTGCATGCCAATATCAGCAGTGGAATAAGGATGTTTTTACCAAAGACATTGAATCGGCGGGTTTTCTTGGTCATCGCGGAATACCTTTGCTGGTCACCGGAATCTTGAGTGTAGGTAGCATTAAAGCTATATTGCCACAATTCTACATATAGTGAGCATCGCTTTAGCCATAATTCTACATATAGTGAACATCGCTTTAAGTGGATAGGAAGTATAGTACCTTAACTGGGGCTTGTGGCAGATCACCCAGTAAACGCAGTGCCACCTGCTCCCCATTTTGCACAATACAAATTGTGTCATTTGAAGTAATGGCATCCATAAATATAAAGGTTGCTTGTAATAACCAATAATGATCATGTTGTACGTATCTTGCGAAACCGCGATTGTCGGTTTCGGTAGGTTCCACATCATCGAAACTAATAATGTCACCATTCAGACTTGCTTCTTTTTCGGCCGACTTGAACTTGCTCTCAAGCACAACGATAAACCCATTTGGAATTATCGTATGCAGGAGCAAATCACCAGAAATAACCTGCTCATATATTCTGACGCGTTCTATACCGTCCATCCCTTTCAAAAACTGCAATTTCATGATTGCACAGCCTCCAATAGCCAGCGATTCCAGGCTTCCAGCACCTTCTCTTTCGGCTTCATCCACTTGGCTTGGTTATACACGTTCGATACTCCGGGTTTCGCTACGGAGATTTGGTTACTGATTGCACCCAACAGGTGCGGTTCAATATCCAGTTCTTCAGAAGCGAGTGTCTGAAATGTTCTGCGTAGATCATGAGGCCGCCAGGGCTCGTTCAGGTCCGCGGCCTCGTACAGATATCGGTATGGTTTCCCGCCTTGCGAAAACGGTTTGTGACCTTCTGCAGTACTGAATACAAACGGCCCTTCCAGTTCCGGTGCATCCTTAATAATGTCCCGCGCGATTTTTGGCAGCGGTATCCGGTGGCGCTCGTCATTCTTTGGATCACCGCCTTCAACCAGCCATATATCATCGTGAATATCATCATGGGATAGGTTCCGGCACTCACCGGGCCGTTGTCCTGTTGCCAGCGTGAATAAACACCAAGAACCCAGGGGGTACCCCAACTCGATGCAACCCTTCCACAGGTCTTTGATTTCATCACTGGATAAATGACGTTTGCGAGGTTTTTCCTTGAATCGTTTTTGTAGTCTGACCATGGGTGATGGATCACAGTATTCACGGTCCCAGCACCAGCCAAAAAACTTGCTTAAGTAGGCTTGCAGGCGGTTGGCTTGGACGGGCGTTGCATGCATACCCTCCAGCAACTCTACGATTTGTGAGCGAGAAATCTTATCTATGTCAGAGTTTGTGATTGAAGTGACATGAGAACCAGTCAGGAGGCCACTAGCGTGCACAAATGTTTTTGGTTTCACCTGTCTTTCATAATATATAAGAAACTGTTGCACGCGCCGAGTAAATGCGTTTGGATTTTTTACTGTTGGTTTTCTTACTACACGAATCGGAGTGGCTGTCGGATTTATACCCTTTTCAATGGTTTTTTCAATTTCATCTGCCGCTTTAATTGCAGCGGCTCTATCCATGTGATCGGTTCGGCCTATCGCATATTTACCGAGGGACTTATATTGCTTTCGGCCATTGAAGCGGAAGTAGTAACACCAGGATTTGTCCCGCAAACCTACGCGTAGGCAAAGCCCGGGATAAGCACTGTCGAAGTATTGGGTTCTGGCTTGCCCTGAGAGAGGCTTCAGTGTGGCAATTCGTACACCAGTTAACTTTTGATTTGGCATCATTCGCTCTCAATTGGTCACCAACTGGTCACCACATTGGGTAGTACAGTCTGAAATGTAGTCCAATGACAATGTTAATATAACTTATTGTAATAACTGACTATAACATGTCATAAGTAAGGAGGTGTAAGACGGTGAATTGAGCGGTGAAATAGATTTGTAATCAGTAGGTCCCGAGTTCGAATCTTGGTGCCGGCACCATCCTTCTCATTTTCAAAACAGTGTTCCGCAGCCCATGGCAACATGGAACGAGATTCACATGTTGGTGCCCTTGCCGGGTAACTTGATACTCAGTAATTTTCTGTATCAGATTGGTGCGAGACGGAAGAATACGGTTGATTCACAAAAGTGTTGGCGTTTTAGCTGTATTATCTGAGACCGCCTCGTCCCTTGGGCCTTGTACAGTAATCAATTGAAAAAAGAATGTTCGAAAAAATAAAACCAATGCAGACCATCCATGATTTTCAGACGCCTCTGCAAGCGTCTAATTCGGAGTTGAGAAATCCGTTGTGTCAGGAGAATAAAGTATGGCGTGTAATTCCTCCCGCCAGCCTGATCAATGGCTGTAGCCACGCTTTCAGCCGCCCAACGGATGTCACTGGCATTCTTGACGATATTGCCCGGGCTGTCGGGCCACCCACCGCCATGTGTGTGCTGGGCAGCAATGTGATTGGGGCCGCTGATTGGGAGCAAATTCCATTTGCAAAACAATACCAGGCGGTTACGACGGGAACGGGTGCGTTTGTTGCTTCAAATATGCTTTACCTGCGGATAAACGGCCCTGATGCCGCCGCAGTTCTGAACATGTTGACGCCGCGCAATGTGCATAAACTTGCGCAAGGCTGTGCGATGTTTGTCCTCTTTACAACCCCGACAGGCACGATTGATGAAGAAGCGGTCGTGCTACGCACGGGGCGTGAGGAGTACCTGGTCTCCTGCGGTGGGGGCAAGACGCCTTCCTGTTTGCCGGATGCACTGAAATCGCATCCCCGGGCGAGCATAGAGCACTCCGGCTTCGTCAGCTTCAATCTCAAGGGGCCGAAACGGATAGCAGCAATGCAGGCCCTGGTACGACAGGAAGACAGGTCACGTGTGGTGTCTTTGCGGCCCTTTCAGGCTTGCCACATCCAGACTCTGGATGGCAGTTCTGTCTGGGTATTGAGAACTGTAGTGGGTGTAGAGATGTGGGGTCTCGCGCCCGTGATTCGCAAGGTGTGGGGTGGAATCCTGAACAAGCCCGCACTGATAACCCCATGCGGCTGGAATCTTCTCAATGTTTACCGCATGGAGTGTAGTTTGATGGTCTTTGCGGTCTACCCATTGGACGTGCACAGTGGTACTACGCTTTGGGAAACAGGGTACGGCTGGATGATCGAGGAGAGCGAAGAGGAGTTTTTCATTGGCCAGGCTGGGCTGAATCACTCCAGAGGCAAGGAACGACTCTGGTTGGCCGGCCTCAGTGCATTTGGTACGGCCCAGGAAGTACTTCCCGTTGGTGCCGAAATCTACAATCGGAAAAGCGAAATTGCAGGCTATGTTACCAGCGCAGCTTACTCTATAAAATACGAACGGGCGTTGGCATTTGCCCATTTAGAAAAGACCTGCCGGCCCGGTGACACATTGACATTCAAGGATGGCCAGGATTGGACAGTTTGTTCGCTTCCATTTGATTGAAATATGCCTGTTGTTCAGTATTTTCCTTATTTTGGCCCCAACCGGCGTTCGGACAAGCCTGTCATAGAAATTATGCTGAGTGCTGCTCCTGATGACGGGCAAAGTTCCCCGCAACACGTATCCGGGATTAAGACACTCCTACAAACTGGAGGTGTTCTTACACCAGGGGAGTGTTTCCCTGAACAGGCGCTTCCCGCTGAGCCGCTGGCCTGTTACGCTTCCCTGCTGGTGCAAACTGCCCTGCTTTTGCAGCGTAAAGCAGGACACCGGGTTGGCTTCTTTTCAGTGTCCAGAATCTCGCACCAGGACCGGTGTATTGCCCTGGTAGAGCATGAACATTGCGATGTGGGTATGACAGCGGTCAAGCTTGCAGATGAATTGGTCAGCGGAAAACGCAAGTCACTGACAGATCCATTCAGTTTATTTTGTGAATTTGCCCATGAGCGATTGTTGCCCCTGGAAACCGAAGCCATCATCAAGGCTGCCCGGCAGCGTGACATCCCCTGTTACCAGCTTGAACGCTATCCTTTTTCACGTGATAAGCGCAAGACAATCTGCGTCCGCCGCAACGGGTTGCTGATACTTGGTCATGGTGCGCAGCGCTATATTCTGGATGGCACATTCTGCCTGGGCAAGTCCGGAGACAGGTTAGACGCACTGCTCAGGAACCGGTCACAACGCAGAGCCCTGCTTGAGAAACTCGGGTTTCCGCTCGTCACCACCGATGATAGAAGCGAGGCGGGTGAAGACATTATTAGCGTTTTTGCCACCAATGGTCATGTAACCGCTGTCGTGGGTTTGTCCGCTGGCCGGATTCGGGTGGTAGAAAACCCGCATACCTCATTGCTTGATTTGAGTATCGCTGTTAATCGTGAAGTTGAGGGATTCCCTATTGTTGTAACGCTGCTGGCTGCAGATGGTTCAAAACCGCTGGCGCAATCCGGTGGGCGTGTTGTAGATTTTGAACTGGGTCCGGACCTTGAACCACTCACAGGCCGACAACCGGGCCTGGGTCCGCAGTTACTGGACAGGACAGTGGCAGCTCTGTTGGAGTGGCTGTTTCCCGACAGGGGTAACGCAAGAATACCCATTATTGCAGTCACCGGCACCAACGGCAAAACGACTACAGCCCGGATGATCAGCCAGGTGATGATGGCTGCAGGCCGCAAACCTGGAATGGTAAGCACCGATGGCATTTTTCTGAACGGAAAACAAATCTCAAATACTGATGCCAGTTCCCTGCTTGGCCATTCCAAAGTGCTGACCAGTAAGGAAGTGGATGTCGCAGTACTGGAATCACATCATCGCGGCATATTCCTCCGCGGGTTTGCCTTTCAGTGGTGTGATGTCGCGGTTTGCCTGAATGTTACCGACGACCATCTGGATGAGGTAAATATTTGTTCAGTTGAGGAAATGGGTATTGTAAAACGCGCCTTGTTGGAACGGGCCCGTTACGCGGCAATATTGAACGCGGACAATGAATATTGCCTCAATATGCTTGCACACATGATCGCGAAGAAAACCTGCCTGGTATCGATGCAATCAGGTATGGATGATTTGCGTGTCCACGCCAGTAAAGGTCAGGTGTGTTTTTGTGTACTGGAATCTGTCGACGGCCATGATTGGGTTGTGATTTACGATCAGGTTCGCCTGCCGGTAATGCCGGTTACCTCCATACCATCCACTTTTGATGGTCTTGCCCATTTCAATGTATCCAATGCCATGCATGCTATTGCCGCCAGTTACCATGCGGGTATTGGTATAAGGGACATAAAGACAGGGATGGAAAGCTTTAGTATGAGTTTTGAGAACACGCCAGGCCGATTGAATTTTTATGAAGGGCACCCGTTCAGAGTCCTAATGGATTTCGCACATAACCCGGATGGCATGTACCAGCTCAGTGAATTTGTTGGGCGGATGGAAGTCAGCGGCAGGAAGTTTTTGATGCTCCAGGCAAGAGGTGACATTGAAGACAAATATGTCAAGGGTATTGCCGCCGCTGCTGCCGCGCACTTTGATCATTTTGTATGCAGAACCCACCCTTTGTACCCAAATCTGATAAACATAAAGCGCCCGTTGTGTTAAAGGCTGCACTTTTGGAATCCGGTGTTGGTGAACATCAAATTACTACGATAGAGAATCCGGAAATTGCGGTTGATACCATGTTGATGATGGGTGCAGAGGGGGATTTACTGGTTTTTACACCGGGCTCTGGCCAACCAAGGCTTGATACCTGGGAGCAGGTCATTTCATTCAAGAGCGGCACAACTGGTCGGGAATAAAGTCGTCATGCAAAACTATGATGTGATCATCGCCGGCGGTGCAATTATCGGCTCGTCCTGCGCCTGGTTTCTGTCGGGACAGGCCGGGTTTGACGGCCGTGTGCTGGTCATTGAGAAGGACCCCGCATACCGGAAGTGCTCTACCACACTGTCTATTTCATCAATTCGCCAGCAATTCTCCACCGAGGTTAACATTCGTATTTCCAGGTTTGGATTTGAGTTTCTTAAGTCCATTGCCAAACAGACCGGGAAAGAGGATGGTATTGGTCTTGTTGAAAAGGGCTATTTGCTGCTTGCAGATGACACCGGGACCCAGCGCCTGCGTCAAAATGTCCAATTACAACGCAGTGAAGGTGCTGATATCGGTCTGTTTGAGCCAGCTGAATTGGCGGCTCGTTTCCCGTGGTTGAACGTTGAAGACGTGGCGCTGGCAAGCCTGGGCCTGAGTGGTGAGGGTTGGTTTGACGCTTATAGCCTGTTGCAGTATTTCAAACGTGGCGCCCAGGGAAACGGGGTAACTTATCTCAGGGGTGAAGTGGCCGGCCTGGATATCAAAGCTGGCCGGGTCGCCAGCGTCGTACTGGCTGATGGCAGCCGTTACGGTTGTGGGCATTTTGTGAATGCATGTGGAACCGGCGCAGCAAATATCGCACAAATGGCCGGGATCGAGGTCCCTATAGAAGCCCGCAAACGCTGTGTATTTGTTATTGATTGTCGTGAAGGTGAGGAGGTTAGCGGCTGTCCCCATTTAATTGATTCCACGGGTGTCTGGGTTAAACCGAAGGGGCAGTATTTTATTACCGGAACGACACCGCCGGCACACAGGGATCACGCGTGTACGGACTTTGAAGTTGACTATTACCTGTTTGATGAGTATGTATGGCCTTTACTGGCCCGGCGGATTCCCGTTTTTGAAGCGATCAAGGTGGTCGGTGCCTGGGCCGGCCACTATGCTTACAATCTCCTGGACCAGAATGCGATCATCGGTCCGCATACCGGGATTCGAAATTTTATTTTCGCCAACGGTTTTTCCGGTCATGGCGTACAGCAGGCACCGGCAGTGGGGCGGGCGATTTCGGAACACATCGTACATGGGAGATACCTGTCCCTGGATCTGTCTGATTTGGACTTTGCGCGGATTCCTGAAGGCCGCGCCCTGCTGGAGAAGAATGTCTTTTAGTGGCTCAGCGGCCACTGAGCCCGGCAGCTTCGTGCTCCCAGAGTTTCTCAAGCACCGCCGTTGGAGACATTGGCAGGCTATCCATGCGGATGCCTACTGCGTTATATATAGCGTTGGCGACAGCAGCCGGTGGATTGACGATTGAGACTTCGCCAACGCCCCGCACACCGTAAGGGTGTCCCGGGTTCGGTGTCTCAAGAATAACCGTTTCGGTCATCGGCTGGTCGACTGCGGTCGGCATCCGGTAGTCGAGAAATGAAGTGTTGGCCAGGATGCCGTCATCAGCATAAATATAGGCCTCATTGAGTGCCCAGCCGAGCCCCTGGACGACGCCACCCTGCATCTGCCCCGATACATAATCAGGGTGGACGGCTTTGCCGACGTCCTGAAAGATTGTGCTTCGAAGTATGCTGATTTTGCCGGTTTGAGTATCCACCTCAACATCTACGAGATAAGCCGCAAGTTGAAACCCGACACCTTGTGGTGACTCGCTCACCTGTTCGGAAACAGGCCCGCCAGTCGTATCCAGTTTTGCCGCCAGTTCCTTGAATGTGAGAGCTTGTGTCTTATCATTATGATTTGAGAACACACCCGCAGCAAAGCCTACCTTTTCGCTATCAATTTTCCAGAGACCGGCCACTCTTTCGATCATTTTCGCAATCACTTTCTCAGCTGCCGTGATGCAGGCGATACCCGTGGCAAAAGTCGTTCGGCTGCCCCAGGCCGGAAGTGTGAAGCCAATTGATTGGGTGTCACCGGTCTTCACCTGCACGTCTGATACTTGAATTCCGAGTGCTTCAGCGGTCTGCATCGCGAGGGTCATACGGGTACCGCTCAGATCACAACTGCCGGTACATACCTCAACCGTTCCATCCACATTGACACTCAGTTTTGCACTGGAAGTTCCACCGCCACCGTACCAAAACCCATAGGCGACACCGCGGCCCTGATTTTGACCGTTGAGCGGTGCCCGGTAATGCGGGTGATTTCTGACGGCCTCGAGCAATTCGATGCTGCCAATTACCGGGCATTTGAAACCCTGCACCAACCGGTCTCCTGTTTTCATCGCATTCCTGATGCGCAGTTCGATGGGATCTATGCCGAGCCTTTCAGCCAGCTCATCCAGCACTGTTTCCACGGCGAAATGGGACTGGGTTGCCCCCGGTGCCCGGTACGGCCTGATTTTCGGCTTGTTCAGAATGACATCGAAACCTTCCAGTCGGTAATTTGGGATGTTATAGCGTGTTGTTGCCGTGAGAACGCCAGCAGAGACGTGCCCGCCGGGAAATGCGCCTGCTTCAAATGCAAAGGAAATATCGGCCGCCACCAGCCTGCCGCTGTCATCAGCGCCCATTCGGACCTGCATACATGAACCAGAAGCGGGACCGGTTGCACGTAACACTTCATTACGGTTCATCGCCATTTTGACCGGCCGGCCACACTTTTTCGAAAGCACGGCAGCAAGCGGCTCCAGGTAAACTGAATCCTTGCCACCAAATGCACCGCCGACTTCGAGTGGAATGACATTGATATGGTTTGCGGGGATATTAAGAATGCCTGCCAACTGGTCGCGGATATCGAAATGCCCCTGGCAACTGGTCCAGACAGTGATCCGGTTTTCATTGTCCCACAATGCAGTTGAAACATGCGGTTCTATATATCCCTGGTGTACCGTTTGGGTTGTAAACGCCCTCTCAACTATGACACTGGCGTTGCTGAATCCCTTGCTGATGTCCCCATTTGAATATTCAAGCCGCCCTGCATTTGGGCTAACCTTTTTCGTCGCTGCAAGAAAGTAGCCGTCCCTGAGTTCTGCATGAATAACCGGTGCGTCCATGGCCATTGCTGAGCTTATATCCAGGACGGCTTCAAGCACTTCATAATCAACATCAATCAGGTCCAATGCCTGCCCGGCAATATGTTTGTTATTCGCAGCCACGGCAGCGACGGCATGGCCGTCATGCAGCACCCTGGTCTTCGCAATGCAGCTATCTGCCAGGTCGCTCACATCGGCAGACTCATTTGTGTCGGAAGACTCGGCGGGTGGTGGGCGCTCATGAAAATCTGCGCCAGTGATAACGGCATGCACTCCCGGCAGGGCGGCTGCTTTACTGGTATCAATTGACCTGATCCTGGCGTGGGCGTGCGGACTGCGTAATACCTTGCCGTGTAACATCTCTGGAAGATGGATATCATCGGCAAATTTGGCGCGGCCGGTAACCTTGTCCAGACCATCCGGTCTTATGGGTCTTGTGCCGATAACACGCAGTGCATTGTCGTCTTTGCCGGTCATTTTCATTCTCCAGCCAGCATTATTTTTGAGGCTCTTTGCACCGCCTTGATGATGCGGTCATAGCCGGTACAGCGGCAAAGATTGCCAGCCAGCCAATGGCGTATTTGCGTTTCTGATGGTGCAGGGTGTTGCTCAAGTAATGCCCGCGATGACATGAGAAAGCCGGGGGTGCAGATTCCACACTGCAAGCCTGTTTCTTCAAGGAAAGCAATTTGCAGGGGGTGTAAATCACCGTTTTTGGCCATACCCTCAATGGTTGTCACAGCCTTGCCGTTGACTTCTGCTCCGAGCACGCAACAGGCATTCACCAGGACGCCGTCTACAGTCACACTACATGACCCGCAGTTACCGTCATTGCAGCCTTCCTTGGTGCCCGTCAGGTATAAAACGTCACGCAGTATTTCAAGCAGGCTTTGACGCGGTTCACATAAAAAGTCCACTGAATCACCATTGATCGTCACGTTTACATGTACCTTTTCGCTCATGATGCACCCCCTGCACGCTCGATTGCACCGTGTAATGCTCTTGTGACCAGCACCTCCACAAGGTGTTTGCGTTGAGCGATACTACCGCGCATGTCGTCGATTGGAGATGCGGCATGCCTCGCAATTTCTGCTGCAGCACCAACAGACGCACTAGAGACACGTTTACCTTGCAGGACTTCGGCTGCCTCCTGAACCAGTATTGGGGTTGGCCCAACCGCCCCAATCGCGATCCGGACGGATGTAAAGTGCTTGCCATCAGCCGACAAGACAACGGATGCCGCAGCGTTTGCGACAGCAATGTCCATTTCGTTACGGGGAATGAAACGCAGGAATTGCGCCCCGGAATTACCCGGACTTGACGGCAGTTTCAAACTCACCAGTACCTCATCGTCAGCGAGCGCGTTTGTTCCCGGACCGGTACAAAAATCCTCCACCGGCAATTCGCGCTGTCTACTCGTGTTCCGGATCACGGCAACCGCTCCCAAGACAATGAGTGTGGGGATAGAATCAGCACTCGGCGATGCATTGCAGAGGTTGCCTCCAATACTTGCACGGCCCTGGATTTGTATACTGCCGATCAGACTCGCAGAATCAACCAGTGCTGGATAAGCTCTGGCAACCTGTCTATTCTCGTATACAGCTCTGCAGCTGACCGCAGCCCCGATGGTCAAACCCTTATCGGTCAATAACAGCTTGTTTAATTCCGGTACTTTCTTCACATCTATGACCAACTCAGGTGTCGTGGCTCCTGATCGCATCTGCACAATGAGGTCTGTGCCTCCCGCCAATAGTTTTACAGTACCGTTTTGGTCTGCGAGCGTGCTGAGCAATTCTTCGATTGAGCTTGGCGCTGTGTATCTGAATTGATGCATTTTTTACTGTTCCGGTACCATTCAATTCGCAAGTCTATTTGTTGAGTCATTACTGGCTACAAAATGACAACCTTTGCTTTCCGGGTTCAGTGACGCGGCATGTACGATCAGCAAAGCGGTTTGTACTGCACTTCTGAGTTCAATCAATTCAGGTGTCAAGCGGCAGTCGTGGTAGAAAACCTGTATTTCTTCACGTAATTCAAGCAGCATGCGCCGCGCCCGGGTCAGGCGGTTATTGGAACGAACAATACCGGCATAGTTCCACATGGTCTGTTGCACAAGACTCAAATCCTGGCGGATCAGTGTCGGGTCGGCTTCTCGACTCGGGCTTTTCCAGGGCTGTGGCTCGGGCAGGCGAAATTCCATCACGTTGATGTCATGAATATCAGCCCTGGCCGTGAATTTGGCACCGGTCAGACATTCCAGCAAGGACGTACTGGCCAGGCGGTTTGCGCCGTGCAAACCGGTGCAGGCTGTTTCACCTATTGCGTTCAAGTGCCGCACGTTGGTGCGGCCATTGAGGTCAGTATGAACACCACCACATGAATAGTGTGCGGCGGGAACGACTGGGATCGGATCGGATGTTATATCTATGCCTTGCTCGGCACAACGTTTGTAAATGAACGGGAAGCGCTCGCGGATGAAATCCGGTTTGAGTGCAGCAAGATCAAGGTAAACGCAGGGGTCACCGCTGGCGACCATTTCCTGGTGGATGGCGCGCGACACAATATCCCGAGGCGCCAGCGATCCAAGCGGATGGAAATCGTCAACAAATTTCTCGCCACGACCGTTAACCAATACCGCACCCTCGCCACGCAATGCTTCGGTAATAAGAAAATGTGGTGCGTTATTACCGTAAAACACAGTCGGGTGAAACTGCACATATTCCAGATCGATCAACCGGGCGCCAACCCGGTAGGCCATTGCAATACCATGGCCAACAGATCCCTGGCGGTTGGTGCTGTGCTGGAAAATCTGACCCAATCCTCCGGTTGCCAATATGGTCTTGCGTGCAACGATCGCTACCGTTTGGCCGGCTTCGCTATCCAGTATGTAGGCACCAAAGCAGGTCAGTGGTTCGAAGCGGTCAGCGGGTTTGTCGGTATTGTGTGACAGTGTCAGCAGATCAATCGCAACTGAACCCGTCTGTCGTTTAATGTTCGGCGTGGCATCAACGCAGGTGGCGACCGAGGAAAGAATCGCGTGACCAGTGAGGTCTTTTGCGTGAATGATCCGGCGTTTGCTATGACCACCTTCGCGGGTTAATTCAAGTTTGCCATCGGATTCACGATCAAAAGCGATGTCCAGTTCGTCCAGCAACAGTTCACGAACCGCAGTCGGACCTTCCTTCACAAGTTGTTCTATGGCGGCCGGGTTGGCCATGTCATCACTGGCCACCATGATATCCCGGGCCAGGGAATCCGCCGGGGTCGATGTATCGAAAATGATGCCACCCTGGGCCCAGTCACTGTTCGCTTCAGACGGCCCGCCTAAAGATAGCAATTGCACCTTTAGCCCAGCTCTCGCTGCATGCAGGGCGTATGCACAGCCACCCAGGCCAGCACCAATGACAAGACAGTCGGTGTGAATTACATTCATTCAGGATTACTCCCCGGTCTGTGCAGGAATGATCATGCTGAAGTCAGCGGCAGGTGCCGAATGTGTCAATGCTCCAATGCTGATCACGTCCACTCCGGGTAAGGCGTATTCCCCAATCGTATCCAGTGAAATGCCACCGGAGACTTCAATGGTTGCGGCCTTGTCTATCAAAGCAACCGCCTGTTGGATCTGTGACGGTGTCATATTGTCCAGCATGATGACTTCTGCACCGGCTTCCAGCGCTTCTTTGACATCGTTTAAGGACTCGGTTTCGACTTCAATTTTTGCACAATGCGGTGCGAAATCCCTGGCGAGCTTTACTGCCTTTTTAAGGGAACCCGCTGCCGTGATGTGATTTTCCTTGATAAGCACATGTTCGCCGAGAGAAGAGCGGTGATTAAAACAACCGCCGCAGCGTACGGCATATTTTTCCAGTGCCCGCCAGCCTGGAGTGGTTTTCCGAGTATCAACGATACGGACACCTGTTCCCGCTGTCGCATTGGCATACTGCTGGGAAAGAGAGGCGATACCCGACAATCTCTGCAGGAAGTTCAAAGCGGTTCTTTCAGCGATCAACAATGAGATTGTTGAACCTTCGGCTGTAAGGATGGTGCTGCTATTAGCGACCTGATCACCATCATCTGCTTTAAGCTCGATTTTCATGCCAGGATCAACGCGATGGAAAACACGTTGCGCGATATCAAGACCGCAAACCACCATATCCTCGCGGGCCAGTATCGTTGCCTGCGAAATATGATCAGGCGAAAATATGGATTGGCTGGTGATATCACCGTATGCGGCATCTTCCTCCAATGCGAGGTCGATAAGGGTGTCTATTCTAGGCTGCAAGTTCAAACATCCTTTCAATACAACGGGCGGCACGTTTACTCAATTCATCTTCGAGTGTGATGACCTGTTGAGGTTGCGGGTTTGCCAGTGCATCCCGAATTTTAACCAGCGTATTCATTTTCATGTAAGGGCACAAGCGGCAACCGCCGATGAAATTCTTCTCCGGATCCTCGACAACCAAGCGACTGACCAGGCCGCATTCGGTGAGCATAAGGTAATAAGGTGCATCAGTGGATTTGACGTATTTCATCATCTCACCGGTACTGCCCAAGAAAATCGGCGTGTTCAGCGACCTCTTGTGAGCACTCGGGGATGGGCAACGATTTTAAGGCCCGGGAAGGTTTTGCGTGCCTCTTCAATTTGTGCGACGGTGAATTCCTCGTGTACAACACAGGTCCCGTCGGATGAAATAATTTCCTTGTCCAACCCCCGGTTGGCCATTTCCTTACGGATATTGTCAGCCATCAACCGGTCCGGCACGAATAGGATTTGTTTCTGCGGGCAGACCAGCGACAATGTCGTACACATTGCTGGAGGTCACACAGACATCGGATTCAGCTTTTACTTCTGCCGTGCAATTGATGTAGCAGACAACCACGGCATCAGGGGTACAGGGTCTTCATTTTACGGACATCAGCGCCGCTGATCGAATCTGCAAGCGTGCAGCCTGAATCCCGGTCAGGCACGACAACCAATGCATCCGGCGACAGAATTTTGGCCGTTTCAGCCATAAACACAACACCTGCGAAAACGATAACATCCGCCTTTGCCTGTTTCGCCTGTGCGGCAAGATAGTAGGAATCACCCTTGAAATCACCAACCCCGTAAATTACTTCCGGCTCCACGTATGAATGGGTAAGAATGATTGCGTTTTTTTCCTGCTTCAGCCGGTTGATTTCCAGTGTCAGAGGAGCAATTTCCCGGCAGGTTTCGATATTCCACTTGCGACCGGCACTACACTCAACGTGTATCAACGAGCGTAACAGGCGAAGCGCTTCGGCTTCTATCGGGTCATTTGCCGTATGTGCAAATGTATTCATCAGTTTTTTGCCACCTATGTTTTTAACCGGAACGCAGAATCGCACCGGGGATTTAATCCGGTATGAGTGTGTTCACTGATATTTGGCCGAATTTAATTCTTACAAGCCCTTACACAGGCTTTATTGTTGCTGATCCCGCACAAACGCTACGAAACGTCCAACCCATGGGTTGGCGACTGTATTGCGGTGGTGTGCAAAACCCGCCAGCAGGTTGTTGATGACCAGTCCGTCATGATATCCATCGATACCGGTGCCGCGTAATACGCGGTGTGCGAAGACCTGGTCTTTGCCAAGGCTCTCCAGATGCGCGTAATGAAATTCGTGTACCGGAATGCCGCCTGTATTGTTATTGGTGACGGGTAATTGCGGCCACGGGTGTTTCCCGGAATCCTCAACCACCATGTAACCCCTGCCTTGAGGACGCTTGCCGACCAATACATCGGCGGGCACAGTCCCGACCATGTCGCGCTGCTCACCACGCCATTGGATGCTGCGCGACAGATACATAAGACCCCCACATTCGGCGTATGCGGGCATTCCCGTTGCCAGTGCATCATGAATGTCCTTAAGCAGGTGCTGGTTCGCTGACAGCGCTTCTAAATGGGTCTCAGGGAAACCTCCGCCAATAAACAGGCCGTCGGCCTCGGGCAGATGCTCATCTCTGAGTGTGTCGAACGGTATCAGCTCAGCGCCTGCCCGCTCGAATGCGTCGAGGTCATCCGGATAATAAAAACCAAACGCCGCGTCACGCGCAATAGCAATACGCACATCGGGTTTATTCCCGGAAGCTCGTGACAGGCTGAGCGTCCCCTTCATTCCTGAAGGTAAGCTGGTAGCCCTGGCAATTTCTATAATGCGGTCCAGGTCAACGCCTGCCGATATCGAATCAGCCAGTCGTGAGATCATGGTATCGGCCGCAGCAGGGCCACTGGCCTCGTTTGCAGGTATCAGGCCAAGGTGTCGTTCTGGAATTTCCAGCGTTGCGTCACGCCCTATCGCCCCCAGTACCGCGGCATCGGTATAGCGTTCCAGCGCCGCGCGTAGCTTGGCTTCGTGTCGTGCACCACCTACCTTATTGAGAATCACACCACCGATATGAACTTCCGGATCAAAATCCAGGTAACCGCGAATAAGGGGGGCAATGCCCCTGGTCATACCACCCGTATCAATCACCAGTACCACCGGTGCTGCCAGCATGGTCGCCAGTGCAGCATTGCTGTCAGTACCTTCCACATCAACGCCATCGAACAACCCCTTGTTACCTTCGATCAGGCCAATGTCAGCGCCATTGAGATTGCCGACAAATGTGGCGGCAATTTCCTTATGGGTCTGGGTAAAAAAGTCGAGGTTATAACAGGGCCTGCCGGCGGCGCGCGACAGCCACAGGGGATCAATATAATCGGGGCCTTTTTTGAAGGGCTGTACCGCCAATCCCTTTTTTACCAGGGCGGCAGTCAAACCCACCGACACGGTGGTTTTTCCCGAGGACTTATGTGCGGCAGCGATGTAAAGATGGGCCATATGGGCTTGCACCTGGAGGTGCGGGTACTATGGCCTGTCTGCCGTTACTTCATGATGTGGATCAATTGCCGCATTGGCCAACGATGTTGGCAGGAAACGCAGCATCTTGATGCCGATCAGGACAATCAGCCCCGTCATCGCCACACCACCAAGGCCCAGGCCGATTTCCGGCAGGCTTGGCGCATAACTGGAGATTGAACCATCAAAAAAGCTTGAAGATACTTCCATGCCCGGGAACAGGTTCAAAGGATAAGCCTGACCACCGATCACGATGACGTAGACCTGGGCAAAACCGCCGATAATTACCAGTGTTGAAGCCAGGATCACATTACGATTCAGGTTCGTTGTAGTCGGTCTGTAAATCAGCATCAATGGTACTAGCCCACCTACGACTACCTGTCCGGCCCAGAACAACAGGGTATATATACCGCCATCAAGCAGAATGAATCGCTCAACACCGATATGTTCAGCTGCGTACAGATTGGCCAGGTGTTGCACGGCGGTGAAATAAAGCACGGCTCCTACAAAAACACCCAGCAGACGGCCCAGTTTTCGTATCACAACATCGCCGATTTCCCGGTCGCTGCCACGATAAGCGGCCAGCAGAACGAGGACATAAATGGCCAGTCCAAAGGAGAATGACATTGCAATAAACAGGGGGGCCATGATGGCTGAGTCATAGGCTTCGCGTGCGACCAGAAAACCGAAGATAGAGCCGGTACCGGTTGTCAGTATCAAACGCCAGATAAATGCTACCAGGCCAGCCGTTTTGGCATAGCGGTTCATGCGCCGCTCCATCTGTACCCACAGGTAGGCCGCCACTATGCCCATAAAACCGACATACAGAAAAATATTCCACGCGAAAATCGATTTGAAGTTGTAATTGAGCATAGCCACGATCAGGCGGTCAGGCCGGCCAAGGTCAAGTACCAAGACCACCAACCCTCCCAATAACAACGCCAGGGCCAACAACCCCGAGAGCCGTCCCAGTGGTTTGTAGATAGATTTGCCGAACACCGTGCCGATTGAGGCAACATTCAAGGCCCCGGATGCGGCGACAATCAGAAATATTGCGAAAACATGCGGCATACCCCAGACAATCTGGTTGCTCATCCCGGTCACAAAATGACCGTAATGCTCCATGTAGAATGCCGAGGCGAGGGCAGACAGTATGAATACGATCAGGATCGCGGCCAGCGCATAGAACTGTGTGCTGTTAGCTTTAATCTCGCTGTATATGATTCGCTTCACAACATCGCTCCAATCAAAGGTTCCGGTACCGGACGCCGGGGTTGAGGCCGAGATCAGCACGTATTTGCTGTGATGCATACTTGGCGACGCGTTTCGAGATTTCACTGTCAGGATCATTCAGATCGCCAAACAGCATGGCCCCGCCACCCGTATCCGAACAGGCGTCTACACAAGCCGGTTGCTGGTCAGCATCGATACGGTGAACGCACATCGTGCAACTTTCTACTGTGCCTTTGCCACGCGGTGCGTGGGGTTTTTGATCCTCAAGCACTTCATGCACAAACGATCTTGCCTTGTAAGGGCAGGCCATCATGCAATAACGGCAACCGATACAGGTATGTTTATCAACCAGCACGATGCCGTCGGCTCGTTTGAATGAAGCACCTGTCGGGCAGACGTCCACACAAGGCGGATTTTCACAGTGCTGGCACATCACAGGCAAGGATGTGCTATTGCCGGTTTGCGGATTCTTAACCTCAATTTTTCTGATCCACTGTGCATCGGTTTCCGGTCTGCCAAAATCGCGCAAGCCGTTTTCCTTTGCACATGCAGACACACAGTCATCACAGCCGTTATCGCAGCGACCCACATCAATCAGCATGCCCCAGCGCACATCGCTTGAGACTGCGGCATCAAGGGACCGAGCATTTGCCGGTGAAGATTTGGTGATCGCGTATAAAACGACACCGGGGGCCAGTGTTACACCGGCGGCGGTGGCCATGGCGCCGAGGAAACTGCGCCTTGAAGGATTGAAGTCGGATGAATTAGCAGCCTGGTCAGAAGTGTGGGTGTTTTTTGTTTTCCTGCTCATTTCATTGCACCTCCGGACGCGATGCATGGCACTGGAAGCAATCAATACTAACAGCAGCATAATCGTGACATGACCGGCAAAAGTGTTGCGGACTGGAAACGGTAACCGGTATTGCGTCCAGTCCGTTAACCGCATGACAGCTTAAGCATTCTTTAAGGCTGTATGGCTTGCTGCGTATACCCTCTTTCATGGTTTCATCACGCTGGTGCTTGAGCAGGTCCATATGGTTGCGCCGCATAAAATCGATATCCTCAACGCAACTGTCACCCTGGCCCATGGGGATTACCGGTAGCAGTCCTCCATTAACCGCGATCTGTTCTTCCGCCGCATAGGCCAGGCTGGTCATACCAACCAGCACCAGCATCAACATCACAAAAGAGGCGCGGCGCAGGGCCATGGATTATTCTCCCAGCCCCATTTGGATATAACCCGAAGGGCAAACGTCTTCGCAAATATGACAGCCGATACATTTCGTGTAGTCGGTGTCCACATAGCGGCCCATGGTCGCTTCAGTTTTCTTGACCCGGAAAATAGCATCCTGGGGACAGAATATGACGCAGTTATCACATTCGAAGCACATACCGCAACTCATGCAACGGTTAGCTTCCAGTCGAGCTTCCTCCTCGGTCAGGCCCTTGATACGTTCGCCAAAAGAGCCCAGCACAGAATCAGCGGTAATCGTGCTTTCCTGGCGTTTGTGTCTTGCTTCATAAGGAAAGTGAGCAAGGAACAGTTCATCCGACGGCACTATTGCGACATGCGAGCGATCCTCATAATTGTGGATCGCAAAGTCGGCAGAGTCGGTGCCACGGCCATGTTCATGTGAATATTCAACAGGTTCGTGGTGAGTTTCTCTCAACTTATCCAGCAGGTTAAAACGGTGTACGTCCACCTTGGGCCGTTTTTTAGGGTCTGCACCCGACAGGAATTTATCAAGACCTTCCGCCGCAATAGAGGCCTGGCCGATGGCGCTGGTTAACAGGTGTGGCTTGATAATGTCGCCACCGACAAACAGGTCAGGGTGATCCTTAACGCGGTAGAAACCATCGGCATCAATTAGTCCCCGGCCGCTATCCAGCTCTTCAAAACCACTGAGGTCGCCGCGTTGACCGATAGCTGAGACCAAAAGGTCGAAAGTCATTTCCGTCTCCGAACCTTCCACGGTGGTCATTGTGCTGCCGCTCCATTCGGTCTTGATCACGCGTACGGCGGTGGCCCGGCCATCGTCACCGACGATAACTTCCACAGGCAGTAGTCCGGGTTTGACGGTTACGCCTTCCTGGGTCACATGTTCGACTTCCATCTTGGTGGCAGGCATGATTTCAGCGGATTCGCGGGAAATGAGCGTCACTTCGGCACCCTGGCGCTGGGCGACAGAGGCCACATCGTGCGCCATATGGCTCAGGATGATTTTTTCAGGCCGGTCTTTTTCATGTACGCTATCTATATGTCCGAGACGACGGGCAACCGCGGCAACGTCCATTGAGGTATCACCACCGCCGACGACCAGCACCCGGCCAGCTACATGCTTTAAACGGCCCTGATTGAATGCCTGCAGGAAAGCAACGCCCGAGATGACGTTGGGTGCATCGCCACCCGGTACGGGCAGTGCCATGCCGGACTGGGCGCCCAGTGCAATATAAACAGCATCAAATTCAGAGCGCAGATCGGCAAAAGCGATGTCTTTTCCTATTTTGGTATTTGCGCGAACTTCGACACCCAGATCAAGGATGCGTTGAATCTCGCCATCGAGAACTTCATCCGGAACCCGGTAGCCGGGGATACCGTAGCGCATCATTCCACCCAGTTTTTCATGGGCTTCAAATATGGTGCAGGCATGTCCCATGCGGCGCAGGTGGTAGGCACAGGCAAGGCCAGCCACACCGCTGCCAACGATGGCAACCTTTTTACCGGTATCATCGCCCGCTGGATGCAGTTTCAGCCCGTGTTCCAGGCCATAGTCGCCAATAAACTGTTCAACCGAATTGATGCCGACATACTCCTCGACCTGGTTGCGATTGCAACCGTCCTCACAGGGGGCAGGGCAGACCCTGCCCATGATGGCCGGAAAAGGATTGGCATCGGTCACACGGTTGAAAGCGTATTCCTGCCACACGATACCTTCAGGCGGCTTCTCAATACCGCGCACAATGTTCAGCCAGCCGCGGATGTCCTCGCCTGAAGGGCAACTTCCCTGGCATGGTGGGGCACGATGAACATAGGTCGGGCATTTGTGAGATGCATCGGCGGTGAATATATCTTCCACCAGGGGGCGGGGTGCGTTGTCGCCATCTTTAAAACGGCGTTGGGTAAGAAGTTTTTCAGTCATCGTGTATTCCCTGCGCCTATCACCGCGCTTGGTATTAATTTAAATCGTTTATGGCCGATCAAGCTGTGGCCACGTCTTCAGTTGTATCTGTGTCGGCCTCAGCCTCACTTCCTTCCTGTCCTTCCAGAATGATGGCGTTTGAAACCAGCTGATGCAGGCTGACAATTCTGTCCATCCCCATTCCGTAGGTGGGCATTATCTTGGCAAACTGCGTTTTGCAGATCGCACAGATGGCAGCCATATGTGTGACGCCATGTTCTTCCACCACTTCCTGCAGGGCTGTCATACGGGGTGATGCACCCTTGGTGCGGATTTCCATCAGGTCATCCGTCAGCAGTCCGCCACCGCCGCCGCAACAGAATGTGGCTTCATGGATGGTGTCGGCAGCCATATCAACAAAGTTATTACATACCGCTCTTATGATATTGCGGGGAATCTCAAATTGCCCGCCGGGCTTGTCACCCATGCGCGAGGCGCGGGCAACATTGCATGAATCGTGGAAGGTCAGTGTCATGTGGTCGTTGGCAGATTTATCCAGGTTCAATTTGCCGCGCTGGATCAGGTCCCAGGTATATTCACAAATGTGTTGTGGCACCGGGTATTTCGAATCCAGGAAATCGAAGGGTCCGGCCAGCGTATTCATAAAGCTGTAAGCAACTCGCCAGGCGTGCCCGCACTCGCCAAAAATGATGCGTTTGACACCCAGGTCTTCAGCGGCCTTCCTGATTCGCTCAGCGACCATTTTCATTTGCTCATACGAGCCGATGAACAGGGCGAAGTTCGCAGCCTCAGAGGCGTAGGAACTGACGGTCCAACTGGCGCCTGCGGCATGAAATACCTTGGCGTAACCGATTAAACCATCAATGTGGGGTTCGGCGAAAAAGTCAGCGCTGGGTGTCACCAGCAGAATGTCTGCACCTTTTTCGTTGACCGGAATCCTGACGGCAACGCCGGTTTCATCCTCGATATCCTCTTCGAGGTCTTCCAGGGTATTAATCAGTGCTTTTTCCGGCAGTCCAAGGTTGTTACCGATCTTGTGAACCTTGCCGAGGATTTCGTTGCAGTATTTCTGGCCTTTGCCAATGTGATCCATGATCTCGCGTGCAGCCATGGATATTTCGGCGGTATCAATTCCATAGGGGCAATAAACCGAACAACGGCGGCACTGGGAGCACTGGTGGAAATAGCTGTACCACTGATCCAGTAATTCTCTGGTCAGGTCCTGTGCACCTACCAGCTTAGGAAAATACTTACCTGCGAAAGTGAAATAGCGGCGATATACCGTACGTAGCAGATCCTGACGGGCAACCGGCATGTTCAACGGGTCGCCGGTACCCAGGAAATAATGGCATTTGTCGGTGCATGCGCCGCATTTGACACAGCCGTCCATATACACACGCAGTGCGCGCGATTTGTCGAGCAACTCGCCAAACTTTTCGATTGCCCTGGCTTGCCAGTCATCGACTAACTCGCCGGGGAAGCCTAGTGCTTCCTGGTGGGCCGGGGATGCTACAAACGGTGATGAATCCTTCATCACGCCTTCGTTGAGTGCCGGAATCTCGAACAGGGTATTGATTTTGATTAGATCGTAATCAGCCATCAGCTATTCACCCCCGGTCTTTTGACGGTTCGAGTCTAGTGCTGCCGCCCAGGGAGCAAGGTGTCTTTTCTCCCGTGGGTTATCGACCTGGTTGCGGCTCGGGCTGAAGAAGACGCCGGGCGCATGCAGCAGTTTTGAAATCGGGAATATGAACATCAATATCAGCACCAGCGACAGATGGACCAATAAAACCGGATCGGCTGGCAAGGGCTGCCAGTTGAAATACATCAGGCCAAGTACAAATGCTTTTAATGAAATAATGTCGGTGTGCGCGACGAATTTCATCATCAGTCCGCTTGCTGCAATCCCGATCAGCAGCATTAACATCAGGTGATCGGATGGTCCGGTGATATAACGGACACGCTCAACCAGGAAGCGCCGCCCCCATAATGCGAACAGGCCGGCAAGCATGGCAAAGCCGGCATACATACCGAAGGGTTGAATCAATTTCACCCAGAACCATACCGGCTCGGTAAAGTACCTGAGATGCCGCAACACGACCAATAACATGGCGATATGGAACACCCAGCCAAATAGCCAGGTCCACTTGTTGGATTTGAACAGGCTTTCAAAAAAAGCCACTTCTCTGAACATCCGCAAAACTACGCCCGATTGTGTAACAGGTGCCGGGGTAGTCGGTATTTTTAACGGTGCGGGAGTGCGTGCATAAAGCCGGATTCTCAACGCCAGACCAACGACAAAAATTGCCGTCGCCAGGTAAAATAATACAGCATAGATTGTGCTCAGCAACAAGCCTATTACACTCCCTTACAGCAGGTTAATGCCACTGGACTAACCTGCAAGTTAACAAACGTCATCCCGGACTTGGTCCGGGACCAAACATCAGCTTAGATACAGCCTGTCGGTTTAGGTAAACCGGCGATTTTGCAAGCCTGCTTGGCAGGACCGTACGGAAATAATTCGTACAGGTATTTGCTGTTGCCTTTGTCGGCCCCCAGTTTTTTCTTGATCGCCTTGGTCAGAACCCTTACTGCCGGGGCAATCTGGTATTCTTCATAGTAACTACGCAGGAAATTCACAACTTCCCAGGCGTCATCACCCATTTCGATATTTTCGTCCTCGGCAATTAATACTGCCAATTCCTCGTTCCATGCACTGATATCAATGAGATACCCTTCTTCGTCGGCCTCAAATACCGTGCCGTTTACTTCATATGCCATGATTAACCTCGTTAACTAATTAAAAAACCAACTTACAACCAGGACTGCGTGACTTCATTGTCAGCCACTAAATCCACAAAACCCTCATAATCGACGACGCTGATGTCCCCGATCAAAGGAGTATCACCAAGACCCCGTGCAGCGACATCGGGACCCAGAACATAAAACGAAAAATTATCCAGCCGACTGGTGATTTTATTGGCAAATTCAGCATTCGCCATTGCTGCGTATACACCATCTTCTATCAACAGGATTGAATCTCCAGGGCTCGCCATGCGAAAACAGGTATCAAACGCGTTTCTATCGGTTGGAGATTTGTTTACCAGATGCAATATGCTCATGAGCTGATCACCACGTCCTGTTGCGCCATGATTTCACGCATTTCTTCCGAAGATAAAATCTCAACCGGGATGATCAGATCATCGCTGGTCAGGCCACGTGCTTCGAGTGATTCTTTCTCGACGTAAATTTTCTCCACTTCGTAATCATCGAGTGCACGGTATGTATTTGAAAAATTCTTCATGCCAATGCCGGTTGTGTCCTGGTTTTTCTTCAACTGAAAGACCCCATCGTCGAGGAATATGAGGCTTACATCCTGTTCAAATGCGGCAGAAATCAACACAACTTCAAGACATTCAAGGGCAAATATCGTGCCGTAAGGCGCCCTGCGGTTGACATACATAAACTTTTTAACAACTTCCGGGCCTTCTTCTTCCCATGGTTCCATTCAATATTGCTCCTTCAGTCGCCGAAAACGATGGTACGGTCAGCCTGGATGCCGGCTTCTACCAACTGGCCAAGCCCTGAAATACGAAACCCTTCCTCAAGGACCTCTTCCTTCATGCCTCGGCGAAGCGCAGCAGCAATGCAGACCACCAGGTCGATATCATTTTCTTTACCCAGTTCCGACCACAGGGAAACCAGGTTGCGATCATCTGTTTGTGGTTCTGATAGCTTGTTGCAGTTGTACACACCGTCGTTGTAGAAAAACACGCGATAGATTTCGTGCCCCTTGGCAAGCGCCGCCACGGTAAAGCGATAGGCGGTGTCGGAAGCCTGGTGTGTAAACGGGCCTTGTTTGATCAGGATTGCAAGTTTCATTCAACAGGCCTCATCAGAAATGCAAGTGAGCCGAAGCATTCAGGCTGTCGCGGGCTCCGCGCCAGTCATCAATCTGGTGCTTGGTAAAGGCCAACTCGGTCATGTCAAAAAAGCGTGCCCAGCCGATGCGTTCAATCCACTCGCCCAGACGCTCCCATGCCTTGGCATCATCCTTGTAGGCATGAAGAATCCGCATGACGATTGCGCTGACTTCAGGCCAACGTGGTGCGTTATTCGGCAGATTGGCAGCGACCAGTTTGTGGAAGGTCGGCTTGGAGCGTGCATTTGAATGTTTGCCGCCCACCCAGATTGCAATCTTGGTTGAATCCGGGCCGTTAATCTGCATCGGCGGGCAGGGTGGATAACATGCGCCGCAACAAATACATTTCTTCTCATCGACTTCGAGTGAAGGTTTGCCGTTGACCATCGCCGGGCGGATAGCCGCGACCGGACAACGTGCAACAACCGAGGGGCGTTCGCAAACATTGGCAACCAGGTCGTGGTTGATCTTGGGTGGCTTGGTATATTGGACATTAATCGCGATATCGCCCTGACCGCCGCAGTTGATCTGGCAACACGAGGTTGTCATGCGTACCCGGTTTGGCATTTCTTCATGGGTGAATTCGTGGTGCAGTTCATCCATCAATGACTTAACAACACCGGATGCGTCGGTGCCTGGGATGTCGCAGTGCAACCAGCCCTGGGTATGGGAAATCATTGATACTGAATTACCGGTACCTCCGACCGGGAAACCCGCTTCATTCAGACTTTCGATCAACGGACCGGTTTTATCTAAAGAAGTTACCATGAACTCCGCATTGCTGCGGGTTGTGAAGCGCATAAAGCCATCGGCAAATTCATCAGCAAGTTCACATAGCTTGCGAATCGTGCCCACGTCCATCTGGCGTTGTGTGCCAGCGCGTACGGTCCATATCTCGTCACCACTGTGCGCCATATGATGTAATACGCCGGGGCGCGGACGGTCATGCCAGGCCCAGTTTCCATAGTTTGCTCTCAGCGTCGGGTGCATGTGTGGAAATGGATCGGGAACTCCGTGTTCATCCGGCCTGCGTGGCATTACTGCATCTTTCATTGTTTGTTCCTCATACTCGTTATGCTTTTGCTGATATAACGCGTTCTATTTAGCTGTGGCTTTCTTGTGCTCGAACCATTTTGCGGCCTCTACATCCCAATCATCGGTACGCACGTACGAACTGGTACGTGGATGATTGACCATGTTTGGATCCACAGGAATGTCAAGTGCATCAAGAAAGTTGGCAAGACCGATACGGTCAATGGTTTCGCCGATGCGTTCGTGCTCCAATGCATTTTCTGCAAAGAAATCGATACACTCTTCAGCAAACTCATTCAGCGCTTCGTAATCTTCGTCGGTTTCAAGTTTCAAAAACGGATGGATAACCGTACCCATCTGATCACCGATCTTCAGTGAGCGCTTGCCTCCCATCAGGATGGTGACGCCACGATCTTTACCCGGTGACAGGGCCTTGGTCATGACATTGATGCAATGCATGCAACGTACACAGCTTTTGTTGTCAACATCGAGTGTATCGTCGTCATTGAGACTCAGTGCACGTGTCGGGCACATTGCGATGACAGTATCGATCATCTGTTTGCGGCCAACATTGGCCACATGTTTTTTGACTTCTTCCTGGTCGACCTGCATATCGTCACGCCACGTGCCGATAACCGCCATGTCTGCCCGGTGGATGGCGTTGACGCAATCATTCGGGCAACCGGAGAATTTGAACTTGAACTTGTAGGGCAGGGCCGGCCGATGCATTTCATCGAGCAGGCCGTTGATGATCTCGCGGTGTGCACGCACCTCGTCATAACAGGATTGCTCGCAACGGGCATGACCAACACAACTCATGGATGTTCTTAAAGCTGGTCCTGCGCCACCCATGTCCAGGCCGATTTTATTCAAATCATCAAATGCTGGCTGAACCTTATCAGTGGTGCAACCCTGGAACATGATGTCACCCGACTGGCCGTGCAATGCAATCAGGCCTGAGCCATGTTCTTCCCAAATATCGCACATGTCACGCAACAGTTTGGTTGAATAATGCAGTCCTGCTGGCGGCTGTACCCTCAGTGTGTGGAACTCGGAAGAGGCGGGGAATTTCTCGGCTACTTCCGAGAAACGGGGAATTACGCCGCCGCCATAACCAAATACACTGACGGTGCCGCCCTTCCAGTAACCCTTGCGGGTTTCGTAGGAATGTTCGAGCTGGCCCAACAGGTCTTTCATCATGTCAGAGCCGGGCTTGTCTTCGTCAAAGGCCAGGCGTTCAAGCCCCTCGACAAAACTTGGCCATGGGCCGCCCTTCAGTTCGTCCAGTAATGGGGTGTCGTGTGCTTTTTTCGTCATGATGGCTCCACTAAATCTGTTTGATTGAATGCGTAAATTGCTTGAATTATCAATGGTATGATTGATAATATGCGCATATTTAATTATAGCCGAGGGAACTAAAAAAGGCTGTAAAACAGACAATAAATCCCGTGAAGTGCTAGCTTATAATCTTCGAAAGCTTGGCTATATTAGAATTTCATGATATAAGAAATTCAATCTTAATTCCAGCGGCATAAATCTGTCATGAAAATCAGCGACCCAAAAAGCAGTTTTTTAATGGATGAAACCAGTTATCAGGAATGGAGAAAATCCAGGCTTCAGTCCTGCCCACATAGCGCGGAAGAACTGCTTGTAGAGATTGATGGCCTGGTCAATATAAGTGATGCAGAGAAAGCAGCAATCAATGCGACCTGCAGACGCTCTAACATGGCCATTTACAGATGTCGTGATGATTTTGTAAACCGGGCTGCAGTAAAAACGTTTGCGGCAAACTTTGGTTTGAAAAGACTTGATCACCACCTGTGCGCAAACGCCGATGGCGTTTCGGAAATATCGGTGGCATCTGAAGGTGAAGGGCCACGGACAGAGTATGTGCCGTACTCTAACCGCAGCCTGAGTTGGCACACCGATGGTTACTACAATCACAAGGCCAGGCAGATCAATGCGATCGTGTTGCATTGCGCACAAAACGCATCAACAGGTGGTAAAAACGCTTTGTTTGATCCGGAAATGGCATACATCCGTTTGCGCGATGAGGATCCTCGTTTCATCACGGCATTCGAGCATCCCGAATGTATGACGATTCCTGCAAACGTGGGAGCAGAAGGAGAAATACGCGCAGCAGTTTGCGGACCGGTGTTTTCCTATGATGTCGGCGGCGTTTTACACATGCGCTATAGTGCCCGTAAGAGGAATATCCAGTGGCGTGATGATGATGTAACCAGGGCCGCCCGGAATTTTCTGACTGAAATTCTCGCTGATGAAAATGCTCCGATATTCCACTATCGCCTGCAAGCGGGTGAAGGATTGATTTCCAACAACGTCCTGCATAATCGCACGGCGTTTACAGATGAAGCGGGGCACAATCGCCGGTTGTACCGCGCTCGCTTTTTTGATCGCATTGAATCAAGCTCGACTGGGCAAGCCAGACAAAACACTACAACAGCCCAGGCTGAGGAACAAAATTGATGGAAACCATTGAAATCAAGTTGAGTGACATTATTATCCAGCACCCCGGAATCAACTCTTTTCCTGAGTTGATGGAGGCGGTCCGGCTAATGACCTCGGAACATATGATGTATCTTAATTTCGATGTCAAGCCCGATTACCGTGACACGCCGCGTAACTGGGAATGGAAACTGGAATCCGTTTTCGGAGAAGGCCCGAAATGATCGCTGAAGAAACCACCAGGCTGGACAAATTCATTGCTCCCTATGGCAAGGAAGTGACGCTGGAAAACGTTGCTTATGAAAATGGCATGAAAGTATTACGCATTCATATTCGTGAAGGTAACCGTCACACTGTCATGGATATTGATGACAATACCGCCGCGACCTGGGGTGCAGCCATGCTCAAATGGGCCAACCAAGCGCAGTAACAGACATTCAACACAGGGCTTAAAATGGAACATCTACCTATTTTCCTGGATCTTAATGGCAAGCGGACCCTGATTGTTGGCGGCGGTGTCATCGCTGCGCGCAAAGCTGACCTCCTGTTGCGTGCTGGATCCGAGGTAACCATAGTTGCTCCCGAATTGGGTGATGAACTAAAAATGCTCAATGAGACTCACGCCTTTAATCACAAGGTAGAAAAGTTAATAGCAGAAGATCTTAACGGCTGCGTGGTTGCTTTTGGCACCGCTGAAGATGACAGTCTCAATGATGATTTATGCGAGCTTGCCGCAAGTGCCGGTATCCTGGTTAATGTCAGCGACAAGACTGAAAGCTGTGATTTCATCATGCCGGCAATAGTCGATCGCACGCCATTGCTGGTTGCAATCTCAAGTGGGGGCACTTCACCGTTACTGGTCAGGATGCTCAAAGCCCGTTTCGAGACAACCATCCCGGCAGCCTATGGCCGCCTGGCCGAATTCGCCGGCAGCTACCGTGACAGAATAAAAAAGCTGATCCCGAACTTGACCCGGCGCCGGCGGTTCTGGGAAGCAATGGTTTCCGGGCCGGTGGCAGAGCACCTTTTTTCCAACCAGCTTGAACAGGCCGAGTTGCTAATGGGCAGCCAGCTCAAAGAGGCTGCGGTTGCCGGTGACAAACCACCGGTCGGTGAGGTCTACCTGGTCGGCACTGGGCCCGGTGATCCGGATCTGCTGACTTTCCGGGCACTTCGCCTGATGCAGCAAGCCGATGTAGTGCTATATGACCGGCTGATCGGTGAAGGCATACTCAATCTTGTACGCCGGGATGCCGAACGTATCTACGTGGGTAAACTCCCGGAGAATCATTCCGTACCGCAGGAAGAAATCGGCAAGATGCTGATTCGCCTGGCGCAGGAAGGAAAACGTGTGCTTCGATTAAAAGGTGGCGACCCCTTTGTTTTCGGCCGCGGTGGAGAAGAAATTGAGGCCTTGTCGGAAAATGGTATCGCTTTCCAGGTCATACCGGGTGTAACGGCGGCCGTGGGTTGTGCGTCCTACGCTGGTATCCCGCTAACCCACCGCGACCACGCGCAGGGTTGTATGTTTGTAACCGGACACGAAAAAGACGGCAAGCTGGATTTGAACTGGAACAGCATGATCCAACCGCGCCAAACGGTCGTTGTATACATGGGGTTGTCTTCCCTTGGAGCTATTACGGGTGGCTTCGTCGCCAACGGGGCAGATCCCGCCACACCGGCAGCCATCATCGAAAATGGTACCCGTGCCGGTCAGCGTGTAATCACCGGAACACTGGAATCACTTCCGGAGCAGACCAAAGAGGCAGGCATCAAGAGCCCGGCTTTGATAATCGTGGGCAGCGTGGTAACGCTTCGTGACAAACTTTCCTGGTTTGCTGACAAATCGTAAGAATGTGGGAGCATATAAATAATGAGTAGTGCACTGAGCTATCTGATCAAAGCCCGTCCTGAGGCGATGACTGCATACTTCACTTTTTTGAAGGACACGGGCAAACATCTCGACCCCAAGACCCGCTCTTTGATATCCGTCATTACCAAGATAGACAGCCAGACTGAACGCGGTCTGCGCCAGTATCTGCCGCGGGCGCTACGTGACGGGGCGACTCCCAATGAAGTTCTTGATGCCATCCTGATGGCATTCCCGACCCTGGGTCTGGCCAAGATCATCTGGGCTATCGACATTCTGCTGGATATGGATATCCCCGAATTTAGCCTGGAGAACCTGGGGGCAGAAACCGCTTGGCACGACCTGATTGACATCGCCGATATCAAAGATGGTGACATCACCTATATAGATGAATGCGACGGAAGAAGCCTGTTTATTTATCGTTCAGGTGACGATTACCGGGTATACGATAGCCGTTGCCCGCACCAGGTGACCAATATTCCACACCTGGCCCTATGTGGAAAGCGCCTGACCTGTCCCAAGCATCAATGGGCGTTCGATGTAACAACGGGTGAATGTGTGGACAAGGGCACACGACCGCTACGGCAGTTTGATAGCCGGGTCAGGGAAGGGCGGCTCGAAGCAATTTGGTGAGTTTCGGGTTTTCGGATTCTCTTTACTCAGCCGGCTTTTGACAATATTTGTCAAAAGCTTCCGGCGTACTCCGGAAATATGCAATAAGCGCATACTGAATTCCTCAGCTGTGAAAGTCGTAAGGTATTACAGAGGGGTCGTTTCCGCATCACCACTGGAACCGCCCGGGAGCTTGCTGCGTATCCACTTCTTCAGTTTGCCAAAGAGCTCGTTGATATCCAGGCCGATGGCATACAGCGAAGGCACCATCAGCAGGGTTACGAAGAAGGCGAAGAACACGCCGAATGCCAGTGCAACAACGATGGGTTGCAGGAATGCGGCTTGCATTGAACGCTCCATCATCATCGGCATCAGGCCGACAATGGTAGTGACCGAGGTCAACAGGATGGGTCTGAACCTCACAACCCCTGCCTCGATGATGGCTTCTCTCGGGGTCATACCTTTATCCCTGAGTCGGTTGCAATAATCCATTAATACCAGGTTGTCGTTGACCACCACGCCTGCAGCGGCCGCAATACCGAAGTAGCTGAATATGGCCATGGTCAGGCCCAGCACCGCATGTCCGACGATAGCGCCGACAAAGGCGTAAGGCATGGCGATCAGGATTAAAATTGGTTGCCAGTAACTACGGAAGGCCACTGCCAGCATCGTGTACATGGCGAAGAATGCGATCAAATAAAGGCCCAGGACCTCTTTGATAAAACGTTGTTCACCCTCGGCCTGGCCAACGGCACCACGGATGATACCTGGATAACGTTCTTCCCATGCAGGGAAAAAGTTTTCGTCCAGGTCTTTCATGATGTCATCACGTACGCTCTCTTTCAGATCGGCGCTGACCCGCGCGGCCCGGTTACCATTCCAGCGCTGAATCCGGTTGATACCCGGTGCATATTCCAGATCTGCGACCGCCAGCAATGGCAGTTCGCGGCCATCACTGGTGCGCACACGGAAATTCTTCAGACTTTCAATGGACTGCCTGGATTCCAGCGGGTAGCGAACCTTGACCCGAACGTCCTGACCATCGCGGGGCAGGCGTTGCACTTCTTCGCCAAAATAAGCCTGGCGTACCTGCCGGTTCACATCGGCCAGTGTCAGACCCAGTTTGGCTGTACCCGGCTTCATGGTCAGGCGAATTTCCTCGGTCGCACCCTCGAGGTTGTTGCGCACGTCATAAAGGGTTTCGTAGGTTCGTAGCTGGGTTTCAAGATCTGCCGTGGCTGCGCGTAATACGTCGAGATCCGGATGCCGGATGGACAACTCCAGGCCGGGATCGTTATTGCCTTGCTTGTACTGCACGGAAACTTCTTTTGCATCCGGTACATCACCCATCAGTTCACGCAGTCTCACCGAGGCTTCCTTGGCCGTCATATCACGGACTTCCGGGGGTGCCAGCTTGACGATTGCCAGTACGCTGTCACGGCGTGAGCGGGTGTACCAGTTTTCAATCAATACGCCTTCGCCGTCCGTGCGCTGGTTCACTTCTTCTACCAGTGCCAGTTCAGCCTCCTGCAACTGGGCCAGG
>PVMK01155250.1_pt1 | contig 39731 bp, 39 predicted proteins | sample 1853481 | NCBI WGS metagenome assembly PVMK01 (sample SAMN08533507, study PRJNA380276) | Marine sediment metagenome, whole genome shotgun sequencing project.
CATGATGTCTCGAACGTGAACGAACGAGTGGTTCATTGCGCCAGGCTCCACAGGCTTGCCCGGCACCTTGACCAACAACGGCACCTTGATGCCCCCTTCGGTCGTGTAGGCCTTGAACAAGCGGCTTGGCGACATGCTCGCTTGAGCCCAGCCCGGACCCATCTCGATATAGGAGTTCGGAAGACCGCGATTGTCGAGGCTGTTGTCGAACGAACCGAGGTACTCCTCGGTCTGACCGGGATACGCCGTGGGCAAGGATCCGTTGGCGCCGTTGTCCGACATGAAAAGGATCATCGTGTTGTCGTACTCGCCGATCTCTTTGAGGTAGTCGAGCACCCGCTGGATCTGTTCGTCCATGTAGTCGACCATCGCCGCATACACTTCCATGTCGCGCGCGGCGAGCTCACGCTCCTCCGGGGCCATGTCGTCCCAAGCTTTGACTGTCGGCAATCGGGGAAAGGGGACCGCGTCATTCGGGACCATTCCGAGGTTCTTTAGACTCTGAAGCCTCCTCTGCCGAAGAGTGTCCCAACCTTGATCGTACTTGCCTTTGTACTTGTCGATGTACGCCTTGGGCGCGTGCAACGGGTCATGAGGCGCGGTGTACGAGAGGTAAGCGAAAAAGGGCTGGTCATCCGCGCGCGCTTGCTGGATCCATTCGAGGATTCGATCCGTGTAGTAGCGGGTCGAATAGAAGTCGTCGGGCAATGATTCGACTTCCCTCCCGTTCCGCTGGTAGACCATCGTTTCGGGCGGGCTGACCGGTTTGCGATCGTTCCAATGACTGCCGCCGCCTGGTAGCAGAACGAACGTCTCTTCAAAGCCTCGCGCATGGGGGCTCGTGTTTTCGTCGAGGCCGAGGTGCCACTTGCCCGCCATGTACGTGTGGTACCCGGCTCCCTCGAGGACTTCGGGGAGGGCGGCCACCTCGAAGTTGAGATATCCGGCGTACCCAGGGATTCCCTCCATTTCGGGCGTGGTGAGCTCCCCCATCGTGCCGAGGCCGGCGCGATGATTGTCCATGCCGGACAGCAGAACCGACCGCGTCGGTGAGCACGTGGGAAGCACGTGGAAGTTGCTGAGTAACAGGCCTTCCCTCGCCAGACCGTCAAGCGCCGGCGTCGAGATCTCTCCACCAAATGGGCCGATGTCGGAGTAGCCCATGTCATCGGCCACGATGAGCAGAATGTTGGGCCGCTTGGCGAGCTCCGTCTTCGAGCTTGGCTTACAGCCCGCTAAGGACCACGTAGCCATTCCGACGAGGACAATGGCCGTCACCAAGGTCAGTCGCCATCCAGCACTTCCGTTGCATCCAGTCATGCCACTCCCGTCCGATTAATCCTTTCAAAAAGGAGACAATCCCTTTTTTGCCGAACGCCTTCGGCTCAGTTTGTCCCTCCCCACCGCTCCCACGCTATCACCTAGGGTTTTTGGGGTTTGTACGGTGCGGGTTTGAGGTTGAACTTCTTGTTGAACTCGTCGATGGTTTCCTTTTCGACGTCGCTGGTATCGTAGATGCCGCGAAGCGTGAAGGGTGTGTACTCGCTCTTGCGGGTGCGATCGGGATCAGGTTGCTTGCCGGGGCCCGGGACGGCCCACGCTTCTTCGGTGATCACCGCCATGCGCTCGATGATCTCCTTCTTGCGGATGTTCCAGACCAGGTTGTCGGTCGCCATCGAGAGCTCACCGTCATAGGTCTCCCGGATTCCACTAAACTGGTTATAGCGAGTCCCCTCCTCGTTGAACCAGTGGAAGGCTATGGCGAGGCGCGGCTTGAGCTCGCTCATGATTTTGCCAAATGCGGGCCCGCAGGTGTGGAAGCCGCACGACGCGCGAATCGCAAGCTGCGGCGGCTGATTGTAGTACTTCACCATGTCTTGCGGCATCGGCATCACTTCGTGAATTACGATGTCGGCGTCCTTGGCGTATTTGAGCATCCACGTGTTTGGCATCGTGTCGCCGCCGTAGACGATCTTGTAGCCCTTCCACTGCAGGATGAGGCTGACGGGACCGTCGCCCGTGTGAATCGCGGGGAAGGAACGGATCGTGACCCCGTTCTTCTGGTAGACGATCTGGTTTTCCTTGGTGTAGTCGAACTCGTGGACCGTGATGCTTCCGGGAATCGGGCTGATCATCGCAGCGCGGGTCATGTAGTCCCAGTTGTAGGCCTTCAGAAGGTTCTCCACCGCGTACTTGGTTCCCATGTCTTCGCGCGCGCCACTTGGCCCCCAGACCTCGAGCGGCCTGGTGCGGCCCGCCGTCCAGCCGCCGGCCCAGAGTCCAGCAAGATCACCCCAGTGGTCGGTGTGCAAATGGCTGAGGAACACCTTCGTGAGAAAATCGTACGGGATCATGTAGGCGGCGACGTTCGCCATGGAACCCGTGCCGACGTCGAAGAGGAACTTGTCTCCGTTGCCGAGCTCGATCAAAAAGCAGCTCGCCGCTTGGCCAAGTCGCGCAGCGGGCATGCCGGTGCCGCACGCAGTCATGCGAATCTCGTCTTTCCGCAGCGCCTCGGTGCCGGGATAGTACACGTACCGATCAGGTGCGGTACCGGTCTTCGACTTCACTTTGCCACCCGCCGCTTGCGCGACCTGAGGCTCGTCAAAGCTCACGCCGATGAAGTAGCCGATCATCATTGCGGCGAGCGTTAACGTCAACGCGCCGATTGCAGTTCGTCCTGATCGCATGAGACCCTCCTGAAGTCGTCGAAGCTCCCACCATCCCTTGTCAGGGTCAAGACACAAGTGTAGGGTTCGGGGCCACGGTGCCAAAGAAGAAGTCACTGACCAAGGACGATTGGCTCAGGGCCGGGATGGGGTTGCTCCGAACGCGCGGGGTAGGCGGCGTTCGCGTGCTCACTTTGGCAAAAAACCTGCGTGTCAGCCGGGGCAGCTTCTACTGGCACTTCGAGGACCGGCAGGATCTGCTGGATTCAATGCTCGACTGGTGGGATCGGGAACTGACCGATGCGGTCATCGAACACGCAAACGCAGTACGGGGCGGCGCCGAGAAGCGCCTGCTGCTGGCCGCAGAGGGAATCGTCGCCAACGGTCTCAGCCGATACGACCCCGCGATACGTTCGTGGGCCGAGGGAGACAAGAAGGCAGCGAAAGTATTGCGACGCGTCATCCGTAAGCGCGTCGACTACATCTCTGGGCTCTTCGAGGAGGCGGGCTTCCCCCCAGGGGAGGCGCGCGGCAGAGGAGATCTCTTGGCCGTCTATCTGATGAGCGAGGCGGCGATTCACATCGATGAGTCTTTAGAAACACGGCTCCGTCTGCTGCGGCGCCAAGTTCGTCTGCTGACTAGGTAGGGAGAACGATATGGCAACTTCTGTACTAGACGCGCAGCCAGTGATCGGAGGCTATATGGATAATTGCAAGGACAGCAACCGCCCAGTAGTTTTGGTGCTTGTGTTGTGTACGTTCACGGGGAGTGTGGCGGCTCAAGACGACGAGCCCGTGGAAGTGGCAACCGACGAGGCGCAGGGGACCAAGACGGAAACACAAGACGAAGAGTCGGCTGACCCCGAATCGGCAGGGCAGGGCGATGTGGTCAACCAAGCCAATAATCCCTTGGCCGACTTGGTCGCGGTGCAACTACACAACTACTACATCCCTAAGCTCTACGGCGTGCCAGACGAGTCGGCCAACACGTTCTGGCTTCGCGTCCTTACCCCATACAAACGACTCATTCCTCGACTCTCATTGCCTGTGAAAACCAGCCCTACGGTTTCTCCCGATTCCAAGACCGGGCTAGGCGATCTCGATGTCTTCGTTTCGATCCTGGTCACAAAACCGGAAAAGCCACTCCAGTTCGGGATCGGCCCCTTGTACGTCGCGCCGACGGCGACGGATCCAGCGCTCGGCAGCGGTAAGCACCAGCTCGGCTTGGCAAGCGTGCTCGTGTATCCCACCGGCCCCCTGCTCTTTGCGGCGATTGCGACGTACCAGATTTCGGTGGCCGGCGATAGCTCTCGCCCGAGGACTCAGTCGGTCATCTTTCAACCGTTTGTGACGTTTCAGTTGGGCAACGGGTATTACTTGAGGAGCTCCCCGGCCTGGTTCTTCGACATCGAAACCGGCGACTACAACATCCCGTTCGGGCTCGGCCTGGGTAAGGTGCTGAAGCACGGGAAGGCGGTGTTCAACCTCTTCCTGGAGCCGCAGTTCACGATCGCGCACAAAGGGGTCGGCCAACCCGCAATTCAGATCTTCGCTGCCGTCAATGTCCAATTCATCACTGGCAAACACTGATCCATGACGAGTCATGCCCGATCCAGCTAGCACACGCAGAGCCGCCGCCATCGCGACACTCTCGCTGACCGCCCTGTTTGTGGTCGCCGTGACGGCTTTGGTGCTGAGCTCGCCGCAGTATCTGCTTGCCAACTGGGCTGGTCTGGTGGTCTTGCTCATCGGCATCGCGAGGGCCGTGCGCTTTCGAGGCGCGCGGCGCTTCGTGGGCGTGCTCTTGGCGGTCATCGGCTTGGCCGTCGCCGTCGCGTCGATCGTCGCCGCCGGTGCAGCCTGGTCTCCCTACTGGGTTGCGGCTTTGCTGGTGTCTGGCATGGGTGCGGGCTTCACGGCCCCCATGGCCTTACGGCGCGAACGCTTTGCCGCAGCGCGTCTGCAAGCGAATCGGCCCGTGCTCATCGCGAACCCTTGGTCAGGAGGCGGCAAGGTCGAGCGTTTCAATCTCGTCGAGGAAGCCCGGGCGCTTGGGATCGAGACCCGTGTCATGCAAGAAGGCGATGACCTCGAAGCACTTGCGCGCGGTGCAATCGAGGCGGGCGCCGACGTGATCGGCATGGCTGGAGGTGACGGTTCCCAAGCCCTGGTGTCGAGCATCGCCGCAGATGCGGGCATCCCGTTCGTCTGCATTCCGGCGGGCACCCGCAATCATTTCGCCCGAGATCTAGGATTGAATCGTGACGACGTGGTAGGAGCGCTCCGGGGTTTCCGAGGTGAGGCACGCAGCATCGATCTGGCCGAAGTCAACGGGCGAACGTTCGTGAACAACGTGTCCTTGGGTCTTTACGCGGAGACCGTCTCCAATCCGGCTTACCGAGACGCGAAAGCCGAGACGATGATCGCCACCCTGGAAAAGCTGGAGGACTCCGGAAAACGGTTTGATCTGCGCTTCAAAGGGCCCGAAGGCGTGGACCTAGAAGGCGTCGATCTGCTCTTGGTTTCCAACAATCCGTACGAGCTCCTGGGCCTACCCAACGATATCGGAAAGCGGGAGCGCATGGACGGCGGCGAGCTCGGCATCGTGACGCTTACGATTCGGAAGGATGCGGACTTCGCCGCACTCCTTACTGCCTATGTCGGGGGCTTCGTCGATCGCTTTCCCGGTTGGGGCCAATGGACCGCGAAGAGCTTCACAGTCGATTCAGCCGACCTCGTGCACACGGGCATCGACGGAGAGGCCATCGATCTCACGCCACCGCTGGAGTTCAAAATCCGCCCCGGTGCCCTCGTGGTGGGCGTGCCGGAGGGGACGCCTAGCGGACCCGAGCTCGGTTTCGTGGCGCGGCCAAGGCATCTCACGGACCTTTGGGCCATCGCGGTGGGTCGCGACCCGTCGGACCGAGCGTGAGGTCGAGACCTATCCGTTTTGGCCGAGGTCGCCGGTCTTCTTGATTGCGCGCAGCAGCCGAATACCGAGGTATCATCTCCCTGTCGTGCGCCGCTGCGCTGAGCAGGAACGCAGCGACCGCGAGGGTAACGAATCGAGAGACGTACGCCAATGGCATCTTGGTCCTCCTGCCTACAACAGCGCCAGCGCCAGTGCCACCGTCAGCCGGAGTAGACAGGCCCGCCCCGTGCCTGTACCAAGATGCCTCGCATGGCAGATGACGGGTCGAGGAGCAAATCGCGGAGGAAGACGGTGATTACAGCGGCGCTGGTGGTGCTCTTTCACGTTCTGGGCTTCTTGTCCTCAATTCACGCGGTCATGAGCACTCGCACCTCGCAGGGTGCGATTGCCTGGGCAGTGACCCTCAACACCTTCCCGTATCTGGCAGTGCCGGCATATTGGGTCTTCGGGCGCAGCAAGTTCCAGGGGTACGTCACTGCTCGGCGGAATACCGATGACCGCACCGAGCGGATCGAACGAGAGGTGGTCGAGACGGCCTCTTCCTATCGGGTTCCGGGAGCCGATCGAAGTGAAGCCGCAAGTGCAGCGGAAGGCCTGGCTGGGATGCCCGTGCTCAGAGGCAATCGAGTGGACCTGCTGATCGACGGCGATGCGACGTTCAAGAGCATTCTCGCGGGCATCGACGAGGCCAAAGAGTACGTCTTGGTCCAATTCTACATCGTGCACGACGATGGCCTCGGTCGCGCGCTCAAGGAGCATTTGATCGCGAAAGCCAAGGAGGGAGTACGCGTCTACTTCCTCTACGACGAGATCGGAAGCCACGCTTTACCAAACCGCTACAAGAAAGAGCTTCGCGATGCAGGTGTCGATGTTCGCGAGTTCAACACGCGTAAGGGGAGCAGAAACCGCTTTCAGCTCAACTTTCGAAACCACCGGAAGATCGTCGTGACCGATGGGCGGGTGGCGTGGATCGGCGGCCACAACGTAGGCGATGAGTACCTCGGCAAGGACCCGAAGTTTGGTCATTGGCGAGACACTCACGTGCGCATCGAAGGGGCCTGCGGTGCTCAAGGCGCAGATTTCGTTCCTCGAAGATTGGCACTGGGCGACCGACACGTTGCTGAAGCTCAGCTGGACTGCCCATCCAGCCCCCGATGGAAGCGACTCGCGCGTGCTGATCATTCCCACGGGGCCGGCTGACGATCTCGAAACCTGCAACCTGATGTTCGTCCATGCGATCAACTCCGCCCAGAAGCGCATTTGGATCGCCAGCCCCTACTTCGTGCCGGAGCATTCGGTGATCGTGGCGCTTCAGTTGGCCGGCCTTCGCGGCGTGGACGTGCGCATTCTAGTCCCGGACAATCCGGACCAAATGCTGGTGTACCTGGCGGCGTATTCGTACTTCGACGAAGCCGGCCAGACCGGCGTGAAGTTCTACCGCTATCAGGACGGCTTCCTACACGAAAAAGTAATGCTCATCGACGACGAGGTCGCCACGATCGGAACGGCCAACTTCGACAACCGTTCGTTCCGCTTGAACTTCGAAATCACCGCCGTCGTTGTCGACCCCGAGTTCATCCCCAAGGTCGAGCGAATGTTCGAAGAAGACTTCAAACGCTCCCGCCTCATGGAGGAAGGCGAGTACGACCGCAAGCCCTGGTACTTCCGCCTAGGCGTCAGAACCGCCCGCCTCGCCGCCCCCATCCTCTGAAAAAGGGGTCAGAGGTGGTACCTCTACTTGATGTAGTCGACCGCGGTAGCCGCGAAGCTCGCCGGAAATGCGATGAGCACAGCGCGCCTCAAGGCCAGCTGCAAATCATCGAGAGGCCCCTTGTCGATCAGGATCAGCAGAACCATTGCCACGGTGAGCGCCAGTAGATAACTCGTGACCAGGCGCTTGAGGAAATCCAATCGATACTCACGAAGAAACTTCCCGGGGTAGAAAAGCGAATGCACGAAGAACGCGAGCGTCAAGAGTGAGGTCACCGCGACGAGCACGATGCGTCCACTCGAAAGCGTGGAACCCAGAGCCCAGACTTCCTCGGTGAAGGCCATCGGGATGGCCAGGGCGCAGGCGCCGGCGAAGTTGGGCGATGTCATCTCCGTGGAGCTCGACCTTGAGCGGCTTCGCCACCTGACTCAGGACTCTGCCTGCGTTGTCACTGACTTCTTGAATCGAGTGCAAGCGACCGTCTCTACGCTCGACCCGCGTCGCGGTCTGCCGTTCGTTATCGCTCATTCCTCAAAGCCCAGCCCTGTCGCAGTCTGCCTCAGATCGCCTTCCCGCAGTGCGGACACTGTCGTTTCTTCTTGTGTCGCGCCAGCTCTTCGCTGAACCCCCCCCGCCAGAATACCGGTGGGAAGCGCAAACAGCGCGATGCCGATCAGGGCGACCATCCCGCCCAGAAGCTTGCCCGTCGCCGTAACCGGAATGACATCCCCGTAGCCGACCGTGCTCAGCGTCTCGATCGCCCACCACATCGACGAGGGTATGCTCGAGAAGGCCTCTGGCTGCTGGTCCTTCTCGACATAGTACATCGCGGCGGAACAGAAAATCAGCGCGACCAATGCAAGGCTCGTGGAGATGACCAACTCTTCTTTTTTTGCCACGAGCACGTTGCGTATCAACCGCAGACGACTGGCATACCTGCCGAGCTTAAACAGGAAGAAAAGGCGGAAGACCCTCAAGTACCGCAGATCGAGGGCCAGGTAGTACGGAGCGATGGCAAACAGATCGATCAGTGCCGGCGGGCTGAACATGTACCGGATCCGGCCCGAGAGCGGTTGCTGGTACTTGTCGTCGACCGTACAGGACCAGACACGCAACAGGTACTCGATGCTGAACACGGCGATCGAGGCCCTGTCGAAGTAGTAGAGGTGATGCCCGAACCGGTCGTCGAAGCTCTGCACGGTTCTCAGGATCGCCACGATGACATTGAGGGCGATCAGAGCCATCAGCAGTCCATCGACGACCTTGCTTGCCGTGTCGCCCTCTTCGGGCCGATCTAGGATCTGGTAGACGCTCGCCTTTGCGTTGTTCATTCGGAATCGCTCCCGGAGAACTAGCTCCTGAGTTGACGCCAGGTGTCGTAGCTTACAATCAGGGCGATGACGCCGACCACCAGCGGGACCATCGCTCCCATCTCATTGCCGGTGCTTGCGAACATGTAAATCGCCAGCGAGATGCTGGCCACTGCGAGAACCAGGTAGCCGATCAGCTTTCCTGGACTCGGGCGCTTCCTAAACGATTTCCCGGCCGGGGAATCTTTCTCATACTTCTTACGCATCTCATCCAATGGCATGGGCGTCTCCTGAGATTTCAAAAGCGAGCTGGTACCCGTCGCGAACCGGGATCATGGTTTGCGCCGCCTATCCGATGACGCCCCCATAACCCTGCCGTAGAGCCGGCTCAAGAGCTTTCGCCAGCCTGCGGCGAGGAGAGGGAACGGTGCGGCCGGGCTTGATGCGAGTGAAGGTAAGGGTCGGCGTTCCGAGTACACACGGACAGCCTCGACCTCCCGTGCTCCTTCGCCGTCCAAGGTAAGAAGCTCCTCCAGAACCGCCTCAATGGTGCTTGTCGGGAGCTTTGGTAGCTCTTCGGTGAACCATCGCTGGACCGCTCGGCCATCTGAGCGGTCTACGCCGCCGTACTTGGCAGCGATATCGTGAAACGCGGACATAGGGGTTGGCATGGGGATTTCTTCAGCGAAGCGAATCGAGCCCCTCGCTGGCTTCGATGGCGGCCGGCACCGTGTAGTAGCAGTAGCGACCGTCGTTTGGTTTGAGTAAGCGTCTTGGTCCCGGTGGCAGCTGTTCGCCGTTAGGCAACACGGTCATGCCGCGACGACGGTACCATTGAAGCAGAGCGCCGCCGCCGCGTTTGTCAGCGTAAAGTGCAGTTCGCCCCAGACGCCGCTCGTTCAGCGAATGGGTAACCGCGACGTCGAGCGCGATCGTTCCTAAGCGCCTGGGGATACGGTCTGGGGGGATCGGGTGTTCGTCGATTGCGGTAAGGGCTTCATCGGGTGCCGTCGACAGAAACCAGACGAAGACGCTCTCTCGATAGTGATCGTCGAGCGCCGGAACACGGCCCAGCAGCTGTACCAGGGCGCACGGAATCAAGCGGTCCCGTTCCTGATCACAGATGCCGACGGTGTAACCGGCTGGCTTGCGCGTCAGTACGCGTCCCGCAATCTCGGCAAAGGGCACGTAGAGGAGCCAGTTCCAACCGTTGTCCGCTCGCTCGGGATCGCGGTCGACAATCGGCTGAACATGGGAATCCCACCAGAGCACATGAGCGGCGGTCATCTTTGCAACGCGAATCGAAACGTCTTCGCCGCTTGCGGTAGGGGCCTTCTGCGTGAACGGAACTCCGCGCCACTTTCGAAAGATCCCCATGGCTACCCCGTTCCTTTTAGCATCCGGCGCCTAGTTGTGGCCAAGGATCATATCTACAATCGGCCCTACCAGCTGCGGGCGTGCCACTGTGGAAAGCCCGTCGGATAGATGAGGCTCCACCTTGTTCGACCACTTCCTAGCAGTGCTGCCCGAGCTCGGACCGCGAGTATTCCAACCTTGGAGCCGGCATCGTCTCCCGGCGCCCCGGCCGGTTGGCGAGGGCGCTGGGAGACAAACGCGGCCCTTGGAGGAGGCCGAAAAGTGTTCGCGCGCTACTTCTTCTTGCGGGTTGCGCGCTTCTTCACTGAGCGCTTCTTGGCAGCCACCTTGCGCTTCACAGTGCGCTTCTTCGCGCCCGCTTTCCTCTTCACGGTGCGTTTTTTGGCGCCCACTTTGCGCTTCACAGTGCGCTTCTTCGCGCCCGCTTTCCTCTTCACGGTGCGTTTTTTGGCGCCCACTTTGCGCTTCTTGGCAGCCACCTTGCGCTTCACAGTGCGCTTCTTGGCAGCCACCTTGCGCTTCACGGCCTTCTTTGTCGGCCGCTTTCTCGCGCGTTTCTTGGTTCGCTTCTTTGTAGTCGCCACATTGACCTCCTCTGCGGGGGAGCCCCCAGTTGCACGTATTGTATTGTCACGTCAGTTAGGCTGTCAAGAGCCATCCGGCATTGACCATGCAGAAGTGTGCGGAGCAGCCTGCGCAGGTTACCAGGACGTAGACTGCCAAATCCAACCAACGCGATCTTCGTCCTTGCGGTTCGCATCATTCGGCGTTGCTATGTGAGCGATGAGAGGTGAATCATGACCAACGGAGTTGAAGCAGTCGATCAGGAGATGCCACTCCCGTGCCGCTACTCCTTTTTTGGAATAGAACACGACCATGGAACAACGTGCTAGACGACCCCTAGTCCACCCTGGTTTGCCTCTCTTGCTGTTGTTCGCCTGCGCTTGTGCTTCTCGGGGGCCTGGCGCCGACGAGCCCTGCGCGAAGTATTCGGTTGGCGATAAAGATTTCAAGTTCAAGCCCCAGTTGGCGAACGTCGAGGTCAAGTGGTTCGAAGAGTGGACGTCTCGGTACGGCGAGACACTGCCTGAGCCACTCCCGCCCCAGGAGAACTGGCAGCACCCGATCCTCTCGAACCGCTATGCGGGGACCATGCACGAGGACAGCTTCGCGAGCGACGTGAGCCACTTCCCAGGGCCCATTCCCGCCAACACCAAGGTCGGGTACTTTCACGTGCTGGAGAAAGGCAAGCATCTCTCCGGGATGGCGCCGCTCTACACGTTCCTCGATGACCAAACGGTCGTGACGATTTCGTTTGGGCGGGACGCGGCGACGCTGATCGTGATCGACATCTCCAGTCCGCCACCCCGTGTTCTCGACTCCGTCAAGATCCCCGGTCGGGGGAACAAGATGCGAGAGGTCGCTGGCACCAAGGGGCGCATCGCGGTCTTTCGCGATACATCGGGCGGCGCGTACTCGTACCTGGACAGTACGGGCACCGTCTACGTCCCTGGAGCCAACGACACGATCATCCGCATCCCGATCCGGAATCGCCGGATCATTCGCGACGAGATGGTCTACCTGAACCTCGGCATCGCGGTCGGCAAGGGCACCATCGTCGAAGAGATCCTCGACAAGAAACCCAAGGACAACAAGCTCACCGCGATCATGCCCGACGCGGACGGCCGGGTTTGGTTCACCTCGAAGTACGGGGTGGTCGGCGTAATCGATACGTTGGGCGAGAAGACCGAGGATGGGTGTCCGCGCATCTATGCGGCGGCGATCCAACTGTTTGCGGCCGAGGACAAGATCCGGCAGCTCTTCACTCCGCTTCCGGAGGGAGCAGAGGAGTTCTTCGTCGACGCAAAGAAGGCCCTAGAGAACCAGGACATCGACAAGTTCCCCGAGATTCGCAAACGCTTTCGCGAGCTCTTCCTCGGCAAGTCGAGATTTGCCGAGCAGATCCAGAACTCGTTTTCGGTCGGCCCGGACGGTGTCTATATCGTCTCGAACATGGCGCTCTACAAGCTTCGCTTCAACACCGAGGCCAAGACGATCGAGCTCGACCCCGATTGGGCGAAGACCTACCCGCAGGGCGACCTCGTCTACGACAACGACCACAAGATCAAACCCGGCCACCTCAACGATGGAAGCGGCACGACGCCCACCCTCATTGGTGACCGGTTCGTCGCGATCGTCGACAACGGCCCCGAGTCCGTGCACCTAAACGTGTTCCGTCAGAGCGATGGTTCGCTAGTCAGCAAGCTGCCCCTGTTCGAGGCTGGGAAAGGCGCCGTCGAGAACTCGGTCGTGGCCTACAAGGACCACCTCATCGTCGGCAACACGTATGGCTATGTTGATCCGTTCAAGGAAAACCCCACGGCAGGCGGGATCATGCGGTTCGATTTCGACCACGAGGCAGGCGAGTACAAAGTGGTCGAAGGCTGGCCGGCGGCTGGTCACATCGACGCGAAGACGGCGACTCCCAAGCTGTCGACGCCTCGAGGCTTGATCTACGTTTACCAACGCGACGACGAGCCGGTGAACGGCCACCACGACTGGATGCTCACAGCGATCGATTTTCGGACGGGCTGGCGCGTATTCCGCATCAAGGGCTACTTCAACAAAGGGGAGTTCGACGACAACGTCACCCGGATCGTGGAACGGGCTGCCCTCGGCAAGGGGAATTACGACCGCAAGGTATTCAATAACATCTGGGGTACGTTCACCTTCGGTCCTGACAACACGGTCTACCTGGGCGCTTACCGAGGCTTCCTGCGGTTCTGGTCGGACGACGAAATGCCTTAGACCCCCAATCAAGATGCATACAGGAGTGTACGGATCGGATCGCGCAGGATGCCCGGGCCCAGACTGCCAGGCGTGCCCGAGGCGATCTCGGTGCTTGCCATTCGTTTCATGTCGCGTCTACGTCCGCACTGATCGGTGAGGCATGACGAACGGAGATTGAAGACGCTGACCAGGAATTCTTGAAAAGAACCTTCGTTACGCCGAACAACGGGTGGTCTCTCCGTGTCCCAATTCCTGCGAGTCTCGTCCGATGCTTCGGATCGCCCACCGGCCTTCGGCGCCGGTGGGAGGCCCCGTGGTGACAGAGTCACTCTACGGGGTCAGTGGCAGCGTCAGTCTCAGTGTCAGCGGCAGCGTCAACGGCAGCGTCAGTGTCAACGGCAGCGTCGGTGGCAGTGTCTCTCTCGCCGTCCTCGCCGTTCTTTTCCTGCTTTCGCTTCCTCTCCTTCTGCTTCTCTTGGACCTCCGTGGCTCCCTTCTTGGCGACCGAGATGGCACCGGAAACGTAGAGAATGACGGCCGCGCGTGTCGCTTGTGTGCGTCTGTAAGAAGCGACATCCGCGTTCTCATCGAGGACCGCAGCGAGAGCATCGCCCTTTCCGAATAGCCAGGTCGCTCCCACGTTGAATCGGTATCCCTTCGTATCGATGCCGACCGACACCGAAGCGCCCCACATGTTGACTTGGTCCGGTGTGTACTGCTGCGACGTCTCGGGGACGTCGGGGGCCGCCGAAAAGTTCGTGAACAGTCCACCGGCAACCACGGCCTTACCGAACTTGTGTTCGGCCCCAATGGAGAGGTTCGGGGTCCAGCGCCGCGCGATCGATGGAGAGAGGTAGACTCCAAGCCTACCGTCGAAGTCGGCCAGTTGGTCGGGTTGCGCGAAGAGGCTGCCCTCTTTCACGGGGCCGGCTACGGCCGCATCAAATGAAAGCAAGGTCTCTTCGTTGATCTGGAAACCGAAGCCCGCGCGGAGCTCGAAAGGGATGGGAATTTTCGCTTTGAGACCATCGGCGTCGAAAAGAAAAAACGTCGAGGGGTCGGGGCTGATGTCGGTGGTGATCCGACGTAGCACGTCTCCCTTCTGGCTCAGCGGAATCCCTGGTGTCTGGAGCATCACACCGATTTGCCACTCGGGATTGATTCGGTGAAGCCATCCCAAACGGGGGACAAAATGGTACGCGTGGACGCCGATCGAGCTGCTCGCCGTCTTCGAGTCCCCACCCACGCGAAGACCGGTCTGCTCGTCGAAGGTGCCGCCGATGGCGATGCCGATGTCCTCCCCATAGCCGAAGGACTGGTCCGAAAGAAAGATCGTAAACCCGACCGCCGATTTTTCGGTCACCTCGGCCGCGAAGGAAATACCGTACCAGCGGGACCGGTAGTTGTTGTTGACTCGAAGATCCAGACTAAAGGTTGGATTGTTTTCGGCGGTGCCGACATTGAGTCTGTTGCGTGCGACCTCGAGCGTGCTGTAGCCGAGGGCAAACTGATGGTCGTCGCCGAACTTCTTGCGCCCCACCTTGACCGCCGTTCCGACGAAGCGTGGCAGGGTTGACGTGCCGGTGGTGTCGAAGGTCTCGTCCGCCTGAGGCGAATCGAATGCGTTCACGATCTTGTACTTGGTGAATACGATCGTGGCCAAGCCTGCTTGGAGCTCAAAGCGTCCTCCCCGCACCAACCCAGCGGGATTGTAGTAAGCGGCGGAAGAATCGGTGGCGACTCCGGTGAAGGCTCCAGCGAGGCCCACCGCACGATCGCCGATCGGAATCGAACGGTAGTAGAGGGCCTGTGCCTCGGCGCCGGCCGGTAGAGCGCCGTAAACGATCGTCACTGCAAGGAGTACCGATACCCAAAACGGCCAACCCCGCCTTCCCCTAGGGTTCACGTTACCACCCCTGCGATGACCCCCCACCGTCTGACCACTCTGGCATTAGGAGACAAAGGACCTGTCGGGGCAAAATTTGTACGCGCGACGCACCGCCCGAGATCCGAAAGCGTTTTCGTGTGTTCCGGCAGAACGACGGGACGCTGGTCAGCAAGGTGCCCCTGTTCGAAGCTGGCAAAGGTGCCGTTGCACGTTCACGTTTGGGCCTGACAACACGGTCTACCTCGGAGCGTACCGCGGTTTTTTGCGATTCTGGTCGGACGACGAAATGCCAGTGCCATCGGCAGTGTCAGTGCCAGTGCCGGTGCCAGCGTCAGTGCCAGCGCCAGTGCCGGTGTCAGCGTCGGTGCCAGTGCCCCCATGGTAGACTGCCGTATGTCGCGTCTGGACGAGGCACTCCGCCGGTTTGACGAAGCGAACGCTCAGGATCCCAACAGCGAGACGGTGAACGGCCGGCCGTGGCCCAAAGAGCTCGTCTACGGCCAACGCATGTCCGCGCGGCTTGCAGTACTCGATCCCGACGCGCCTGAAGCTGTGAAGCTCGCGGCGAGGGCGCAGCACATCCGCCGCTGGGAAGTGCCGCGTGACAGCTATCCGGAGGGGAGGGCGGGGTATCTGAAATGGCGGACCGATCTGTACAAGCGCCACGGGGATATTGCCGGCGCCATCTTGAAGGACGTCGGCTACGACGATGCGATGATCGACCGCGTCAAAACCCTGCTTCGCAAGCGGGGCCTCAAGACAGACCCCGACGTGCAGTTGATGGAAGACGTCATCTGTCTCGTTTTTCTCAAACACTACTTTCACGACTTCGCCAAGCAGCACAGCGAGGAAAAGCTCATTCCCATCGTCCAGAAGACCTGGAAAAAAATGACCGACAAAGGGCACGAGGCGGCACTGAAGCTCGACTATGCGCCCAAGGACTTGGCGCTGATTCAGAAGGCGCTTAGCGTGCGATCCTAGAGCTTGAGCCGGCCCTCTTTGACGTCGACCCAGCGTTCTGGGGTCAGCATCTCGTAGCCAGCGTTGGTGCGTACATAGAGATCGTCCGCCACGGTGACGGGGTCGACGCCGTCCTTCTTGAGTGAGGTCTTTTGAATCTTGAGGGTGCCGGTCTTTGCGAGGTCGCTCATCACGCGCACGAATCGAGGCTGGGCGTAGGGAGGCAGCTCGGAGACCACGCGCCAGAAGTCTTCGGGGTCGAAGCCATTGACCGGAACGACTGCCGCCAGACCGGCCTGGCCTTCCATATTCGGGACCGGTACCCCCGTGACGGTCGCTTCCGAGATCGCGTCGCTCTGACTGATGACGTCCGCGACTTCGGCTGTCGACACGTTCTCGCCCTTCCACCGAAACGTGTCCCCGATGCGATCGACGAAGAAGTAGAAGCCATCCTCGTCGCGCCGAAGAAGGTCTCCCGTGCGGAAGTACTGGTCGTCCTTCTTGAACACATTCCGAAGGATCTTCTTCTCGGAGGCCGCCTCGTCGGTGTAACCCCGGTACTCCATGCCACCCCTCGACACCTTTGCGATGCGGATCAGCAGCTCCCCAGCCTCGTCGACGTCGCATGGGATGCAGAATCCGTTGTCGTCGCGGACGTACTGGTCGGTCTCGATGTCGTAGCGAACCAAGCGGTACCACCCGCCGAAACCGCCAAGGGGGATGCGGCCGACCGAGCCTTCGCGCCCACTGATGTTGCCGATGAACCCTGGCGCCTCGGTGGCACCGTAGAACTCGCGAATCTGGTCGATCCCGAAACGACTCTTGAAGCGCGGCCATACGTCCGGGCGGAGGCCGTTTCCAACCGCGACGCGGATCGGGTTGGGGTTTTCTTTCGGATGAGGCGGAGAGTTGACTAGATACCTGCAAAGCTCGCCGATGTAGAGAATCGCCGTCGCGTTGTAGCGATGCACGTCGTCCCAAAACGCGCTCGCGCTGAAGGAACGTCGGAGTGCCGTTGGCACGCGCGCGATGATACTGGACACCGCGCCCAACAGAAGGCCGCTCGTGTGATAGAGCGGCAAAACACAGTAGAGCTTGTCGCCAGGTCGGTAGCCGAACATCAGGGGCCCGAACCCGGAACCGGCGAGGATCGCGCGCTCGTGCGACACCCGGCAAGGCTTTGGAAGTCCCGTGGTCCCCGACGTGTAGATGTACACGAAATCGTCGCCTATGTTTACGGTGGCAGGTGGAAAGGCCGTAGCCGGCGTGTCAGCGAGGAGCCCCGCGAACGGATCGTCGTCGAAGACGAGAACGCGATCGAGTGTCTGACATAGCTCTTTGCATTCGCGAAGCCCCGGCTCGAGCGTGTGGCTCACCAGGACGACTTTGGCGGTCGATGCTTCGACGGCATGAGCGAGTGGCCGGCCCCGCAGATTGGAGTTGATGAGCGCTGCGGTGGCGCCCACTCGCGACGCGCCCAACACGGCTGCCATGTAGAAAGGGGAGTTTTCCGCGATCAACGCGATCACGGCTCCGGGTCCAATGCCTGCGCCGGCGAGCACATGCGCGATCCGAGACGTGGCTAGGTCGAGCTCAGACCAGGTGAAATGTTCGTTGTCCATCTCGAACGCGAGGTCGTGCGGTGCCTCCGCGGCATTGCGCATCACGATGTCGAGAACGGTCGAGATCTTTTTCAGTCGGGTGCGCAACAACCAAGGGACGGTCCCGCGAAGGGCGCGTGGGCCGGCGCGCAACTCTTCGGCTACGGCGGCGCGCCACCATCTGGATGTGAGGCGTTCCAACATTGTCGGTAGTTTACGACCTCTGAGCGGGGATTCGAGCGCTTTCTTGGGGCTCTTGTGCTATGAGAGCGCCCCGTGTCGACCTGGATGGAGCTCAAGAACTATGCTCGCGCGAACTACAAGCTCGCGGAGGAGAGAGACCACAGCTTCAAGGTCGTGTTCAAGTACACGGGCGGTCGCCTTCAGGCCGTCATCGCGTCCCACTACGAGGCCATGGGCCGGATTTGGGTCGACTTTTCGTCCGCGTGTTGCCGGGTCGACCGCATGGATCCGCGCGAGGCTCTCGAACAAAGCTTCAATCTTGCCGTAGGCGCTCTTTGCCTCGACGGCGATGTCTACGTCGTGCGCCACACCGTCCTCCTCGACGAGGTCACTGCCAGCGATTTGCCGGTTCACATGCACGCCGTCGCCCGCGCCGCCGATCAAATCGAACGATCACTCGAGCGCAGCGAGCCAACGCAAGCTCCCATGCCTGATCTGAGCGACGAGCTCCCGTAAGGACGTATGAAGCTGCTGTTGGGATGCGCGCGGCCTAGTACCCAGCCCCGTCAAACCGGTCGCTATCCCCACGGAACAGGAATCCGATGAACGGTTCGAGCCACCATTGGGTGCGCTCGAAGAACTGGCCTTTGCCGCTCAGGGAGTACTTCATGCCGACGTCGAGGAACCATGGGCCTTTGAGGCGGATGCCCAGGCCGGCTTTGCCGGTGAAGCCGGGGGCGAATTGGAAGCGGCCTTCGCCTCTGCAGTAGTACCAGCCGCAATCGGTGCCGAGTGCTTCGAGTTGCCACAGGTTCGCGTCGAAGCGGCCGGTGACGTAGGGGAGGACCGCGTCGATGGTGGGGACTTGCAGACGGATGCCGGGGGAGAAGTGCCAGCGGATGAGGGGCTGGTTGCCGAGGCCGTCCCCCATGACCTCGGGGATGTTGTCGGTCTTGATCGTGTTCCACATCAGGCCGAGACCGAAGTCGAAGACGACCCAACCAATGTCAAAGCCGCCCCAGGCCTCGACGCTCGCGCCGGGCTTGACGACGTCGCGGTCGACATCGAGGAAGATCGGCACACCGAGGTCGACACCGCCTTGAAAGCGGAGCTGGACACGTCGTTCTTGGGCAGACGCCGAAGAGGCGAGCACGCAGAACAAGGCCACAAACGCAAACGCAAATCCTATCTTCTTCATCCAAGCTCCCAAGTCGGCCGCACCCTAACGGCCCGAGGCGCTCCTGGCAACACTGACGCTGGCGCTGGCGCTGACAGTGGGGTAGACATTCGACAGGCCAATGATCCTCATCAAACCCAAATACGGTATCGGGCAACTCGTTCATCACACGCTGTTCGGCTATCGCGGCGTCGTCATCGATGTGGACCCTGTGTTTTCGTTGAGTGATGAGTGGTACGAGCAGGTGGCGAAGAGCCGGCCTCCGAAAGATGCTCCGTGGTACCGGGTGCTGGTGGCCGAGGCCTTTCACGAGACATATGTCGCGGAGCGAAATCTCGAAGACGATGCGCTTGGGTCGCCGATCGAGCATCCGTTGCTCGACGACTTCTTCGATACTTTCGAGAACGGCCACTACGTCCGTAGCCGCGCGCTGAACTAGGCCCAGCGCTATGTGTGCGCCGCGATCCAGCTCGCGTAGTTTCGGTAGCCTATCTCGGTGTGGCGCCCTTCGATTCGAGCGGCTAGGGACTTCATGGCCTCGACCGTCATTGGGGTTCCCGCGCACGCTCCGTCCGCCACTGTCTCGGCTCGTGCTGAAGTGTTGCCCGGAACCTCCTCAGGCTCGTCGCCGACCCCGAGATACGCCGCGACCACCTTCTCGATGATCTCGATCGCGTTGATGCGGCTGTCCCTGATGTTGCCTTTGCCGGTGAGGACGTTGCCGAGGCCGAATACGCCTGGGAGCTCGTGCAGCTCGCCCGTGTCCCAGTTTTCGAAGTGGTAGAGCTCGCCCTTGGTTGGGATGCCTTCGATCGGTTTGGGGATGCTGCCGATCGAGCTGATGATCATCGGGCTTCGGACGTCGAACTCGGTGCCTTCGAGGCCTTTGACACGGCCGTCGATGATCTCGGTTTTCTGAAACCGGATCCCGACGAGCCTGTCCCCATCGACGATGGTCTCGACGGGTCGGCTCAGTGCCTCGAACTTCACCAAGTATTTACGGATGACGCGATCCATGATCTTGACGCGCGCGGCCCTGAGCTTTTGCACCTGTTCCGGGGTCGGGTTGTCGGCGCTCGCGAGTGGCATGTCCTCTTTGCTGCGTCGGTAGTAGAGGGTGCAGCCCTCGATGCCGAGGTCTTCCGCGGTGATGCCGTGGGCTTCGAGGATGCGGGGGATCCCTTTGACTTCCATCTCGACGATGTCCACCTCGAGGCCGCGTTCGCGAAGAGCTCGCGCGTAGAGCTCGAGGTTGACGATCTTCACCACGTCGATCGAGGCCAATCCGCCACCGACGACCATCGTGCCGTCCGGCACCTCGTAGACCGGGCCGTCGTAGCCCTCGTCTTCGTAGTGGTTGAACCAGTAGACGAACGGGTTCTGGTAAACGAGGCCCCGTCCATCGTAAGCGTCTGCTCCTTCGATGGGCAGCCCTCGGTCATTCCATGCGCCGTTGGCAAGCACGATCGCGCTGAATCCCACATCGCCATAGAGCTCCTGCCAAGACAGGTCGGTGCCGATCTTCGTGCTCGGGACGAAGATCACATCGTCCTTACCGAGGTTCTCGTCGATCTTCTTGTATTCCTTGTCGCGGAGCTTCACGTGCCAGCGTGGAAGGCCGTCTTCGATTTTGCCGTACGGCCGCTCGCCCTGCTCGAACACGACCGGAATCGCCCCGCGCGCGGCACACGCGGCGGCGGCCTCGGACCCTGCGACAGCACCTCCAATGATCGCAACGACAGGCTTGGGTTCGGTTGCGTTGCGCAAGACCTCGAGCGCATTCATCGGGCTGCTCTAGCATACGCTAGATGAATCGCGAGGTTCCCCGGACACCGGTGCTCTTTAGGTCGTCGCTGAACCGATACTCCGGTTCGAGTAGATCGTTGATACGACTCATGACGAGATCGACCGCGCCTTGAAACTTGTCGCGGTACGCATGCTCGGCCTCCGCCGAGAAGGGTTCGAAGGGCTCGTCGATGTGAAACTCGGACAGCTCTTCGTAGCGAATTGGCTCCCCGACCCGGTAGACCACCTTGCCCTTCTTGGCGATCGGCAGGGAGCCCGTGTAGACCAGATCGCATCCGTTGCAGCCGATGGGCACGATCGTCTTTTTGTAGCGAAGCGCGATCTCCATCATGCCGATGCGGCCCGGCAGAAGACGAATGGAACGGGTTCCCTGCGGGAACACCAACAGGTCGAGCCCGAGGTCGAACGATCGCTCGTTGAGCTTGACGAACTCGCGCATCATCGCTGCAAACACATTGTTGATGCTGCGTGCGTAGGATTCTCGGTTCGGGTCGAATTGCACACCCAGGATGTCGCGCTTCGTGAGGAGCAGGTTTTGGGAGATCTGCGAGATATCCACCGAGCTCGGGTCGGAGTCGAAATCGGCTTCGGCATTCACCCGGGCGCGCAGCGTGTAGTACTCGGCTTCGGTCGGCCGCCGCCCCATGGTGAGTGTGAAGTCCTTCGTGATGATGTAGCCACGGGACACCGTCGGGATGTTGCTGGTGAGCTCCATGAACATACCGGTGGCAGCGGTCTCATAGTACTTCCCTTTCACCCAAACGGTCATGTATCGGCTCTCCTGTCGCCACAGCTTGTACATGAACGGGAAGTAGTTGAACCGGTCAGTGTGGTTCATTGCGAAGATGACTGGCTCACGCGGGATCCGATCGAGACCTGCGATCTCGACGTCGATGCCTGGCAGGAAGTTGTAGTTCGGCGCCAGCACCGAGGCTGCGAACGCGATTTGCCCGATTGGGCGCGGCATGAGTCGAATGCGTTGTATGCGAGGAAGATCGAGCATCGGATCGATAACTTGTGCGTAAAAGCCCGTGCCTTGTCAATTCGGAAGGTCGAGCCGCTGCGCCACCATGGTGGCGAGCGCCATGATCGCGACCTGTGGGTTTACGCCAACCGCCGTCGGGAAGAGGCTCGCATCGGCCACGTAGCATCCGGGAAGGTCCCAAAGCTCACCTTTGAGATTCACCACGGAACTGCGGCTATTGCCTCCCATGCGGCAGGTGCCCATCAAATGCACGGTGAACAGCTCGATGGTGCTTCGCGACCGTTGCGTACGCTCGATCCGATCGAGGTCATCGACCGAGTTTACCGTGTGCATGTTGCTGAAGGGTAGGATGACCTGCTTTGCCCCCATCTCGAAGTGCAGCGTCGCGAGCCGGCGAACCCCCCGCAAGAACCGTTCGTGGTCGTACGCATTGATGGTGTACTTGGCGAGAGGTGCATCGAAGCTGCGCGTAACCGTGCCCGCGTGTGAGTCCTCGACCAGCACGCCGCTCATCACCATACCGTTGTACTGTTTCATCAGCTCGAGGGCTTCTTCACCGAGGAAAGGGATCTGGGCGGCAGCGGTCCCCGGTGGGACTGCGTTCTCGGCCATGACGATGCCCTCGTCGAGGAACTCTCGGATCTGCCCCCCCTGGCTCACGCCCTGCCACGCTTGGATGTCGAAAGGATAGATGGCGATGACTTTCGCGTTCGGGTGGCAAAGGAAGTTCTTCCCGAGCTGGCGACTCGGACGTCCAAGTCGATGCCCGAGTAGCAAATAGGGCGTTTGAATGGCGCCGCACGACACGACGACCGCTTTGCTCCGCACACGCACGTCGATATCGCATTGGCGCGTCCGCGGGTTCACCGCTTTGCCGATCACTCCGACGCAGCGGCCGTCCTCGATCCAGAGCTTCCGAATCCGAACTTCGGTCAGGCAACGCGCCCCAAAAGACAGCGCACGCGGCATGTAGCTGAGAAGGGTCGATTGCTTTGCACCGGTCGGGCACCCCGTGAGGCATTGGTTCGAGCCGACACATCGGTCCTGCGCTCTTCGGTTGTGTTCGTATCGCCACCCGAGTCGTCGCGCCCCCTCTTCGAGAAGGCGACTGTCTTCGCCGACCGACGCAGGGTGCTGCAGCTTCGCGTGAATCCGCTCCTCCACCCGTTCGAACAAAGGCTCCAACGCCTTCGGGCCGAGGTCTGGCTGCCCTGTGAGGCTTTCCCACTCCATCAACACGCGTTCGGGCGGACGCCAGGTCATCCCGCCGTTGATGAGCGTGCTTCCTCCGACGCATCGCCCCTCGGCGTACGGAATCGGGGGTCGCCCCATGATGATCGTGCCTCCCGCGTCGCGGTAGAGCCGCGGGATCGACTCGGTAAGGTATGGATTGAGGCTCGAGGTCGGATGATAGCCACCCTCTTCGACGAACAAGACGTCACGGCCCGCCTCCGCGAGCTCCGCGCCCACGACCGCTCCGCCGGCTCCCGTGCCCACCACGGCGACCTCGGCATCGAAGGTCTGATCGTTGCGGTAGTCTCGGTGCGCGAGAAAGCTCACGGCGGCACCACCGGAAGATGATGGATCTCTTCGTCTGCCGTCGGCTCCTCGCCTTCAACCCACTTTCGGCGGAGCTCGATCCGTTCGTCGATGAAGGGCACAGGGTCGTAGCCGATCGCGCGGTGCGCGTAGTCCTGATCGAAGTAGTTCGACATGAAGAGTCCGAGCGGGCCGTACATCGACAGTCGAATCGGGAGCCAACGACTTTGCGTCACCGCAACCAAATGACGCCGCGCTTGCTCTCGACTCAGGCGGGTTAGCGGACGAAGCCCTCGGAAGCGCCACAGCGGCGCCCAGTTTAGTAATCGCATCCCGACGAGAAACAGCAGGGCCGAAGACCGGGGCATGTACTGAAGACACACGAGCGCGTGGCGGGTGACGTCCTCGACGGTCGTCTCCGATCGCGGGCTCGTCGGCATAATCGCGTCCGCCAGAGCGAGCAGAACCCGGTGCGTCCGGCGGCTGACCTTCAGGGGTGCTGCAAGCGCCCAACTATCGTCTGGATGTCGTTGGAGCACCGGACTCGTCACCATGATGCCTTCCGGCTGACTTTTCCATGGGGGGTGCTACAAAAAGCGAATACGCTATCTGTATCAATATAGATACGTTCCCGACCCCAAAGTGGCGAGCCTAGGATCGAAGACTTAAGTTGCGCCGAAGGAGATTGAGTGGCGAAAAGAAGGCCCAGAGGAAGAAAGAAGCGATTCGAACGCAATTTCGAACAGGAGGACAAGCGCGATGACCATGTCAAGCTGAACGGCGTGGTGAGTCAGGTCTATGCAGGGGGTCAGTTCGAGGTCACTGCGGATTCGGGCGCAGCTGTTCGGGCGCAGCTTTGCGGGCGAATGCGAAAGTTTAGGATCCGTGTGATCCTCGGAGACCGCGTCACGGTTGCCTTGTCACCCTACGATCTCACGCACGGCATGATCGTGTTCCGCGACAAGTAGTCCACGTGTACGAAGGGGCGTTCCGCATCCTCAGGGCACTCGGCGACGGTCGGTCGCTCACCCGGGATGAGGTGGTTCGCGCCGCCGGCGAAAGCATGTCGGTCGTGCGCGAAGTGACGGAGCGGTATCCGAAATGGTTCGAACAGAGCGCCGATGGCGTTCGATGCTCGGAGTGTGGACTTGCGGCGTTGGCCCGAGAGCTCGTTGCGCGAAGCAGGACGGAGGAGGGCACGACGTCGTGGCGGCAAGCTTACGAAGAGCTTGGCGCTAGGCGACACGATCCGAAACGCGCGCTCGACCAGGTTTATGTGACGACCGATACGGCGCTCCGACGAGCCAAGCTCTTAGTCGAGGCGGGGGAGCACCAACGTGGGCTGATATTCTTGGGCGACGATGACCTCACGAGCGCTGCGGTGCAGCTCGCTGGCGCCGGGCGTCGGGTGACGGCCGTCGACACCGATCCAGACATTCTGAAGATATTGGACGGGGCCGCCAAAGAGCACGGTTGGGAGCTCGAGACGATCGAACACAACCTACGCGAGCCCATGCCTCGGTCGATGTGGGGCCGCTTTGGCGCTGTGTTTACCGATCCGCCTTACGCCGTCGAAGGCTTTCGGCTCTTCATTAGCCGAGCGGTCGACCTGCTCAAGCCGGACGGACGACTCTATGTCTGCTTCGGGTACAGCCGCCGCGCGAGCGAACGGGGCCTACAAAAGCAGCGGGTCCTAAGCGATGCAGGGTTTCTCGTCGAAGCGGTGTTCGAGGGCTTCAACCAGTACGAGGGCGCCGAGTCGATCGGCTCACAAAGCGCGCTGTGGCGATGTCGCGTGACGCCCGAGGCAAAGGCATTGGTGACGGGCGAAGTCGAAGGACCGCTTTACACGAGTAGGTAGGCCCTAGGCATGGGTGGCGATGACTTCGTCGCACCACGCAATGAAGTCGTTGGTGACCTCTTGTCTGTTGGTTTCGTTGAGCGTCTCGTGTCGCGCGCCCTCGTATAGCTTGAGGCGCACGTCGAAGATGCCCGCGCGCTTGTAGGCGTCGTAGAGGTTGCGCATCCCCTTGCCCTTGTTGCCGACCGGATCTTCGGAGCCGGCAAACAGATAGATCGGGATGCCCTTCGGCACTTTGGAGATGCTCTTCGGGTTGGCGATGCGGCTGAGCGCGTCGAGCATGTCGATCCACGTCTGAGTCGACACGGCGAACCCACAGAGTGGATCGACGATGTACTTGTCGACCTCGTCGTCGTCACGCGACAGCCAGTCGAAGGTGGTCCGATTGGGCGCGTACGCCTTGTTGTATTCCTCAAACGTCAGTTTTTGCATCACGGGGCTTGGGTTGCGCTTCCCTACTCGAAGCCGCGCGATGCGGGCGATCAGTTTGCCGAGTGCGGCAATCGCCGGAGGCTTCCCGTTCGACGCGGAAAGACACGCGGCGATCATGTCGGTCGGATGCTCGAAGAGAAGTTGCTGAAGCACAAACGAGCCCATCGAGTGCCCCAGGACGATGATCGGCAGGTTGGGATGGCGCTTGGCGATCTCGCGATTGACGCCGTGGGCATCCTCGACGATGCGGTTCCAAGAGTCTTCATCGGCCATATGACCGGGAGGCTCGCCTTCGCGAATGCTCTTGCCGTGGCCGCGATGATCGTGGGCGTACGTGTTGTAGCCTGCGTCACCTAGCGCTTGGGCGAGGCGCGCATACCGCGAGCCGTACTCCGCCATGCCGTGAATCACCTGCACGACCGCTTTCGGGCTGTCGATCGTCCACCCACCGACGTGGAGTTGGGCCCCGTCGATCGTCTGGAACGTGAAATCCGCCGAGTTCATGTGGGCCGGAGCATAGGGGGATTCCTTTTTTAGTCGAGGCGGAGGAAGCGGGTCCAGAGATCGAGACCCTTGTCGCAGTATTCGTGCAGGACATTGACCATGGACGAGCGCTTGTCTTCGTCGACGAGGGGTTCGGGCAGGAGTGGGTCGAGGACCACGTGGCGAATGCCTTCGCGCCCGAGCAAGAAAGCCTCACGGACAGAATCGTTCAGCGGAAGCTTCTCCAGACGGTCGAGGCTCACGGTGAGGTCTCCACGGAGACGCGAGTATGTTTGCTCGAGGGCCGGGCTATCCCAGAGCGCCCGCGCTCCTTCTTCCTGAGCGGCGCCGAGGTCCTCGAGACGGAACACCAATGTGTCTGCTTCGAGACCGAACGCTACGAGCTCATCGCGAATGCCATCGAGGCCGGGCTTGAGATTGTTCGGGCGAATGAAGAGACCCGTGCGAAGCTCTTTGAATCCGAGATACCGGAGTGCGCGGAGCCGACGACGAAGGGCAGGCCGATCGGTGCGTGAAAGGTCCGCGGTGAACACGGCGACCCAGGATCCATCCCAGTCGCCGACGCGCGTCGAGACGGTGCGCCAGCCATGAATCTTGTCGTTCACCACTTGGGCGCTCGGACCAAGGCGGTACTCGCCGCGACCGGGCGAATCGAGAAGGCCCTCTGCGCGGAGGCGGACGATCGCCACGCGAACGCTGTTCTCTGCGATGTCGAAAGCCGATGCGGCTTGCACGAGTGAGCGCACTGGAAGCGTGCCGCGGTCGATCGATTCTCCCGCCGACAACACTTCGAGGACTACAGCTTTGGCACTGACATTCATCTTGTAGTATTACACTAAATACAGGAAAGTTCCATTAGGCGTAATAGAACGTGTTCCAGTTTGAGGTGTAGCGCATTCATGAGAGCAGCGCCAGCCCCTACTGACAGGGGCTCCATGCGGGGCTAAGACTGCGCTGGTGGTTCGGCTCAGCGTCAACGTCAACAAGGTCGCGACGATTCGGAATTCGAGGGGTGGCGAGGTTCCGAGCATTCTGCGGGCCGTCGAGGTTTGCGTCGAGGCCGGCGCGCCCGGGATCACGGTGCATCCTCGTGAGGACGAGCGACACATCCTGCCCGACGACGTATACGCGATTGCCGAGGCGCTCGAACCGGTTCGAGATCGGGTCGAATACAACATCGAAGGGGACTTACGCCCTGGGCTCGTCGAACTGGTAGAGCGCGTGCGTCCGGACCAATGCACCCTCGTTCCCGTGCGTCCGGGAGAGGTGACGAGCGAAGCAGGGTGGCCTGCAGACACCCCGAAAGTGCGGCTTCGCGAGATCATTGAACGTTTTCACGAGGTCGGAGTGCGGTTGAGTGTGTTCGTAGATCCAGAGCCGGCGCCGATCGAGTGGGCTGCCGAGCTCGGGGCGGATCGGGTGGAGCTCTATACTGAGCCCTACGCGCGGGCATTCGAGCAGGGCGGCGGCGCGCTCGAAACTTCGCTCGAGCGCTACGACGCGGCGTGTCGCCATGCCCACGAACTAGGACTGGGGATCAACGCCGGCCATGACCTCGATCTCGAGAACCTACCGACCTTCGTAAGGTTGCCGTACATTGATGAAGTCTCGATCGGGCATGCGCTCGTCTCTCGGGCGCTCTTCGTAGGTCTGGCGGAGGTCGTGTCCGAATACCTTCGAATTACATCACGTTGACAGCCTGTCTGGGTTTTCTAGAGTGCTCCCGCTATGGCCCCAAGGACCCATGACAACCCCTTGGCCGCGGTCTTGAGCGGCTTGCTCGACCAGCGAAGTAAGGCATCGCGCATCACACCGATACCGCCCGACATTAGACTCGACGGACGCACGTGTCTGGTCACCGGTGCGAACAGCGGTCTTGGAAAAGGCATCGCGATTCGACTCGCGAAGCGTGGCGCACACGTGATCATGGCGTGCCGCAGTGGGATCCCAGAAGCGGGCGAAGACGTGAAGCGTGAAAGCGGCAGTGACAGGGTCGAAATGATCCAAGTCGACCTGAGCGACTTCGAGTCGATCGGCCGATTCTGCGACGAGCTCCGTAACCGAAACATTACACTAGACGCCGCAGTGTTTAACGCGGGAGTCGTGCCACTCACCTCGCGCAAGAACAAGCACGGACTCGAGCTCATGTTTGCGGTGAATTACTTGGCCAAGTTCGTCGTGCTCAACCGGCTACTTCGTGACGGGGTCATCCCCAATGCCGTGTACGGTAACAACTCTCGCGCCGACGATCCGCCCCGCGTGATTTTCGTATCGTCGGAAACCCATCGAAGCTCGATCCCGATCGACTTCGATCACTTCGGCGACCCCATCGAATACGGCATCTCCAACGGCGTGAAATACTACGGGTTGAGCAAGCTGCATCTGACGACTTACTTCCAGGAGCTTTCGCGGCGACTCAATCCCGAGGGGACCGCAGACCCGGATGTGTGCGTGCAGGCACTTTGCCCGGGAGCGGTCAACTCGAACATGGCGCGCGAGGCGCCGGCCTGGTTGCGGCCGGTTCTCAAGCCGATGATGGCGTTGTTCTTCCAAAGCCCCGAGAAGGCGTCAATTCCGGTGGACTACCTCGTCGTGTCTGAAGAGATGGGCGGCAAAACGGGCGCATACATGCACATGATGCAGGTGAAAGAATCGTCCGAAGCTTCGATGGACCCGGAAAAAGGTGCGCTACTGTGGAGCAAGACCGAAGAGCTCTTGCGTGAGCACGGCGTGCTGTAGAGGAAAGCCATGACCGACGAGCTCAGCGAACGAGAACGCGAAATCGTAGACGGCACCGTATGGAACCAATTCTGCGACACACTCAAGATGGCGGGCAACGTAGTGATGGGGCCGAACGCGCCGTCCGACCCGCTCAACCGGATGGAAGGGTTTCGCTATCTCAGCCGCATCACTGGGGCGGCGCTGAAAGCTTTTGTCGAGCACAACGATCCCCTCGCGCCCGTGTTGATGCGCGTCGTGCACGAGACGGCGAAGATGGGCGCCGACCACCCGGACAACTACTATCAGAACGCATCGATCAGTGGCGAGCACGAATATCGCATCCGAGGCAACCGCGGCACCGTTCACTACCTCGGCTTCTTCACGCAGATCGGCAACTATGGGCAAAGTCGTGGGATGCCTCCGTCGGGATACCTCGAAGCGTCGTCGCTCGAAGTCGATAAGGATGGGAACTTCGAAATCATCGTAAGCGCCGAAGAGAAGCCCGGGAACTGGCTTCCGATGAAGAAAGAAACCGGCACGCTGATCGTACGGCAGACGTTTTTGGACCGTGAGAACGAAAAGCTCGCCGAGCTTGAGATCGAGCGCATCGGTGGCGACGGGAAGCCGACCCCCTTCGACCCAGTGCACTGCGCTGATGGCATGCAAATGTCCGCCAGCCTCGTTGCGGGGGCCGCCATGCTCTTTGCGAACTGGGCGGAAGGCTTCAAGGAGCACATCAACGAGCTTCCGCGATTCGATCAGGAGAAGTCGAACCAAGCTGGCGGCGTTCCCGACATCGCGTACTACCATAGCTACTGGAGGCTCGATCCGGACGAGGCGCTGGTCATCGAGGCGATGCCGCCCGAGTGCGCACATTGGAACTTCCAGCTCAACAACTATTGGATGGAGTCACTCGACTACCGCTACTACCCCGTGCATGTGAACAAGCACACGGCCAGGTATCGGCCCGATGGGTCCGTCCAAGTGGTGGTCGCCGCCGAGAACAAGGGCTTCGACAACTGGATCGATACGGTTGGCCATACCGAGGGGACGATGTGTTGGCGGTGGGTCCGTGGCGATGACAACCCCGAGCCGCAAACTCGCGTCGTGAAGCTATCCGAGCTCTAGCGGTGGAAGCTGGATGTCTTCGAAGGTGACGAGCTCGAGCGGTCTAGAGACCCCCTACCGACCGACCGCCATCGCGATCGCCAATCGGCTGGGGAGGGCGCTCTCTGCTGTCGGAATCGGCGACCGGCCGATCACCGTGGAGGGCGTGCTCGCCGATGCGATCCGAAAGACAGGGCTGAGCGATTTCGGGGACCAGGGGTTTCTCGAGCCTCTCGGGGTGCTCGTCAACTCGACCAACGACGAGGCGGCGCTTCATCCGGTCGGTCGTATGATCATTCGAGGACGGATGTCCGGGGTCTTGGTCAACAAGCTGATTGCTCAAGACACGATCAAGAAGCACCCGGAGATCCTCGACATTCCGGTCCCCGCGCCGATCATCATTGCTGGCTTGGCGCGGACCGGGACGACGATGCTGCATCGGCTCATCGCGCAAGACCCGGGCATCCGGGCGCTTGCTTCCTGGGAAGCGATCAGTCCCGCGCCCCCAAAGAAGAAGTCGTGGCGCAAGAAGGACCCACGGTTCGCTCAGGCTGCGCTTGCCGCCAAGGGCCTGAAGTACATGTCGCCCGGCTTCTTCGCGATCCATCCCACCGAGCCGGATGCGCCCGAGGAAGACGTGATCCTTCTCGAGCAGTCGTTCTTGACGACGACACCGGAAGCGATGATGCGCGTGCCGTCGTATTCCAAGTGGCTCGAGACGCAGAATCACGTGCCAGCGTACCAGGCGCTAAAGCGTATGATGCAGTACCTCCACTGGCAGCGGCCGGGAGTCGGGCAGGAGACGCGCTGGGTCCTCAAGACGCCGCACCACCAAGAGTACTTCGACCCGCTACTCGAGGTGTTTCCCGACGCGACTATCGTGCATACCCACCGCGACCCGCTCAAGACCAGCCCGTCGCTCTTCAGCATGCTGACCCACCTTCAGGGGATCTTCAGTGACGATGTCGATCCGCGTCAGGTCGCTAGCCACTGGTTGCACAAGATCGAGCTCATGGCGCAGCGAGCGATGGCTACGCGAGACCGGGTTGGCGAAGAGGGGTTCGTCGACGTTTCGTACTATGACCTCATCAAAGATCCAATCCGCGAGGTCGAACGGATCTACGGGAGCGCAGGGATGGAGCTCACGCCAGATGCTCGCTCGGCCCTGGAAGCGTCGCGCAAGGTCAACAAGCAGCACAAGTACGGTCGCCACAAGTACGCGCTCGAGGACTTCGGCATGACCGAGGATGACGTCGAATCCCGAATTGCCTCCTACCGCAGCCGTTTCAACGTTCCTTACGAATAACCACCCCCACGCTATTGCCTAAGTTAGTATCCGCGCGATGGATGTGCCGCTTGGGCAGCGCCTGATGTCGTTGGTTGGGCTGTTTGCGATGGTCGGGATCGCATGGCTCTTGTTCGTGCCGAACATCGCGGGTCATCTGATCGCGGCCAGCGTGATGAGCGCGCCTGCCGCGCTCGTGATCGCCAAGGTGATGTGGCCTGAAACCGAGAAGGCGGACGCTTCGGATGAGACCGCGCTCGTCGTCGAGCAAGACGACGTGAACGTGATCGATGCGGCCGCCCGTGGAGCCTCGGAGGGCTTGAAGCTAGCTTTGAACGTCGGCGCGATGCTGCTGGCGTTCATCGCCTTGATCGCCCTCGCCAATGCGCTTCTGGGTCTGCCCGTCGATTTGTACAACGACTGGGCCGGCCTCGAGGGGAGTGCCGCGTTGGTGCCGCTCACGATCCAAGATATCCTCGGGTGGATCTTCTGGCCCTTCGCGTTTCTCATCGGGGTCCCCGTCGCGGAGTGCGGGGCGGTCGCAACGCTGCTCGGCGAGAAGGTCGTCCTCACCGAGTTCATCGCGTACCTCCACCTGTCCGAGCAGTTATCCGCGGGTGCGGCCAACCTCTCGCCGCGAACCTTGGTGATCCTCAGCTACGCGCTTTGCGGCTTTGCGAACTTCGGGTCGATCGGGATCCAGTTGGGCGGCATCGGCAGCATCGCCCCCGCGCGGCGGCACGACCTGGCGAGGCTGGGCTTGAGGGCAATGTTCGGGGGTTTGCTGGCGTCGTTGATGACTGCGGCGGTGGCAGGCATGCTGGTTTAGCAGCGCCAGCGGCAGTTTTCCCCTCGACAGAAAACAATGTCTGCGGTATTCAAAGTTAATGGCCGAGCATGCTCCACCGCAACGCCCCCCCAAGCGACGTCGAAGACCACGTCCCAAGGAGGCGCAGCTTCATCTCGATCGTGTGGGACACGGCGGGCGGCGCGAGGGCGCGGGTCGGCCCAAGACCAGTACGCGTGTTGACCATGATACACGGTCGGTGCTTCCTCACCACGTACCTGTGCGCGTGACGCTTCACGTGGATCGAAGGCTTCGGCTTCGGAGCGAGCGGCTCTATCGGGCTGTCGTAAGATCGATCGCGCAGGCGCAAGGCCGGTTTGGGATGCACGTGCTGCATTGGTCGGTCCAACACGGCCACGTACACCTGATCGTCGAGGCGACGCACCGGCGTTCACTTTCCCGGGGGATGCAGGGGCTTTCGATTCGCATGAGCAAGGCGCTCAATAAGGTGCTTGAGCGCCGGCGGGGCACCGTCTTCACCGATCGGTATCACGTCGAGCCGCTCCGAACGCCACGGCAGGTTCGAAACGCGATGGCCTACGTTCTCAACAACCGCCGACGCCATCTTCGAAAGCTCGGTCGGCCGCAGCCTGAACCGACGTGGGTCGATCCCTTTAGCTCAGGCGAAGCGGTGGGCCAAGTCTTAGGGGCGACGGGCTTGCCGCCGTGTGCCGAGCCCCGCACTTGGCTCGCTCGGACAGGCTGGAAGCGCTACGGGCTCGTGCGAACCGATGAGGTGCCGGGAGACTGATCCGGTCGCAGTCGCAGTCGCAGTCGTTTTCGTGGTCGGGGTCGTACTCGTGCTCGTCTGACAACTAGTCACAAAAGAGAACGGCGGAGCTCGGGGCGCGCCGGCGTGACCGCGATTGCCTCGGCTTCGGGGGAACGGGCTTAAGAGAGAGGGCAAAAGCTGCGTGCGGGTCGGCGATGGTGGACCTGGCCGGCGAGGGCAAAGGAGTCCCCGTCTCGCACGCTGGAGTGCACGCACGACCAGCGATGTAGCCGGTTCATACACACCCTGTTTTTGGGAGATTCCTCTTGACTTTGATCAATATCTGCGGTATTCAGGTTCATGGCCGAGCGTGCTCCGCTGCAACGCCCTCCCAAGCGACGTCGAAGACGACGAAAAATGGCGGCGCAGCTTCACCTCGATCGGTTGCGGCACGGGGGGCGTCGCGAAGGCGCGGGTCGGCCCAAGACCAGTACGCGCGTGGGCCATGATACGCGGTCGGCGCTTCCGCACTATGTGCCGGTGCATGTGACGCTTCGGGTCGATCGAAGGCTTCGGCTTCGGAGCGGGCGGCTCTATCGGGCTGTCGTCCGCTCCATCGGGCGGGCGCAAGGCCGGTTTGGGATGCGGGTGCTGCACTGGTCGGTCCAACACGGCCACATGCACCTGATCGTCGAGGCGACGCACCGGCGCTCGCTTTCGCGGGGGATGCAGGGGCTCTCAATTCGGATGAGCAAGGCACTCAATCAAGCCCTTCAGCGCCGACGGGGCACCGTCTTTACCGACCGGTATCACGTCGAACCGCTCCGAACGCCACGGCAGGTTCGAAACGCGATGGCCTACGTGCTCAACAACCGCCGACGCCATCTTCGCAAGCTCGGTCGGGCGCAGCCTGAACCGACCTGGGTCGATCCCTTTGGCTCGGGCGAACCCGTGGGCTACGTCTTTCGGGCGACGGGACCACCGCCCTGTGCCGAGCCCCGCACTTGGCTCGCGAGCACGGGCTGGAAGCGCTACGGGCTCGTGCGAACCGATGAGGTGCCGGGAGGCTGATGCGCAGGAGTCAGGTGTATGCGCACGCCGACCGAAGGTCCTTCTTTCTCCTCCCGGGCTTCGCCTGCCGGCCGAGAGGCTTTCCCTCCTTCCCCCTCTCTTAAGCTTCGACCACCGATGCGAACCAACGCTGGCGCTGGCTACGCCGTGCAGATCACCGACGAGCCGTGGCCAAACAGGCCCTGGTTGACCGTGACGCCGGCTGTTGCTCCTTCGACTTGGCGGCCTTCGGCCTGGCCTCGGAGTTGCCAGGTGAGCTCGCAGACTTGGGCGATCGCTTGTGCGGGGACCGCTTCGCCGAAGGAAGCCAGACCGCCGCTAGGGTTCACGGGGATGCGGCCGCCGATCGTCGTCTCACCGTCGCGCAAGAGCTTCTCGGCGTCGCCGGGTGGGCAGAGGCCGATCTGCTCGTACCAATCGAGCTCGAGTGCGGTCGAGAGGTCGTACACCTCGGCAAGGCTCATGTCTTCGGGCCCGAGCCCAGCCTCTTCGTACGCGCCATGTGCGATCGACTCCTTGAAGCCGAGCTCCGGGAGGTCCATGCCGGCTTTGGAATCGGTCGCGAGGTTGGGCATCTCGATGATCGTGTTTGGGTAGACCGGGGTAACAGTCGACACGGCCGCGATCTTCACGGGGTTGGTGCTGTGCTTGCGCGCGAAGTCCATGCTCGAAAGGACCAGCGCAGCGGCGCCGTCGCTGGTGGCGCAGATATCGAGCAGATGCAGCGGGTCCGCCACCAACGCAGAGCTCAGTACCTGCTCGAGGTCGACTTCCTTGCGGTACCGCGCGTTCGGGTTGTGCAGCCCGTGTTTGGCGTTCTTGACCTTGACCGTCGCGAAGTCTCGTTGGGTAGCGCCGTGAACGTCCATCCTACGCCGTGCATAGAGCCCAAAATAAGTCGGATTGGTGATCCCTTGAACGTGGAAACGAAGCCAGTCCGGGTCGTCGGGTCGGCTTCCACCGGTGGGCGCGAAGAAACCTTTCGGTGCGGAATCTGCGCCGATGACGAGGGCGACGTCACAGAGACCCGCGAGGATGTGCGCGCGCGCAACGCTGATCGCCTGCGCGCCGGTCGCGCACGCGCCGTACGAGCTCGAGACCTTGGCGCCGGACCAGCCGAGGGCTTGGGCGAATGTCGCGCCGGCCACGAAGCCTGGGTAACCATTGCGAATCGTGTCGCCTCCGGCGACGAATTGGATGTCGCGCCACCGCAGACCCGCGTCGCGCAATGCATCTTGGGCTGCCTTGACTCCGTAGGTCACGAAGCTCTGCCCCCATTTGCCCCAGGGGTGCATGCCCGCGCCGAGAATCGCGACGTCTTTGCTCATGCTCCACCTGCCGCGTCGTTGGTGGGTTTCCAGTTCCAAGTGAAGTAGACGTGCTCGTCGTCGTCGTAGAGCTCGCGAAGCACCAGCTCCATCGGCATCCCTGCCTTTAGCGCGTCGACGCCGATACCGTCGGCAACCTGCCCTAAGATTGTGATCCCCTCTGCCTCGAGCTCGACCGCGGCGATCGCGAAGGGCTCGAAAGGATCTTTCGCCACGAACGGCGCGGGAGGCTTGTAGTTCGCGCTCGTGTACGACCACAGCTTGCCGGTTCGGCTGAGCTGCACTTCCTCGAGGTCGGCCTGGTCGCAGTCGGGGTTCCGACAGAAGGTCTTCTCGACAGGGAAAAAATAGGTTCCGCAGGCACGACACTTCGTTCCGAGCAAACGCGGCTCGCCTCGGTCCATGGTGAAGAGGCCATCGATGGCCGGGGCGTTGATTTTGTCAGGCATGGGAGAAGCGTCCTTGAAATAGAACACGTTCCATCCAGCCGCAAGTCGGGGGCGCCGATTTCATCCGGTTTTTGCGTAGGTTGCTTTGGTGCGTTCGAGGAGGTCGGTGAGGTCTTCGCGCAGTGCCTCGAGGTTGTCGAGCGTGGCGCGCACGGTGGGCCTGTGGAGGCCGTCGATCTCTTCGACCAGTCTTTCGAGTCGCCTCGCGGTAGCCATCGCCCGCCGAATCGCTTCGATCTGCTCGGCGCCCTCTGGCTTCGGGTGAAAGGCCGGATTGAAGCGCTTGCGCAATTCGGTGACCGGCGCTCCTTCTTCGAAGACCGCGTGCCTGAGCTCATCGACCAGATGTTGATCGACTGCGCGTTCCTCGATCGCGTCTTCGTCACCGCTCTGCCGAAGCGCCCTGGCAAAATAGTCGACCGCATCGCATGTCGGGATGCGTTCCGTGAGGCCGTCTCGCTTCAGGATGGCGGGGGCGTGCCGCTTGAGGGCGATGTACGACCCGGTGAGCTTGTCCGCCGTGGCTCGCCTGATTTGCAACTCGAGATCACAATAGGCGTAGAAGTCGTCGTAACCCCACTTCACGTAGGCCTCGCGGTTTCGCACCTCGACGAGCGCCTCCGCCATCATCACCCAAGAGCGCTTGAACTCCCGAGCGCGCCGCACGACGTGGACACGAAGGTCATCGGCCCCCCGCGCCTCGAGCGTATCGGCCAATTCGCCGAGCTTTTGGTCTGTCCCCATCGGCGCTCTATACCACCGAACGGCCTAGGGGCAGGCCACGCCGTCCTCGACGGCGTGCCATCGCACGTAGCTAAAGCATCCGCTCGGCTGGTCCGGCGGGTCTCTGCCGCTGGGGCACCAGTCGGTGAACTGAATGTCCCAGAGCTCGTCGTCATCCATGGTGTGGAGGCAGCTGTGGAAGCCGACTATTCGCCTTGGCACTCCCATACACGCGAACGCTTGGTCCAAGAAGATCACGAAGTCTTCGGGCGCGGTCGAAGCACACGGTGCGCGCACCCATTCGGTGAAGGTAGGAAAGACGGGGCGCACACCAATGTCGAGATTGCAGACGGCCTCCGCCGCGGCCTGGCTTTCTTCGAGGCTGTTGTAGAGTGCTCGATCATCTCCGCGCGCGAGGCAGACGCCGGTGCTCACACAGTCGACTTCGCCGGTCTGCCCCGGTGGTTTGCTGAACTCCACGGTGTCGCATTCGCAACGGTGGGATGCCGCGCCCGTCTTGCGGCAGGTTGCCCCATCCCCGCAAGGGTTTGGTTCGCACGGGTCGGGCAAGACGCAGATCCCGTCGCCACCCTCGTTCACCCAGCCCGCAGGGCAATTGCATGTCGCGCCGCACGTCACCCCGGCCACGCCGCATTCATCGGCGTCCACCGCGGTTCGCGCATACGCGAAGCTGCTCGCAGCAACCTTTCCCCATTCCGAAAAGACCACGTCGTAGAAGAGGTCCTCGTTGGTAAGCCAAAGGCACAGGTCTGCGTCGACGATCTTTCCGCCGATGCAGGTGCCGAAGCAGGCACCGGTGCCGCCTGAGAATAGAGCGGTTATCGTCTCGAAGTCGTCTGGAACCGTGGCAACAGCGCAGGTCGATAGCGCCCACAGCGTGCCCTCAGGTGACACCGCGTTGTTGGCAGCGAGCTCACTCGCCGAGTTGTAGATCCCCTTCACTCGACCCCTCTTGATACACACCCCGGGTACGATGCAGTCCGGAGCCGCGCTGAAGTCCGCATGCGCGAAGGCAACGGTGCCCGAGGAGCACGGAAGCGTGCCGCCGGTGCCCCCTGTTCCAGCTGACCCGCCTGTTCCAGCTGACCCGCCTGTTCCAGCCGAGCCTCCCGTTCCAGCCGAGCCTCCTGTTCCAGCAGTCCCGCCTGTTCCAGCCGATCCTCCTGAGCCGCCCGTGCCCCCATTCGCGTCCGAGCATCCGCCCAGAACAACCAGTACAGCCAATAAGACGTATCCACAGAAAGTGCGATTCATAGGTCCCTCGTTCGAGGGCTTCATAGCACGCTTTTCGGCGCAGCTGGAGACCGCTTGACCCGCACATCGATGACGGTCGATGATTGCCCAGGTGGACCAGACGGCTCGAGATCGCCTCCGCACCGCGCTCGTCGGCGAACTAGCACTCAGCCTAGGAAATCAAGTCTTCGAGGCATGTGCCGAACGTGGCATCGTGTTGATGCCATTGAAGGGCGTGCTCTTTCTGGGGAGGTGGCCTGCCTTGCGGGGTCGGCGGGATCTCGTCGACATTGACCTCCTGGTACGCAGCTCGGACGTCGAGGCGGTGACCTTCGTGTTGCAGGCGCTGGGCTTCGAAGCGACTGTGAGCTCAAGCGCGGGAAAGACGTTTGCCAGCAATTCGTGGCCACTTAGCATCGACATGCACCACCATCTCTTTCCGCACGGCCTGTTTCGCATGTTTACGGACGGCGTCTTCTCGCGGGCAAAGATAGACGCGTCGCTTTTTGCAGCGCCCGTCGCGCGAATGTCTGATGAAGATGTATTCGCCCATTTGATCGGTCATTTCGTAAAGGGACGCGGCACATTTCGTCAGGACACGAGCCTCGACGACATCCGATGGCTACTGAGGGAAAGCCTCTATCGACTTGAAGACGCAGAGGCGTTGGGAAGCCATTTTCGGGCGTTGGGCCTTCAGCGTGCCGCTGGCTATGTGCTCGGTCATGAGTCGTTTCGCGATGAGCCCATCGCATGCGCAGCGGTACGCTCACTAGAACTCTCGCGGTGGGACCGCATGGCGATCGCGATCGCGCGTCTGGACACGAGCGCGAACTCAGGCTCGCCTCGATGGTGGACACCACATCTGTTGGATCGCTCCTTCGTAGCGGGTTCGCGTTCGCTTTTCGCGCACGCAGACGAAGCCGCCCGCCGCCTGGTGACGCGTTTCAGGAGGCGTCGGGGACCAAAGTGGCGTACGAGCTCGGTGACTGAAACGACACAACGAGTTGCCGATTCAACGCCTTCGCGTGCTGATCGAGCTCTTCGGGCGTAGGCCGCACCAAGAAGCCACCCCATGGTATGTAATAGGTCCCGTTTGTTGAGGTTGTGGCGTTGGGCTCAAAGAGACTCAAGAGGATCGGACCATGGGGTGCGAGGTGGTCGCACGCACGAAGCAACTCCAATCGGTCGGCGCGCTGAAGCACGTGTCCGAAACTCCCCCAGCCCAGCAGTACGGCATCGAACGTTGCTTCGCTCGCAAGTCGTAGTCGCGTGCTCTTTCCACGGAGCACCGTCGCAATGAGATCCTTGTAGCTCGCTTCGTCGACAAACTCCGAGCCTAACTTGCTCTGACAGAGCCTAAAAGCTGACGCGGAGGGCTCAAACGCATGAACGTGATAGCCGAGCTTTCGAAGCGCAGAAGCTTCACGCCCCGCACCGGCTGCACCGATCAGGATTGACGCTGGAGAAGCGGGCAAGCGTCGTTCGAACCATTGCTGCTCCCATTCATAGAGTCCGTCATGATCGTTGTCTGGCCGAAATGAGGCGTCGTATAGATCGATCGAAAGCGCTTCCTTTTCGGTGTCACGGAGCAGCCCGTTCAAGATGGTTCCGGTCCAAACGTCGACCACGTCCTCGATTCGACGCAAGACGTACTGCACTTTACGACTCTGCAACGCCCAGCCTCGAAGCAATCGGTATCGTACGCTTGGGTTGTTGCCTGTCATGCCGTTGCGATCAAATCGATGAGTTCTTCTGGATGGCGCCACGACGCGCGCCAAGTCCGGTGTACGCCAACCAACGCGCCCAAGGACATCGTTGGCTCGAAAAACGCAGCTTCGGTCCAATACTTCAGGCCGACACTCGTAGAGACGTGCGTTAGCGTTGTATGTGTACCACGCTCTACGCTAACGAAACGCACGTCGTGCGCAGAACAGGCGACCCGCTGCAACGCGTTGCCGCTTACAGCGTAGTACGGTGGTGCAGCGTCTTGTCGCGACACCACCGCGTCGTGATCGGTGTCGAGGTCGACGAGATAGTCAGGGCACGGCGCGCCTGGCTCTGGAGGGTCAAAGCGAATCGCGCGTGGCCACCCCCACACGCGCTGGCCGTCCGTGACCACAAACTCGTCGGAAAAATACTTCCACCCGCGCCGAACTGCCGCGAGTGCAAGCGAGCTCTTTCCGGCGCCAGACGGCCCGGAGAAAACGACGGTCGCTCCATCCGACACCAGCGCTGCTGCGTGAAATACCCCAAATCGGCCTTCGTGTTGCGCGAGCGCCGCGCGATAGAGCCACTGCTCGAAACCGGAAACCAGATCTTCGACGACACCACCCGCCCACACCACTTCGCCATCCACAACGATTCGAGGTGATGCGTCGGCGATCACTTCAATGTCGCAGCTGGCCTCGGGTGGCAGCATCGGCAGCTTCGCAGCGGACCAGTGACGTCGTAGGTAACGATTCGTTCTCGTGCAGCAACTTTGTACGCGAACACGTAGGCCGGAGAGAAA